>Ga0265297_10000261_pt1 | contig 173776 bp, 165 predicted proteins | sample Munlanlwell13791_FD_192502 | JGI IMG/M metagenome (GOLD analysis project Ga0265297, IMG submission 192502) | Leachate microbial communities from a municipal landfill in Southern Ontario, Canada - Leachate well 137-91 | ecosystem: Engineered > Solid waste > Landfill > Unclassified | place...
GCTAAATTTGCTAGCCACCGCGAGATGGGTGAACAGTTCGGCCTTGCTCGGCCAGGAAAATTCGTGCCAAGCCTGGATGATTGCTTCATTAGCGGCCACCGCCATTAGCAGCGGTTCTGAACAAGCCTTTGGCCTTGTCTGGATGGTCGCGGTCAGCCAGAACGAGTCAGGGTTATCGTTGATTTTGATGGCACACTTAAACATCAGCGACGAGCTGGCGAATTGACCAGCCAGTTGGTTAAATTTGTCATCTTGTTCCAGCTCGGTGGTCACTTTTTCCTTGTCCGGCCAGGAAAGCTTATCCCAGGCCGAAGCGACATCTTTGATTACTGGCAAGTCATTCTGCCAGCATTGGAGCAGCTCGTACAAATGGCGTTTTCGCTTGTTGGCGGCAATGGCGCTGGTTAAAGCGTCATTGATATCAAGCCAGCGGGAATACAACATTCCCGTAACCCAATTTTTCACACCGGGCTTTTTCAGGAGCGCTTCCGCTTGCCGACAGGCGTCGGTTTTGATGTCGTCATCCTCTTCTGGGTCAACGACCATGAGCACAAGGTGCTGGCAGTTTTGGCCATCATGCAATAATTGCATTTGGGCCTTGATTTTTTCAATGGTTGCCTCCTGTGTTGTAATAGTTAGGCAACCTTGGAAAATCATTGCCATGTGCGGGCTAGTTTCTGGCACCAACCATTTTTTGCCCCGGTGCATCACCCAAAACGGCGATCCTGGTTTTTTGTCTTTTTCGGCGAGCACGGCAGTGTCAGCCGAGATGACGGCACTAAAGAGCATACCGTCTGGTGGTTGTTTTGGTGATTTTTTCATATCCTCCGATTGATCCTTTCTAGCCTGTTATCTGTGGTTTCATTTTTTTACATTGACGGTTTAACCTTAGACCCTATCACTTTTTTGGTTATTTGTCAATATATATTGAGTAAAACAAAAAACCAGATGCTGGTTTAATTCAAAATTAATTGAATACCGATCTGGTGATTTGTTATTTTTTTGTCGGAGTAATATTGACGAATTTAACCCATTCCAGCGAGCCGTTAAATTTTTTCATTTTTTTGCGGCTAAATTTAACAATGCCCGAGACTAATGCGTATAAAGTATCGTCAGCGCCTTTTTTGACATTCAAACCTGGTCTGATTTTACTGCCCCTTTGGCGAACCAAGATATTGCCAGCTTTAGCAATTTCTCCGGCAAAAAGTTTGGTGCCTAACCGTTGAGCTTGGGAGTCACGGCCTAGACTAGTTGAACCGCCTGCTTTTTTATGAGCCATATTTTTTTAGGTAATTAGGTTTTAGGTAATTAGGTATGAAAATAGTATAAATGATTATGCTTGAATTGTCAAGAAAGGTAGATTATTGTATAATGGCAAGCATATGAACCATAAACATTTATTTTTAATTGTACTAGCTTTTGCTTTTTTAGCTGGCTGCCAAACCCAGAATCAGGCTTTGGTAAATCAGAATATGCCAGTTAATTCAGATAACCAAAATAATCAACCAGCGCCCGTTGAGACTTCAACTGTAAGTTTGGTAAATAATTCGGTCAATACCAACCAAGCTGTTACCTCAACTGTGCCAGTTAATAAACCCACCAGTACGCCAAGCCAGACAACAACGGCAAAATTTTTGGACTACCCGGTGGCCTTTGCCACTCAGGCGCCTTATTCTAATTGGGATGCTTTGCACGAAGAAGCTTGTGAGGAAGCGAGTATGACCATGGCGGAAAAATACGTCAAAAATGAACCCTTGACGGCGCACATCATGGAACAGTCAATTTTGAATGTCATTAAGTGGGAAGGGGAGAATGGTTATAAAGTTGATTTGTCAGCCCAGGAAGCCGTTGATATATTGGCAAAATATTTTAACGTCAAATCGCAATTAGATAATACCGTGACAACGGCGGAGATTAAAAAACAATTACAAGCGGGAAATATTATTATCATTCCGGCCGCGGGTAGGCATTTGGGTAATCCTAACTTTAAGGCGCCGGGTCCGCTTTACCACATGTTAGTCGTTCGGGGATATGATGATAATAGGGGTGAGTTTATCACCAACGATCCCGGAACCAGAAAGGGCGAAGGCTATCGTTATAAATATCAGGTTTTAATTGATGCTATCCATAATTGGGATCATTTATGGGACCAGAACGGAGCCACTGTAACTGATTCGCAAATGGTGCAAGGTAAGAAAGTGATGATAATTATTAATAAATAAATTTAGGCTTCAATATTATATTTTAAGAGGGTCTTGACAAAGTTTTTTGGCGTGCTAAAATGTAAATACCAACTAAAATGGTTGGTATTAATTATTAACACCTAAGATATTATGACCGGACCAGGTTGCTGCTAATCGCAGCTGAGGTGGGCAGGCCTAGCGCCTGCCTATACCTCTTGAATATAGTTTATGAAATTTTCTACCCGATCGTCTTATGGATTAAGAGCAATAATCCATTTGGCTAAAAATTACCAAAAAACTCCGTATTCCTTGGCTAAAATTGCCCGGGAAGAAAAAATTTCCCTGGCTTACCTGGAGAGGTTGTTTTCTGGCTTAAAAAGCGCCGGTTTAGTGACTAGTTCTAAAGGAATGGCTGGTGGCTACCAATTGGCCAAAAGTCCGTCTAAAATCACCGTTTTTAGCGTTATAAAGGCTCTTGAAGGCCAGATGTCGGTTTTTCATTGCCTAAATGAAAAAGGGGAAATTTTTTGCGGTCAAAAATGTTGCCCTTCGGTCAAGGTTTACCAAAAGGTCCAAAAGGCGATTGCCGATAGTTTGCAATCAATGACACTTAAAGATTTAATAAAATAATATGGCATATTCACAAAAAGTAATGGATCATTTTAAAAATCCTCATAACCAGGGTCAGATTCAAGATGCGTCAACAATTGGTGAGGTGGGCAATCCTCTTTGTGGTGATATGATGAAAATTTATCTTAAAATTGATCATCAGCCGTCAACCGTTGATTATTTAGACGATACAATTACTGATATTAAGTTTGAGACCCTGGGTTGCGCTGCCGCTATTGCTTGTTCGTCAGTTTCAACCGACATGGTCAAAGGCAAGACTCTGCGCGAGGCTTTTGGTTTGGAAAAAAAGGATATTGTTAATGAACTAGGAGAATTGCCGCCGGTAAAATTGCATTGTTCGGTTTTAGCGTCCGATGGTTTGAAAGTAGCCATTAAGAATTATTTACAAAATCAAGGAGTTTTAGAAGATTATCCAGAGGTTAAATCGTTCAAAATTGAAGATAATTTGCACTAGCTTTTAGCTGGTAGCTTGTAGCTTGTAGGATTCTACCAGTTACAAGCTAAAAGCTAATAGTAAAATTATGAAAGATGAAGTTAAAAAAGTTTTAGATGAAATCAGACCTAATTTGCAGGCCGATGGCGGCGATGTTGAGTTAGTGGAAGTTGATGAAAAATCTGGCGTCGTTAAAGTCCGGTTGCAAGGTGCCTGCCAGGGTTGTCCAATGTCACAAATGACTTTAAAGGAAGGGATTGGTCGGGCTTTAAAGAATAAGGTTGCAGGTTTTAAGGATATCGAGTCAGTTTAGATGAGTAAAGGCAAGTATAAAAAATTAAGAAATTAAGAAAATAAAAGATTAAAGCCAAGCTAGTTTTAATTTCTTAATTTATTAATTTTTTATTTTCTTAAATTCTATGTCTAGCCAAAAAATCTATTTTGATCATTCGGCAACAACGCCCGTTGATCGTGAAGTCTTAAAAGCGATGACACCATTTTTTACTGAAGTTTTTGGCAATGCTTCTTCGATTCACGCTTTTGGTCAGCAAGCAATTAAAGCGGTTGATGATTCAAGGGAAAAAATCGCGGATTTTTTGGGTTGTAAAACTAATGAAGTAATATTTACTTCTGGTGCCAGCGAGAGTGATAATATTGTAATTTTAGGTTTGGCTAAACCCAGGCAGCATATTATTACTTCAAAAATTGAGCATCCGGCAATTTTAGAACCTTGTAGGGAAATGGAAAAACAGGGTGTTGAAGTAACTTATTTAGATGTTAACAAGAAAGGATTAGTTGAGCTAGAATCGGTTAAAAAAGCGATTAAGGAAAACACAAAGCTAATTTCAATAATGTATGTTAATAACGAAATTGGTACGATTCAACCGATCAGTGAGATTGGGAAGTTGATAAAAAAAGAAAACCGAGAACGGAAATCAGAAAACAGAATTTATTTTCATACCGATGCGGTCCAGGCTACTAATTATTGCGAAATGAATGTTGATCAGCTTGGTGTTGATTTGGTTTCAATCTCTGGTCATAAGATTTATGCCCCCAAAGGGATTGGAGCACTGTATAAAAGAGCCGGTACGCCGATTAGACCAATTCAGTTTGGTGGTCACCAAGAATATGGTATTCGGCCCGGAACCTTGAATGTGCCTGGTATTGTTGGTCTAGGTAAAGCAGTTGAATTAATTTCCCAAAGCAAAAATGATAACGAAAAAATAAAAAAATTACGCGATAAATTAATTGCTGGAATTTTGGCTAAAATTCCTAACGCTATAGTTAATGGTGATTTAGAGAAACGAGTGCCAGCTAATGCTCATTTTAGTTTTAAAGGTGTAGAAGGGGAAAGTATGCTTTTATTGTTAGACCAGGAAGGCATTGCGGTTTCAACTGGCTCGGCTTGCTCTTCGGGTTCGTTAGAACCATCTGCCGTTTTAATGGCCTTAGGCATGGATCCACTTTTAGCCCATGGCAGTTTAAGAATAACTTTGGGGAAGTTTAATACGGAAAAAGAAATTGATTGTCTGTTGGAAAAATTACCTCCAATTATTGAAAAATTAAGAAAAATTTCGCCAATAAAATAGTTAGGGTAATAAAAAAAAGACAGGTCAGCGCCTGTCTTTTTTTTATTACTAATCAATCAATGCCTTGAATCGTTTGTTTATTTGGTAAGTTGGCGGTGAATGGATTTTTAATCTCAGCCCAGTTGATTTTGTCGGGGGCGGAAAATTTTTTATCTAGCGCTGTCAGCGCTGTTCTGAATTTTTCAACGTTAATTGTGTAGGGTGATACCTCGGCTCGTAAAACAACAATTTCTTGTGATTGAGTGATAGTTTGGTAGAAATTTTTGTATAGAAATAAACTCAGAAATCCAATACTAATCAAAAATGTTATTAGAATAACAATCGTAATAATTCTAGCTGAAGCCAGGAGTTTAATTATTCTTTGTATTAATTGCTTTATTTTCATACCGGTTTATTTTTTTTCGGTATTAGATTGAGTAAAGGCATTGCTGTAAAGGGTGGCAGTGATTGAATCTTTCTCGGCATTAAACTGTAAGTTAGTAATATTTAAATAATAGTTAAGCTTTTCTAGTCCAGTTAAGTATTTCATTATCTGATAAAAATTGCCTTGAATTGTCATTTTGATTGGCAAGACTTGTAGATCGCCAGTTTTGGTGGTGCTTTGGGTATTTAATTCAAGATTTTGTTTGACACCGTTGGTGCTGGCAACATCTTCAAGGGTAGAAATAAATTTTAATTCATTTCCCTGGGGAATAAAAACTGTATTGAGTTTATCTTTTTGCGGTTTTATTTCTTCAAAATCGTTAACAGTTTTTTTTAATAGTTGCCCCCTTAAATATTTTTTTTCCAAATCGACTCTCTCAGCGTAAATAGCATTGCTGATTTTTTTTATATCATGGATAGTTGGGATTATAACCAAACCAGCAACTAAGCCAATAATGATAACGAAAAGTAGAATTGAAATAATTATCTTTATTTTAAAATTCATAAGTTTGCTAGTTGGTCAAGGTTGATTTTACCCTCAACTTGAAAATCTATATTTTCTTTTTTTAGAAGGTAATCCAGAGGTATGTCAATATCAGAAAGGAGGGAAAAGCTTTCCAGATTGCTTTTGAATTTTAATAAATTATCTCGGGTTTTGGCAAAACCATTAATTATAATTTGATTTTCCTCGCTGCTTTCTATATTTAAATTATAAAGACTGACATTATCCGGAATAATTAAAATAAATTTATTCATAAAACTAGTCCAGCTAAAGTAGCTCCCTTGGATTTTATTTACGAGTGATAGCTGTTTATTAAAGTTTTCAATATCGGTATTTAATATTCTGCCATATTTTGTGGTCAAAGTGCTATTAGCGACCACTTCATTAAAATTATTTTGTAAAGTTATTTTTGCTATCATTAAAACTACGGCAATAAAAATTGTGAAAAGTAAAAAAATTATAGTTAAATTTTTTATGACAATATAAAACTGACGGAGGTTTAGTTCTTCTTTTTTTTGCGGTGGGATTAAATTCAAACTAATCATCGGTGTTTTTCCTTTTGCCATACCCTTAAACCTAAGCCAATAGCAGTTGTATAGGATAGCAATTTATCCTGGGGGATTTTTATCTTTCTGTTTTTACCCAAATTAATTAAGGGATTAGCGATAGTTACTGGTAATTTTAGTTTTTCGGTCAGTACTTTGTCAATTTGACATAAATTAGCCCCGCCGCCACAAAGAATAATTTCAGTAACGGCATTGCTGTCCGGGGAGTTAGTCTTATAGAAGGTAATGGCTTGATTTATATGATTGGCTAAATTATCAATCGCTAAGGCCATGATTTTTAAAACCGCCCCTTCGCATTTTTGCGGGTCCAGCCCACAAACTATTTTTGCCTTTTCAGCCTGGGCAAGCTCTAATTTTAAATTTGTAGCGATTGTTTCGGTTATTTTGTTACCAGAAATTGGTAGGCTGGAAGTAAATTGAACCGTTTGTTGATCATAGACGATTAAACCAGTCCTGGTAGCACCAAAGTCAATAATAATCTTAGCTTGTTTGGTATTTTTTTCTTTTTCGTCAATTACTGCGCGAGCAATAGCGATCGCTTCTATTTCAAAAATTAGTGGTATGAGCCCAGCTTTTTGGATGGCTGAAAAATAGGAATTAGATATTTCTTGGGGTACTACTCCGACTAAAATTTTTGTTGTTTTATTGCTTTGTTCAACTATTTGCCAATCAAAGCAAGCCTCTTCTAAGTTTAAGGGAATGTGTTTTTTTATTTCTTCTTTAATTGATTCCGAGAGGTCTTTTTCTTTGCTAATATAAGGAATTTCAATAACTTTGATAAAAGTTTTTGGTTCAGGTAAAACGGTGACTACGTCTTTAGCAATTATTTTTTTCTCTTGGCTAGTTTTAACTAATTTAGTAATTGAAGATACTAAATTATCCAATTTAGCAATTTCACCATTGATGATAATGCCTTGGTCGATCTTAATTTCATTAAAGGAAAAAATAATTAAATTTTTACCTCGTTTTTTGAGTTGAATTAATCGTAAAGCGCCTTCGCTAACATCTAGGCCAAAAGTATTTTTAGAAAAGTTGAATAACATAGTTTTTTATTATCGGTTCATTTCTTCCCAGGAAATGAATTCATACTTACCGCTGGTCGGAAAATATGGTGGCGGGGCGTAGAGAGTATTAGGATCGTAAACATAAGCACGATTTGCGTAGCCACTTGAGCCACTAGACATATAGGGCGTTAAATTACTGATTGTTGTGCCATATAGCGTAAATTGGTTTCTTGATACAGTGGAACCGCATTCATAGCTTGAGCCATAATCAGGTCGATAGCGTTTGCCATTTTTAGCGATTAAAACAGCATCAATTTCTAAATTATCAGCGCTGTATAATCCGATAACCACATTATTCTGAGCAATAAGGCCAATAACATCGTGTCCATCCTTGTTGGTGTATAACAAATTGTTATTTAGAAAAATATCGGCTGTGCCAGTATCAAGCGGTTCTTTGGCCGCAACAACTGTTGCTCGGCTATGGTCTATTGTCCCGTCAATCCAGACATTATCTTTGACAAAAATCATGCCATTTTCGGGAATCGTTGTGGTTTGCCAATCAGTTTTGTAATTGCCGATGCCGCCAGTTGGTTGATTGTTACAGTCTGACGTCTTAGTTTCTACTGTGCGATAGCGGAAAGTATTATTAGTTTGAAATTGGAGGTGGTAACCTTGGTAGCCTGAAGCGGGTAGAAAAAATCCACTTGATGTAGCAGCCGCTTCCATCGTACTTAGATTTTGAGTAAAACCGGTAAAATCGACTGCTGGTACGGGAAATTCTTTGCCGGCCAAAAACACTTGACTTTCATGAGATTGACTAGTCCAAACTCCGTCGTGCCAAGAACCGCTATACCAATATTGTTGTAAGGCGCTGCTGATTATATTATGAGCGACACCATCAAATCTGACACCACCATTAGAAATCACTGGACCATAAGTTTCAGAACCAGTTCCGTAATCAATATTGCTATTGACTACCGTAGTAAAACGGGCAAGGGAAGGGACGCCAAGTCGAACAGCCACAATCTTTTTAGTGTTAGGGTAGTTTACTGTCCAGCCAGTTGATTTAATTTGAACTACAGTTGAGCCTGGGTAGTCTGGGTCGGGCGGAGTGATTGTTAAGCTGAAATAACCCAATAAATCACCACTTGGATCATGGTATTCATGAACATAAGGGCCGCAAGGATAGCAACTACTTTGGCCGGTGCCGTCGGTATAATCTTGCAAAGCATGAGCTAAATGCCAACGGTAGTAATTTGCGCCAGCTTCGGCAATTTGTTGAGCCAGACTCTGAGCTTCCCATTGGCGGCTTAGGCGCCTTTGTTGATTAACTAAACCAATCAGACCACTGGCAATTATTAAAAAGACACCCATAAAAACCAATGTTGTTATCAGTATATCACCTTTTTGCTGGTAAACCAAGATATTTTTTTTATAAATTTGGTGGTTCATTTTTTATTTTAGTATTGAGATGTAATATCTATAAATTATCTTTGAGGTTTCTGATCTGGGCATTTGAGATTAAAATATAACTATCAGGAGCCTTGTCAATATCAATATTTATTTTTAAAAATAATCTTATTAGACGAATTTGGTTAACTGCCGCTGGCGTTGGTAGGGGATTATTGGTGGTGTCGGTTGGGTAATTGCTGTTGTAGTAATAAAAAATTGGCGTGCTGGAATTTTGGACATATTTTGAAACTGTGGTGATGGTTTCGGTAGCAGTGTATTGCGCTGGGAAACCAGTTGGAACAATGACACCTTTTTTTAATTCAGTGTTGTCTAGAAAGTATCTTACTTTTTCAAACACTCCATCATTATTAATATCACTATAGAAAGCCAGGCTTTGGTTTTGGGCCGACTCTATTGGGTAGCTGCCATTTTCGGCCGGTGATGCTTTTCTGATTTCTTTTACCATAGTATCAATATTTTTTCGGGCATAACTAATGGCATCACTTTGCTCCAAAGCAAAACGATTGGCCTCAAAACTTTGTTTCATGAAAGTTAAGACTAAAGAGCTAGCCATTAGGAATATACCAATTGCAATTAATGTTTCAGCTAAAGTGAAACCAAGCGGCTGAGTTATTTTTTGCGGCATTAATTTAACATTCATCTTATTCTAAATTTAGATTTATAGTTATGTTATCTCCTGGATTCAGTGAAACTGGTAACGGCGGTTCAGTACTAATAATTGTGTATCGTGAACCAGCTTGAAGCGAAATTGAATAAGTGTCCCACTCCAAATTATTTAAAAGTAGTTGCCCACTAGCATTAGTAGAAAGATTTTGACTGTATTTAAAAATGTCAGGATTGGTGCCAACTTTTTTAGCCCCAGTTATAACTAAAGGTACATTGGCAGTATTGGTGTAAGCATTTGGATCAGCAGCATATTCAGCGGCAATAATATCATAATTGCCGCTTCGATTATCTTGCCAGGTAACAACCAAGTTTCCGGCTTGATTAATTATGATACCTGGATTTTTTTGATCGCCAGTAGTATTAGCATTAATTCTAATGTCGTTTGGCCATTGAGTAGTGCCAGCTGAATTTATTTTTTGGGTGTAGATATCAGTATCACCATTTCTAATGTCTTGCCAAACTACAAAGATGTTGCCAGAACTATCCAAAGCGGCTCTGGGGTTTTCTTGGACACTACCAGAATGGGAGCTAATTGCCTGATCGCCATTTGGCCATAAGACATTGCCAGCAGAGTCATATTTTTGGCCATAAATATCATTATCGCCATTACGGTCATCTTCCCAAAAAATATAAATATTATTCTCATTATCAATTTTAACCACCGGATTATTTTGGTTGCCGCCGGCATTAGTGTTTATTCGAATATCATTTGGCCAAACAATATTACCGTTTGGATCAATTTTTTGGATAAATATATCATAATTATCAATCTGGTAATCTTCCCAAACAACATAAATATTTTCATCCTGATCAATTGCTAAATTAACTGATTGAGAATAACCGCCACCACTGGTGGTATGGGAATAGCCAATGTCAATTTGATCCAAATTGATTTGTTGGCTGCCGTTACTCAGCAGGAAGGCTTTAAAGATAATTTTCCCTCGGGTGGTTGAAAAGGTTTTAATATGGTCATTAATGACACTGGCGGTATTGTAGTTTGGGCCACCCGCTTGGGCCCAATTAGTTCCGTTCCAGTATTTCCAAGTAACGCCATCGTCAGATAGTTGATAGTAAATTTCACCACCATTTTTTGTCGCTGTTTCTGTGAAAGAATCCCAAGAAACTAAATTGCTGACAGTTAAAGAGCTAAGAGGTAAAACGCTTGGGCCGTTAGCTGGATAGCCTGCTCCTGATTCAGTCCATTGACAACCAGTTTGATTTTGGCAACTTAACTGAGTCAAGAAGTTAGAACAGCTGATCGTAGTGCCACTACATGGCCCTTGAATATCCCAATTACAACTGGTTTGGGTGCAGATTGGGCCAGTAGTTTGATTTTGGCATAAACAAGTGCCAGAACAAGTACCTTGTTGGGAACCCCAACTGCAGCTGGCCGCTTGGCAGGTAGACTGGCTAGAAATTTGGTTACAGTTACAGCCGGGGTTATCATAGCAAAACCAAAAAAACCAAGAGCAACCGCTGGTAGCCTTGCAAGTATTTTTACTGCCAATTGAGCCACAAGAACAATTGCCACTGCAACTTTGAGCGCCTGCTTGCCAACTGCAACTGGGCGCAGAAATACATTGGTTTTGGTCAGTAATTGTTGAGCACCCGCAGGTGTCACCGCTGCATGGTCCTTCTGCATCCCAATTGCAGGTACTTTGGTTGGTGCAGGATGTGGCACTGGAAAAAGTGGCACAATCACTGGCTGTGCCATTGCAAATTTTTATTGGCACTAATTGGGCAACGCCAGTAACAATTTTGACATTTGTCGTGCCGTCGCAATTGCCACCGTCGCATTGGTAGTCAGCTAAGTTATTAAAGTCCCAATTGAAAGAATCTGTTGCTTTGTACATTGACGAAGAATTAGCATTGACTTTTAATTCACTAGCCCAAATCATTTGACCATTAACATCAAATTTCTGTAAATAAATATCAGATTTGCCATTGCCAGCCCTTTCGTCTTTAAAAGCAATATATTCGGCCGTACTTGAAGCATTTAAAGCAATCTTAGGATAAATTTGATCAGCGGAAGTGCTGTCAGTATTAACTTTTATCGGCTGACTAAATAAACCATTGCCAGCGGTGTCGTATTTGTTAAAATAAATATCTTGGTTATTATTTTTATCATCATGCCAAGTGATGTAAATATTATTATTTTTATCAATTGCTAAATCCGCTCCGCCCTGATTATCAGAGCTAGTCATTGCTAAATCGTTGCTCCATTGTTTAGTTTGGGCGGTATATTTTTGGGTATAAATCCGACTGTTGTAATTACGGAAATCTTGCCAAGCAAAATAATAGTTTTGGTCAGCGCCCAAGGCAATAGCTGGGAAAAATTGGTCGGCGGTACCAACGTCAGTATTCACTGTCCATTCCGAGGGAATGGTTTGAGAAAGGGTATGGATATCCAGGGTGGCAATTTTATCAATCGCAAAGCTAATTCTGGTTAGGCTACCTTCAATAACAGTTGCGTCAGGTTTGATCGGGTTAGGATTACCAGCTGAATCACTGCAGCTAGTGCCATCAGGATCAATTGAACAAGTTGAATCAGTACTGTAGCCATCTTTGGTGACAATAATGTGGTAAGAGCTATTGGCTTGCGGTACGCTGGAATAATAGTAGCCTAAAGAGTTGGTTTGATGTGAAGAGTCATTAATTATTGGATTAGTTTGATTGTTAATAATATGAATTGAAGCTTGGGAAACGGGTTGGCCATTAGCATCAATAGTATTAATCCACAAAACCCCAGCTCCTTGATTTGCTTCAATACCTTTTGGCGCGATTGTGGTTACCGACACTACTTCTTTTGTGCCAAAGTGACCTAACCAAGAAACAGCGATTCTAACTTTCTTATAATCATTACCCAATTCGTCGGTTCCGGCTTCAACTGTGCCGTCGAACGGATCGTCTACGTAATCAACGCTAACGGCAATATTATAATTAATATTATTTAAAGTGGTGGAGTCGGATTGACTAATTGAGCCCGGGACTAAACCACCAACAGTGCCGACCTTGTCGTAAGGTAAATTATGAATCGTTTCTGATACTTCATTGGCAATAGTAATAGCACCAATTCTAGCTTTGCTTTCAGTAATGACCTTGGCGGAAAATTGAAACATTCCTAACACGCCTATACTGGTAATTGCCAAAATTAAAATTGCCACCAGAACTTCAACTAGGGTAAAACCAGTGCCAGCTGCCTTATCTCTGGCTGAGATTTTTAGTTTTTTGTGCATTTATATTGCCTGACTTAAGGAGTACATTGGCGTAATAACGGCCACGGCCATTCCGGCCACGGCCACACCTAAAATAACCATTAAGACTGGTTCAAGGATAGAAGGCAAATTAGTCATGGTCTGATTAACTTCTTCTTCATAAAATATCGCTGACTCTTCCAAAATATTGTCTAAAGCGCCGGTCTCTTCACCAACCGCAATCATTTGGAGAATTACGGGAGGAAAGAGTTTTGAGTGAGGTGCTAGAGAAACTTGAATATTGACCCCTTTTTTTATTTTTTCTTTTGCCTCTATTAAGGCGTCTTGATAAATAGTATTGCCTAAAACTCTGGAAGTAATTTCAAACGATTGAACGATTGGGATGTCGGTCTTTAAAAGTGAACTTAAGGTTCGGCAGAATCGAGCGATGTTAATTTTTCTAATTATGGCGCCGATGATCGGTAAGAGTAAAAGGAATCTATGTAATTGACGTTTGCCTTTTGGTAAAGTAACGATTCGGCCAAAAATTGCAATGAAAATGCCAGCACCAATAGCTAAATAAATTCCGTATTTTACCGAAAATTCACTGGCGCCGATTAAAATTCTGGTGGCTAAGGGCAGGGGAACATTAATTTCTTTAAAGACGCTGGAAATGGTTGGAATAACGTAAACCAACATTAATATGCCAATGCCTAGCATCATCGTTATTACAATCGCCGGATAAATCATGGCACTTTTAACTTTGGCGATAATCTCATGATCCTTTTTCATCTGAATAAATAGTTGGTTTAAAACCTCTTCTAATTTACCGGAAGTTTCGCCAGCCCTGATCATGTTAATGAATAAATCACCAAAAATTCTTTGGTAGTTTTCCAAGCCCTTGGAAAGGAGGTTGCCTTTTTCAACATTCAGTTCAAGGTCAATTAAAATTGCTTTGAAACTTTTAGAAGATGATTGTTCGCTTAGAGTCTTTAAGGCAACCGACAAAGATATGCCGGCCTTAAGCATAATACCAAGCTGTTGGACAAAAAATATTTTTTGGGCCAAAGGGATCTTTTTTTGGATTTTTAGCCAACGAGAAATATTAAATTTTTCTGGCTTATTTTCGGTCGCCATTTTTGTTTTTCGTTTTAAACTAATTTAGTCTTTGGTCACTCGAAGCACTTCTTCAATGGTAGTGATGCCGCTTTTCGCTTTAACAAAACCATCTTCCATAATTGTAATCATGCCATCAGCTTTAGCGGCTTTTTGAATTTCGGCTGCCGTGGTACCCTTGAGGATTAATTCGGCAATTTTAGGGGTAATTTCTAAAACTTCATAAAGACCCATGCGGCCTTTGTAGCCGGTTTTGTCGCATTTTTTGCAGCCTTTACCGCGATAAAAAAGTAATGATTCTTTGCTTTGTTTTTTGGTAATCAAACTTTGTTTTTCCAAAGCCTCCAAAATTGATTGGAAATTAATTTCTTTTTCCAATTTATCCAACTCAGTTTTGGTCAAATTATAGCTTTCAATGCATTCCTGACAAATTTTTCTAACCAACCGTTGGGCGATAATTAAATTGCAGGTTGAAGAGATTAAAAACGCTGGTACACCCATTTCACTTAAACGTGGTAGGGTGGTTGGGGCGTCGTTGGTATGTAGGGTCGATAAAACCAGGTGACCAGTTAAGGCGGCATGAATCGCGATTTCGGCCGTTTCTTGGTCCCGAATTTCTCCAACCATAATAATGTTAGGATCTTGCCGTAAAAAAGCGCGCAGACCAGTGGCAAAAGTGTAACCAATTTTTGGATTAATTTGGCTTTGGTTTAATCCTGGAATTCGATATTCAATCGGGTCTTCAATGGTAGTAATATTCACTTCCGGCCGGTTTAAAATATTTAAGATAGAATAAAGAGTGGTGGTTTTACCCGAACCGGTCGGACCAGTAACCAATACCATGCCGTGTGGTTTTTTGATATTTCTTTTAACCTTTTCTAAATTTTCTTTTTGAAAACCTAATTGTTCCAAGCTAATAATACCGGTTTGTTCGTTCAATGCCCGTAAAACGATTTTTTCGCCATCATAAGTCGGAATAATAGAAACACGGAAAGAAACATTATAATCGTTAGTGGCGACTTTAAAACGGCTGTCTTGAGGTAAGCGGTGTTCATCTAATTTGAGGTTTGATAAAATTTTGATCCTGGCGATAATGCCTGAATGGACGGTTTTGGGCAAAGTCATCACTGTTCTTAAAACCCCGTCAATCCGATAACGGACCATTACTTCTTTTTCGGTTGGTTCAATGTGAATATCAGAAGCATTTTCAAAAATGGCGTATTCCAGTAGGGTATCAACAATTCTGATAACTGGCAGATCGTGGGCCAGCTCCTTTAGTTTTGAACCGGTTTCGGTTTGGTCAGCAGTTTCTTTTTCTTTGGTTAATTCTTGAAATTCCGCTTTTAAACCCTTGTGATAATTTTTTAAAGCTTCATTAATGCTTTCGGGTGTAGTCAAATGAATTTTTATTTCTAAGCCAGTTTTTTTGCCTAAAAATTCAAAAATTTGTAGATCCTCTGGATTAAGAGAAGCAACTTTAAGTTCAGAATCGGTTTTATCAAAGGTGATGATTTTATGAGTAGTAGCGATTGTTTCGGGAATCAAAAAAAGAATATCTTTACGAATATTCTCATTTTTTAAATTGATGAACGGGACGTTGAAAAACTGAGCGGCAATTTCATAAAGCCGCTCCTCGCCAATAATTTTTTGAGAGGTTAAGTATTGCTCCAGGCCCTGGTTTCTTTTTTTAGCTTCATCTAGATAAAGTTCCAGCTCTTTTTGGGCAATAGTATTGGTTTTTAGGAGAATGTCTTCTAGTTGGGCTTCATTAAACATATCTATGATTTTGGTTTTTGATTTAGGTAACTAGCGATGTTAATTATACCATAAAATTAATTTTTTAAAAAGAAAAGTGGACAAAACTGGGAATTATTATTATTATTAAGATAGCTTTAACCGTTTAACTCTAGATTTCCTATGTTTAATCAGCCCTATAATCCCATACTTTTTGATTCTTATTGGCGGGATAAAAAGATTAAAATTAATTTGATTTTTAGTTTACTCATTAATTTATCGCTCTGGGTGGGGTTGCTTTGGCAAGAGAGAGCTTTTTCTGATTCAATTCCGCTTCATTATAATATCTATTATGGTATTGACCTTTTAGGGCCTTGGTATCAAATTCTTTTGTTGCCAGGATTAGGTCTCATTTTTTTAGTTTTGAATTTTGGTCTAGCTTCCATATTCTATCGTAAAGAAAAAATTGTTAGCTACTTTTTGGTTTTTAGTTGTAGTTTTGTTCAGTTAATTTTTATTCTCGCTTCAATGCTTATTGTTTTGATTAATTACTAAATTTGTGAAAAATTTTTTCATCAGTAAAATTTTTATTTTGGCGACTCTGTCATTTGTCTTGGCCTTAGCCTGGACACCGATACTGACTCGCTTTTTATACAAATACGGCATCGGCAAGGGGATAAGAGATTCTAAGGCGGCCCCAATTTTTGCCCGAATGCACAAGAAAAAGGCCGGTACGCCAACTATGGGCGGTATTTTAGTTTGGGCAACTACTTTATTTTTATGTCTTTTATTTTTTTATTTAGCAAAATTTTTTGACGGCATTTTTGGTCAATTAAATTTTTTTTCCCGTCAGCAAACATTATTGCCGCTGGGGGCGCTGGTGGCTTCCGCTTTAGTCGGTTTAGTTGATGATTTGTTTGATAGTTACCGCATGGGTAAAAATGGTGGAGGTTTAAGAATGCGCCATCGATTTTTAATTTATAGTTTTATTGCCACCGTTGGCGCTTGGTGGTTTTATTATAAATTAGGTTGGACTACTCTTTATGTACCGTTTGCCGGTTACATTGATATCGGTTTGTGGTACATCCCATTTTTCATTTTTGTCATTGTTGCCACTGCTTTTTCGGTCAATGAGGTTGATGGTTTAGACGGTTTGGCCGGTGGTACTTTATTGGTGGCTTTCGGGGCTTATGGCGCCATTGCTTTTGCTCAAGGCCGTTACGATCTAGCGGCATTTTGCGGGGTTATCGGCGGCGCTCTTTTGGCTTTTTTGTGGTTTAATATCAATCCGGCCAGGTTTTTTATGGGCGATACCGGGTCAATGTCTTTGGGTGTTACTTTAGGGATTATTGCGATGCTGACCAACGGTGCTTTGTTTTTGCCAATCATCGGTTTTATTTTTGTCGTTGAGACGGTTTCAGTTTTGATTCAAATGACTTCCAAGAAAGTATTTGGCAAGAAATTTTTTATCTCTTCGCCGCTGCATCATCATCTTGAAGCCAAAGGCTGGCCGGAACCAAAAATCGTAATGCGGTTTTGGGTAATTTCCGGAGTTTGCTCAATTGTTGGCTTAATCTTGTTTTTAGCGGATAAAATTTAAAAGAATCAAGAATTATGAATTATGAATAAAGAAGAAAACAATTTTGTCTATATTAAAAAAGAAAAAGCCCTCCGGACAGAGACGGAAACTCCTCAAGACTTTTTTTTAATGATAATATATTGTTATTAGTTTTTAATAAAATGGCCAACTTAAAGGGTAAAAAAGTTACAGTAATGGGTTTGGGACTCCACGGCGGCGGAGTCGCTTCTGTTAATTGGTTGGTAAAACATGGCGCTAAAGTGACCGTGACTGATTTAAAAACGGCTAAGGAATTAAAATTATCACTTAAAAAACTTAATAACTTATCAAAATGTAAACTGGTATTGGGCCGACACCGAGAGATTGACTTTAGGAATGCTGACATAATCGTGCAAAATCCGGATGTGCCCAAAGAGTCAAAATATTTAAAAATTGCCAAGAAGGCCGGTATTTTGATTGAAAATGAAGCCAGTCTTTTTTTTAAAAATTGTGCGGCAAAGATTGTTGGGGTAACTGGCACTCGCGGGAAATCAACTACCAGTACTTTGATTTATGAAATATTAAATAAATCAGAGATCAGAAATCAGAGATCAGAAATCAGAGATCAGAAATCAGAGATCAGAAATCAGAGATCAGAAATCAGAATCTGGCTGGCTGGTCAGCCCCAGCAGCCGATGATGGCGATTTTGGATAAGGTTAAAAAAAACGATTTGGTTGTTTTGGAACTTTCTTCCTGGCAGTTGGAAATATTGGGCCAGCAAAAATTAAGTCCACATGTTGCCATAGTTACCAATATCTATCCGGATCATTTGAATCGCTATTCTTCAATGGCCGGGTATATCACCGCTAAAAAAAATATTTTTAAATTTCAAAGTAAAAACGATTTTGTAATTTTAAATTTTGATAATACTCAAACCAAAAAGATGGGTCGCGAAGTTTTGAGCCAAAGATTTTGGTTTTCCAAAAAATATTTAGCTGATCAGAACAGTTGTTTTTTAAAAGGGGATTATATATATTTTCAACAAAATGGCAAAATAAGCAAACTGGTTAATCCAGAAATTTCTAAATTAAAGGGTGAGCATAATTTGGAAAATATTTTAGCCGCCAGCGCAGTCGCTGGTATTTTTGGCGCTAAGCCAAAAGATATCCAAAATGGTCTGAAGAATTTTTTTGGCTTGCCCGGAAGAATTGAATTGATCAGAACAGTTAAAGGTATAAAATATATCAATGATACAACGGCAACTACGCCTGACGGAACAATGGCAGCGCTTAAGGCTTTGCCGGCAAAAAAGATAGTTTTAATCGCCGGCGGCACTTCAAAAAATATTCCCGATTTTAAATATCGGGAATTAGCCAAAATAATTAGTCAACGATGCAGGGCTGTAGTTTTATTACCTGGTGGCGGCAGTGATCAAATTCTAAAGGTCTTAAGCCGGGTTAACTTTAAACCAGTTGTTTATCATACCGCTGACATGGTGCAGGCAGTTACTTTGGCCGCCAGCTTGGCCAAAAACAATGATATTGTTTTGTTGTCGCCAGCTTGTGCTTCTTTTAATATTTTTATCAATGAGTTTGACCGTGGTGATAAATTTAATCAGGTAGTAGCAAAATTATGAGAATGGTTCGGGCTTCACAAAGAAATAATGCACCAAAATTTTTTCGAACAGCGAACAAATATTTAGGTTTGCCTGATTATTTTTTGTTATCAGTAATTTTTGGCATTGTTCTTTTTGGTTTAGTAATGCTTTCCTCCGCTTCTAGCGTTGAATCTTACCGACGGTTTAATGACACTTATTATCTATTCAAACATCAGGCGCTTTTTGGTTTGCTGCCGGGCTTGATTTTATTTTTTTTCTTTTATAAATTTGATTACCATAAATTAGAAAAACACACAGTTAAATTTTTTGCCGCTTCAATTATACTTTTGATTTTAGTTTTTATTCCCGGCATTGGTTTGAGTCATGGGCAAGCAAAAAGTTGGCTTAACTTGGGGTTTACTTCGGTTCAGCCAACTGAAGTGGTTAAATTATTATTAATTTTGTCTTTGGCCGGCTGGTTTTCCTATCGCGGTAAAGAAATGAATAAAGATTTTTGGAATGGCTTAGTGCCTTTCACGGTAATGCTGGGTTTGGTTTCATTATTGATAATTTTAGAGCCTGACTTTGGTACGTTGTTAGTAATTGCCACAATTGCGTTGGCAGTTTATTTTTCAGCCGGTGCCAGCTTAATGCATATTTTTAGCCTGGGTTTGGCGGGACTAGCCGGCATTGGCCTATTATTTACCATGGCGCCTTATCGGCTGGCCAGATTAACAATTTTTTTAAATCCCGGACTTGATCCGCAGGGAACCGGTTACCATATTAGCCAAGCTTTGCTGGCTATTGGTTCTGGTGGCTGGTTGGGATTAGGTTTTGGTCAATCGCAGCAGAAATTTGCTTATTTGCCCGAAGTAATTGGCGATTCAATTTTTGCAGTCATTAGCGAGGAGTTAGGATTTTTATTTGCTGCCGCTTTGGTCATTGCCTTTTTAGTTTTAGCTTGGCGAGGCTTTAAATTAGCTCAATCAGCTCCTGATGATTACGCCCGTTATATTGTCGTTGGTATTATCTCTTGGTTTGTTTTTCAAGCCTTTATTAATATTGCTGCCATTGTCGGTTTAATGCCGCTAACCGGTGTGCCTTTGCCTTTCATCAGCTACGGTGGTACCGCCTTGGCAGCGGCTTTAGGGGCAGCGGGAATTTTAGCCAATATTTCGCGGCAAACAAAAAGCTTAAACAGTTAAAATAGATATAAAAATAAACTGTGACCATATGGTTACAGTTTTATTATATAAAAAGTATTTTATGAGTGGCGTGATTTTTCGCCGAAGGCGAGTTATCCCGACGTAAAGTCGGGATCCCCTGGGGTGGCGATCCGCTATCACGTTGATTGAATTCAGTTCGGACTAAAAATGGCGCTAAGCGCCACCCCCGAGCCCCCACGCTTAATTTAATTTTTATTTATCATTGATTTTTTCTTAAAAATCTGCTATTTTTTTAACATGAGAATTATATTTTCCGGGGGTGGAACAATGGGTTCAGTTAGCCCTCTGATTGCTATTTTTGAGCAAATAAAAAAACAAGAGCCGCAGTCGGAATTTTTGTGGGTTGCCACGAAAGATGGGCCGGAAACTACTTTAATTTCCAGTTACCAAATTCCAATCAAAAAAATTTCTGCCGGTAAACTTCGTCGTTATTTTAGCATCAAAAATTTATTTGATCCGTTTTTGGTCATGGCGGGTTTTCTTCAATCGCTTTTTATTATTAGCCGATTTAAACCCCAAGTGGTAATTTCGGCCGGTGGTTTTGTTTGCGTGCCTTTAATTTGGGCCGCTTGGCTATTGCGCCGCCCGACTTTGATTCACCAGCAAGATATTGAACCAGGTTTAGCCAATAAACTAATGGCGCCGGTGGCCAATATTATTACGGTTACTTTTGAAAAATCGTTGGCTGATTTTGGGCCCAAAAAAACAGTTTGGGTTGGTAATCCTTTTCGGCCAGATATTTTAGAAGGAAATAAAGAAGAAGGCTATAAATTTTTTAATTTTGATCCGGCCATACCGACAATTTTGATAACCGGCGGCGGCACGGGGGCGGCTGGTTTAAATGATTTAGTTTTAGCCAGTGTTTCTGGGTTAGTTCAGTTTTGCCAAGTAATTCATCTAACCGGTGGTCGGACCAAAGAACAGGCAACCCACTCGCGCTATCGCAGCTATGATTTTTTAACCGACCAGCTAAAAAACGCTTATGCCATTTCTGATTTAGTTATCAGCCGAGCAGGCTTGGCTACTTTAACCGAGTTGGTGGCCCTAAAGAAGCCGGCTATTATTATTCCGATGGCCAGAAGTCATCAAGAAAAAAATGCTTTGGAGTTTTTCCGTAATAACGCTGTTGCTATGCTATCGCAAGAAGGTTTAACCCCTGAAAGTTTTGTTTTAGCAATTAAGCAATTATTGTTTGATTCGGCTGAACTAAATAATTTGAGCCGAAATATTGCCAAGATGATGCCACTTGATGCCACAGAAAAAATTATTAAAATGATTTCTTAGTTTATGACAGTTGATTTAAGTAAAATTAAAACAGTATATTTTATTGGCATTAAGGGTGTAGCCATGTCAGGGTTAGCCGTGATTTGTAAGCAGCGGGGTATGGCAGTTTTTGGTTCGGATGTTTCAGAAAAATTCATCACTGATAAAATATTAGCGGACTCTAACATTGAAGTTTATGAGGAATTCTTGGCTCAAAATTTGGATTGCAATCCGGATTTAGTAGTGATTGGCACTTCCTGGGGTGATGACAACGTTGAAGTAGAAGAAACAAAAAAAAGAAAGATTCCTTTTATTACTGATTCGCAAATGCGCGGCTTATTGAGCCAGGAAAAAAGAACCATTGCCGTTACCGGAGTGCACGGTAAAACCACTACGACCGGAATTTTAGCTTATCTTTTTTTTAAAGCTGGTTTACAACCAAGTTTTTTAATTGGCACTGGCATTGTGCCGGATTTAAAAAGCAATGCCGCCTGGAGTAAGGGTAAACATTTTATTGTTGAAGGTGATGAATACGTGCGGAGTCGGGAAGATAAAATCCCGAAATTTTTAGATTTAGAACCGGCTATTTCTTTAATTACGAGTTTGGAATGGGAACATGTTGATGTCTATCCGAGCCTAGAATCAATGGAAAAAGTTTTTGCCGAGTTGATTTTAAAAACCAAAGATTTGACCGTGGTTTGTGGCGACTGGCCCAGTCTTAAAAAAATAATTTTGGGAATTGATAAAAAAATTATTACTTACGGGTTTGACGAAAATAATTTATGGCAAGCTTATGATGTCAGGCAAGATTTTGATCAGACTTACTTTAAAGTTCGGCAAAAAGACAAAGAGTTTGGCGAATTTAGTTTAAAGCTTTTTGGTGACCACAATGTTTTAAATGCTTTAGCCGCAATTGTAATTGGTTTAAATGAAGGGATAGATTTAGAAAAAATTCGGATAATTTTAAAAGATTTTTTAGGCACGGAGCGGCGATTTGATGTTTCCCAAAGAGATGATATTACTTTTATTGATGATTATGCTCACCACCCAACTGCCATAAAAACTACCTTAAAAGCAATTCGCCATCGTTATCCCAGCCAGTCGGTTTGGTGCGTGTTTCAGCCGCACATGGCTTCGCGGACCAAGGCTTTACTTGATGAATTTGCTCAAAGTTTTTCGGACGTGGATTTGGTTTTATTGGCCGATATTTTTGCTTCGGCCCGCGAGCAAGCCACTGATATTACCTCAAAAGATTTAGCTGAAGCGACCAAAAAGTATCAACCAAACACAATCTACTCAGGCGACTTAAATCAAACCATTGATTATTTGAAAGATAAAATTAAACCGGGAATGGTTTTAGTCACTATGGGAGCAGGGGATGTGTATCGGGTGAGAGATAAGTTATTAGGCTATTAGCTTGTAGCTTTTAGCTGTTAGAAATTATCTAAAAGTGATTATGCTTAATAAATTGCAACAAAAACTTGGAGATGTCAAAACTGATGAGCCGATGGCTCAGCATACGACTTTTAAAATTGGCGGACCGGCCAAGTATTTTTATACGGCTAAAAACAGTGCGGAATTGTTAAACGCAGTTAAAATTGCCGAGAAGCTTAAATTGTCATATTTTATTTTAGGTTGGGGGAGCAACTTGCTGGTTTCTGACAATGGTTACGATGGTTTGATTATTAAAAACTTAAGTGACAAACTTGAAGTTCAAGGTGATGAAATTTTTGTGGAATCCGGAGTTAACCTTAGCCGTTTAGTCGGCTTGGCGGCTCAAGCCGGGTTAAGCGGCTTAGAAACTTTAGCGGGGATTCCCGGAACGGTTGGGGGAGCGGCTTTTGGCAATGCGGGTGCGTACGGGATTAGCATCGGCAAGCTAGTTAAAGAAGTTGAAATTTATCAAAACGGTAAGGTAAAAAAATTGAGTCAAACGGAAATGCAGTATGATTACCGAAATAGCATTTTAAAAAGTCAGCCGGGCATAGTTTTGTCAGTAACAGTCAAACTGCAGCCAGGTGACAAAAAAGAGATTCATAATAAAGTTATTGAATTAATTTCTGAACGCAATCAAAAATTACCAGCCGAACCCAGTGCCGGTTGTATTTTTAAAAATATCAAACTAGGCAAAGTTGATATTGATAAACAAAGATTTATGAAAGAGCTTGAAATTACCGAAGCGGAATGGCAAAAAGCCACCATGCACGGCAAGCTGTCAATTGCTTTTATTTTGGACCGTTTAGGCCTAAAAGGAAAAACTATTGGCGGTTGTCAAATCTCGGAAAAACAAGCAAATTTTTTTGTTAACATTGGCAATGCCAAGGCGGAACACGTGATTATGCTAATTTCCGAAGTTAAAATGCGGGTGCGTAATCAGCTGGTAGTTCAACTTGAAGAAGAAATTCGTTATTTGGGTTTTTAAAAAAAGAGAGCGATTCACTTTTTGGAATCGCCCTGGTTGTCAGGTTATTTCGGCCGCAAGGACCTGTTTGATGAGCACAATTATATTTTTCAGGCTTGTTGCTGGTGGCTTATTAAAGTAGCCATCCAGTCCCAAGGCGGCCGGGTCTTCAAACCGTCTGGTGACGTCTGGGTCGCCAGACATCAGGATGAACTTTACACCGTATTTGAGCTCTTGGATTTGATGCAACAACTCCAAGCCGGCGTCCAGAGCCGGGGCATTTTTGTCGCAAACAACTAAGTCAAGTTGTAGCCCAGTGCTTATTGCTTCCAAGGCTTCGTTTGTGTCGTTCACACTCAGAACATTAAACCCAGCCGTTCGCAGAGATTCGGATAGAATTTCCAGCAATTCTGGGTCATCATCAACAACTAATATTTTCTGTTTTTCCATGCATCTCCCTCCTTTCAGGGTAATTGCAAATATTGTAGTTTGTACGCCCGACTCATTATGGTACTAAGATTTGTTACCCTTGTCAAGATTGCAAAAATATAGTAAAATATTAGGACAATATTTAAAGAATTTATATTTTAATTTAATTTCCAATGGCTATACTCAGTAAAATTTTTGGTGACCCCAATGCTAAATTTATTAAAACTTTGCAGCCTTTGGTTGATCAAATTAATCAGCTTGAAGAAAAAATTAAGGCTTTATCTGACCAGCAGCTTAAAGAACAAACCCAAAAATTCAAAAATGAGTTAAAGAATGGCAAAACCTTGGATGATATTTTACCTGAGGCTTTTGCCAGTGTTAGGGAAGCTGCCCGGCGAACCTTAGGTTTGCGTCATTACGATGTTCAGCTTTTGGCGGGTATGGTTTTGCATCGGGGACAAATTTCAGAACAAAAAACTGGGGAAGGAAAAACTTTATCAGCGACTTTAGCGTTATATTTAAATTCGCTTACGGGCAAAGGTTGTCATTTGGTAACAGTCAATGATTATTTGTCCCGTCGCGACTGCGGTTGGATGAGTCCGATTTACAATTTATTGGGAGTAAGCTCCGGCGTCATTATTCATGAGGCGGCTTTTTTGTATGACCCTGAATATACTGATCAAAATTCTACCGATGAAAACCTGATTCATTTGCGGCCCTCGCCGCGGCGGGAAGTTTACCAAGCTGATATTACTTACGGTACCAACAATGAATTCGGTTTTGACTATTTGCGCGACAACATGGTTGCGGAGTCCGAACAGATGTCGCAGCGGGAATTAAATTATGCCATTGTTGATGAGGTGGATAGTATTTTAATTGACGAAGCCAGAACGCCTTTAATTATTTCTGCGCCGGACATGGAGTCAACTGATAAATATCAAAAGTTTGCGCGGCTAGTTACTCAGCTTAAAGAAAACGAAGATTACAATATTGATGAAAAAATGCGGGCAGCGACTTTGACCGAAGAGGGAATTAGCAAAATGGAAAAATTGTTGGGCGTGGAAAACATTTATACCGAAGGCGGCATTACCGAAGTTCATCATGTTGAGCAGGCTTTGCGGGCTTATGCTCTTTTTAAACTTGACCGCGATTATGTCGTTAAAGACGGTGAAATAATTATTGTTGATGAATTTACCGGCCGGATGATGTATGGCCGTCGTTACAGCGAAGGTTTGCACCAAGCAATTGAAGCCAAGGAAGGTGTTGAAGTTCAAAGAGAAAGCCGGACGTTAGCGACTGTGACTTTCCAAAATTATTTTCGGTTGTATGACAAATTGGCCGGCATGACCGGAACCGCTGCGACCGAAGCTGAAGAGTTTTCTAAAATTTATAATTTAGACGTAACCGTAATACCGACTAACAAGCAAATGATTCGGCTTGATCTGGCCGACCGGATTTATAAAAATGAAGAAGCCAAATTTAAAGCGGTCGTCCAAGAAGTTAAAGAACGAAACGCCAAAGGTCAGCCGGTTTTAATTGGTACAATTTCCATTGAAAAAAATGAGCTGTTGGGCGAAATGCTTAAGCGCGATGGCATTGAGCCGCAGATTTTAAATGCCAAATTTCACGAAAAAGAAGCCCAAATTATTTCCCAAGCTGGACGTTTGGGCGCCGTGACAGTCGCTACTAACATGGCTGGCCGCGGTGTTGATATTAAATTGGGCGGCGACCCAACCGACTCCGAAGAAGAAAAAAAAGTTAAAGAGTTAGGTGGTCTTTTAATTATTGGCACGGAGCGGCATGAATCGCGGCGCATTGATAACCAGTTGCGCGGTCGCGGCGGTCGGCAAGGTGATCCCGGCAGCTCGCAGTTTTATATTTCCATGGATGATGATTTGATGCGCATTTTTGGTTCCAACCGGATTAAAAATATGATGGAAACTTTAAAAATTCCCGATGATATGCCAATTGAGCACGGCATGATTTCTAAATCAATTGAAGCGGCTCAAAAGAAAGTTGAAGGCTATCATTTTGATACCAGAAAACATTTGGTTGAATATGATGATGTTTTAAATAAACACCGCGAAACGATTTATAAAAAACGCCGCGACATTTTGGCCAAGGCGGAATTAAAAACTCAAGTTTTAAATTTGATTCAAGAAGAATTGATGGAGGTGGTTAATTTTCATACTGCCGCCGGCGATGAGAGTAGCTGGGATATTGAGGAAATTTATGAAGTAATTAATACAATTTTTTCGGTGCCAAACCCGGTTCGGTTAAAATTAAAAGACATTCAGCTGCAGGCGGGCAATGAAATTCAAGATAAAACTGCCAGGGGCAAATTGATCGGTTATTTATATAAATTGGCCGTTGAAAATTACAATGCTTTGGAAGAACAAATTGGCAAAACCGTTGGCCGAGATGATGCCATGCGCGACGTGGAAAAAGGAATTTTACTCAGAAGCATTGATACTTTGTGGATTGAGCACTTGGAAGCCATTGATCATTTGCGCACCGGTATTGGCCTGCGTGGTTATGGCCAACGCGATCCTTTGGTAGAATACAAAAAGGAAGCTTTTCGGCTGTTTAAAGATTTGTTAGTGATAATTAGAAAGCAAGTGGTTTATAGTATTTATAAAATTGGTGTGGCCTCGCAAATCGCGCCTTCAGTTATGCAGCAAGCCGGCAGTTTGAATTTTAATGCGCCGGCCAAGGAAATGACCAAAGGTTATTCCGCTATCAAACAAGCGGCGGCTGATACGCCACAGCAAAAAGAAGCGGCTAGCCACAATCAACCGTTGCCCAATGATGACAATACTCATTTTGACGGCCAAAAAGTCGGCCGCAATGATCCTTGTCCTTGCGGATCCGGCAAGAAGTTTAAAAAGTGTTGCGGAAAATAAAAATATTATAATAAATTTATAAAATAATATGAATAATTTTAATAGAATATTTGGTTCGGGGCCGATAGGATTACTTATAAGCTTGGTATTATTATTTTTTGCATTTTATCTAAAAGATTTATTTGACACTCCAAAAATATTTATTGCCCAAGATTTTACACGTCTGCTAATTTTTACAACTTTAACTATTGTTAGTGTTGTAATTATTGTTTGGAGTATCGTTTCACTAAACCCAAAATTAAGAGGAAAAACCCTCATAACAACAGGAGCTTTAAAATATTTTCGTCATCCCTTATATGCCGCGTTTCTAACTTTTTTTAATTTCGGATTGGCGATTTTATTAAACAATTGGATATTTATTATCTGGGCAATCCTTCTCCACCCTATATGGCATTTACTTGTTGCCAAAGAAGAAAAGATGTTAAAAATAACCTTCCCTAATGATTACGAAGATTATTGCAATAAGACAGGAAGATTTTTCCCTAAATTATTTTAAAATTTAATATATTATTAAAACGTTGCTCGTCTGCCGAGTTTACGAAAGACAAAGTCGCAGATTCAGCAGACGAGCAGGCGAGAAAAATCGATTGGGCAAAAGCTCCCCAGTCTCCTACTAACCCCTGCGGTTAACCATAGAAATATAAATAGTGTAATAGAGACAAAATTTAGGAGAAACTAATTAATATAGTTCCTCTCTCCGTTCTCGGAGAGAGGACAGGAGTGAGGCAACAAACTCCGTAACCTCACCCGGTCTCTTGGCTTCGCTTAAGGACCACCCTCTCCGTCTTCGGAGAGGGAAGATAATAAAGGTATAAGCAGTGCCATGGAAAGTAGAACTATGAAAATAACTTTTATCCAAATTGGCGGAACTATTGATAAAGAATATCCCAGATTAACTAAAGGATATGCCTTTGAAATAGGTGAGCCAGCGGTCAAAAGGATTTTAGAGAAGGTAAATCCTGGATTTGAGTATGAAATTATTTCTTTACTGCAAAAAGACAGCCTGGATCTCACTGAGGCAGACCGACAAAAAATTCTTGAGACTGGCAAAAGTATTTCTAACGATAAGATTATTATGACTCATGGTACTGATACAATGATTGAGACTGCAAACAAGCTAAGTGAAATAAAGGATAAAACTATTGTAATCACGGGCGCCATGAGACCGGAGAAATTTTCTGATTCCGATGCTATGTTTAATGTCGGTGCGGCGGTTATTGCTTTGCAAACATTGCCTCACGGCGTCTATATCGTTATGAACGGAAAAGTTTATAGTTATAATAAGGTTAAAAGAGATACGGAAACCGGCCAATTTGTTGAAATTTAATTTTTTAGTGGTGAAGGGGTAGTATATTCGTCTGAATATGTTAAAATTTAAATAGTTTGAATTAACAATAAATTTATGTTTGAAAGACATCAAAAACAATTTAGAGCCGAGCCGCAGGGAGCCGAAACTGACAGTCTTAAGGATATTGAGGAAATTGAAGAAGGTGAAACTTCTGAAACTGAAGATATTAGCGTGCCAAAATCAGAAGCTCAAGAACCGCGCCAAGAATCAGTTGAAACCGTAGCTGAGCTTTTGGTTTCTTGGGCTAAAGATTACGAAGAGGTTCAGGATGAAGGAGCTAAAAGAGAGTTGGCTTACAAAATTTTAAAAATGGAAATGGCTTTAGGCACTGCCAAACTTAGTGCTGATAAAGTAAAAATTAGGAAAGCTGAGAATGGAACATTGGGACTTTTTGATCCCGAAAGTGGGGAAATTGCCATTACTGAAGAAGGTCTTGAATTGCCGCCCCAGCATTTTGCCGATGTTTTTGTTCATGAGTCAGCCCATGCCGGCAAGCTAACCGGACATTCAATTATGGATGAAGGGATGGCTGAGTGGTTTACCATTCATCGTTTGCCAAATGCCATGCAAGGAATTTATGTTCAAGAGCGTCAAAGGGCTATAAATACTTTTGGCGCCGACGCCATGGCTAAGGCAGCTGAAAAATATGATTACCACAGACCCACCAGGTTAGCTGAATTGTATTTGGAAACTGAGTTGGAGGATAGATGGAACTTGGGTTTAAAAAGGAAAGTAAGCGCCAAATCAGGCAAAGAAGATAAAACTTTGGCCAAAGCCGCGGCTGGTGAATTAAAATTGGTTGATAATCTTTTTAAAAAAGGAGTGCCGGACTTATGGCATTCTCTTAAAGAAGTTGATTCTGATTTTTTTCAGGCCGTTGGTTTAAAAATATTAAAGCGTTTAAATAAGCAGGAAGCTTAATATACATCTTCAAGTATGGAGACAAAAGACAAAATCCGTACTTTGGCAAAAAAAATTTGGGATTACCATTTATTAAATCAGAAATTGGAAAAAGCTGATTGTCTTTTGGTTTTAGGCAGCAATGATTTGAGGGTGGCTCAGAGGGCAGCCCAATTATTTTTAGACGGTTTTGCGCCTTACATTGTTTTTTCCGGCACCGGTTTTGGCCATAAAGATGATTTACTTTCAACCAGCTGGTCTGAATGGGGCAAAGCCGAAGCCGAAGTTTTTGCTGATGCGGCCATAGAGTTAGGCGTACCCAAGGATAAAATTATTATTGAGAAAGAATCGCAAAACACCGGTCAAAACATTTTGTTTACCAAAAAATTGTTAAATAGTCTTGACCTAAATCCAAAAAAAATAATTTTGGTCCAAAAATCATATATGGAACGCCGGGCTTTTGCCACGATTAAAAAGTTTTGGCCAGAGATTGAAGTAATTGTTACTTCACCGCCAATTTCTTTTGACAATTACCCAAATGATCAAATTTCTGAAGAAAAATTAATTAATCTTTTAGTTGGGGATTTACAGCGGATTAAATTGTATCCGCAAAAAGGTTTTCAAATTCCGCAAGAAATTCCCGCTGATGTTTGGCAGGCCTATGAGGATTTGGTAGCGGCTGGTTATAATCAACATTTAGTAAATTAAAGAAGTTCCCTTCTCCCATTTGGGAGAAGGGGAAGGGGATGAGGTAGCGGACATGAATACCAACATTTCTAGAATATTACGTAAAAACCAAACTCCTCACGAAAGAAAACTTTGGGGTTGTCTTAGAAATCGTGAATTGCAGAATTTAAAATTCAGGCGTCAATATAAAATTGGCAAATATGTTGTTGATTTTTACTGTCCAACCAAAAAATTAGTAATTGAGCTTGATGGCGGTTGGCACAACGAAGAAAAGAATATAATTAAGGACGAGGAAAGAAGCAGATACCTCGAGAGTCAAGGTCATAGAGTCTTGAGGCTTTGGAATAATGATATTGATAATAATTTAGAAGGTGTGATTGAAGAAATTATAAAATTTTGTGGTTTAAATTAGTTTAAGTAATTATTGAGTTTGTAACCTCACCCCAACCCTCTCCGTGATCGGAGAGGGAGGGCTATGGAAAAATTAAATATAAAAAAATTATGGAAAATTTAGAACAAAGAATTCAAAAAATTGAAGCAAGAAATTTAAGCGTTCAAAAAGATAAGGCTTGGGAAACCAGCTGGACCAGGCGAATATTACTGGCAATATTTTCTTATTTGGCAATCGGGGTTTATCTTTGGGCTATTAAAATTCCGCATGCCTGGTTAAATGCCATTGTGCCGGCCGTGGCCTTTATGATTCAAACTTTGACTTTGCCGTTTTTTAAAAAACTTTGGTTAAATTTTAAGGGTAATGGACAACAAAAATTTTGATTGTATGGAACCGATTCTATTTAAAAAATTTGATTCAATTTCGGAAGCGGAGTTGGCAAAAAATATTTTAATCAAAAAAGGGATAAAGAGTTTTATTGAGAAAGGCGGTTTACAGTTTCCCGGCGACTCGGGCGATATGTACGGAGCGGATTTATATGTTTTAACCAAAGATTTAAAACAAGCCGAGGAAATTTTAAATTTATAAAAAAAGACTCCTTTTGATTTTAGGAGTCTGGTGTTTGTGGAGAAAAGAGAGCGTCAATTGCTGTTCCTACGGGGCTGTTGCTGGTCAGTTGCTTGTACCAGGTACCAAGCTCTTCTGTGGCTTCAGCGAATTGGTCAATAATGCCGAGCGGGAAATCCTCACTTAATTTAATCAGGCCGTTAAGACTGAATTTGATAAGTTGGAGATAGATAAGCATCTCCTCAGGGTTGCCTTTCTGAACCCAGAGTTTATCTGGATCAATGTCTTTAATCGGTATTATACCTTGATGAAAGATATTGACTATTTGCCTGATTCCTTCGGTGACCTGATCGTATTCCGGAAGACGGCTGGCAAATTTTTCCAGGTTAGCAAGGCCTGCTTCCATTTTTTGAATGACCGAACTGGGAATACCCAGGTTTTGCAGCCTTATAATCATCCAAAAGATTGTTTGGGCCGCCATTACTACTGATGAGGTTGATGTCTTTTTTGAATCAATCATTTCTATACTCCTTGTAACGAGTTTTTGTGTCCACTGAAGTGAAATAGGGTGCTACTTACTATAGGGAAATTACTATTTAAAAATAATTTTGTCAAATATGCCTGAGCTACCTGAAGTTGAAACTTTACGCCGAGAGTTAAATTCAATAATCAAAGGTAAGGTAATCAAATCTGCGGTTTGCAATTGGCCAAAGATGGTTAAGCCATTGACGGTTTTGGAATTTCAAAATCAAATTAAGAATAAAAAAATTACAGACATAAAAAGAAAAGCTAAAGTTTTAATTTTAGATCTTGCCGGTCCGTTGTCGCTTTTGATCCATCTTAAGCTAACTGGACAGTTGATTTACAGAGATAAGAAAACAGAGAACAGAAATCAGAGGCTTGTTGTTGGGGGGCATCCGCTGCCGCTTCGTTCCAGCGAGACAAATCCTCAAAAAGGTGGTAGCAATGGTTTACCGAATAAATTTACTCATTTGACTTTGAATTTTAGCGATGGTTCAAAACTATTTTTTAATGATTTGCGGAAATTCGGTTGGGCAAAGCTAGTTGATGATTCAGGTTTGGCTGAAGTGATTGAAAAACATGGACCCGAACCTTTAACTAAGGAGTTTACTTTCAAATATTTTTTAGCGATATTAAAAAAGTATCCGAACCGAAAAATTAAACAGATTCTATTGGATCAAAATTTAATTTCCGGTTTGGGCAATATTTATGCTGATGAAAGTTGTTTTTGGGCTAAAGTCAGGCCAACCAGAGTTAATAAGACTTTAAAACCCGAAGAGATCAAAAAATTATTTTATTGTATTCCAAAGATTTTAAAGTTTGCCATTGGCAAAAAGGGGACATCGGCTAATACTTATGTTCGTTTGTCTGGCCAGCCTGGCGGCATGGAGCCGTATTTAAAAGTTTACGGCAGAAAAGGGGAGAAATGCCAGCGTTGCGGCGGGGTAGTGGAAAAAATAAAATTAAACGGCCGCGGGACGCATTTTTGTCCAAAGTGTCAGAAATAAAAAAATAACCCTGTGATTCCGTAAGGGAAAAACAGAGTTAGGATTAATGAGCGGTTTGGATTTTGGCAACGAGCGCCATCAGCCTCCGGCCGTATTCAACATAGCTTTTGTAGAGCTCTTCTTCGCTATCGGCTTTTTGTCCGGTGTGGACTACGGCCGCCAGGTGCGGCTCAATGGAAAAACCGCCATCATAGCCTTTAGTCAGCAAGTCTTGGATGATTTCCTCGACATAGCCATCACCATCACCAGGGTAGGTGTAAATTTCTGGTTTATCAGGGTCCAATATTTTGGCGTCTTTGATATGGACGTAGCCAATATCTTTTCTGACGGCCTGATACCACTTCCAGGAGTTTTTGCCGTGGGCGGGTGCATTACCGGTGTCAAAAAGAACCTTAAATGCGGAATAGGCGGCCATGGCTTCAAGCAGGGCGACATTGTTTTCTACCGATATACCGCCATAGCCGCTGCAGTTTTCGTGAGCAAGCGTTATCCTAAGATCTCCAGCGATATTGGCTAATTCGCGCATGCGGCGAATGGCTTCACGGCGCCAGTCGGCTTCAGAAACGGGATTTTTGGGATCGTTGGGCCAGCTCATGACCCGAATTCGTCGCTCTGGCATTTCCAGGATATCCATGCAAGCCGCTGCGGCATACAGATCAATGATATCCAGGGAAAAATCTCCCGTAATCGGCCGCGACCAGTCGCCGATTTTGCTGGCCAGATTGGAAACAGTTATACCGGCTTGTTTGAGTTGCCTGGCAATTTTTATCACCTTTGATAACGGCAGGTCAAGGATTGGTATGCCATCAACCAATCTTAATTCCAAATACTCCCAGCCCAATTCTTCATGGGCTTTGATTTGGTCGTCAATAGCCTGCCCGGCTTCATCAGATATTCCTGAGAAAAACACAGTTTATTCCTCCTTCTTTTACCCTGAGTCCCAGGGTTGTTTTTGGCTGACGGAAATTAGCATAGCAAGACAATGCAATGCTTTATGTTTTTTAGCTTTTTTGGGATTAATTGTCAAGCCTTAAATTTATAAATTAAGCAGATTTAATAATAGGTTAATGTTTATCAAACACGATACGACCCCAGAGTGAGATTTAACTCCGGGGTCGTTAATTGCAATGAACTTTTTACAGATCCTGCAGTTGGATTTCTAGGTCGTTGACCTTTAACAGAGTCACATACTTTGCAACCATTTTGCCGATGTCCGGCTGGCGTTTCAGATATTTTTTAATCTGACTTGTTACCAGCCGGTCGTTGCTCCACAAGGCCGCAGCTACCGCAATGGCGGCATTAGGCTGCCGCTCAGGTGGTAAACTGTTTATCCAGGTACCGAGACTGGTTAAAACATCACCTTGACTGGCGCTGGTCGGAAAGTAAATCCGGTAGTTGGTTTTTAGCCTGGCGTATTCTACTTCAGTGGTTTCTAAAATTACGCCGAGCTGATAGAGGTAACCTATTACCTCTTTGGCGGTGCCATGTTTATTCAACCGCCGTAGCTGATGGCTTAAGTGTATTGGCCAGATCAATACAATACAGGCAAATACTCCGCAGCCTAATACTACCAAAAACACATCCAACTTACTCATACTGTTTCCTTTTTTCTTGCCGCTCATATTTGAGCGTGCAGTTGTGCTTAAACACTTTTTTAGACTAGACGGACCAGTCCCGGGAAGACGGACCTCCCGATGGTTAAGCTTCGTTGTAATATATCATATAATTTGTTATTTGTCAATGTTATTTAATTTTTTTATTTAAATTGAGCTATTTTTGAGTACAAAAAATCTCGTTTTTCACGAGAAAATTAAAATAAACTAAAGATGACGTTTCTTAAACAAAAAAAACTATAATAAGCTCAAAAACCAGGTCAAAACTATTCCCCAGAGAGCGCCGGCCGAAACTTCTAAAACACTGTGGCCCATTTGTTCACGAAAAAGCGGCAAGTCTTTTTTTTCCGTTTCGGGTAATCGTTTAATAAACTTATTGAAGGTTTTGGCTTGCTGGCCTAAGATATTTCTGAAGCCAGCTGCATCGCGCATGGTTAATAGAGTAAAAACCAAAGCTAAGGCAAAAATTGGTGAATCCAAACCTTGCCTGATTGCGATTAAGGTTGTGATTGAAACAGCAAAAGCAGTATGGGAAGAGGGCATGCCGCCATAACTAATAAACATGCTCTTGAGATCAAAATTGCCTTTAATGCCATCGGTTAGCAGTTTTAAAGTTTGGCTGGTAATTAATGCAATAATTGGTATAATAATATAAGACAGATCCATGGTTTTGGAATTATGAATCCCGCCTACGCTCGCTTCAGCGAGCTTCGGCGGGCAAGTATGAATTAGAATATATAATTTTAATTTTTTGTTTATGGATATACTTTATTCAACTATTGCTGGTATAATCCAAGGTTTAACGGAATTTTTACCGGTTTCCAGCTCCGGTCATTTGGTTTTTTTTCACTATTTTTTTGGTTTTGATTTTATCAATGATTTGTCGTTTGATGCGGTTTTGCATTTGGGTACTCTGGCGGCACTAGGGTTATTTTTTTTCTCCGATATTTTCAAATACCTGGCTGCGTTTTTTCAAAGTTTTATCCGTTGGAATATTAAATCGGATGTTAATCAGCGTTTAGCTTGGTATCTTTTTTTGGCTACCATTCCGGCGTTATTGGTTGGTTATTTTTTTGAAAGTCAGATTGAAACAGTTTTTCGCAGCCCGGCTTTAGTGGCTTGGGTTTTTATAATTTTTGGTGTGATTCTTTATTTGGCGGATAAGTATTTGCTGACTAACCGGTCAATGAATCAATTAACTTTAAGTAATTCGTTAATCATTGGTCTGGCCCAAGCCCTGGCTTTGATTCCGGGCGTTTCGCGGTCCGGTATTACCATTGTAGCAGGTTTGACCCAAAATTTAAAACGGGAACAGGCCGCCCGTTTTTCTTTTTTGCTGGCCATACCGGCAGTTTTTGCCGCCGGCGCCAAAAAAATGCTTGATTTATATCAGCTGCAGGCTTTTTCTTATTCTAATTCTTTAATTTTGTTGGTTGGATTTTTAGCTTCAGCTGTAGTCGGTTATTTGTGTATTAAATATTTTCTTAAATTTTTAGAAAATCATTCTTTGAAGGTTTTTGCTTATTATCGCATTGTCGTGGGAGTTATAGTCTTAGTAGTTTTATTTTTTAGTTAAAATATGCAAGAATTAATCACTGAATTAATTAAGCAAAGCTATCTTAAGACGCCGTATATCATTGACGCTTTTTACAAAATAAAACGGCGGGATTTTTTGCCAGCGGATTTAGTTAGCCAAGAATCGTTAAATGCGCCCTTGCCAATTGGTCATGGCCAAACAATATCGCAGCCGTTGACCGTGGCTTTTATGTTTGAATTGCTTAAACCCGAACTTGGCCAAAAAATTGTTGATATCGGATCGGGCTCTGGCTGGACCACGGCGCTGCTAGCCGAAATTGTTGGTCCTGGCGGTACGGTTTATGCGGTTGAGCGGGTGCCGGAGTTAGAAAAATTTGGCCAGAAAAATGTTTCTAAATATAATTTTTCTAATGTTGAATTTTTTTGTCAGGACGGCGCCAAAGGGTTGCCAGAAAAAGCACCTTTTGATAGGATTATTGTTGCGGCGGCGGCCTATGAAGTGCCAAAAGCCCTAAAGGATCAGCTAAAAATTGGCGGGCGGCTGGTAATACCGGTTGCCGACCAAAGTTTAAGGCTAATTGAAAAAACCGGCAAAAATGAATACCAGGAAAGAACTTATCCGGGGTTTACTTTTGTGCCGTTAATTGAAGATTAATTTATGAGTGATCATCTAGCTGCTGAAATTGCCGAAACATCTAACGGAGTTGAAATAAGTCCTTATCTTTGGCGTATTGTTACGTCAGGACAAGTTTACGAAAAATTAAATAAACTTTTGGATAATGGCGAAACAGCGGCCGCCAATGGAGAATTTGAGACCTCTTACAAACATTCTATTGATGTTGCTAAGTTGGCTGAAAGTTATGCTGACAGTACAGAATTACTTGAGCCAGAAAAAGAAATTTTTATCACGGCTGCTTTGTTGCATGATATTGGTAAAGATGAAGTGCCGTTAGAAATTTTAACTAAAGACAAACCCTTGTCGCCAGAGGAGAGGCAACAAATTCAGACTCACGCGGTTTCAAGCTGGCAAGACTGCAAAGAGATTGCTGACTCTTTTGCTGACGATGACGAAAAAAGAAAAATGTTTTTAATGATTTCTGAGATTGTTTTAAGACATCACCGGCCAGGTAGTGGAGAATCTTATCCTGATGATGAATTTTTAAAGCATCATTTGGACAATGATCCCAAAGCAGCGGTTTTTCTAGAAGCTGGTAATCGGCCGGCCACAATTGAAGAAATGTCAAATCAACTTTCGGTAATTGATATCTTTGAGTCTTTAAGATCGCATCGGGCGTATCGTGAGCCAGCCGAGGCAGGAGAGGTAGGCAAAATATTGCAGGCCAAATTTCCACTAGTTAATTATCCTAAGGAGCAAAAGTTAATTAATTTTTTAATTTCTAAATTACCAAAATAAAAATGCAAGCAATAATTTTAGCTGGCGGCGAAGGTACTCGTCTTCGGCCGTTAACCTATGAAATTCCTAAAGCGTTGATTCCACTTCAGGGCAGGACTCTAACCGAGCAGGTTTTTGATATTTACAAAGAAGTTGGCGTAAAAGATATTATTCTTTCGGTTAGCTATTTGGCTGACAAAATGATTGCTTATTTTGGTAATGGCAGCAAATTTGGGTTTGCAATCCAATATTTGCGCGAAGATAAGCCGCGCGGTACAGCCGGACCTTTATTGATGTTAAAAGAACAAAGTAAGCCGCTAGACCAAGATTTTTTTATGTGTAATGGTGATAATTTGTTCTCTTTGGATTTGAATAAAATGGTTGAATTTCATAGAAATAATAAGGCAGTGGCAACCATTGCTTTAGTTAAGGCGCCGGACCCGACTCAGGTTGGAGTAGTTAAAATGCAAGGGGATTTAATTTTGGATTTCGTAGAAAAGCCCAGTCGGCAGCAGGCGCCATCAGATTATGCTAATTCCGGTTATTACGTTTTTTCACCAAAAATTTTTGATTATTTGCCTCAAAAAGATTTTGTGATGTTGGAAAAAGATGTTTTTCCGGTTTTAGCCAAAGCCGGAAAACTGTTTGGTTTTAAAGCTGAGGGCCAGTGGTTTGATACGGGCACACCCCAGCGTTATGATCAGGTTCAAAAAGAATGGCGAGGAGTGAACAAAACCATTTAATAATTAACTTTTGAAAATGATTAAAAAAGTAATTAAATTGATTCTATCGATTATTATTATAACCGTCGTTGGTGGGGTGGCTTATTATTTTTATGATATTGGTGTGCCTAATTCTAAAGATAGTCAAACTAGAATTTTTATCGTGCCTCAGGGTTTAGGCAGTACCAAAATTAGCCAAGAGTTAAAAAAGAATGGCTTCATTAATAATGATATTATTTTTGAACTTTATGTTTGGATTAATGGTATTAGTAGTAAATTGCAGCCAGGAACTTATGATTTGGCCGGTAATTTAAACATTAAAGAAATTGCCAATATCTTAAGCCATGGTAAAGGTGTAACTCGGGAAATCAGTTTAACCTTTATTGAAGGTTGGAATAATAAAAAGGTGGCCGAAGAATTGGTTAAGGATAATATTACTACGGCTAAAGATTTTTTTGACGTTGTTCAGAAAAAAGCTGATTGGTGGGATAAGTATGATTTTTTGGATAGTAAACCAAGAAATTTAGATCTTGAGGGTTATCTTTTTCCGGACACCTATTCAATTTTTCGTGATGCGAAAGTCCAAGATATCGTCGAAAAAATGTTAGATAATTTTGGTAAAAAGTTGACACCTGAATTGAGACAAGAAATCGAAAAACAAGGCAAAACCGTTCATCAGATTATAACCATGGCTTCGATTATCGAAAAAGAAGTCTCGGTAGATAGTGATCGTAAGATGGTAGCAGACATTTTTTATAAACGATTGGCAATTAATATGCCTTTACAGTCTGACGCGACGGTTAATTATATTACCGGTGGTTCTAGTGTTCGGCCAACTTACAGTGACATCAATATTGATAATCTTTACAATACTTATAAATACAAAGGTTTGCCGCCTGGGCCGATTTGTAATCCCGGCTTGTCAGCAATTTTAGCCGCTATTTATCCAACGCCTAATCAATATTATTATTTTCTAACTACGCCTGACGGCCAGGTGATTTACAGTAAAACGAACGAAGAACATGCTAAGGCCAAAGCAAAATATTTAAAATAGGGTATGACAGTTTGGGACAAGATTTACAGAGATTATCAAAAGAATGGCCAGGGTTGGGCAACATTGGGTAAGGATATCCACCCCTTTTTTAAAAAATTTTTCCGGCAATCAAAATTTAAAAATAAAATGGTTTTGGACTTAGGCTGCGGCGAAGGTAAATATTTAAGATTACTTGATCAGTTTGGTTTTACTGTTTTAGGCATTGATTCCAGTAAAACAGCAGTTAAGATGGCTAACCAAGTTTTGGCTGGTAAGTCCAGGGCAAAATTATCTGATATTTACCGTTACCAAATCCCTAAAAATAAATTTGGTTTGGTTATATCAATTCGGGCCTTGCATCATGCTGACAAGCAGAAAGTAAAAAAATTGATTGACAGTATTTATTTTTCATTAGTGCCTGGCGGAAAAATTTTTATTACTTTACCCGACATTTCCGGAGTAGATAAATGGCGGACATTTCAGAAGGGAAGAGTTAATGTGGCCAAAGGAGTTTTTATTCCCACAGTCGGGCCGGAGAAAGGATTGGTGCACAGTTTTTATTCTCAGGCAGAAATTTTAAAATTATTTTCTAAATTTAAAAAACTCAAATTGGTTATTAAGGACAAAACCGCGCAATGGTTTATTACGGCCGTTAAATAGCTAACTATAAAATTTATGGCAAAAACTTTAGTTATGTCGCTGGGTGGTTCGTTAATTGCGCCCGACGGAGTGGATGTTAATTTTTTAAAAAAATTTCGTTTATTGATTTTAAATTACATTAAAAAAGGTAACCGGGTGATTTTAATTTGTGGCGGCGGTAATACCTGCCGTAATTACAATAAAGCCGCTAAAGCAGTTAATCCAAAAGTGAGCAACCGGGATTTGGATTGGATTGGCATTGCCTCAACCAAGCTTAACGCCGAATTAGTCAGTGCCATTTTTGGTGATGCGGCTGATGAGAGTATCTTAGTTGTACCAAATAAAAAAGTCAGGACAAATAGACGAATTACAGTTGGCGCTGGTTATAAGCCTGGATCTTCCTCGGACAAAGATGCAGTTTTAGCGGCCAAGGCTTTTGGCGCAAAAACCGTAATTAACCTTTCAAATATTACTTATGTTTACGATAAAGATCCAAAAAAGTTTGCCAATGCTAAGCCGCAAAAGCAGATGAGCTGGAAGGAATTTTTAGTTATTGTTGGTAATAAACACATTCCGGGAATGCATGTACCGTTTGATCCGGTGGCCAGTCGTTTGGCGGCAAAATGGGGTATGAAGCTGGTGGTGATGAAAGGCAGCGATTTAAATAATCTGAATAATTTTTTGTTAAACAAAAGCTACCGAGGAACAACCGTTAGTTAGCCGTTGTGTTTATTGACATTTTTTGATTATTTGTTATACTAACTAAGTACAATTTAGAGAGACCACAGACCGTAGGGGCAAAATTGCTCAAATTAGACAAATTCTAGCCCTGCGCAGGCCAAATAGCTAAATCTTTTAGCTTTTTATTGCAAGTCTGTGGCCAAACCACAGCTTTTTGTTTAGCTGGTAACTTATAGCTTGTAGTCCATTGCTAAAAGCTAAAAGCTAAAAGCTAATTACTAAATATTATGGCTAAAACAAGACAGCAAAAAGAAACAACCGTAAAAGATTTAGTCTCTCGGCTAAAAAGCAGCAAATCAATTGTATTTGCCAACTTTGATAAACTCAAAGTTAAAGAGATAGAAAAATTAAGAAAGAATTGCCATCGGGAAAATGTTGATTACGTGGTGGCCAAAAAGACTTTAATGAAAGTTGCTTTTAAGGAAGCGGGGATTACTGACGTTGACCCAAAGACCCTAGATCAGGGTATAGCTTTGGTTTTGGGTATTAATGATGAAGTAGCGCCAGCTAGAATTATTCAAGACTTTGCTAAAGACCATGAGGCTTTAAAAGCCATTGGCGGCGTTTTGGAAGGCAAATTCATTCCTCGGGAAAAAATTATTGAACTGGCTAAGTTACCAAGCAGAGAAGTTTTATTGGCCAAAGTTCTTGGCTCAATCAAGGCTCCAGTCTCTGGGTTTGTTAATGTTTTAGCCGGAAATTTGCGGAATTTTGTTTACGTTTTAAATGCGATTAAAGAAACTAAAAATTAATAATTAAGATAATAAATTTTAAGGAGAATAAAATTATGTCAGAAGAAAAAAAAGTATCCGCCTCTGGCGGAGAAGTACCAGCTAAATTCAAATCATTGGTTGAAGAAATTGAAAAAATGTCAGTCATTGATTTGGCCGATTTAGTCAAAGTGTTAGAAGAAAAATTTGGTGTCTCGGCGGCCGCGCCAGTTGCTGCCGTAGCTGTTGCCGGTGCTGGTGCCGCCGCAGCTGAAGAAAAAACGGAATTTACCGTTGAATTAACTTCAGCTGGTGACAATAAAATTAATGTCATTAAGGCAGTTAGAACCGTTACCGAGCTAGGCTTAAAAGAAGCCAAAGATTTAGTTGACGGTGCGCCAAAGGTTGTCAAAGAAGGTGTCAAGAAAGAAGAAGCTGACAAAATCAAAAAGACCTTGGAAGAAGCCGGTGCCAAAGTTACTTTGAAATAATTTATTTCAAAATAGGTAGAAAGAATTCCCCAATTTTATGTTGGGGTTTTCTTTTTGTAAAAAAAATAAGAGGCTTCGCAAATTTTTGCGTTGCCTCGGTGTTATTCCTCCATTTTTTTGGCGTCTGCATCTTGAGTTTAGCCCCACAACGTTTTGATGCAGCTAATACTGGTGCGCGCTGTTTCTTCGGGGTCAAGCTCGTTGAAATTAAAGCCTTCAACTGAGAGCCAGTGCGGATAGCCGGATTCCTTAAGGGCAGCGGCAACGGGTTGGAAGTCATACTCGCCGCAGCCAGGCCCGCTTAAGTTGCCGGGGTCGTTGAGATGACAGTGCCTGGCTATCGGGGTATACTTTTTAATCAACGAAACCACGGTTTCGGGGCTGGAGCCATAACCCCGGGCCATAGCCTTAATATCCAGGTGTCCTTGGAATTGGTGATGGTCAACTACTTGCACCATATGAGCAAGGTCTGCCATGGTGTTGCAAAAGTTAGTTTCCTCCCAAGCCAGTTGTTCAAAGCAAGCGATGACATCATTGTCTGGCTGGAGTTGGTCAAATACCCGAAGGTAAACTTCGGTGGCGGCAAGTAAGGCTTCGTGTTGGCTGACTTCTGGCAGCAAAGTGCGCTGTTTAGGCGAGCCGTGGACGACTACTTCGCAGTCAAGATCATAAGCCAAATCCATTAGCTCGGCAATTACTTTGGCGGTTTTTACCTTGACCCCTGGATCAAGGCTGGTTAAATGAACGCCTTGTTGCCCGGCTAATAACCAATGGATGGCATAAATTTGCAGCTTGACTGCCTCGGCGGCTTGGCGATAGGCATCGCGCTTGGCCAAAGACATGCTAAGCGGGTTTGGGTTCAGTGTTGGCGCTACAATCTCAACACCGTCATAGCCCAGACTGGCTATAATTTCAAGCACGCGCTTGAAGGTATCCAGGTCTGGTGTACCTTTGGCGTTGGGATTAAACAACGTGTAAAATCCTTCAACGCAAAATGCTACCTTGTTAATCATACTGTGTTCCTTTCTTCCGATGCTTTACATTACTGAAATTAAGGTGTTATAGGAATATTAGTAACATTATTTAACTTTGTCAATAAAAAAATCTCCAGTGTTTAAGCGGGGATTTTTTTAAGTTGGCCAAGCTGCCTTTATTTATTTTAGGTGTTGAGCTGGTACGCCAAGGATTGAAGTGCCATTTAATAAATACATTTTCTTTTCCCTTTCAACCACGATAAAGTCTTTAAGGTCAGTAAAAGCCTCAGAATGGTATTGGTTGATTAAATTGCCATTTTTATCAAAAACTATCAGGCGCTTGGTTGGGGGATCAAGCACATAAAGATATTTTGAAAATTCATCAGTTTTGATTTTGGTTGGATTTTGAATTTTTGGATCAACCACATTGGTTTTAAAATCAACTGGCTTGCCATTTTGCAGCTTAATAATTGAACCGTCAGTTTTAACAATGTAAATTGAACCATCAACCGTAAAGGCTTTGGCGTCATTCAAAACGATATTATCTTTTAACCAGCCGTTAACTTTGCTGTAATCATTATTAACTTTTGAATAGCGATAGATTTGGCTATTTTTGCTGTCTAGAGTGTAGAGCTGACCCTTGAAGGAAGTAAAATCAGCAATGTTGATATTTTTATTAAAATTTATATTCAATTTTGGAAAAGAATCAGTGCCGGGTGTGAGCAAGAATGGAGTGTTTGAAGCGTTTAAAAAAATCAACTCTTTATCACTTACAGCTGTGCCAAAAATTAAGCTTGCAGTGTTTGAATCCGGCGATAGAGCTGCTGTCAATACTCTTGTATCTAAATTTGCTTTATAAATTGATTGATTATTTTGATTTTGAGTGTAAACATTTCTACCAGAAAGCAGAATAACATTGGCAATTTTGGCCTGAGAATCAAGATTGCCAAAATTAACAATTTGAATTGGCTCGGTAATTTCAATTAAATGGCGGAGTTTTTGTAGTTGCTCCTCAATACCTTGTTGGAGCAAAATAATTTGTTGTTTTTGAAATTTTGTAATCGGTTTTAGGTTGGCAATCATGTTTTTTGAATCAACCAAAAATTGCCTGGCCTGATTTTCATCGCGGTAAATTAAACTGGCTTCCGCCTCATTTTTTTTATTTTCCGCTTGGGCAAATACCAAGTTAAAAGCATCTTTTTTCTGATCTTGCCAATTTTTTATTCCTAGCCAAAATAAGCTAAGGGAGAATAACACGGCTAAAATGATTGTTGTTATTAATAAAACTTGGCTTGATTTTGGCAACTGTTTATACTTACCAATCGGATTAGCCAAAGCCTTATTAATCAAAGTAACTGCTTTGGCCCAAAACGGCTGGTTGGTAATCTTGGAACCAATGGTTTTGCTAACAGTTAAAATTGGTTGGGTTATTTTTTTAGTATCAAAGTGAAGATTAGCCAGGGGATTAGTTATTTTTATTTTTGGAGTTATTTTATTTAGATTGAATCTTGGTTGGAAATTAAATTTTGGGATGATTGTTTTCTTTTGTTTTTCATAAAGACGGTTGGTTTTCTTTTTAGCTTGGCCAAGATAGTTTTGCAATTGATTCTTCAAGGCAATAGTATATTTTTTAACTTCCGGCATAATTGACGGGGTTAAAAATTTTTCGGTTTCTCTTTCAGTATTAATCAACTCTTTGATTGAATCTTGCGAGGCGGCTTGACGGTAATCAAACTCTTGCGGACTGACTGGTTTTTTTTCTAAAGCGGTTATCTTTTCTAATTCAGCAGTCATTATGCCAAAGTTTTCCTTACTGCCGGTAGTGGCTAATAATTTTTTTAATTCCAATAGTCCTTCAGACGGTAAATTGGTAGCAATTATATTTTTTATTCTTTCTAAAGAGAAATAGTCAAGAATATTGGCCGTGCTGACAAATAAAATATCCCTTGATTTAATTTTTCCGCTGATGATTTGGGAAAATAATCGGAAAGGGTCGGGCAGGCTTAATGGGGCCTGGGTTGATTCCAGGATATTGATTATTCGGTAGGAGCTAAGGTTGGTATTATAAAAAAGAATTGCTCCAATGTTGCCAATAACAGCAAAATGCAAATCTTGGTTACAAATAACAGCAACCATAATGTTTATTTTTTCTAGATTCAGAGATATTTGTTCACTTTCTAGGAAAGAAGCAATTGATAGATTAGTTTTTTTTAAAGCCGCTTCAAACTTTTCGGACAGCAGCAACGGCTTTTCTTCTAGTGTTGATTTTTTTTGGTAGTAATAGTTATTTTTAATTTCATCAACAATTAGGTCAATTAAATCAGAATTTTTTTCATCATCAGCTTGGATTTCAATTAAGCCAAATACTTTTCCAAGCTTACCAGCCAAGTCCTTGGTTGGCTTGGTGGCAAATGTTCTTACATAGGTTTTTGGCTGACCAGGTCGCTGGACAACTAGCTGATTAATTTTTGTTTCTAAATAATCCATTTAATCCGGTTTATTTGTCAGTATTTAGTATTTATATTATACTATAAATAGTCATCGGTGACCAGTCTTTTAAAAAATCCCAAGCTCCAATTTCCAAATCCTAAATAAATACCAAATTTCAAATTACAAATTCAAGATTCGTTTGAAAAATTGTAATTGATGATTTGAAATTTGTTTGGAATTGGTGATTTTGGATTTTGAATTTTACTAATTATGCTTGAACAATTATTTAGTTCAAAGACCAGAGTGAAGCTTTTGCGGTTATTTTTGAATAATCCGTCTCAACCTTATTATCTCCGTGAATTGGCCAGAAAATTAGGTACTCAGCTAAATTCAATCCGACGGGAGATTGAAAATTTGGAAAAGATCGGCATTATTAAATCGGTTCATCTAGAAGAGTCGGTTGGTAAAAATCAAGCGGCTGATGAAAAACCGGGGGCGAAAAAATATTTTTTGGCCGATACCGAGTTTATTTTATATCCAGAGCTAAAGGCTTTGCTTTTGAAGGCACAGTTACTTTTGGAGCGTAATTTTGTCAGTAAGATTGAAAAATTGGCCCAGATCAAACTTTTTATTCTAACCGGAATTTTTGTCGGTGTTGATAACTATCCAACGGATTTGTTATTAATCGGCACTGTTAACCGTAAAGCCTTGGCCAAGATTGTCCATGATTTTGAAAGGGAATTGGGCCGAGTGGTCAATTATACGGTAATGAGTTTTGCCGAATACAAATATCGCCAAGACATTACCGATAAGTTTTTGTATGATATTTTGGAGGGCAGAAAAATAGTGGTAATTGATAAAATTCATAAACTCTAATGAGAAAAAATATTAGTTTTAAAAATCGTCAGGGCCAAAAGATTGTTGGCGTTTTTAATATCCCTAAAACCAAGCCGCCATATCCGGCAGTAATTATTTGTCATGGCTTTAAAGGGTATAAGGAGCAGGCTCATTTGAAAAGTTTAGCGGCTAAATTGGCGGCTAGTGGCATTTTGGTTTTCCGGTTTGACTTTGGTAATGGCGTTGGCCAAAGCTATGGCCAGCTTGAAGATATTACCTTTAGTCAATATTTGTTTGATTTGAAAACAGCCATTGATTATATTTATAAAAATAAACTCGTTGATAAAAACCGGATTGGTTTGGCCGGCCATAGTTTTGGCGGTCAAATAATTTTACATTATGCGTCTAGTGATAAGAGAATAAAAGTTATAGCTGATTTGGCCGGTGTGGTTTTTCGAGGTGGCGGTCAAACTAATCTTGAAAGGCATATCATTTTACAGTTAACTGAAGCCAAAAAAACCGGTTACTTTGTGGTAACCAGCAAAAGCACCGGGAAAAAATATAAAATAAAAATTGGCTATTATTTTGATATTTTAAAACATGATACACCGGCTCAAGTTAAAAAGATTAAAATTCCAACTTTGATCGTCCATGGTTCTAAAGACGAGAGTGTCCCTATCAAGCATGCCAGATTGGCTTATAAATTGGTAAAAGGGCAAAAGAAATTAGTGATTATGCCTGGCGTGCCACACACTTGGCGGCAGCCAAAATATTATAAGAAAATTAATCCAATTATAGTTGGATGGTTTAAAAAATATTTATCCCGTTAGAAATTTTTGTTTTTGTTAACCAATATGATTTTATTAATTAATACATCAGATGCTAGCGAAGTGATAATTGGTTTAACTAAGGCCGGCAAGATGGTGGCCAAAAAGCAATTTAAAGCGCCTTACCGTCAGGCCGAAATTTTATTAGCAAAAATTGATGATTTGTTAGTGTTGGCTAAATGCGAGCTTAGACAATTAAAGGGAATTGCCGTTGTCAGTGGTCCCGGACCATTTACCGCTTTAAGGATAGGAATTGCGACGGCCAATACCTTGGCTTGGGCTTTGAAAATCCCAATTGTTGGGATAAAGCTTAAGGAATTTAAAGACTTGAACGAGCTGGTAGAGGTTATTACTAAAAAAATGAAAAAGGCTAAGCTTGATAGTATTGTGCCGCCTTTTTATGGCAAAGAACCTAATATTACGATGAAAAAAATTGCCATGCTCGTTGGAATTTTCATTTTATTTTTGCCTGCCTTGGCTTTTGCCGCTGATAATGCCAATATTGATTCTGACTCTGACGGTTTAACTGACTTTAAAGAAATAAATATTTATCATACTGACCCTAATAATGCCGATACTGATGGTGATGGGTTTGCCGATAATCAGGAATTAATCAATGGTTATTCACCGCTTTACAAAGACAAAAGATTGGTTGACACTGATTCTGACGGTGATGGTTTGAATGACGGCTATGAATTAGCTTTGCATACTGATTTAAAAAATTCTGACAGTAATAGTAATAGTGTTTCTGACGGTGAAGAATTCAAACAAGGTTTAGACCCAAGCAAACCAGATAAAGTGAAATTAGAAAAATGGCTTGATGTTAATTTAACTGCCCAGCGCCTAAATTATTATTTAGGCCCAGTTAGACTTAATGTATTTACCGTTTCAACTGGCAAGGCTTTAACTCCAACTCCGGTTGGCACTTTCAAAATAACTGCTAAGCGGCCAAAAGCTTGGTCAAGGCTGGCTGGCCTTTGGATGCCTTACTGGATGCAGTTTGACGGGGCTAATGCTCTTCATGAATTGCCCGAATGGCCAAATGGTACCAAAGAAGGAACAAACCATTTAGGTACCCCAGTTTCTCATGGCTGTATTCGGTTAGGTATTGGGCCAGCAAAATTCATTTACGATTGGGCACCAGTTGGAACTAAATTGGTAATTCATAAATAGTAGCATGCCACTTCAATTTAAGTTAATTACGACGTTGTGTTATATTGTTAATGACCAAGCAGAAGTTTTATTGATTAAAAAGAAGAGGGGATTTGGAGTTGGCAAATGGAATGGGCCGGGCGGTAAGGTGAAAATTGATGAAAAGCCGCTTGAGTCAATGATTCGCGAGATCAAAGAGGAAACTGGATTAACTGTTAAAAACTCCAAAGAGCTGGGATTTATTGAATATATTTGGCCAGTCAGTTTAAAAAGTTGGAGTACTCGTTGTTATGTTTATTTTTGCCAAGAGTTTGAGGGCGAACCTAAAGAATCAGAGGAGGGTGTACCAAAATGGTTTAAATTCTCTGAAATTCCTTATGCACAGATGTGGGATGATGACCAGTATTGGTATCCTCAGGTACTTTTAGGCCAGCCAATCAAAAAAAGATTTTATTTTAATGAAAAAGAAAAAGTAATTAAGCAGGAAGATATCTAATTTTATGATTGATAAAAAAATATTACTGGTTGAAGATGATCGTGACCTTTTGTTTTTGATGAATAAAAAATTAGCCGACGAAGGTTTTAAGGTTATTAAAGCGGAAACCGGCCAAGAAGCTTTAGATATTTTAGAAAAAGAAAAACCAGATTTGGTTTTACTTGATATTTTATTGCCAGACATTGATGGGTTAACAATTTTAAATGAAATCGCTAGTCATGCGGAAACTAAAGATATTCCGGTTATTATCTTAAGCAATTTGGCTGATCAAGGTTCTTTTGAACAGGCAGCGGCCGTAGGCAACTATGAATACTTAGTCAAAGCAAAAACCGATTTAAGCGAAGTAGTGTTAAGAGTAAAAAAGAAATTGGGGATTTAAGGGGTAATTTTTGATTTATCCACAGACTTTAATTGAATATTGACAAAACTAGCAAATTTTATTCAAAAAGTGGCCGAAAAGGCCATTTTTTTATTGGGCTGTGAAGTGGTTGACCCGCCCACCTTTTAAATTTTTGCAATATAATTACATTAAAATTTACAAATATTTTGTTATTTTAGCGATTTTAATCGTTAGAAGGTGGGTGGGTTGACAGTGGTGGTCTTGTGGTGTAAAATGGAATTATAGTGGTGGAAAGTGGATGAAAGTGGGGATAACTAGGAATTAGGGTGGATAAGCCTGATTAAGAGCCAAAAGCCAAAAAATCAAAACTAAAAACCAAAAACAAAGAAAAAACTAATAAATTTAACTAATCTTATTAAAATCAGTCAGAGCTAGTTTAAGATTTATGTTTATTGGAGAATACCAACACAACATTGACCAAAAGGGCCGCTTAGCCGTACCCGCCAAGTTTCGTCAGCAGTTGTCCAAAGGGGCAGTAGTGACTAAAGGTTTAGACGACTGTCTTTTTTTGTACCCAAAAAACGAATGGCAAAAACTAGCCGGTAAATTGGCGGCTTTGCCGATTTCCAAAGCCAATACCCGGGCATTCTCCCGTTTAATGTTGGCTGGCGCCATGGACGTAGAAATTGATAAACAAGGCCGAATGTTAATTCCCGACTACCTTAGGCAGTATGCAGCGATGTCTAAAGAAGTGGTTATCACCGGTTTATATAATCGTTTGGAAATTTGGGATAAGCAGAAATGGGATAAATATAAGCAAGGAACGGAATCCAAGAGTGGTGATATCGCCGAAGCTTTGGGTGAATTAGGAGTTTAATTTTACAATATGAAAAATTTTCACCAGCCGGTGATGCTTGAACAAGTCATTCATTATTTGCAGCCAAAAGCTGGTAACAATTTTATTGATTGCACCTTAGGGGGTGGCGGCCACGCTGAAGAAATTTTAAAAAGGACAGCGCCAAGTGGTAAAGTTCTGGGTATTGATTTAGACCCGTTGGCAATTCAAAATGCCCAAACCGTGGCTAAAAATTATAAAAATAGATTAATCATTGTTCAAAATAATTTTAAAAAACTAAAACAAATAGCAAATGATTTCCAGTTTAATAAAGTTAACGGCATCTTACTTGACCTTGGCTTATCCAGTGGTCAGCTCCAAGATCACAGTCGGGGATTTTCTTTTTTGGCGCAAGGTTCGCTAGATATGCGTTTTGGCAATCAGTTAGAGCTAACAGCCAAAGAAATTTTAAACACTTATAATCAAAAGCAGCTAATTGAAATATTCAAAAATTTTGGTGAGGAAAAATTAGCCAAACCGATTACTGACAAAATTATTGCTTTTAGGAAAGAAAAACCAATTACTAAGCCAAGCGAACTAGTTGAAATCGTTGCTGATATTTACAAAAGATTTTATCGGCTTAAGTCAAAGATTAATCCGGCCACTAAAATTTTTCAAGCTTTAAGGATTGAAGTGAATCAAGAATTACAAAATTTGACTGAAGTTTTACCTCAAGCCATAAGTTTATTGGCCAAGGGCGGCCGACTGGTTGTTATTAGTTATCATTCTTTGGAAGATCGGATTGTTAAGGGACTATTTCAGCAAGAAAGCCGTGACTGTATTTGCCCAGTGACAATGCCCCTTTGTCAATGTGATCACAAAAAAACCTTAAAAATTATTACCAAAAAACCTGTTGTAACGACTGAATCAGAAGTATTAGAAAATCCCAGAGCCCGAAGCGCCAAAATAAGAGTCGCTGAAAAAATTTAAAATAAAAATAAAAATTTAAAATTCTCGACAGTTTCGAGAGCAAAACAAAAATATGACTAAATTTTCCCATCTGGCCAAACCAACGATGAAAAATTATTCAGCCCAAAAAAAATTATCAGGGTTTAAATTAAGTTTTCCTTTGATTAATGGTATAGTGGCAGTTTGTTGCATTGTCTTTTTTGTCACTTATTTAATTCAAGTTAACAGTTTGGCAACAAAAGGTTACCAAATAAAAGAGCTAGAAAAAAAGATTAGTGATTTAGAACAGCAGAAAGCTGATCTAGATTTGCAGACTTTGAGTTTACAGTCAGTTGGCGCATTAAAGGATAAAGTGGGTTCTTTAGGGATGGTGGCAGTCGGTAAAACTGATTATTTAGCCGATAAACCAGTGGCTTTGGCCCAATAATTTATTTTGAAATCTCTTTTAATATCAATCAATTAACCCCGTTTAGTCCTCACGGGGTTTAATTGAAAAAGAAACTTTTTAATCATGGCATTCTACTCACCAAAAAAAATAGAGCCGGCAAAAAGTAATTTGAATATTAGAATGATATTTTTGCTGCTGGTTATTTTTTTTGTTGGTGTAGTAATTATTTTTCGGTTATTTAGCTTGCAAATATTGCAGCATTCTTTTTATAATACCTTAGCTTCGCAAGAGCATGAAACTTACAAAGATTTGCTGGCGGAAAGAGGCTCAATTTATACTAAAGAAAAAGATCAGTTATATCCTTTGGTCACTAACCGCGGCTATTATTTAATTTATGCTGAACCAATCAGAATTGAAAAACCTAATGAGGTAACTAATGCCATTGCATCAATATTAAATTTTACTGATTCTGAAAAGCAGGAGTTACTTGCTCGGCTAAGTAAAACTAATGATGTCTATGAACCGATTAAACATAAAATTACTTTGGCCCAAGTTGATCAAATTAAGAATTTAAAATTAGCGGGCATTGGTTTTGCACCAGAAAGTTATCGTTTTTATCCGGAAAAGGGCATTGGTGGACATGTTTTTGGGTTTATTGGTTTTAAAGATGACAAAAAAGTTGGCGAGTATGGTTTGGAAGGCTATTTTGATCAGGAGTTATCCGGTCAGCCGGGTTTGATTAAAGCGGCTAAAGACGCTTTGGGCTCAATTATCACTGTTGGTCAGCGATCAGTCAAAAAAGCCGAAAATGGCTCGGACTTAGTTTTAACCATTGACCGGCAAATTCAATTCGTGGCTTGCCAGAAGCTAAAAGAATTTGCCGATAAATTCAAAGCCGATGGCGGTAGCGTTGTGATTATGGCGCCAACTGGTGAAATATTAGCTATGTGTGGTTTGCCGGATTTTGATCCTGACAATTATCAAGACACTGAAGATATTAACGCTTTTAACAACCCAGTAATTTTTTCAGCTTACGAGCCGGGCTCAGTTTTTAAAGGTATTACCATGGCAGCCGGTTTAGATTCGGGTGCGGTTGATATCAATACCACCTATGAAGATACCGGTGAAGTTAAAATTGGCGGATTTACAATTAAAAATTCTGACTTGAAAGCGCACGGTAAAACGACGATGGTTGGGATTTTGGAAAAATCTTTAAATACAGGCGCAATTTTTGTTGAGCAGAAAGTTGGTAAAACAACTTTTGAAAATTATGTCAGGAATTTTGGCTTCGGAAAGCTGACTGGTATAACTTTAGAAAAGGAAGTGCCGGGTGATCTTTCTGCCTTAAGCAAGCCAGGTGAAATTTACGGCATGACCGCTTCGTATGGCCAAGGAATCATGGTAACGCCAATCCAATTAGTAGCCGCTTATGGTGCAATTGCCAATCAGGGCAAATTATATAAACCATACATTGTTTCAGAAATTATAAATCCTAATGGCCAAAAACAAACATTTGGCCCTCAATCGGTCAGGCAAGTAATTTCACCCAAGGCCGCTTCATTGCTGACAGGAATGCTAACTTCGGTGGTTGAACATGGTTATGGCCAGTTAGCTGGTAATAAAGGCTACTATTTTGCCGGTAAGACCGGAACGGCTCAAGTGGCTTCGCCTGGCGGTGGTTATGGCAGTAAAACCAACCATACTTTTGTCGGGTTTGGCCCAATTTCTAAGCCAGCTTTCATTATGGTCACTGTCCTTAATAATCCCAAAGGCGTTAAGTTTGCCGAAAGTAGCGCTACGCCACTTTTTGGTCAGATTGCCCAATTTTTGTTAAACTATTATCAGATTAAGCCAGATTATTAAGAATTAAGAATTTAGAATTACGAATTATGTTTGACTCTTAATTCTAAATTCATAATTCTTAATTCATAATCTCAATTCATGAAAAATCAGCTAAAAAAAATATTAGAAAAAACTCTCCGGGTTTTTGCAATTAAGATTTTAAAAAAATATCAGCCAGAAATCGTAGCCATTACTGGTAGTGTTGGCAAAACTTCAACCAAAGAGGCAATCTTTACCGTTTTGTCCTCATCTTTTAATGTTAGACAAAATATAAAAAATTATAATAACGAGATTGGCATTCCCTTAACAATTATCAACAGTCAGGCAGCGGGTAAATCAATCATTGGCTGGCTGGCAGTTTTTTTAAAAGCAATAAAATTGATAATTAGTACTGACAAAAATTATCCAAAAATATTAATTTTAGAAATGGGCGCTGACCATGCAGGTGATATTAAATATTTAACTAAATTCATTCCCGTTAAAGTTGGCGTGATTACGGCTGTGGCGCCGGTCCATTTAGAATATTTTAAAACCCTTGAAGAAGTGGCCAAAGAGAAAAGCAATTTAATTAAATCATTATCAAAATCTGGTTGGGCGGTTTTGAATTACGATGACAAGTTAGTCAATGAAATGAAAAAGAATACGGCGGCTTTGGTTGTTTCTTTTGGTTTAATTCCGCAAGCTGACATCTTTGCCAGTGAAATTGCCATTAGCCATGATGTTGATTATAAAGACGTAACAACGATTCAGGGGATTAGTTTTAAATTGAATTATAAAGGCAATGTCGTGCCAATACTTTTACCCCAGGTTTTGGGGCAGCACTTAGTTTATTCAGCCTTGGCGGCAATTGCCGTTGGCATTATTTATAAAATCAATTTGCACAAGATTATTGAAAGCCTAAAGACTTACCAGCCGCCAAAAGGTCGGATGCATATTATACCTGGTATTAAACACACTTTGATTATTGATGATAGTTATAATTCATCACCTTTAGCTGCCCAAAAAGCGCTGCATCAGCTTGGACAAATTAATTTAGATAAACATCATAAGAAATATGCTGTCCTGGGTGATATGCTGGAACTGGGCAGTTATACGGAGCAAGCACATCAAGAAGTGGGTCAGGCAGTTTATAATTACGGGGTTGACTACTTAGTCACGGTTGGCGAAGTTTCGCGCGATATGGTTCGCGGTGCGATTGCCGCTGGCATGAACAAAGATCACTGTTTTAATTTCAAAAATAGCGCTGAAGCTGGATTATTTTTGCAGCAGCGCATTGAACAAGGAGATTTGATTTTAGTTAAAGGTTCTCAAGGAACCAGGATGGAAAAAGTGGTTAAGGAATTAATGGCTGAACCACAAAAAGCTGAAGAGTTACTGGTCAGACAGGGCAAAGAGTGGCAGTAAATAAGCAAGATAAGCAAGACAAGAAGAAGGTGGTAAGCCTTCTCTTTTTGGTATTTTTTTGCTAAAATTAACCTATGGAAAAACTTTTTTTGTATAATACTCTAGCGCGGAAAAAAGAGGAATTTAAGCCACTTAAAGATAAAGTGGTGACTTTTTATCAGTGCGGGCCAACGGTTTACTGGACCCAGCATATCGGTAATTTGCGGGCCATGGTGATGGCCGATTTGATTGAAAGGTCATTGGAATATTTAGGCTACAAAGTTAAATTTGTTAGGAATTATACTGATGTTGGCCATTTAACTTCGGACGAGGACGAAGGTGAAGATAAAATTGAAAAAGGCGCTAAGCGTGAAGGACTTAAGCCTTTTGAGATTGCCAAAAAATATATTAAAATTTTTGAACAAGACGTTAAAGCTTTAGCTGTTTTGGAACCTTGGAAAAAACCAAAGGCAACTGAGTATATCTCAGAAATGCAAAAAATGGTCAAAGAGTTATTAGTCAAAGGTTATGCTTACGCAACTGACTTGGCGATTTATTTTGACGTGACTAAAGCCAAGGATTATACAAAACTTTCCGGTCAGGATTTAGAAAAAAACATCACTGACGCGGGTAAAGGTGAAATTAGTGATATAAATAAAAAACATCCAGCTGATTTCGCTTTGTGGTTTTTCAAAGCTGGGGTTCACCAAAATGCTTTGCAAACCTGGCCCAGTCCTTTTGAGTCAAAGTTGGTCGCTAAGGGTCAGGGTTTTCCGGGTTGGCATATTGAATGTTCGGCCATGGCCAAAAAATTATTAGGCGATACGCTTGATCTTCACATGGGCGGAGTTGAACATATTCCGGTGCACCATACCAATGAAATTGCCCAGTCCGAAGCGGCCAATGGGGTCAAATTCGTCAATTATTGGCTCCATAACGAGCATTTAACCGTTGATGGGGGCAAGATGGCCAAATCAGCCGGCACCAGCTATTCTTTGCAAGATATTAAAGACAAAGGTTTTGACCCAATGGCTTTGCGTTATTTATTTTTGCAGGCACATTATCGCTCCAAGCAAAATTTTACTTGGAAATCTTTAGCTGCCGCCCAAATCTCATTAAATGGTATACGAGATAGAATTTTAGATTATAAAAAAAGAAATGAGCAGGGAAAAATTAATGATGAATTTAGGGATAAATTTACGGAAGCATTAAAAGATGATTTTAATGTTCCTAAAGCATTAGCCATTACTTGGGATCTTTTAAAATCTGGTTTGGGTAATAATGATAAGCTTGCTACCTTTTTAGATTTTAATGAAGTTCTGGGTTTAAAAGTAGATTTAGGTAAAAATAAGGAGATAAAGATTCCTGAAAAAGTAATTGATTTGGCGGAAAAAAGATTGCAAGCCAGGGTGGCCAAAGATTGGCAGAAATCCGATGAAATTAGAAAGGAGATTGAAGCCCAAGGTTATTTAGTTGAGGATACTAAAGACGGATATATTGTTAAGGATAAGAAATAATTGAATTAGAAATTATGAATTAGGGATAAATAAAATTCTTAATTCCTAATTCTTAATTCCTAATTCTTAGTTCATAATTCTTAATTCCTAAGATAAATGCCAAAAAAAGTTTTAATTGTTTATGCCACCGGCGGTATGGGACATGTTTCGGCTGCCCGGGCCATTGAGCAAGCCTTTAAGGAAAAATATCCGGAGGTTGAAATCAAAAATGTTGATGTGATTGATTTTGCCATGAAGGTTTATAAAAAAGTCTTTGTTGACGGTTATAATTATGTTAGCGCCAAAACCCCCGAACTTTGGGGCTGGCTTTACCGTACTTACAACAATAAATCAAAACAAAAGTTGCCGCAGTTATTGTCCCAGCTGGCAATTGAGGGTAAATTTATCCCTTTTATTGAAGAGTTTAAACCAGATTTCATAATTTCCACCCATCCGCTGCCGATGCTTTTAGTATCTCATTCCAAAAAGAAGCAGATTATAAATATTTTATCGTCCATGGTCTTAACCGATTTTGGCTGCCATAGCTTTTGGATTGCGCCGGAGGTCAATTACTATTTTGTGGCGACTGACAATGTCAAACAATGTTTGTTTGATTATAAAGTTAAACCCGAGCAAGTGGCGGTAACTGGCATTCCAATTGAAACTAAATTTTCTAAAACGCCAGCCAAGGCCGAATTAATAAAAAAATTTGGCCTGGAAGCTGGTTTATTTACGGTTTTAATTGTTGGCGGGCAATTCACTTACTCGGCTTTGCAGGCGATTATTAGCGGCATTACCAAAAAGCATGACGGTAAAGTCCAGTTTTTAGTGGTGGCCGGCCGCGACCAGGATTTAAAAGAAGCGCTGGATAAATCAGATTTGAATAAAAATTCAAAAATAAAAACTTTTGGTTTTGTGAATTATATGCAGGAGCTAATGGCGGTATCGGATTTAATTTTTTCCAAAGCCGGCGGCTTAACCGTTTCGGAATGCATGGCAATGGGTTTACCGATGGTGATAAATAAAGTAATTCCTGGTCAGGAAGAAGATAATGTTAATTATTTGGTTGATGCCGGTGCAGCGGTTAAAGTCCAAAATTTTGATGAAGTGGTAAATGCGGTTAATGATTTGGTTTCTGACCCGCAAAAGATTGCAAAGATGAAAGCGGCTTGTCAAAAAATTGGCCACCCGAATTCAGCCGTGGCTTTAGCGGACTTTGTCTATACTAAAATTAGCAGTTAAAAAATAGCGACTAATTTTTTATTATGCGTTATTGTAAAATTTTAGCAACATGAAAAACTTTTGGCAAAAATTAGATAAACCCATTCTCGCGCTGGCTCCGATGGCCGGCGTTTCGGATTCAGCTTTTCGCCAGCTCTGCAAGTCTTTTGGCGCTGACGTGGTATATACGGAAATGGTTTCAGCCGACGGCTTGCATTATGATGCCAAAAAAACTTTAGAGCTTTTAAAATTTGCCAAAACCGAAAAGCCAATTGTTTGCCAACTGTTTGGCAAGCGGCCGGAAATGTTTGCCAAAGCCGCCAAAATTGCCCAAAAAGCTGGGTTTGACGGCATTGATTTGAATTTTGGTTGTCCGGCCAAAAAAGTCGTGGCTCACGGCGGCGGGGTAACTATGATGAAAGATTTAAAGCATTGCCATAAGCTGATTGAAACAGTTTTACAAAATACTGATTTGCCGGTTTCAGTAAAAATTCGTAGTGGCATTGAAAAAGTAACGGCTTTGGACTTTGTAAAAGCCATCAGTGATTTGCCGGTTTCGGCTTTGATGATTCACGGCCGGCCGTTTAAAAATCCTTATTCAGCACCGATTGATTACGAAATGATTAAGCAGGTTAAAGAAAATTTTTCGGGTGTGGTTTTGGGTAATGGTGGAATATTTACGCCTCAAGATGCCAAATTGATGATTGAAAAGACTGGTGTGGATGGAGTTGGTTTGGCCCGAGGTCTTTATGGCAAACCTTGGTTGTTCAAACAAATTAAAGATTATTTAAAAAAAGGAAAATATCAGGAATTTGATTTTAAAGACATTAAAAAAGTAGCAATCAGGCATGCTTTGTTAGCCCAGAAAGCTAAAGGCAAATGGGGGATAGTAGAGACCCGAAAGCACTTGGCTTGGTATGTCAAAGGTTTTGCCGGGGCGGCGGATTTGCGTAAACAACTAGTTCAAGCAGAAACTATTGATCAGATCAAAAAAATTTTGAAATAAATAGCAAAACCCCGGACAAACTGCGCATCACTGCAATCGGTCCGGGGTGTTAAAATTGTCTTAAATTATTATGATGGCGCCGACAACCAGCGCTAAGCCGATGACAAAGCCCAGGACAATCGCCCAGCCAGTATTGCTCTTGGCTGAGGTTTTTTTAGTCCTTGTTTTATTACTCCTCATTGGTCCTCCTTTTGCTACCTGGTTGTATAAGGTAACTAATAAGTATAACATATTTATTTGATTATGTCAATACTTATAAATAATTTAACTAAAAAGAAAAAGACCCGGATATAGCTAGGGCTAATCATCTGGGTCTTTGGTCTAAAGGGCATTGGGTCGTTCTTTTGTTAGTAAACCGCTGTCAGTGATTGTCGCAATTTAGCCTTGGTTTTTTGGGTTTGATGGGCTAAACACTTAGTGTCTGTCCGTTTACGCAATGTTTTGGACCCAATTCTTTTAGGGCAATCTACCGCATGGATGTTGCTTACTAGCAGCTTACAGCCGCATGGATAAATTGCTAACCTGGTACCGCCACGGCACTTGGGACAATCAGTCCATTCGGTCCTTGGGAGATCTTTTGGAATAGGCATTTTTTTGCCTCCTTAATCTATAGTTATTATTACTTTGAAATTTCAGTTTTTTCTTCCCTTATTTACTCTAAGGAAAGCTATCAAAAAACCATTAGGTTTTTAGTTTTTTGGCAACTTTCCTTAGTCTCAAATTTAAAAGAGCAAGTAAACATCTAATTAAAGCACGTTTAGAAAAAAATATCAAGTCAATTTAGCAATTTGGAAAAAATAAAGCCCAGACGATTAGCAAGGTGCCAAAAGTCTGAGCTTGGGTTTAAAGAGCGGGAGAAAGGGAAGTGGGGGATGGGATCAACCGCCGTGTGTGCTGATGGCACTCAGAACATCTTCTGCCGACGTATTCGGACCAACTTCCATTGCCATCGGATCCGGAACGACCATTACCATCCCGGCGGCGGCTGAAGGTTGTTGGGTCTGAAGGTGGGCTTCAAGGGCGTCTTTTTCACCATCGAATACGCTGACGGTGAAAGGCAGCGGGGTTGATTCGCCCAGATTTAAGGCGGTACGGACCTGTTCCAGATTGAATTCACCAACCGCTACGAGGAACCGTGGCGGATAGCCAAGTATTCCTTTGACTTCTTGCCCAGAACCTTTGTAAAGCAGCGCATTAAGCATCGCTGCCGCTTCCATGGTCCAACCAACGATACCATTAGCACAAGCCAGTTCAAAGATGGTCCATTTTGTTATCGGTGCACCAATATTCATAAGCGAGACTCCAATCTACCCTTTATGGGTTTTGTATGGCCGTTTGGCCAGTTTTTCCATTGTCATGGCGTATAGTTTGAAGGTGGGCTTCAAGGGTTTGTTCTCTACCCCTGAAGGGAAAAACGGTAAATGACGGGATTTCTTTTACTCCCGCCAGGGCAGCCCGAACTTGTTCTTCCGAGAATGCCCCGGCGATGGCCAGAAACCGGGTGGGATAAATGATTACCCCACAAAATTCCTGAGCCGGGTTAACGGCGTAGATTCTTTTATTGATCACTTCTCCTGCTTTTTTTGGCCAGGAGAAAAAACCATTTCCTGAATCTAATACTGTCCAGTCATCCACGACTGTCCAGTCGTCAACTGGTAATGTGGCATTACTACCCGTAGCTGGTTCCATGCAAGCTCCTTTCTTATCCTTTACGGGTTTGTATGGCCTTGGGCCAGAAGTTATATGGCTCCACACAACGCCAGGGAAAGGTATATCGTCCTTAGGTGTGGCTGCTGTGTTATGCGGTTAGCGCCGCAATTTTTGTCGTGGCGGTTGCCACTGGTTTCGCAATGGCCAGGCCCCCAAATTATTTCGCGATGGCCGCCGCTGCAACCAGGGCAATTAACCCAGCGTGAACTTTCTGGCGTTTTTCCATCTAAACTTGGTATCGGCATCCGACGTTCTCCTTATTATCAGATTTTGCTTTTTATTTTTTCTTCCCTTAATCACTCTTTAAGGAAAGCTGCCAAAAAACTATCAAATTTGTAATCTTTTGGCAACCTTCCTTAAAGTTATATTTTAAAGAACACTTAAACATTTAATTAAAGCACATTTATAAAAATTTGTCAAATAAACCCCTGAATTAGGGGTTTATGCTTATTTTGCTTGTTACTGATAATTTGTATCTTACAACCAGTTATTTTTTTTAAAGATTGCCAACATGATTAACCAAATGGTTGCCATTAGAGCAATAATATACCAAAAACCAAATTGACTGCTAACTAAAGGCATGCTGACAACCGTATTCATACCAAAGATAGCGGCAATCAAAGTCAGCGGAAAAGTAAAAACCGAAATAATGGTTAGGATTCGCATGGTGTCAGACAGTTTAAAAGAGATTTGAGATTCATTGGTTTCCTGAAGGGCTTCAATGGTTTCTTTCAAATTTTCTAAAGTGTCCCAAATTTCTTTGGCCGAATCCAATAAGCTTTCAAAATAAGCATCGGTTTTTTTCATGACAAACAAAGGATTTTCTTTAAAACTATAAATCATTTTTTTCAAAACAGTTTTGTGGACTTGCATAATTTTGCGAAAGTCGGTGATATTGCGGCGAATAATCAAAATTTCCGAAACCATTTGTCTTTCTTTGCCCGAAAAAATTGCTTTTTCAATATTGTTGCAGTCAATGCTTAAATGATCAATCATCGGAAAACAGTACAGAAATAATTTGTTCAGAATTTCGTAAAGGAGCTTTTCCGGTGATTTTTCGTTATATTTTTGGCGTAAATCAGTACTCAAACGCAGAAGTTCAAAGAAATCGGTAAAACTTTGTAAATCATCATGATGAATGGTAATAAGAAAATTTTTGCTGATAAAAATATTGATTTCGGCCGGTAGAATTTCTCGGGTTTCACGATTATAAATTGGCACCCGAAAAACAATAAAAGTATAGCGAGGGTAAACATCAATTTTAGTCCTTTGGCTGGTTGATAAACAGTCGGCCAAATCAAGCGGATGAAATTTATACTTTTCACCCAGTTCTCTTAAATTTTGTTCGTCTGGATTAGAAATGTTAAGCCAGGAAAAATTTTCAAACTCAATTTTTTGGGTACTCGACATAAGTAAAAGTTATTTTATTTTACTTAACTATAGCATAATTTTAGTCGGTGGGAAAGATTTTTGTATTTTGCCTTGAATTATAGTATAATATAAACAAAATATATGCCTACCAATCCTTTCCAAAATTTAGCCGAAACCGGCAAAAATCAATTAGAAAAAAAAGACAGTTTTGGAATTGGCAAAACTGATTCAGTTGAGTTCAAACCAACACCAGAAATACCCAGCCCGATTTCGGAATCTGAGCAAGAAAGAATGAAACAGGAGGTTTTAAAAGAGATTCAGGAAACCGAGCAACCCCTTAAAAAATTCGGGACTTTGCCTCCAGGCCAGCCAATCACACCGCCAAGCGCGCCGAAAAGTCCAGCTTTGATAAAAATTGAAGGAATTTTGGAGCAAGACTTGCAGGCTGCCTATTTAAAAATGGAACCAAAAATCCAGCAGAAATTTAAAGCCGAAGGGGAAAAAACCGCTGCTAAAATTGAAAGAATTTTAATGCAGACTAAAATTAAGGCCAAGGATATTTTTAAATTAATCTTTTCCTGGCTCAAAATTATTCCTGGTGTAAATAAGTTTTTTATCAAGCAGGAAGCAAAAATAAAAACCGATAAAATCATAAAACTAAAGTAATTTATGAATCAATTTGGAGTCCCGGATAATACTTACTCCATCAATTTTGATCCAGCAGCAATTATTAACCAGGCTTATTTTTTTGTTGTTTTTGATGTTTTGGCTATATTGTTTCTTTTTTTGCTTCTGGTGGTTTTAATTGCCGCTTTGCTTAGGGCTAGAAATTATTTGCCCACCGCCTTTCAAAAGGTGGTTTTTTTAGTCACGGTTCCCAAGGAATCAGCTGACTCGGCTGATCAGAAAGAAACTATTGAAATAATTCGTAGTCAAATTGCCTTGGCTGAAAGTTGGTTTTCGACTTTAGGCGGACTGAAAGCGCACAGAGGACCAAGAGCTTGGCTTTGGGGCCGGACTGACCACTTTTCTTTTGAAATAATTTTTAAAGACGGCTTAATTTCTTTTTACGTGGCTGCCCCTTATTACATGAGAGATTACATGGAGCAGCAGATTTTGGCCCAATATCCAGAAGCCAGTATCAGCGAGGTCCAAGATTATAATATTTTTTCCCCTCAGGGTACAATTTTAGCCGGCTATTTAAAATTCACCCGGAGTTATATTTTTCCGATCAAAACTTACCAAGCCTTAAATTCCGATCCTTTAAATGCTTTGGCCAGTTCTTTTACCAAAATTGCCAAAGGTGACGGAGCCGCAATTCAAATAATTGCCCGCTCCGCCAAAAAGAGCTGGCATAAAAAAGGTTCAAAGGTGGCCATTCAAATGCAGAAAGGCAAAACGATTCAGGAAGCCATGTATGAGGTCAGTATTTTTAGTTTTTTTAAGTATTTTAATATCTTTAATACCAAAACGCCTGAACAGCTGGCAGTGGAAAAAACCAAGCCTAACCGGTTACTTTCGCCAATGGAACAGGAGTTAGTCAAAGGTTTGGAACAAAAATCTTCACGGGCGGGACTTGATTGTAATATCCGAATTATTGTTTCGGCTCAAAATAAACTAACGGCTCAAACTTATTTAAGCAATATTGTTGATTCATTTTCCCAGTTTAATTATTACCAATACGGCAATAGTCTAAAAATCATGAAGGTTTCGGCCAATAAATTGGTCAATGATTTTATCTACCGGCATTTTCGGCGTAAACAAAAATTGTTATTAAATACCGAAGAACTGGCCAGTATTTATCATTTCCCAACGCCATTTTTAGAAACGCCAATTATTCGTTGGCTGCTGGCTAAAAAATTGCCGCCGGCACCGAATTTGCCGCCGGAAGGTTTACTTTTGGGCGAAAATATTTACCGGGGCGTAAAAAACTTTGTCTATTTAAAAACTGATGACCGCCGGCGACATGTTTATATGAACGGAATGACTGGTACTGGTAAATCGGTTCTGATGGGTAATTTGGCAATTCAAGATATCCGAAATGGTAAGGGTGTTTGCGTAATTGATCCGCACGGCAGCTTGGTTGAAAGTATTTTGCCTTGCATTCCTAAAGAAAGAATGGAAGACGTAATTTATTTTAATCCTTCGGATGTTGATCGGCCAATTGGTTTAAATATGCTGGAAGCCGAAACGCCCGAACAGCAGGATTTTGTAATTCAGGAAATGATTTCAATTTTTTATAAATTAGTGACTGATCCGTCAATGATTGGCCCGATGTTTGAACATAACATGAGAAATGCGATGCTGACTTTGATGGCTGACCGGCAATCTCTGGGCACCATGGCGGAAATTCCTAGAATTTTTACGGACAAGGAATTCCAAAAATATAAATTAACCAAGGTCACTGATCCAATGGTTCGTTCGTTTTGGGAACAAGAAATGGCCAAAACTTCTGATTTTCATAAATCAGAAATGCTGGGCTATTTAATTTCCAAAGTCGGCCGGTTTGTGGAAAATGCCATGATTAGAAATATTATTGGCCAGCCAAAATCTGGTTTTAATTTCCGCAGCGTTATGGATCAACAGAAAATTTTATTGGTTAATCTGGCCAAAGGTACAACCGGGGAAGTAAATAGTAATTTGTTAGGTTTAATTATAGTCGCTAAATTGCAAATGGCGGCTTTGGGCCGTACCGATATGGCTGAAGCGGCCCGGAAAGATTTTTATCTTTACATTGATGAGTTTCAAAATTTTATTACCGATAGTGTAGCTACGATTATGGCTGAAGCGCGTAAGTACAAACTTAATTTAACCTTGGGCCATCAATATATCGGTCAGCTAACCGAAGGCAGTGGCCCGGAAGGCAAAAGCTTTGGCAATAAAATTAAAGATGCTATTTTTGGCAATGTCGGAACGTTAGTTTCTTTTCGGATTGGCGTTGAGGATGCCGAAATAATTGCCAAACAAATGGCGCCAGTAGTCAGTGAATATGATTTAATCAATATTGAACGATATAATGCTTATCTGCGGCTTTTGGTTGATAATCAGCCTTTAAAAGCTTTTAATATCCATACTTTCCCGCCGATTGCCGGCGATGAAAAAATGATTGGTGATATTAAAGAATTTTCACGCTGGAAATATGGCTCTGATCGGCGTAAAGTCGAGGCCGATATTTTGGAAAGAAGCCGTTTAGGCTTAGCTAAGTCGGATATCACTCCGCCAATAGAAAGGACTTTGTAAAAAATATGTCTGATTTGGTTTTTGCCCTCAGTTTTTTATTCTTCCTTTTGGTTTTTGCAGTTTTAGGTAGCCTGGCTTTAGCCGGCTTATCCGCTGCGCCCTGGGTGCCTTTGTGGAAAAAAGATATTAGGCGAATGTTAAAAGTTGCCGACGTTAAACCGGGTGAAATTGTTTACGATTTAGGCGCTGGCGATGGCCGAATTATAATTATTGCCGCCGCTGAGTTTGGTGCCTTAGCCACTGGTTTTGAGTTCGCCTTCTTGCCATATTTTTTGGCTTGGGCTAAAATAAAGCTACTGGGTCTTAGTAAAAAGGCTAAATTAAAATATGGCAATTTTTTCCGGACTGATTTTAGCCAAGCCGATGTAATTTGCACTTTTCTCACGCCCCAGGCAATGGCAAAATTAAAACCAAAATTTGAAACAAATACTAAATCTGGCTGCCGGATAGTATCATATGCTTTCAGTATTCCTGGTTGGCAGCCAAAAATTATTGACAAACCAAACCAAAAAACAACCGTGGTCTATCTGTACCAAAAAGAAAATCAGGTAAAATAAAATTAAGGCAAAATAAAAATGTTAGGCAAAAAGAAAAAAACAAACGATGATTTGCAAAATTTGAATTTAGATAAGGAGGAAATTCAACGGCATTTGGATTTGCTCAAGGATGTTTTAGAAAATACTCAGAATAATATAAAAAAAGCGCTTAACTTGTTAAGCGAAAAGGACGTTGACGCCCAAACTTTATTAAACAGTTTGGCTGAAACCAAAGAGGCAAGCAATGGTTTTGTGGTAACTAGCAACGGCACCGAAAGAATCGTTGAAGGAGTTTTTAACGGCGAAAAGATGGTGGCCGGTGATGGAGTTGAATATAATATTGCGGCTAACTATTCTTCCAAGTCAAAATTAGTTGAAGGTGATATGTTAAAATTGACCATTTCCAAGAATGGTTCTTTTATTTATAAACAAATTGGCCCGGTTGAAAGAAAACAAATTGTGGCAACATTAGCCCAAAATGCCGCCAATAGCGAATGGTATGCAGTTTTGGACGGCCAGCGCTGGAAACTTTTAACTGCCTCAGTCACTTATTTCCACGGTTTGCCGGGTGATGAGGTGGTAATTATTGTGCCGCAGGAAGGAAAAAGCAAATGGGCGGCCGTAGAGAATGTTATTAAAAACAGTAGTCGTTAGTTAGGCACTAGACATTAGGCCCTAGCTTTATAACTAAAATTCGGTTTAGTCCGGCTAAATCTTTTTTTATTTCTACCTGATAATTTGGCAGGTATTTTTTTAATAGTTTTTGTAGCTTAGTTTTTTGCCTTGGATCAAACTCAATAAAAATAAATTTTGGTTTTTGCTTTCGTTTGGCAATTTGTTCAAAGAGTTGATGATAGAGATAAAGCCCATTTTCTTTGGCAAACAAAGCATTTTTTGGCTCAAATTTCAGAGCCGCTGTTTGCATTGAGCTATTATTTTTCCATTGTGGCCAGCCATAAGGCAGGTTGGCAATCAGGATATCAATTTTTACGTTTTTAAGCGGTTTTAATAAATTGCCATGTAAGAATTTAATTTTAACTTGGTGAGTTTTAGCATTAAGTTTAGCCACCTGCAGAGCTAGTTTAGAATTATCAGTAGCAAGGTAGCTTATAGCTTTTATCTTATAGCTTTTAGCGAGTGAAATGATTATACAGCCCGATCCGGTTCCGATATCCGCGACAGATAATCTTTCGTCTCTGATTCCTGATCTCTGATCTCTGATCTCTTTAATCACTTCTTCAACCAATAACTCCGTCTCCGGGCGGGGGATTAGGACGCGTTTATCAACCAAGAAACTTAGCCCAAAAAATTCTTTTTGTTTTACCAGATAGGCAATTGGTTCGCCTTTAGTTCGTCTGGCTGCTAACTTACTTAGTTTTTTGAGTTGGAGCTTGGTCAGTTTAGCCTCTGAATGAGAATATAAAAACTCTTTTGGTTTTTTAATCACAAAAGACAACAAAACTTCCGCGTCTAAGGCTGCAGTTTTATTTTTTTTAGCCTGTAACTTTTTGGTAAATATTTTTAAAGCTTCTTGGATTGTCATATTACTTAATTTGACTAAGGAAAGAATAATTTCTAAACTGATTAAAAGTCATTAACCGAAAGTAAGATTAACCGGAGGAAACGTTATGTTAAAGAGGTTCTTTTTAGTGAAATGGTTTCTTGGTTGGTATAATGCCAGGTGTTGTGTTTGCGGCGGGTTTTCAATTTGGCCGTTTAATCGGCTAAGTCAAACCAATACGGCCAGCAAGTACAATCCGCGAGGGAAAGCAGTTTTAATTCATTCTGGCTGGTGCGCTTCTAGGCATCTGCGCTCAGCAAACCATGGTTTTTGCTGCGTTTGCGGCGGTGACCATGGTCGCTTGGGGTACGTTGATGGCAAGAATGAATACAACCCTGACGGGCAGTTGCGCTCGGTTCATGGTGGGTCCTGTCTTGTTCAGTACGTGGTCAGCTACTTTACCGGATTGGTTTTTTCCGACCGTTGGTAAAAATTTTGGGCAAAAAGCCGTGTTTGTTCTCTAGTGCGAGGTGATTTTTGATCACCTCTTTTTTATTGGTCTAATTCAGTGATTTTATCAATAATTGGTTGAATTTCTCCGTCCATAATGACAGCGATATTGTGCCAGCTTTCTTTAATCCGATGATCCGTTACCCGGTCTTGAGGAAAATTATAAGTCCGGATTTTTTCGGATCGGTCGCCCGAACCAATTTGTGATTTTCTGGCATCGCGGCGTTCCTTGTCCTTTTTTTCTTGCTCCGAAGCCAGAAGGCGAGAACGCAAAATTTGCATCGCTTTATTTTTGTTCTTAATTTGTGATTTTTCATCTTGGCAGGTAACAACAGTGTTAGTCGGGATATGAGTAATCCGAACGGCTGAATCGGTGGTATTAACGCTTTGGCCGCCGTGGCCGCCGGAACGGAAAACGTCAATTCGTAAATCTTCGGGTTTTAATTCAATGTCAACTTCTTCGGCTTCAGGCAAAACAGCAACAGTTGAAGCCGAGGTATGAACCCGGCCGCTTTTTTCGGTTTCGGGTACGCGCTGGACTCGATGAACACCGCTTTCGTATTTTAAATTTTTAAACGCTTGGCGGCCAGAGATTTCAAAAATTATTTCTTTAAATCCGCCAATACCAATCCGACTAGCATTTAAGATGTTAGTTTTCCAGCCTTTTTTTTCGGCATAGCGCGAATACATCCGAAATAACTCAGCGGCAAACAAAGCGGCTTCGTCGCCACCAGTGCCGGCCCGGATTTCCATGATGATATTTTTTTGGTCCATCGGATCTTTGGGCTTTATATCCTGGTTAATTTCTTTTTCTAAATTAACCTTAAGATCAGTCAGGCTAGTAATTTCTTCTTGGGCAATTGAAACAAGCACATCATCAGAGTCATCTAATATTGCGCTTTGAGCTTGGGCTAATTGTCTTTCGGTTCTTTCTAGCTCATCAATTTTACTAATAATTGGTTCTAGTCGGCTGAATTCCTGCGAGGCAGTTTTTAATTTTTGGGTATCATTAACAATCTCGGGATTGGTTAAATCCAATCCGAGCTGAGTGTATTGTTTTTTTAAATCAATAAATTTTTGGTCCATAAGTTTAGAGTTTAGGTTGCTAGGCCCTAGGCAGTTAGGTGGGCAATGCCTAATTTTGGCATAACAAAAACTCCCTTTTTGGGGAGCTTTGGTTATATTGAGCTACTCTTCGCTTGATTTTTTGGTTGATTTTTTCTTGGAGTCAGCTTTTTCCTTTTTTGCCTTTTTGCCTTTGCGAACACTGGAGACGGCTTCTTTTTTGGATAAGCGTTCCTTGAATTTTTCTACCCGTCTGGCTGAGTCAAGCAACTTTTGTTTGCCGGTATAAAAAGGATGACACATTGAACAAATTTCAACATGAATTTCGGGCAAAGTTGAGCCAACATTAAAGGAGTTACCGCAAGCGCAGATAATCTTAGCGTTTTGATGATATTGGGGATGAATTTCTTTTTTCATAGGATATAATACTAATCTACGAATTAATGCTAATCTACGAATATTCGTATGTGTAGCTTTGTGTCCACATACTATTGGCATATATTAGCATTATATCTTGATTTTGGCAAGAGTGGCTACTAATTGTTATTATGCAGACCCTTGGATCGCTTGGTAATGATATAAACACCAACGACGCTGGTATAAACAACGGCTAATTCGCCGGGAATTTTGAATCTACCCTCGGATAATGGAGCCGTTACGGCAAAAAGTATCACAATAACTGTCCAAACGATGACAAACCCTTCACCTAAAAATTTGGAGATAAAGTTATCTTTCCAGCGGGTAAATTCTTTTTCACCGGCATAAAGTCCTAGAATGGCCAAATAAATTATGCCAATGGTGGCGGCTGAGCTGTTGTAGCGGCCGCCGGAAAAGAAATCCAAGGAAAAGAGAAAAATTGTTACCACCGTCCAGACATTTAAAATTAGTTTAAATATTCGGCGGTTGGTATGATCAGCAAAATATCTTTGGTTATTATTTTTTTTCATAAATTTTCCTTTTTTTATTGTAGCATATTTTTTAAACTTACCAAATTGACAATCAGTATTTAAGCAATTATGCTGTTAAATAGAAAGGGACAAAAAATTGAACCTTAAAAATTAGTAAAATTAGCCATTAAGTTTAATTGGATAAGTGATTTGGTCAGAGTATAGCATGATATAATTGGTGAAAGGATCAATCGTATGAATTATCACATGAAACGTTCAGAAGTGAATTGGGTAATTAAAGAAACATTGAATTGGTGGAAAGAGTCAGGCGTTGCTTTGCCGCCTTGGGCATTTTACAGTCCGGAGGTCTGGCGCAGGGAAGTTGATGCCGGACACGTGGACATTGATAAGATGATTAAACGCGGGCAGGGCTTGTACCTCTCCAACTTTCCAGTGTCCGGGGTGAGAATGAGTCCCAATTTTTCTCATCAGGGGACGTTATCGATTACAGTGGAAGATACGGGACTTAAATTCTTGTATCAACGGCAAAATCAGGCAATGCTGCTCCATAAGCACCTAAAAAAGGAAGAAACGGTTAGCGTTATTGGCAACAGTACAGTTGGTCGGTTGGTGGTACGTTTGTACCGCCCCAATGAATCCGATGGTTCGCCGAATTATGGCGGCGAAGCGCTTGTGAAAGTCAATAATCTTCCTCGTACGGTGAATTTTAAACAAAGAGTTTCGTTGGCGCCAGGCGAATCCATTACTTTTCCTGCCGGGGTTTGGCATCATTTTTACGCCAGTGCTGATGGTGTCTCTTTGCAGGCAGTATCATCTATCCATGAAGGTACTCCTGGTGATGACGACACCTTTATGAATCAGACGGAAAAGTTTATAGCAATTGAGCCGGATGTGCCGCCGGAGTATTTGCTCGGCAATGAGCTCAAGCTGCTGGTCAGGTAGGGAGGGAAACAAGCAATAAACACCTTTTTTAAGCAATTTGTTTTTAAAAGGTGTTATTTTTTGATTTTTTATGTTGATTAATTAAATTTGACTTTTATTAGCCAATTTATTAAACTAGCAGACAGAATGGAAGAAAGAGTCGAACCTTAACAAATAGGCGAAAAAAGTCATTAGGTTCGATTATCCAATGGTTTAGGCGTAGTATAACTGGTGAAAGGATGGATACACATGGAGCATCACATAAAACAATCAGAAGTAAATAGGTTGATTCAAGAAACCTTGGGGAGGTGGCAAAAGCTCAAAGTCAGCGTGCCGCCCTGGGCAGCCTACAGTCCGATGGACTGGCGAAGGCAAATTGAAGAAGGCAAAGAGGGTTTGGACATTTCCGAAATGGTCAAATGGGGTCAGGGTTTGGACATTTCCAACTTTCCAGCATTAGGAGTTAAGCCTGACTTCAGTCAATGTGGCCTGGTGCTGATCACGGTGGAGAATACTTCCGAATATTGCCATAAGCTGATGTTTCAGCGGCAAAACCAGGAAACACCCTGGCATAAGCACGTAAATAAAAATGAAACAATTGGCGTTGGGGCCAGCCGCTGGGGCAAGCTAGGCATCAGTTTGTACAATTCCAACGAGATTGATGGCTGTCCGGATTATATGAAATCGGTCCGAGTGAAAGTCAACGGTTGTTGGCGTACAGTGAAGGCTGATAATCCAGTTCAACTGCAGCCGGGTGAATTCATTACGCTACCAGCCGGAGTCTGGCATCGGTTTTTTGCCCTTTATGACGATGTCTCTTTGTGGGAAGTCTCGGCCCACAATGACGACTTTGACGACAATAAGTTCTTGGTGCCTCGGGAGAGGTTTATGAAAATTGAGCCGGATGTGCTACCGGCATTTGTGCTTTGCAATGATCTGCATAAGCTGTTACCCGTCTAGGGGAGGGAAGAGTTAAAAACACCTTTTTAAGCAAGATTTTCTTGGAAAAAGGTGTTATTTTTTTACCTCTTGACACCAATTTTTTTTATGGTATCATTAAATTAGCACTCATTGCTAAGGAGTGCTAATCCGAAATTATGAACGAAAGACAGCAGGATTTACTGCAAATTATAATTTCTCAATATATCAAAACCGCCCAGCCAGTCAGTTCTAATTTTATTACCCAGGCCGGCAGTTTTGATTTGTCGTCAGCCACGATTAGAAATGAAATGGCCGATTTGGAAGACCAGGGCTATATTTATCATCCGCACACTTCGGCTGGGCGGGTGCCAACGGAAAAAGGCTATCAGTTTTTTGTTAGTAATTTTTTAAGCGACAGTAAGTTAAGCAAAAAGCAGCAGGAGTTTTTGGATAAGTTAGTTGGTCAATATAAAACGTTTGAACCTTTGGCGCTTAAGGAGTTGGCTAAAGGAATTTCGGAGTTTTGCAACGGCGCGGTTTTTGTTGCGTTTTCTGACAATGATTTTTATTATACCGGTATTTCTAATTTGTTTTCTCAGCCCGAATTTGCCGAGCAAAAAGTCGTTTATAATTTAAGTCGAGTAATCGATCATTTAGACTTGGTAATTAATAAAATATTTGACGATATCGATTCGCAAGTTGAAGTTTTAGTTGGCAGCCAAAATCGGTTTGCCAAAGATTGCAGCTCAATTATGACAAAATACCAAGCCAAGAATGGCTCTGGTCTTTTGGGAATTTTAGGGCCATTGAGAATGGATTATCAAAATAATTTTAGTTTAATTAAATATAGCCAGGGGCTGATTAATAGATTAGGAAATTAGCTTGTAGCTTTTAGCTTGTAGGGCTCTGCCTAAAAGCTATAAGCTAACAGCTAACAGCTATTATATGCAAGACCAAGCACAATCACAAAACAATGAAATTAATATTGAAGAATTAAAGGCTGAGCTAATCTTAGCCCAAAAAAAAGCTGAAGAGCATTTGGACGGTTGGCGCCGAGCAAAAGCTGATTATTTAAATTTGAAAAAGGAGAGTGAAAGCCGGCAGGGTGAATTGATCCAGTTTGCTAACGCGGCCTTAATTGCTCAGTTATTACCGATTTTTGATCATTTTAAGTTGGCTTGCCAGCACGTACCAAAAGATGATGCCAAAAAAGATTGGGTAGTTGGGTTTTTTCACATTAAAAAACAGTTTGAAGATTTTTTAAAAAATTTAGGCATTGAAGAAATTAAAACAGTCGGTGAGAAATTTAATCCGGAATTTCACGAAGCAGTAGTTCACGAAAAAATGCAAGGTTTTGAAGCAGATGAAATTTTTGAAGAAGTAAAGTCCGGTTATCTGTTATATGGCAAAGTTGTAAATCCGGCAAAAGTGAAAGTGGCAAAATAAATTTTATTTTGTCATTCTGAGGCCAAGGGCCGAAGAATCTCATACGATATTCATTGGTGTGAGATTCTTCATCCCGACTACCTGACTTAAATAAAAATAGTCGGGATTCAGAATGACAGATAGTATTTAACAAATTAATCCAGCTTGTCTCGGGGATTTCCGAGAAGCTGTCAAGGGAGAATAAAATTATGACCTTAATTAAATGGACTCCGTTGGTTGAACCGTTTGAAGATATGGAGCGGTTTGTCAATCGGTCAGTAATGAATGGCTTCACTCCAGCTATTGACGTTTATGAAACTAAAGACAACGTGGTGATTGAAACGCCGCTAGCGGGCATTGATCCAAAAGATGTAGAAATTGCCGTGGAAAATGATGTTTTGACGATTAAAGGTGAAACCAAGAAAGAATCAGAAGTTGATGAAAAAAATTATTATCGCAAAGAAGTGGCGCGCGGCAGTTTCTTTCGTTCCGTGGCCATGCCTTCGCGCGTGGTAGCGGACAAAGCCGATGCCTCGTTTGCCGATGGAATATTAAAGATTACCATTCCCAAAGCCGAAGAAGCCAAACCAAAAACCATTACGGTTAAGGTCAATAAAAAATAATAATTAATATATAATAAATAATCAAAAAATATTATGCCAAAAATTTTAGGAATTGATTTAGGAACCACAAATTCCTGTATGGCCATTATTGAGGGTGGTGAGCCCAAGGTGTTGGAAAACGCCGAGGGAGCGAGAACCACGCCATCAGTGGTGGCAATTAATAAATCCGGCGAAAGATTGGTTGGCCAAATTGCCAAGCGCCAAGCCGTAACTAACCCGGAAAACACTTTGTATTCAATCAAGCGGTTAATTGGCCGCAGATGGGAAGAAGAGGAAGTCCAAAGAGATTTGAAATTGATGCCATTTAAAATTGTTAAAGCGGGCGATGGTGTTAAGGTTGTGTTAAATGGCAAAGAATCTACGCCTCAGGAAATTTCGGCTATGGTTTTGCAAAAGTTGAAAGCAGACGCAGAAAGTCGTTTGGGTGAAAAAATCACTGAAGCGATAATTACTGTGCCGGCCTATTTTAACGATGCTCAGCGCCGGGCAACCAAAGATGCCGGGGAAATTGCCGGTTTGAAAGTTAAACAGATTATCAATGAACCAACCGCCGCGGCTTTAGCCTATGGGTTTGAAAAGAAGAAAGGCCAAAAGATTGCGGTTTACGATTTGGGCGGCGGGACGTTTGATATTTCCATTTTGGAAATTTCTCAAGATACCGTTGAAGTTAAATCAACCAACGGGGATACTCATTTGGGCGGCGATGATTTTGATCAAGTTTTGATTGAATGGATTATTGCTGAATTTAAAAAAGATCAAGGCATTGATTTAGCTAAAGACAATTTAGCTTTGCAACGGATTAAAGAATCAGCCGAAAAAGCCAAAATTGAACTTTCCACCGCTCAAGAAACGGAAATCAATCAGCCGTTTATTACCACTGATGCCGGTGGGCCAAAACATTTGGTTTTGAAATTAACTCGTTCTAAATTGGAAGAGTTAGTTGGCGAATTGGTTGAAAAAACCTTAGAGCCATGCCGTAAGGCAATTGCTGACGCTAAGCTGGACGTGAAGGATATTGAAGAAGTAGTGATGGTTGGCGGAATGACTCGTATGCCTTTGGTTTTAAAGACCGTAGAAAAATATTTCGGCAAAAAACCAAATATTTCGGTTAATCCCGATGAAGTTGTCGCTTTGGGCGCAGCGGTTCAAGCTGGCGTTTTGCAAGGTGATGTTAAAGATGTGTTATTGCTTGATGTTACGCCGTTAACTTTAGGCATTGAAACCATGGGCGCGGTGGCTACCCCTTTAATTGAAAGAAATACCACCATTCCAACTTCTAAATCACAAGTCTTTTCAACCGCTTCCGATAGCCAGCCCTCAGTTGAGATTCATATTTTGCAAGGTGAACGGCCAATGGCTCATGATAATAAAACTTTGGGTCGGTTTATGCTAGACGGTATTCCGCCTGCTCCCAGAGGTGTGCCGCAAATTGAAGTGACGTTTGATATTGATGCTAATGGTATTTTGAATGTCTCGGCCAAAGATCGCGGAACCGGTAAAGAACAAAAAATTACCATTACCGCTTCGTCCGGACTTTCCAAAGACGAGATAGAAAAAATGAAAAAGGAAGCCGAAATTCATGCCAGTGATGATCAAAAAAAGAAAGAATTGATTGAAGCAAGAAATATGGCTGATACTTTGATTTATTCAAGTGAAAAAGGTGTTCGCGATGCCGGTGATAAGATTACTGATGATATTAAAAAGGATATTGAATCTAAGGTTGAAGAATTAAAGAAAATCAAGGATAGCGAAGATTTAGAAAGTATTAAACGCCGGACTCAGGAATTGAATGATGCGGCTCAAAAAATCGGTGAAGCAATCTATAAAGCTCAGCAAGCAGCCCAACCAGGCCAGCCAACGGGCAGCGAAGCTAAGCCGGAAGAAGGCGAAGTAGTTGACGATAAAGGTGACAAAAAATAACTATAATTGAATCAGGAATTATGAATAAGGAATCAGGATCGCAAAGTTCCTGATTCCTATTTCCTGATTCATAATTCAAAATTTATGGATAAGCAATTACCGGAAAATCAAATTCAAATTCGTGATAGCTTTGCCGGTGGCGAATATGCCAACGCCATGTATGTCAGTCACACCAAAGAAGAGTTTTTATTAACTTTTCTAAATATTGTGCAACCATCCGGTCGGGTAGTGGGAAAAATTATTGCCAGCCCCGGCCACTTGAAAAGAATTATTCGAGCGTTGGATGAAAGCTTGAAAAAATACGAAACAACGTTTGGCAAAGTTCAGGAAGCTGAAGCGCCAAAAAGTGAAATTGGATTTAAAGCAGAATAAATAAGCTTACAGCTGTTAGCTTATAGCTTTTAGTTAAAATCTTTCTAAAAGCTAACAGTTATAAGCTACAAGCTATTCTATGGCAAAAGACTACTACAAAATTCTTGGAGTACCCAAAAGTGCCTCAGCCGATGAAATTCGGAAGGCTTATTATAAATTGGCCCACCAGCATCATCCGCACAAAGGCGGCGATGAGGCTAAAATGAAAGAAATCAATGAAGCTAACGCGGTTTTAGGTAATGCCGAAAAAAGAGCTCAGTATGATAAATATGGTCAGACCTTTGAGCAAGCCAAGTCTCAGGGCGGGGCAGGGTTTGGTGGCTTTGGTGATTTTTCCGATTTTGCTTCCGCTTTTGGCCAAAATCAAGGTCAGGGTGGAAGTTTTAATTTTGACTTTGGTGATATGGGTGATATTTTTGGTGATTTATTTGGAATGGGCGGCAGGCGATCAAATCGGTCAGGCGGCAGAAACGCTGGCGCTGATATTCAGGTTGAATTAACGATTGAATTTTTGCAGGCAGTTTTTGGTACCGAGACCAATATAAATTTAAATAAAGACGTTGTTTGCCAAAAATGCAGTGGCAGTGGCGCTGAACCCGGAACCAAAACTGTAACTTGCAAAACCTGTAGTGGGACCGGCCAAATTATTCGTAACGTTGGTTTTGGTATTGGCTTTCCCAGTGCTTGTACGGAATGCTTAGGCAGCGGTAAAAAGGCGGAAAAAGAATGCAGTCAATGTCGCGGTAAAGGTACAACCAAGGAAACCGAAAATATTTTAGTTAAAATTCCAGCCGGTATTGATGACGGCCAATCAATTCGGTTAAGCGGTAAGGGTCAGGCTGGCCAAAAAGGTGCTAGCGCTGGAGATTTATATTTGAGAATTAAAGTCATCCCTGACTCAAGGTTTAAACGGAAAGGTTTTGATATAAAAACTAAAGCTGAGATATCTTTTGTCAAAGCGGCTTTGGGCGGTAAAGTTGAAATTGACACTTTAGATGGCAAAGTTGATTTAAAAATTCCCGAAGGGACGCAAAGCGGCAAAGTTTTTCAGCTTAAAGGCAGGGGAGTGCCCCATTTACAAGCCAGAGGCCGAGGTGATCAATTAGTTGAAGTAATTGTTAAAACGCCGACCAAATTAAACCGGCATCAGCGTGATATTTTGAAAGAGTTGGATAATGAATTATAATTACTGTGAGGGGTGAATAAAATTCTATTTTTGATTCATAAATTTAGTTTATGGTAATCAACTCTGACTTTGCCACCGCCACGGCCTTGAATGTGATTAATGTTTTTTCCAATCAAGTAGCCGATACGGCAAACCAGGCTGCCTTTTCGGGCAAAGATTTGTGGTTTAGCTTTTTAGGCATCAATTGGGTAACACCAACTTGGGATTTGATTATTTTGCTTTTTTTAATCATTAGTGTTTTAATTTATAGCTTTACCTTAGGCCGCGATCGAATCGTGGCAATTTTAATCAGTACTTACCTGGCTTTAGCCGTTACCACTAATTTGCCATTTATGGATAAATTGGCTGCCTGGTTAAATCAAACTCACATTTTTGGTTATCAAATATCAGCCTTTCTGATTGTTTTTGCAGTTTTGTTTTTAATGCTTTCGCGCAGTACTTTGACCCAAATGATTAGCAATTTGTCGGGCAGTTGGTGGCAGGTAATAATTTTATCCTTACTTCAGGTCGGATTATTAATCAGTATAATTCTTTCGTTTTTGCCGCCCTCAGTTTCTAATTCGCTTTCCGATTTTACCAAAATTATTTTTACTAGTGAGCTAGGCAAGTTTTGTTGGATTGTTTTGCCAATCCTGGCGTTGGTATTTTTTCAGCGCCGGGCCAATAGGTTTGATTTTTCTAAATTTGACTTAGATTGATTTTTTGTTTAAAGTGTTTAACTATGAGTACAAACCAATTTGGTTTAGTTGATTTGGAGTCAGTTAATCCAAAGATAAAAATTGACATTCGTTACGCTAGCCAAGATAATTTCACAAAGAAAAAACTCTATTCTAGCGCCAGATGTTTTTTACAAAAATCAACGGCTCAAAAATTAAGTGATATCCAAAACAAGCTAGAAAAGCAAGGATTAGGTTTAAAAATTTGGGATGGCTATCGGCCGCTTTCAGTTCAAAAAGAATTATGGAAGATTATGCCTGACGAGCGTTATATTGCTAATCCCCAAACTGGTTCGGATCACAATCGAGGGATTGCCGTTGATTTAACCTTGGTTGATTTGCAGGGCAAGGATTTACTGCTGCCAACGGAATTTGATAATTTCAGTCCCAAGGCTCACCGAAATTGTTTTGATTTAACCGAAGAACAGATTAAGAATCGAAAAATTTTGGAAGATATTATGGTCAAAAGCGGTTTTATTCCTTTTCCGACTGAATGGTGGCATTTTGCCGATAGCGAAGGTAAGGATTTACCAGTTTTGGATATTGATTTTGTGGCCCTATCGTCTAGCGGCTAGGACATCAGGTTCTCATCCTGAAAACCGGGGTCCGATTCCCCGTGGGGCTACCAAAGGGAACTACTTAGTGAAAAAGTAGTTCTTTTTGTTTTAGTTAAGAGAAGAAATCGAGTTTGCCACTTTAAAATCGTGGTGGTAAACTTAAAATTGATTAAAAACATTAAATTTGCAATAATTTAAACGATTTGAGTTGAGTTTGTCGCCAATGCCGGTCGATGAACTATAAATATACTATGTCGGATTTAACTGCTATCGAAAAAAGAAAGCTTGAAAAACATTTTCAAATGGGAGGTGGGGTAGTTTGCAACTTTTCTAATAGAACTTTTGCAAATCAAGTTTTAGATTCTATTGGTTTAGATGTATATGTTGATAAATATAAAATTTTTGGTGAATCAAAGGCTAATCGATTGAGGGCTCTCTGGAAGATCGAGAATAACTATACGATATCAAAACTTCTTATTGGCATTTTAGAATATTGGAAAGCAGAGCGGACTTTACTAAGTGTTGATGAAAGTATGTGGAGCGAAGCCTTTAACCCTGAGCTACATGAAGAATGTTTAAAAATAGCTGAGCGTTTAAAAAATAATACTGCGATGGGAGATTTAGATGCCTTAGAACAATATAATCTTGATGATAATTATGAATTATTAACTGATTCGATAAAGACAAGCATACTTAAAGATAAACCCGATCAAGCGATTGATAGAATGCATACGTTTACAATAAAACGTATGCGCTTACTTTGTGACAAACACAATATTAAATATAGTAAGGATACTTTTCTCCATACTTTATTTGGTAACTACGTGAAATTTTTGGAGGAAAATAAATTGATTCAATCAGAAATGTCATTAAGAATTTTGAAATCGTCAATTTCTATCTTGGACGCCTTTAACTCCGTAAGGAATAGCCATAGTTTAGCGCACGATAATGAAATTTTAAATAGAAATGAAAGTATACTAATTTTTAGTAATATTTTTAGTCTTATTAAATTTATTGATGCTATAGAAGAGAGCTCTTCCAGCAACACAACTAATGAGATTGAGAATATCCCTTTTTAATAAATTGTAGTTCGTCATCATAATCAACTCCATCAGGCGTAACCCTGATGTTTTTTAATAGACTATCTATCAGCCTGCGCTTTTGTTCTCCGTTGGCTTGCTGGTAAGCGTGAACGGGATCACCCAGCAGACTGGCTAATTCTAATTTATGATTTAACCCACCGTCATCATTTGGATTAATTCTTTGCAACTCACTTTCAAGCTCAGCTATATTCTTGGCGTACTCGGCCCGCTTCAGGTCAAACATATCTCTGGGAATCTCGCCATCTATATTTTTATCAATCAGCTTGCTTAGCCTTAATCTGGCTTGCCCGATTTGAAGAACAATTGATTCCTTCTTTTGAATCATGGCCAAGGCTAATGATTTTTTGGTTTTATGAGCTTGCTCAATCATCTCATCGACTTGGTCGGGCGTGAACCGTATCTTTGTTAATTCGTCTAATATCCAAGTCTCAACCAACTCTTCCTTTATAGGCTTCATGCTGCACAATTTATTACGGCAGTAGTAATAGTGGTATTTATGCTTTGATGTCGTTGACCGCAAGCGCTTTCCACAGAGACCGCAACTCAGAATATGGACAAATTTGTATTCGTTGACTTGCAACTTAGGTATTGCATGCCGTTTTTTGACGGCCTGTACTTTGCTATAAAGTTCTTCCGAGACTAATGGCTGATGTTGCCCTTGAAAGATCTGCCCCTTTACCGTGACAAAGCCCAGGTAATATTTATTATTCAAAAGCGTGCAGAGCTTTGTATATCTCATTTTATTGCCGAAACTACTCCGTAAGCCTTTGTTAAACATAATGGTCTCTAAATCAAGCAGTGAATATTCGCCAGTGGCATACAGTTTGAAACATTCCGAAATAAGCGGACCCATAATCGGATCCACTACACGTATGCTCTTGCCGCCCTTTACATAACCTGTCGGCACATTGCCGAATGGCGAATAACCCTGACTCAGCCGTTTGTACATGCCCTCTTTTACCCTGGTACTCAAAACACGAGTGTCATTTACCGCCATGACCGCTTTAACGTCAGCCATCAGCCTATCGCCGTTACTTTTGAGCTGAATGTTTTCCCGGCTTAGATGGATTTCCAAACCCTCGTCCATCAAATTACTGATTATCGCCCAGTCACGAAAGTTCCGACTGCTTCGGTCGACATCGTGAAAAATAATACCGGCAATATCATTCCGTGATTCAAGGTCGCCGATCATCTCGTAGAATTTTTTGCGTTTGGCAATTTTTGATGCGCTCTGAACTTCCCGAAATTCTTTGGCAATGACAAGACTGTGACTATTCGCGTATGCGACAATAGCTTCACGTTGGGCATCCAAGGATACACCGTCCCTTTCCTGCCCCTTTGAACTGACTCGATAATAGCTGAAATATTTCATCGTCGTTGTAATTTGATTATATGAGACAAGCGTTTGATTTCGAATGATTTCTGACTATTTCCTGTATGTTGACCGATATTCTCTGCATCTCAGTTTCCCGTAACCTTTAGGTTACGGAAACTGAGATGCAGAATTAGATTACGGCTACGTTAGCCGATAAAAATGTTTTCCCTTGACCCCGACTTCCTTCTCAAGTTTTTTATCCTTAACCATCCGATCAAGCAATTCATCTGTAGCCGACTCGCCAATTAAACTTTTTACAGATTCAACTAAATCCTGTCTTGATTTGATCCCGTTATCTTTTATCTCTTCGATAATTTTTGTCCAAGCCATGTCATTCTTGTCTTCCTCCTGCTTTGTCGTTCCTGCATAACTAAATTTTACCGATTTGTCAGATTTATCAATTTTTAACTGGAACGTATCCATCTCTTCGGCGATTCTTAATTTGCCCTGAGTAACTTCGATAATGGTTTTTTTATTACGTGCGGCAACCATTAAATGACAATCCACAGCAGCCAAAATATCCGACGACCCTCTTAGGTTAATATTTGATTGACCACGTTCGTTACCCTTTCTTAAATGGTGGGTAATTATTACAGTAACTCCTAAGTTTGTAATCTTGTTAAACAGCGAAAAAACATCCGACACCTGTCCCGCAATATTCTCATCTTTGCCGTGGATTCTAACAAAGCTGTCAATACATACGAGCCTAATTTTTTTAGCTTTTATGAACCTTAGTAAGTCTTCTTCGTCTTCAAGTTTATCAATCCGAAACCCATGTTTACTGGAGATGTGAATCACTCCCTTATTTGTCATGTTGACTAACTTGAACCGTTCCTTCATAAAACTTAAATTATTTTCCTCATCGATTATCAGCACCTTCCCTTTTAAACAGTCAAATTGGTCAAATAGTTTTTCACCAAGTGAAACAGATTTTGCAATTTCGATCAGTATCCAGGTTTTAAAGTTTCCAGGATGGCCAGACAGAATTGTGATTCCTTGGGCAGGAATTAAATCCTTAATTAACCATTTCGGTGCTTTTAGATTTTTGCGCAATAATTTTGCGACTGCTATAGTATGTAACATACAAGTTTAGATTATTGAGATTAATTAGAACGACTAAAACTAAAACTAGCCAGGCCCATCTCGGCAATTAAAAAACATCTCGTCATAAATTTCTAAAATAACGTCTATATATTCATATGATATTTTTTGCTGTTGCTTGTATTGCATAAAAAATAAACAAAAAAAGCCCGCAACAGCATATGAACTAAGTGTTCACACACTATTGCGGGCTCCTTACCGCTTCTGACCATCACTCGCGATGGATTTTCCTACAAAAATGTAGTACCGTCTTTAATTTTTAATATTCAATTTAGTCACCTTACACCTTATTTTAAAAAAAGTCAAGACTAAGCCTGTGTATAATTATTTTAATTTTAATAAAAAATCTACAATAAATTTTACAAAAGGCTCACTTTTTTCCTGGGCAAATTTTTTGGCTTTACGCTCATCTTCAATAAAAAGGGAATCTCGTTCTATTGGAGGTTGTCCAGTTTTTTTATCAATAATTAATTGATTGAATCGATCAATCTCATCGGCATAATCATAAATACCGTCTACGGCTATACTGTTATATGTTCCACATTCACAGATGGCAGCCATCTCTTCATATTTAACAACTAATGTGGTTTTATTCCCAACTTTCATTTTTGCTCGACTACCGTGTATATCTGCAACAATCATTTTTTTGCAATTAGAACAAACCCAAGTTTCAATTCCAGCCTCAGGGTTAATCTGTATTCTACCGTTTGTTATAATTTCATTTGTAGGCCTTGCCTTATTCGCCTCTTCAAGTGATCCAAAAATTTTGATTTTTTCTTGGTTGATAGAATCTAGTAATTTTTTATTCATGTAAGTCATACAGTTTAAATTAAATCTACCTTTATTTTACACAAAAAAATACCGTTTTGTCCAAACGGAGTCAAATTCAGTCGTATTTTACAAGTTTACCCCTTGGCGATAGGGTAATTCTTTTTTTACTATATGCGGCTCTAAATCGTCCGTTTTAACATCCTAGCGCCGTGATTAAACTCGAACTGGCTGTCAATAACGCTAGCCTAAAGCGATCTGAAATTATGAGTTTAAATACATATAGAGCTTGCCCCGAAATAGCATAGAGAGAATTTAAAGAATATTTTGATCAATTTTTGAGGCTGCAACTGCTATGCTTCGAATGATTTGATTTAAAATAATCGACAATTTCAGACGTAAAGTATTTGAAGGCAAGTAGTTTTACTTTGGCTGAATCATTTCCCAAAGATACTGTTTCTCTAGCTCCAGCGATTTTATTTTTGCGTCATGCAGCATTTCCTGATTTTTGATTTCAACATCAATAGCTTCTAGTCGTGCCATTACCTCCAAAAATTTATCCGGATTAACCCCTTTCTTCGCTCGCTTCTTTCTAAGATGTTTAACGTCCGCTCCTTGAACTTTTTTATTTGTCATATTGTGTTCGATTATTTATATTTTCTTATACAGTCTACTTTACAGACACTTCTTTGGGTACCAGTTAAATTATTATCACTGCATTCATTTATGCAATCTTCGTATTTTGATTGAACCGATATATATTTTTGTCTTGATATATATTTAATCGAGTAAACAATGCCGATCAATAATGTTACTACGACTATAGGCACAAATATACCAATAATAAATTGTTTATTAATCGAAGTAGTTTTTATATTACCTAACTGCGGTCTACTTTGTTTAGTCGCTTTCCATATCGATTTAATTATAAAATATAATCCTAAAATATTCAGGGCAAAGGCGATAAATGATGCACCACCCCCGACCAGATATCCAACGTAATTACAAACAATAATTAACCCAAAACCAATAGCTAATGATAACAAAAGATTGTCGGTTGTTTTTTCGACAAATTTTGGTTCTTTCATAGAGTTAGTTTTAAAAAAATAATTAATATTGTTGTAATCAAAAAACCCACCGCTAGGGCGGTAGCTTGCGCTACCCATACTCCTTTCGGAATATGACCTGGTTAAGGGATACCCTAAACGATGGGATCTATGTCCTTAACCAGGATTTTCAGCCATGCCCCACAAATGCAAGGTTTAGGCTGGTTTGATTGTACCCATTAATATTAATCTTTTTGCTAAATTTTGTAAATATTCGCTTGATTTTTGGCGTAAAAGGAGCTAATGTAAATTTAAAGCTATAAAAAATAACCAATAAATATGAAGATTAAAAGACTAAAAATTGAAAATTTCCGATCAATTAAATCCTTGGACATTGAATTGGATGACACTTCGGTTTTTATCGGCGCTAATAATGCTGGTAAGTCTTCAATACTGGAAGCAGTACGAATTGCTTTATCTCGAAGATGGGGTCAACAAGGGACTGGGTTTACTGAGGATGATATTCATTTAGTTAACGATAAGATAGATCCTCGGAATGCGCCACCAGTAAAAATTCGTTTTGAGTTTGAAGAAGGATCATCGGGAGAATGGCCTACGGACATGGTGGCTGAACTTGAACAAATAATGACTCTTACGCCCACAAATTTAAATAAAGTTACGTTTACGATATCTTATATATGGAATCCCGAAAAGGAGTTGTTTGAAACAACCTGGCAATTCCTGAATTCATCGGGAGATCCATTCCCGTCGGCTAGTAGATCAGTTAACTTCTCTGGATTTTTTAATTATATAATTTTTCTTTGGGTAGGTGCTTTACGAGATGCAGATGATGAGTTTACATCACATTCACGTAATTGGGGTGGTCTTTTGAAATCCATTAAAATTCCAAAAGAAATCGAAGAGGAGATAAAAAATGATCTCGATGTTCTTGATGAAAAATTACTTCGGGCTGATCCCAAATTTTTGCAGATATCAGAAACCATTGGAAAAGCAACTGAAATTACTATTGAAAATGGTCCTGGTTCTGCAAAAATTCGTATGCTGCCAATAAATGTTTGGGATATGATTACACGAGCTGGTATAATTCTTAAAAATGAAGACTTGCGCCCCTGGCTTCCGCTTAATCATCATGGTCAAGGCCTTCAAAGTTTATCAATTATTTTTCTGTGCCATGCTGCAGCGGCTCAAAAACTTGTTGAGAATAATTTTGGTGCTGAACCCATATACGCAATTGAAGAGCCGGAAGTTCATCTACATCCTCAGGCTGCTCGTACTTTATGGTCCAAGATGACTGAAATTGCTGGGCAAAAATTAATAACAACTCATTCGCCTTATTTTGTTCAGAACGTGCCACTCCATAGCCTTAGAGTTGTTCGTTTGCAGGATGATTCTACTTCAATTTCATTTTTACCAAAAAAGATTGAGTCTGATATACCGTGGACAGAAGACGTTGAAAATTTTGTTAAAGGAGCAGGCAGAAATTATTTTAAATTGAATAAGCTAACCAACTCAATTGATGCCATTCAAAGTTTTGATGAAAATATTATGAATGATTTAGTACATTGCTGGAAAGTAGATAATGACGACCTAATATCGAATAAAATAAAAGAATTACGACGTAAGTCTAGCGTACTTGTCTCAGAAGAAGAAGAAAGAAATTTATCTTTTCAAGGAAGACGTATTCGTGGAGAAATATTTTTTGCACGTTTTTGGGTTTTGGCGGAAGGGGTATCTGAATATTTGTTACTCAAAGCCATTGGTGATGCTTATGAATTTGATTTAGATCAATATGGTGTAGCAATTATTGATTTTCAGAATAATGGAAGGCCAGATATCTATGCAGCTTTAGCAGAGGCTTTTAAAATCCCGTGGTTTATGATTACTGACGGCGATGGTGCTGGAGAAGCCATGAGAAAGCAACTATCAAAAAGAGGATTTGATGCTAAATATCTTCAAGAACATTCTGATTTTTTGCAATCGCCAAATACTCTTGAGGCTCAGCTACTTGCTGATGGAAATGGACCTCTACTTAGAAAAATTATTGCAGACACTGGTGATACTAGTGCATTGACATGCTCAGTTGATGATTTTAAAAATAAACTTAGCAATAAAAAAACTCCCTGTATGAGTCGTCTCGCTTCATTAGTCTCAAGAGATATAACTCTCGCAAAGAAAATGCCAGAAAAATTTATTTCAATAATTGAAAGAATTAAATCTGACCATCAATTATGACTTCGAATTTTGATGAATCGTTTATTGAACTTAGTCCAATTCAACGTGATGCCGTTAACTGGGGTGATGGCGCTCTTTTAGTTCTTGCTGGCCCCGGCGCAGGGAAAACAAGAGTTCTTACTACCCGCATTGCCAAATTAATTTCTGATAATCCTGAACGAAAATTTAAGATCTTAGCATTAACATTTACCACCAAAGCTGCATCCGAAATGCATGATCGCGTAGAGACGCTAATACCTGGAGTTGTTGATAATAGAACATTTATCGGAACATTCCATGCTTATTGCACTCAAATTTTACGGCAGCATGGTTCTCATATCAACATTCATCCTGATTTTAGCATATTTTCCCAAAGAGAAGATCAGGAAGCTCTTCTGCTTGATGCAATTAATTATTCAATAAAGCAAGGGAAAAAATTCTCAATTGATGACGTAAAATTGCTGGACACAATAAAAATTTTGAAATCTCGTTTAATTGTTCCTGAGAAAACATTACTAAATATTAACAACCCACATCTCAAGGAGGTATACGAACTATATGAGCAAGCATTGAAGAGTGAAAATGGAATAGATTTTGAAGGGCTCATCTTGGAAACTTGCAGATTACTCGCAAAGATGCCCGCAATTTCAGCCAGAATAAGACAATCATATCCCTATTGGCTGATTGATGAATTTCAGGACACCTCACCATCTCAGTATTGGCTCTTACATTATCTTGCCGGCGATCAATTTAAAAATATTTTCGTCGTTGCCGATGACGATCAGATAATTTATCATTGGGCAGGTGCTAGTTATAGGCAGATAGAAAAATTTAGGGAAGAATATAAACCAGAGCTTATCCAACTTGTCGAGAATCATCGATGTCCACCTGAAATTGTTGATATGGCAAATCAATTAGTTGCTTATAATACCCAAAGAACACCTGACAAAAAACCCACAACTCCTGGAAGAGATATTCCTTTAGACGCCGTGCAAGTGAAAATTTTCGGCAATGATAGGGATGAATATGCGTCAATCTCCAATGCTATTTATTTACAAGGGGAGGGATCCTGGGGAAAGACAATAATTTTAGGCAGGACAAAATCATTACTTGAATCTATGATAGAAAGTCTCAAATTAAAAGGTGTAAGGGCGGTGATATCACAAAGGAGAGACAATTTTATCTCACCGCAATTTATTTGGTTGCAAGCAATGATTGATCAAATAATCCATCCTACCAATAAACGTATTTTTAATATTTTTGCATATGCGGCCAATAGGGTATGTGGCCTAGAATTCGACCCAATACTATTAATTGCCGAAGCAGAATCGGTGAGCAAAAATTACATTGAACATTGGTCAGAGATAGTCATGTCGTCCGATAATGATGTGGCAAAAAAATTGGGATCTTTAATTCAACAGCTCATCCAATCTAGGCAAAGTTGGAAAAAAATAGTCAAGGATGCTATAAGTACCTTACTTGAAACTGGTCGAGTTACACAGGATGCCGTCAGTGACGCGGATGATGATTATAGAGCTTGGACCGCATGTTTAAGAGAAATTCAATCTGAAATTGGTCAAGACTTAGATCTTTCAGATGTTGTTCAGGGAATAGCTCTCCGTTCAAAAGAACCTCCAATTGTACCTAATACGGTGACGCTCATGACAATACATGCAGCCAAAGGGCTTGAATTTGAAATTGTGTATATCATCGGACTCGCAGAAGGAGAAATGCCATCCTGGCAAAGTTGTAAAAAGGGAGATACCTCACCTGAAATGGAGGAGGAGCGTAGAAATTGTTTTGTTGCAATTACCCGGACACAAGAAAAACTTGTGTTATCTTCTTCTGGGGTTTATAGGGGATTTGAAAAAAAATCATCCCGTTTTTTAAAAGAGATGAAATTAATCTCATAGATAATAATGATTTATTGTAAAAATTAAAATTTCGGCCAATTAACAAATGATTTATAAGGTTCAATTTATAAGTTTGCCACTCATTACGACAAGCTCTACTTTAGTGATTGTGAGGTAGAGGCACGCTTTCTCCTTAGTTTACTCCAACCGAGGAGTAAACTGACCTACACATAAGAGTAGGAATTTAAAGTATATTAGTATTTTTTTCTTAATTTACCAATCGCAATTTATAGGTCGCTTACCAGGCGATTTTTTAGTTTAATAAAAAAATCCCTGCAGTCTTGTTTGGTACAAATCTGTAGGGAAAATATAATCAAAGGAACGGCTAGTTGACTGCCGGCGGTTTAATGAAGAACTGCTGGCCGATCGGGTCACGGCTATTTCCTAGGAAATAGGTTTTGACAAACGACAGTTCTTTGGTGTCACTGTCATAGCGCAAGACTTCTATTCCCTGGTGATCGAGGCTGCCATTATTGTAGTTGTAGGCGCTGCGAGCATAGACCAGACCGTCAGGTCCGACCTTGACGTAGTAGGCGCCGTACTGGGCATAACGGCTGACAACCGCATTGTCGGCAAAGCTATAGACGGCAATTTCACCTTTACCATAGTAGGGATTGCCACCAGCTCCAATAAAGGCAAGGCTGCTGTCTGGCAAGAAATCAACTGCACCGGCAAAATCACCTAGGCCGGAGTAACCGAACTGGTGTTGGAAATTATGCAGGTCATAGACGCTGACCGAACCCCGTGCAGAGGAGTAGCTGGTTTGGAAGAAATAGTTGCCTAACGGGTCAGTCAGGGCGAGGTGATGTCCATAGCTAACCGGCATAACCGAGGCATTCAGCGTATCCGTGGATAGATCCACCAGATTCCAGCTACCGTTTTCCACTTGAGATAGTGTGCCATTATTCAAGCGGACGGTGTTGTAGCCGCCATCCACGTTAATAGGGAAGTTGCTATCCACAAGTGTTCGGGTCGTAATGTCGTACTTGTTGTTTTCTAAGTAGCAGAACCGACTATCGGCCGAAAACAACGGCAGGTAATACGAGGTAGTCTCGTCTGATGCATAATACAAATCATTAGTGCTGATGGATGCGGGGAAAGGCAGAGGATCGCCGTTTAGCGTGTGATCCGAAGTCTGATAGACATTCCCTTTGACGTCAACAACATATTGCCCGTCAGGTGTTCCGGCTAGCATTATCACTTCGGGCAAAGCACCCCAGATCACGCTCTTAGTTAGATTAACCACCAGTGTGGCCGACAGGTCCTCGGTGGGCATATAAAGCAGCTCATCTTGGGTTGTGGTTAAACTTTGATCACAGGTGATTTTGTAAGTGATTGAATTACCCACCTTGTTGCCGGAATCATCTTGCCCTTGCAAAACGAACTCATTGGTTCCGGGTTGTAGGGTGGCTAAGTAGAGAATCTTGCCGTAGAGGTCGGTTTTATCAGTAGGGATGACTTGGTCGCCAATTTGTACTTGGGTAACCCGCCAGTCAAATACGGTTGTCAAGGGATAGCTGGTCAGATTGGTCGTCACCTTGATTTCGTCGGGCCAATCGGGTGGAGTTGGCTGAAAAGCAAACCCCGAAATCAGAACTGCCTGGGTCGCACCATTGCTTGGCGGCTTACCTTCAAACTGCCACAAGTTCAAGTGGACTCTTTCCTCGCCGGGCGTTGGCACAAGCGGACCTTCATATGACCATTTTTTAATCAAGGTGTCGGGATCTGTGGGCGGACTATCAAGATATTTACCTTGATAAGTGCGCATTTCCACTTTGCCCGGACTCCAGATCAGGTAAGTGGTGATGTCGGCGTTTATGTCCTGGTGGAACCGATTACAGTTATCCATACCTACGAGACATTGGCCACAGGGTGGAACGGCGTATTGGCAGTTGTTTTCGTCTGCGGCGTTGCCAAACTGACTGAATTCAAAGAAATCAATTTCCCGGTTGTTTGGGTCGGTGTCAGTATCATCCCACAGGAAAATACCGAAAACCAAATAAGAATCAGACGCCAGGGCGGGGTAGTGTTTCTTAAGTTGAACAATATACACGCCGTAGCCAAACGATTGGTCAAGAATTACTTCACTTGACTGCCATTTGCCGTCCTGTTCTTTGACTGCCAAATGAAGAACGCCGCTATCATCAACCCAGGCATTCTTTGGACTATACGAATTTGGTCCAGGACCAACCGGCGAAGGGTAACACTTTTTGGTCCACGGCAATCCGGAAAAATCAAACGCTAGGTTTTCGCTTTCGCATTCGTCTTCGCCCTCGCCTTCACCGCTTGGGATAACCATCAGCGTGGCTACGTTAGAATAGACACAGCCGGCTGAATTTTTGGCAAATGCCCGGTATTGTCCCGCATCATTTTCAGTGACAACGGGAAGTGATAGAATTTCTCCACCGGCATCGGCAACTATGATGTCATCTTTCAACCAGCCGATTGTTTCGGCGTTTTCAACTCCGACGCTAAACTGAACATTCGCGCCGACGCTGACCGTCTGTGATACTGGCTGCTCGATGATTTTTGGCAGTTGAGGACAACCGGCCAAAAGTATCATTGCCGCTACAATCACAATCACATTCCATTTGCTTTTCATGACTCAACTCCTTGTTTTTGAGATCCTATTACAACCAAACCATCAGTCTAAGCCCAGTGCCTAGCTGATGTTTTAATTTTCTATGAAAGGTAGCTAATTTTCAAAGAGCCACCTCCAATAATTTAGCTTATTCTTACGGCTAAAATCTGTCAAATTACAAAATTCATGACATAATTATTCTAAAAATCAGGAGGTTTAAATAATCTAGAGGATATAGGTGCCAGCACCATTATTAGTATTATGATTAGAATCAGAAAAATCCCAGCTTATCTGGGGATTTTTTATTAAAATTTTATTGTGGTTTTTGTTTTTTTAAAGAAAATGTTATAATATGAAAAATAATGTAATAAATGACCGTGAAACAAACACCTTGCTCAATTTTTATAAAGACTACTGGTTTAGTTTTTTTTATTTTTACTTATTGCTAGCAATCATCCAATAGCAGCTCAGGCGACTGGCGGGGTATAATAATAGCATATGACATACGCTAAAAAAGTTTTGCCAATAATTAGATCAGCGGGCAAAGAATTATTGAAATATTACGGTAAGATTAAAATTTCTAGACAAAAAGGGAAATTAGCTCATACGGTTGTCACCAAGCTTGATTTAAAAACGGAAAAGTATCTTGCCGCCAACTTGCACAAAATTTATCCGACCATTGATTTTTTTGGTGAAGAATTTGGCGGGAAAAAGAAGGCTAAAAGATTTTGGGTTGTTGATCCAATTGATGGCACAGCGCATTTTATACGCGGTGTTCCTTTTTGTACTACCATGATTGCCCTTATTGATTCGGGCAAAGTAATTTTTTCTATAATCAATAATTTTGTGACCGGTGAAATTTTTTGGGCTGAAGTTGGCGAAGGCGCTAAGCTAAACAACAAGCCAATTCATGTAAGTAGCCGTCAATTGGTTGATGGCTATTTGACCTATGAAATAAACCTTGATAAAAAAGAAAATCTTGATTTATTTCTTGATTTGAAGAAAAAAACCATGCTTTTTAAAACGGTTACTTGCGGTTATGAGTTTGGTTTGATTGCTAGTGGTAAAATTGAAGGCCGCATTGCCTTGGATCCATATGGTGATGATTGGGACTATGCGGCTGGGTCATTGCTGGTAAGCGAAGCCGGTGGCCAAGTAGTCAATATTGGTAAAAATTCTTATAGCTACACAGACCATAATTTTATCATGGGTAACCCCACTGTCTGTAAAGAGATAAAAAAACTTTATCATATTTAATTGTAACTTTTAGTTTGCCACTCATTGCCACAAAGTTCTACCATCAAATAATCTAAACATTGAATATTAAGTAAGCAATTCTAGTGCCAATTTACATTGATAAAAATAAATGTCCGCAAAATCATGCTTGTCCGGCCATAAAGGTATGCCCGGAAAAAGCTTTGTCGCAAAAAGGTTTTAACGCACCCCAAGTTGATAGGGAAAAATGCCGGGAGTGCGGAATTTGTTCAAATCTTTGTCCCAAGGGCGCTTTGCAGCTTCGGTGATTAGCGCATTAAAAAGGTATTACAATTTTGTCGTTTGAATCGCCTAAGCGGCGGTTTTTTGGTATACTAAAATCATATGAAAATTATTACTAACCCCATTGAATTGGCAAAAAAATTAGTCAGTATTAAATCAGAAAGCGGCAATGAAGAGGCGGTGACCAAGTTTATATTTAATTATTTAGCAAGCATTGGTTTAAAACCTAAATTGCAAAAAATTGAAAAGAATAGAAACAATGTTTTTGTAGTCGGCCAGGGACCAGTGCTATTTAATTGCCATATTGATACCATTCCAATTGGCCAAAAAACTAGCTGGCAGCATAACCCGCTGGGCGAAATTAAGACGGGTAAATTATTTGGCCGCGGTAGCTGCGACACAAAAGGTAATGCGGCTTGTATTTTGTCAGCCTTAGCAAAAAATCCGAGCCGAAATGTAAGTTGCTCGTTTACAGTGGGCGAAGAAAATACCATGGTTGGCGTTAGGCAATTAATGAAATTAAGAAGAACTAACTTAAAGCAGATTAAATATTGCGTTAACCTTGAGCCAACCGAATTAAAAATTATCAGCGCACACAAGGGCAGGATGTTTTTTACGGTTTTAGCCAGCGGAAAAGCAGCACACGGTTCCGTACCCAGCCAGGGTGATAATGCCATTGTAAAATTAGCCAATGTTACTTTATCAATAAATAAATTTGCTACCAGCTTGAAAAAAATAAAACATCCAATTCTGGGAAATCCAACTTTGAATATCGGAGTAATTAAAGGGGGAGTAATGGCTAATATTGTACCGGACAAAGCGGAAATTGAAGTTGATGTTAGAATTTTACCGAATCAAGGAATTAAGCAATTTATTGCCAATTTTACTAAGGCCGCCAAACCAGCCAAGGTAGAATTAATTTCTTATCTTGATCCCGTGGAATTAAAAATCAATTCCGATATTATTGAAAAGATGAAATTAATCCTTAAAGAATTAGGCTTAGAATCTAAGTCGCAGGGGATATTTTATACCACTGAATTCAGTGAACTAAAAAAACATAATATTCAAGGTCTGATTTTTGGCGCCGGCAGTATTAATCAAGCCCATATGATTGATGAATATGTCAAAATTAAGGAATTGCAACTCTGCCATCAGGCGCTGGGTAAACTAATTAAAATTGTTTAACATTTCACTTAGATTTATTAAATAATTATGGCGGCCAAAGAACTAATTCAAAAATTACTTGACTTGCAAAGCGCTTACGCCAGTACTTATCGCAGCGCTGCCACGGCCGAAAGAATGAAGCACGTTTTGTCTCACTTCAAAGACGTTGATTTTTTGGCAGAAAAAAATCGTGAGCCATTGATTGAACATGTTGGTCATTTGCCAATAATTGCCAGTTTTCTTTATCCGTATATTGAACACAAAAAAGAAATCAATCTCGGCCGGGTATTAATTATGTTGGCGATTCACGATATTGGCGAAACAGTAACTGGGGATATTCTTACGTTTAAAAAAGAAAAAGCGCATAATTTGAAAGAAAGCAAGGTGGCCAAAAAAATACTGCCAAAAGAGTATCTGCCTTACTATGAAGAATTTGAGTTAAGAGAAAGTTTTGACGCCAAATTTGCCAAAGCGATTGATGCCCTGGCGCCGGATTTGCACGAACTGTCAATTCCTAAAGTTTCCAAAGCCAGATTTAAAGCCCTGGGTTTTAACAGTGAAATAATTGAAAAAAAGAAAACCATATATTTTGTCTGGGATAAAACTTTAGCTGAAATTTTTAAAGTGATAATTAAGGCGCATCAAAATATTGAGCTTGGTAAACCGACTGGATTTAAAACAAATTAATTTATTAGTCATTTTGAGTTTAAAAAAACTCCAATTTATTAATTTCCAATTTATTGGAGGGTTTTTAATAAAAATAAGTGGAAGTTTTTTGTTCCACTTATATAGATCCAATAATCGGCAAAAGATCGGCCATGTTTGAAATAATAGGGAAATGCGGCCCCCGTCCTGACGCCGCCATTCTAAGACGCCGCTTGGAATAGTAACCGCCGCTAATGGCTACTGTTTTCATGCCTAGCTGCCAGCCAATTTCAGTTTCCTCCGGGCTGTCTCCGACGATGAAACATTTCGCAGGATTATATCTGCCGTCAGCAAGGAACGCAGACATCTTTTCCAGCTTATTTCTTTGCACCATTGAAGTCTGGCCGGCGGTATTAGCCAGGACAGCGGAAAAAGAATGTTGCAGCCGCCACCTCTTAAGCTGTGCTTCAATACCCCATTTGGTGTGATTGCTCAGAATTATAGCGGGTATTGATTCTGTTTCAAGGTAGGAAAGAACTTGACGGACGCCCTTTCTGGTTCGCAGTTTGCAAACTCTGGGTTCATAGAATCCGTGAAAAACCTCACCCATTCTTTCCGGCTCAGATTCGAGTTGTTGCCTATTACAGCCATGAAGTCTGTAAAATTCTACGGCCGGAATAATAATCGTTCGACGGTACTCTGAGAGTGAAGGCGGATTGCCTCCAAAGGCAGTGATAACAGCGTCATCCGCTTCCTTGCAGGCCTGCGTATCGGCTATAATCGTTCCATTAAAGTCAAAAGCAACTAATTGAACCTTGTTATCTGTCATCGGACAGCCTCCTTATAGACAATTTGTTCAAACAACAAAATCAATATAAAATATTAACATAGTTTTTTAATATCGTCAATCGGAATCCGTAAGGCAAGTTTTATCACTCATTAAGACAAGCTTTAAGTAAAAAATCCCCAGACTTATTTTGGAGATTTTTTATATAAAATATTTAGTTATTCAGTTTTAGCGGTTTGAAGCAATAAGGCTTTGGTCCGTGGGCCAACTGTGCCGTAGCCAGTACTTGATTCGCTGCCTTGGCAAACAATTTTTTTGGCGCACTGAAAGCGTTGTAAGGCTTTTTTAGTCATTGAACCAAAGGTAGTTGATTCTTTACCGGCAGAACCAGGGCCGGATTTGGCAACAGTAAAACCGGCGTTATTAAGAATTTGTTGCAGGGTTTTTACTTGCGAATTAGTATCGCCCAGTTTCAAATTAAGCGTCAGGACCGGGTTAGTATTTTTAACACAACCAGCCCAGGGTTTGGTTCCTGAGTTATCGTATAAATTTTTAGCGTAAGCTAAGTTGCCATCAAGGGTGTAGATATCCATGCCTAAGCTGCTGGCAAAATCAGCATGAATATTTTCGTCAATTTGAAAGACGCCGACATATTGGTGATTGTGTAGCGGCGTGCCGTTGCTAGTATATTGGCGAAAACCGGATTCACATTTGGCAATGGAGATCATGGCCGGTATTTGGGCAAAATATGAGCGCACAGCAGCTTCGGTTTGGACTAATGTGGGCAGGGTAGTTGTGGCTGTGGTCGTTGATGTATCGTCTTGAGCCATGGCTTGGGTGGACAAAATTGTAAATAAAAAAATAGCACTTAATAAGGTGCACCAATTGGTAATATTTTTATTTGTTCCTTTCATGTTTAAATTTTACCTAAAATATATCAATTTAGCAATCACTTGCTTGGTAATTATTTTGCTTCCAAGTCTTTAGTGAGGTATAATAATTTGGTATGAATTTATTTAAAACCAACAATTTAAGCGAGATTAATAATCTGCAGCAAGAGATTATTGATGAATTCAGTTCGGAATTAACCCAGGATAAATATTTGGAAATTGGCCAAAAAGGTTTGTGGCAAAGCGAGGAAATTTTAATTGATAAATATTTTGCCAAAAATTCCAGCGTTTTGGATGTTGGCTGCGGCAGTGGCCGGACAACGCTGCCTTTGTTTCAAAAAGGCTATCAAGTGATTGGCGTTGATCTAACGCCTAAAATGATTGAGTCGGCCAAAAAAATTATTACTGCCAAAAATCTGAATATTGATTATCAAATCGGGGATGCAACGAAATTAGAGTTTAAAGACAATTTTTTTGACAATGCGATTTTTGCCAATAACGGCTGGACGCAAATTCCCAGTCAAGCAAAAAGACAAAAAGCCTTAGACGAAATTTACCGGGTCTTAAAGCCGAGTGGTTATTTTATTTTTACCACTCACAAAAGAAATTATTCCCTTTCCCGGTCAATATTTTGGGTCGGCCAATGGATAAAAGTCTATATTTTAAAACCTTTAGGTTATAATATTAAAGAGATTGAATTTGGTGACCTCTTTTTCCAAAGAAATGTGAGTGGTAAAAATTTAGACCAAAAGCAGTTTATTCATATACCTAGTGTTGGTGAAGTTAAAAGACAAATTAAGCGGTCTGGGTTTAAATTAATTGAAACTGTATTGATGGGTGAACTTTCGTCCAGTGATGCCGCCAGTCGGAGAAGTACGTTGACTAAAAGTGATGATGCTAATAAATCACCGGTCTTTTATGTTTGCCAAAAATAATTATGTCAATTTTTAATATATTGCTTATTGCTTTTTCTTTATCGTTTGATGCCGTTGCGGTGGCCATGGCCAATGGCGCCAAGCACATTAAAATGCCTTTGGCTAAAGCATTAAAAATTGCCTTTTTCTTTGGCCTTTTTCAGTTTTTGATGCCTATTATTGGCTGGTTTATTGGTGTTAATTTGCTAGCTTTAATTTCTGGAATTGATCACTGGGTGGCTTTTTTACTTTTAGCCGGCATTGGTGTTAAGATGTTGTTTGAATCGTTTAAACCCGTTGAAGAAAGACAGATTGATATTCATGGCTGGAATATTTTAATCTTGCTTTCCATCGCCACCAGTGTTGACGCTTTAGCCATAGGAATCACTTTTGCCATTTTGCCAGTCAATATTTGGTTGGCCGTGACCCTGATTGGGCTAGTAACTTTTATCATGTCAATTTTGGCAATTTACATTGGCAAAAGATGCGGTGAAATTTGGGGGAAAAAATCAGAAATTGTTGGCGGCTTGATTTTAATTGCTATTGGTTTTAAAATTTTATTAAGTCACATATTAATCAATTAATCTATCTATGAAGAAATTAATTATTTTATCAGTCCTTGGTTTAGCCTTGGTTGGTTGTCAAAAAAATACAAATTTAACTCAAGAAATTAACACTAATCAATCTGTCTTGAATCAAAATCAGGCAGTTAATCAAAATGTCACTATGCCGTCAACTCAAACTAGTCCGACTCCAGATAAAGATTTAAGCAATATTACTAAAGCCATTATTAAAACCAATTTAGGCAATATCACGGTTGAATTCTTTAATCAAGACGCACCCAAAACTGTGGCTAACTTCGTTAAACTAGCTAGTGCTGGATTTTATGACGGGACAAAATTTCATCGAGTAATAAAGGATTTCATGATCCAAGGTGGCGATCCGTTAACTAAAGATGATAGTTTAAAAAATAGTTGGGGAACGGGCGGGCCAGATTATCGGTTTGCCGATGAAATTAACAGTCATAAATTAGTCAGAGGGTCGCTAGCCATGGCTAATTCCGGACCGGATACCAATGGCTGCCAATTTTTTATCGTTACCGCTGAATCTACGCCTTGGCTGGACGGTAAGCACACCAATTTTGGTCAGGTGGTGGCGGGTCTGGATGTAGTTGATAAAATTGAAAATATAAAAACCCAAGGCCCGGATCGGCCAATTAGTAATGTAATAATTGAGAGTGTTGAACTTAAATAAATAATGGCAATCGCCTAGCAGAAAAGAAGAAAAAGGTGTATAATTTATTGGTAACAGTCAATAATTAATTAGCAAATGATTGAAGTAAAAAATTTAAGCAAAAAATTTGGTAATTTCACGGCAGTTGATAATATCTCATTTAACGTTAATAAAGGAGATATTTTTGCTTTTTTGGGTCCAAACGGGGCAGGCAAAACCACCACTATTAAAATGCTTACCACGTTGCTTTTGCCAACCAGTGGCCAGATTCTAATTAACGGTCATGATCCGGTTAAAGATCAAAATGCCGTACGCCATTCTTTTGGCATAGTTTTTCAAGACCCGAGTTTGGATGACGAGCTAACAACTTGGGAAAATATGGAATTTCACGGGGTTTTATACAATGTACCCAAGAAAATCAGACGAAAGAGAATTGAAGAAATGTTGAAATTTGTTGAACTTTGGGACCGCAAGGACGAACTAGTCAAGAGATTTTCCGGCGGGATGAAGCGACGCTTGGAAATTGCCAGGGGCTTAATCCATCACCCGGCAATTTTATTTTTAGACGAACCGACTTTAGGGTTAGATCCGCAAACCAGAAATCATATTTGGAATTATATTAAGGAATTGAATAAGACAGAAGGCATGACGGTATTTTTTACGACTCATTATATGGAAGAAGCTGACAAGTCAGCCGGCCAAGTAGCAATTATTGATCACGGTAAAATTATTGCTCTGGGTAGTCCAAATCAGCTAAAGGAAAAAACTAAAAAACCATCGCTGGAAGATGCATTTTTGGATTTGACCGGCAAAAGTATTCGGACCGAAGAGGTATCAACTCAAGATCGGATGAGAGTAAACCAAAAAATTTGGAGGAGATAATTATATGAATACAATATATATTCTTTGGTTAAGACAACTTAAAAGATATTTTCGATCAAAAGCCAGAATGATTGGATCGCTTGGCCAGCCGCTTTTATTTTTATTAGCTTTGGGATTTGGTTTTGGACCAATTTATCAAAAAGCCGGGCAGGGGAGTTATTTGCAGTTTATTGGTCCGGGCGTAATTGCCATGGCAATAATTTTTACGGCAATTTTTATGGGGATTGAAATAATTTGGGACCGGCAGTTTGGCTTTTTAAAAGAAACTTTGGTCGCGCCAGCTTCCCGGTTTGAAATTATGATTGGCCGAACTTTGGGTGGCGCTACGGTGGCTGGTTTGCAGGGGGTAATTGTTTTTTTATTGACTTTGGTTGTTGGTTTTCGCCCAATCAGTTTGGCCTTGCTGCCTTTGGCGTTGGTTTTTGTAATTTTGATTGCTTTGGTTTTTACCGCTTTTGGCACGGCCATTGCCACTCAGCTGCAAGACATGCAAGCCTTTCCAATCATTATGAATTTTTTAATCATGCCGATATTTTTCTTGTCCGGAGCCTTATTTCCAATTGAAGGTTTTCCCGAACCAGTGGTAGCCGTAATGCGGCTTAACCCTTTGCTTTATGGCGTTGATGGTCTTCGCGGGGCGCTGATTAACGGAGCCCATATTGGTTTAGTAACTGATTTTTCAATTTTAGCCGTTATTACTGTCCTTCTTTTAGGTCTTGGTGCTTATCTTTTTTCAAAAATTCAGGTCTAGTTAGCTAAAATTTTTTATTATTTTTTACCAATTTCTATTATCAGGAAATTGGTTTTTTAAAATTTTTGACCATTGACAAACATTCAAAAATCTGTTAAGAATAGCGTACGAGTTGAACCTTGACAACTAAGCTAAATTTCGCAAAAGGCGATTATTAGCTTTGTTAATAAAACAGGAAACCAAAAAAAAGAAAAAGAAAGAAAAGAAAGGAAGGAGGTGGACCGACACCAAAATCGGTTTTTTTGTGATGTTGTAATGTGTTAGTCATAGGCTTCAATATTAGGTTGGGGCTTTGGTTTAAAATTGGCAGATCTCAAATAAAGGAAAGGTATTGTGCCATGAAGAATCGAGTATTGTTGACACTGTTGGTGCTGGCGGTTGTTTTATTGGGCGTTGGTTGCCCTAATTCGGAACCAGAGTTCTCCGTGCCCCGTTACGACGCGGCCGGAAACTACCTTGGAACAATGGCACTGTCCAGCTTGGACGTTGTCCAGGATCCACAGGTGGTTTTAAATCCGCCAGACAACCAGATTATCCTGACGGCAAAAAACTTCGCGCTGGAGCGAGCGTATGGAGAATTTACCATTTGGGTTAGTAAAGAATACCCAGAGGTGGAACTTTCCTTACAGCTCTTTGGCCCTAAGAAGGCGGAAGAAGCGGAAAAAAATCTGAGCCATGAGCAGTTGGCAGCATTATCAATATTTGCCAATGCGATTGGGATGGGCCAGCATTTTTCAAGCTGGACTGATTTTATTCAGGTCCGCAATGGTACAGTCACCGCGACTATACCATTTCCCGAGTTGGTTGTCCGGATGACGGTTATCCGACTTGAATCGGCCTCAGCTACCAATAGTGATGCTGCCTTTGTCTTTTCCAACCCCTTGCCGTTTGATGAAGGGGAAGGTGAAGAAGGTGAAGGCGAAGGTGAGATTGAAGGCCAAAATGAAGGCGAAGGTGGAACCGAAGGTGAGATTGAAGGTGAAACACCGGATAATTGCGGCGGCGGAGTCGCCACCATTTCAGTGACGTTCAAACCGAATGTCGCACTTTTCAATCTGACCTCACCCACTCCAGCCACAAGCGTGATTGAGTTTGATGTGGCTGGTATGATCGGCGCCAATCTCGCTGCGGCCAGCTACGTTATTGGTGCAGACACCTTGGTTTACGGACCAAAAGATCTGCAGCCGATTGTTAACTGTTCGGCAAAACTTTTGGTCTGTGATAACCAGAATGATGCAAATCAAATTGCAAGTATTATCGTTATATACGACAAGACCAAAGTGCCGACGCCGGCTGGTGGTTTGCCTTCTCTTGGACAGTTGTCGGGCGAAGTCAAACGTTTGACAGTTGCTTATACCACCAGTAAGTCAATCACCATTGATAAGGCGCCTGGGATTGATGACGCGGACGGAATTGTCTGCGGCAGTGTTTCAGGAGCTATTCCTGCGGGTGCCAAAGTGGCAGTACGAACCAAAATCAATGGCAACTGGAAACCATTTCCGCCGTTTGTGGAAGTCGTGAATGGCAAGTGGTGCCACAATATCTATGTCGCGACAGGCGACAACCGGTACAGCGAGATCGAAGCCTGGCTAATGGCAGCGGACGCGGACTTTCCGTGGACCGATGCCAAAGCCGACGATGTGCCATTGGCGACAACCGTTTACAAGCGGGTGCCGTCAATCAGCATCACTTCATTTCCGCGACCCGGCACCGGCGATCCCGAAATTGTGCGCGTGGATACAATCGTATCCGACGCCAGTAAGTACAAATGCGTGATCGAGGCGTTGACAATCGTGGATGGCCACCAGCAATGGGTGATTCAACTCACCAGCGGACAACCGTTATTGTCGCTTGACGCTTTCAGCCAAGCCGCCGGGACTGTTTCCACTTACCGCGTGCTCAAGTATTGGGCCTGGTTGGTGGAGTATCCGTTGCCCGGGGCAATTCCTCAGTGTACGGATATCGGTATTGATTGTCTGGGTGAAACGCCGCCATCGGTTCCCGGCTGGGTAGCCTGGAACTGGGTTGGTCTTAACCCGGCTATTGATACCACGCCACCGGTTATAACCCTCTTGGGTGACAATCCGGCAATCGTTGACGTGTTTACGCCGTGGGTTGACCCGGGCGTTACGATCACGGATCCTGATGACGGAGACCTGACAGCAAACCTGGTTGTGACCGGCGCCGTTAACACGTCTGTTCTGGGAACCTACATGGTTCATTACAACGTTTCAGACGCATCAGGCAATCCGGCAACGGAAGTGATTCGGACAGTCGTGGTCGTTGATCGCGGTTTTCCGGTGATTACGTTGCCCGTTAGCAGCCCGCAAAGCTGGGACGTTGGTGTGACATACGTTGCTTCTGTGGCAACGGTTACGGACAACTACGACACCGGCCTTACGGCTCAAGTGGTAGTCAGCGTTGATACGACCAAGCCGGGATCAGGCAGTGTAACCTACACGGCCATTGATTCCAGCGGTAATACGACCACGGTTATTTTGGTCGTCAATGTCGTAGACAATACACCGCCAGTGATTGAGCCAATCGCCGACATAACCATGCACCAATGGGATTTCCAAACAGTGCAGTTGACGGCCACGGACAATATCCCAACCGGGTTGGTTTGGAAGTCGGTCGTTTCGTCTGACCCGTTGTTGGAACTCGACTTCACGCAAGACGGCTTGGTGCGCTTGTATACACATGATGTCGCTGGTGTTGCTACGGTTACGGTGACCCTGGCTGATGCCTCGGGTCTGGAAACCATTGCGATATTCCAAGTCACGGTTTGTGAGTGTCAGGGCCCGTTGATTGAGGTTCTCCAGTCGCCGTCATATGGCACTTGGGACAACCTGCTGGTTAAAGTGACTTGCTACAATCCGAATGACCTGGTGCTTTTCACGCAAGTTAGCGTGCCCAGTGACCTGGAAGCAATATTGCCTCCCAAACCCGCCGGCCCTTGGTGGCCCAAAGATAATTGGGGCCTTGCCGGTCTTAAGGTGATCGATCCGATCACTAAAGAGGCAAATATTCAGGTGGCCACCGGTGGGTTTGACAACACTGCCAACGCAATCAGTGTGGCGGCGGTTCAGGCGGTTGTTAATGGTGTTCCTTTGGCGGCAAGCGATTTGCCACCGGGTAACGACTTGCAGCAGGCGTACATTGGTATCGAGCCGTTCCAAATCCGCGGCACATTGAATTCCTTGTTTATAGACAAGACCCCGAAGATCGTTCCGCTTTTCGTTTCGCCATACGGTGATCCGGAAGGTCGGGTGGACTTCGCGGTTACGTCGATTGACCCGGAGCTGTTTGACATCGTCGTTGATGTTTGGGCTGATGGCTTGGCTGAAGAGTCCTGGGGATTTGGTTGGCGCGCGAAGCCGAGCTTTGATATGCCAATCACCCAAATCGATTCCAGTAACCAAGGAACCGTGGATATCACTACGGGTCCGGGTGATGTTTCTGCCACCGCGGTAAGCATTACCTTGAGATGGAAAACCGATTTCTTCCCGCCTTTGTATGGCCAAGTCGGTATTGATGGCTCTGATCCTTCCGGGCCGTTTATCCCTGGTGCAGTCGTTCAGAAGTTGATTTGTCTGGACCTGGACGGAAGCGGCACGTTTACCGGACCAGCCTACACCTTGACCATGGACGTTGTCGGCCAAGGTACGGTTGAACCCGGTTATGGTGATCACCATTATCCGGAAGTTATTCCCGCGGGTCAATTTGGTACCAATATCCTGGTTCGGGCAATACCTGACCCTGGATGGTATTTATTACGCTGGGAAGGTGCAACAGCGAGTGAAACGGATCTAACCTCCGTTGCGCTCGTTAATGAGCCAACTCAAACGATAAGAGCGGTGTTTGCGGAGGAGACACCGTAATTGCTATTTGTGTTCAGCCCTTAGATTGTTTAATCTGAGGGCTTCTTTTTTTACTTAATAAACCTAAAGAGGGCATTTTTGTTGTTTAATTTGACAAAGTATTCAAAATATGATATAAATTAGATAGCTTAAAACTTAGCTATGAAACAGCGCAAAAAGGACAAAAAAATAAAATACGTTGACTTGCGCCAGATTGATACTGATCATGATGGTCTTTCTGATTATGACGAAATCAATGTCTATGGCAGTGATCCAAATAATTCCGATACGGATAATGATGGAATTGATGACGGTGATGATGTTAAGCAGGGTTTCAATCCTCGGACGGAAAATATAAAAAATCTTTTTATACCTAGACGGAGCAATAAATATCAGCCGCAGATTTTAAGACCAAAGCGTTTGGTTTTTTATAGTTTCAGCGCGGTTTTAATGAAATTGATTATTATTGCTTTTGTTTTTTTCGTTCCCATTACCGCTTTTTTAACGCCAGATATTTTAAGCCAGGAAAGTAAAAAAGTAATTGAATTGACAAATAAAATTCGGGCGTCGTTATCAATTTCTATTTTGAAAGAAAATAGCACTTTGGACCAGGCAGCAATTAATAAAGCTCAAGATATGTTATTGCAGCAGTATTTTGCTCATGTCGGCCCAGATAAAAAGAATTTAACAGATTGGTTAAGTTTAGTCGGTTACAGCTATGACATTGCTGGTGAAAATTTAGCCTTGGGTTTTGCTAATGCTTCTGATGTGGTTAATGCTTGGGCTAAAAGTAAAACTCACTATGCCAATATGATTGATCCGGATTTTTCGGAAGTCGGGGTGGGCATGGTTAGCGGTACTTACACTGGCCATGATACGACCTTGGCCGCTCAATATTTTGGTGCGCCAAGAGCCAGCGCGCAAAATAATACCGTGACTAAAGCCACTGCTACTCCAAGTCCGGCCCCAAAACCGGCAACTCCAGTGGCAGTTAAACCAGCGTCAACTACTCAGCCAGCTTCAGTAGTAACCAAGACTGAGGGGGATAAGAAAGTTGCTTTAGCAAAAATTGATAATACACCAAAAAAATTGATTCCCACTCCGGTTGTGGCAGTTGCCCCAAAACCTCAAGGAGTAGTAGTGGCTGCGCCAACGGTTGCCACCTCTACGTCGGCGGTGGTAGAAAAGAAAATAGCTTTGGCTGTTCCGGTTTTGATAACGCCAGCTAATAACGCCTTAGTTAATCAAAAAGAAGTTCAGTTAGAAATTTCGGCCCAGCAGGCGCAAAAAGTTTTGGTTTATAATAATTCCTTAGAAATTGCAGCCAGCAATGCTTTAAATAATGGAATTATTAATTTGGCCGTTCAATTAAACGAAGGTGAAAATAAAATTAATATTAAATCTTTTCGCGGCTTGGAATTTAAGGTCTCGCCCCAATACAACATTAGCGTTGATACGGTTTTGCCGTCAGTTGATATAGAAAAAAGCAAAGTGATAGTTTCTGAGCCAACAGTTGGTGATGAAAGAGTGGTAAAAGTAACAGCCTATGTTAGCTCGGATGTAAAAAAAGCTTATGCTACCCTGGCTGATTATAAAATTGATTTACAGCTGACTAAAGATGATTTAGGAAAAGATGTTTGGAGCGGGCAAACGATTATATTTAATTACAGTGATAGCAAACTTTTTAATACAGTAGTTTTACCAAATATCACGATTGAAGATCAGGCGGGTAATATTTCTACTTATGATATCTCTTGGGATAAAATTATACCAGTTAATCCATCTCTTTTAAAACAATACTTTTTTATCAAAGACTACCCCTTAAGTAAAAATGTTAATCTATTATTTGATATTTCAGGTTGGTTTTATAAATTTATTTTGACCGTAGCAATTATTTCTTTGCTACTTAACATATTCATTCAAATTAGACGGCAGTATCCTAGAGTTATACTTTCAACCTTGGGTTTTATCTTGCTGTTAGGTATTTTAATAGTCGTTTAAATTTCAATAAGGGGAGGGGAAAATGCATTCAGCTAAAACTCATACTTTTAAATATTAGTCCCAGCTTTTATGGCTGGGTTTTTAGATAAATTGTTAGTCTTGACTTTTTCGTTAATTAATGATAGAGTATAATGATTTAATAAAGTAAATAATTTTGCTTTATTAAGCTAAAATTTTATTATATTCAAGCTATATTTAATTTAAATTTATATTAATTTTATGGCAAAACTGATTTCAATTATTATTCCGGTTTATAACGAACAAGATAATATTTTTTTAATTTATCAAGCGTTGGTTGAGCAGTTCAAAAAATTAGGTAGTCAGTATGATTACGAAATTATTTTTGTGAATGACGGCAGTACGGATAAGAGTTTGGAGCAGATTAATCAATTGTCGCAAAGGGACTTAAAAATAAAGTATTTGGAATTTTCCCGTAATTTTGGTAAAGAGTTTGCCACCAGCGCTGGTTTAAAGTATTGTCTTGGCGGTGCCGCTATTCTGATTGATGCTGATTTGCAGCACCCGCCAGAAATTTTGTCACAATTTATTACTAGGTGGCAGGCTGGGGCAGACATGGTCATCGGAGTTAGAAAAAAATACCAAAGCGCTAATTTATTTAAGCGTTTAACCTCAAGCTTATTTTACCGGATCATGAATTTTATTAGTGGCACTAAAATTACGGCTAAAGCGACTGATTATCGTTTAATTGATCGTAAGGTAATTGATGAATTTAATCGTTTGACCGAGCATAACCGAATCACTCGGGGGTTGTTGGATTGGCTGGGCTTTAAAAGGGATTATGTTTATTTTACCGCCGGCAAAAGGATTAATGGTAAAATTTCTTATAACAAAGTTAAGCTTTTCAAGCTGGCGGTATCAGCTTTAGTTACCCATAGTTTATTGCCACTAAAAGTTGCTGGCTATCTGGGGCTGATTATTATTGTATTTTCCGGGCCACTGGGATTTTTCATTTTTATTGATAAATACATGATCAATGATCCCTTTGGTTTTGCTTTTTCCGGACCAGCAATTTTGGCAGTTATTAATTTGTTTTTAGTTGGAATTACTCTAAGTTGTTTGGGGTTGATTGCTTTGTATATTGGTAATATTCAAACCGAAGTGATGAATCGGCCACTTTATATTATTAGGGATAAAAAGAACATCACTAAATAATGAATGAACAATCCTTAAAACCTAAAGTTTCCGTTCTCCTGACTGCCTATAACAATCAGGCTTATATCAAACAAGCAATTGAAAGTATTTTAAATCAAACATTTTCTGAATTTGAATTTATTATTATTGACGACGCTTCAACTGACAACACTTGGGCAATAATCAGTGACTATGCCGCAAAAGATTTGCGAATCAGGATATACAAAAACGGTTTGAACTTAGGTATAAGTAAAAATCGAAATAGGCTTATTAGTTTGGCTCGAGGTGAATATATTGTTTGGCAAGATGCCGATGATATTTCTTTGCCCAACCGTTTAGCCAATCAAGTTAGCTTTATGCAGAGCCAGCCTGAAGTTGCTATCAGTGGTGGTTACCTTCAATTTTTTAATGAAACTCAAGGTAATTTAAGCATCAGAAAATATGCTGTTGCTGATAAGGAGCTACGGGCAAAAATTTTTCGTTATTCGCCCCTAGCTCAACCCTCAGCAATTGTTCGCAAAGACGCCTTGGTAAAAATTGGTGGCTATGATGAAACTTTAGCCGTAGCCGAAGATTTGGATGTTGTTTTTCGGATTGGCCAAGATTATAAATTTGCTAATCTAGCCCAAGTCCTAGTTTTGTATCGTCAGCAATCACAGTCAATCACTTTCAAAAAACTTAAAATTTTGGAATTAAATACTCTGAAAATTAGGTTTCATTTCGTGAGGAATAAAAGCTATAAGCCTAATTTTTTTGATATTTTGTACAATTTGGGCCAATTTTTAACGCTTTATTTATTGCCGGCCAAATTCAGAGTTAAAATTTTTGATCGTTTCAGGAATCAAAAAATTTATGGATAAAATTTTGCCAAAAATTTCAGTTATCATGCCGTTTTATAATGCTAAAGATTTTTTGGCCCAAGCGGTTGAAAGCATTTTGAACCAGACCTTTGCCGATTTTGAGCTGATAATTATCAATGACGCTTCAACTGATAACTCCGAGCAAATTATTCAGCCATTTTTAGCCGACAAAAGGATTGTTTACGTAAAAAATGATAAAAATCAGGGTATTGTTAATAATTTAAATTATGGTTTAAAAATTGCTAAAGCGGAAATCATTGCTCGGATGGACGGCGATGATGTTTCTTTACCCACTCGGCTAGAGGAACAATTTCAGTTTTTATTGGAAAATCATAATATTGCCGCGGTTGGGTCATTTGTCAAAATTATTGATGAAAATAGCCAAGAAATTGATCAGCGGACAAAACCAATTGATCCCCAAGTTATAAAAAATAATTTAATAATTTATTCACCACTGGTTCATCCGGCCACCATGTTTCGTAAATCAATCATTTTGCAGGTTGGGGGATATAGAAATCAGTATTTATATGTTGAAGACATTGATTTATGGTATCGGCTTGTTTATTCTGGATTTAAAATTTCCAATGTTAGTAAATTTTTATTGGGCTATCGTTATCACAAAAACTCTACGGCCAATCAGGCAAAAGCCAATGCTAAGAGAGCCTTCAAATTAAGAATGGAAACTATTAAACGGTTCAGATTAAAGATAAGTTTTAAACAGTATTTATTAATTTATGCTCAGTTAATCGCCGGACTTATTCTTTCTGGTCGCCAGCGGCAACACTTAGAAGGCATATACAAAAAGATTGTTTATCATGATAAATAGAAAACAAAATTTTATTTTTCGCAACTGGCATTGGCTGGTATTTTTATTTTTGGCTTTTATCTGCCTTGCCTTTTTGCTATTTCAGCGAGGCATTTGGGCTTTTGCCGATAGCGGTTTTTATTACCAAAATATTTTAGAAGCCAAAAAAATTGCTTTTGCCAAACTGGGACAATTTGCCAATACTGATGGTTTTTATTTGGGGTTTGATAACTCAGCTCAAAGTTTTTCCCATTTAATTATTTCTTTTTATCAAGTTTTTTTAACCTCAATTTTTGGTTCTGACTTAGGCCAAATAATTTATTATTTTGTTTATTATTTCCTCTGTTTTTATTTTGGTCAAAAATTATTGAAGAAATTATTTTTTGAGCTAAAACCAAACCAGATCAGGCTCGGGGCTTTGTTTTTGACTTTTAATCCTTTTTCGCTTTTGCTTACCACTTTATTTACCATTAGCTATATCTATCCATTATTTATTATCTTTTTTTATGCTTTATTAAACTACCTGGATAAGGGTAAAACTTTGAATCTGCTCTTGGCGGTATTTTGCAGTCTTTATCTGTTTTCTTATTTACGTTTAATTCCGATTGTTGGTTTAACTTTTTTATTCCTGGTTTGGATATTTTACGACCGAATTAATTTTAATTTAAAACGGCTTTTGATTTTGGCTATTGTTGTATTTTTATGTATTAGCCCGTTTCTGGTTGGCAATTTTCAATTCTTTGGTAATTCAAGCGATGTAGTGAGCAATTACAAAGATTCGTTTAGCAAATATCAACCGGCCAATTATAATTTTAAACAGTCTTTTGTCAATTCTTTAACTAATCCTGGCGGTTTTACCCCTTCAGCTCTCAGTTTTTTTTATAATAATCGGGGTATTCCTGGGTTTGCCGATAATTACGCGCAAAATAATACTTTTGAATTTTATAAATTTATTCAATTGCTGTTTAACGTTTTGTTGTTAATTGCAGTTTTGTTCTTTTTGAAAGACAGAAGGAGTCTAAAAATTTTTATTACCCTTTGTTTTGTATTATTTTTAAATACCTTGGGTAATTTTTTTAGCTTAGATTTTTTTAATGAAGCTAATAAAACGGTTTTAATTTTTTTGTATAACGACTATGGCTTTTTACAATTTGTTCAAAGTTTTTTATTAGCCTTTCTTCTAGTAATTTTGTTTCACTCTTTCCAAAAAAAATCAATTAATCATTATTTCAATGGCTTGATTTATTTTATAGTCATTAGCTATTTAGTTATCAATGCTTTGCCATTTTTGAGTAATCATTATGGTTTTAAAAAGATTAATTATATTCCCAATGATTACAAACAAGAACTTTTTACCGACACTGACTATGATTTTTCTGAGGCAACAATTTTTGCGCCTTATCATTGGCTGCACTTTAAATGGTCGCCATACTTTTTAGATTTGAATACGGCTACTTACTCAAAGTACAAAAGTTTATTGGTTCCTAATCTAAGATTTATTAATGGTGATTTAGCTAAATTTTACAACCAAATCTATAATAATTTTGACAAGGATCAATTTCAAAATCTAGCCATTTTTAATGTCAAAAGTATTTTTGTCTTCAATGATGTTTTAGATGCCAATAAAAATATTGATACTTATGAAGTTATTAATATTGAAAATGCTGCCAAAAATCTTGAGCTGGCGCTTAGAAGTCGCAGTGATGTTTACCTGGCCAATGATTATTCAAATTTTAGTCATTTTAGATTTAACAGTGCTGATGATTATGACTTTTTTATTTATTCGCCTAAAAAATTATTTAATCTAAATTTTGATAATTTTTATAATACAAAATTAGATTTATCCGTTCGGCCCCTGGTTTTTAATCAATCAAATTTCAATGTGGTAAATTTAATTGACGAAGGTGTTTGGTTAAACAACAGTCCAACAATTGATATTAAGGCATTTAGCAACAATCCAAACAAGTACTATCTAAAATTGACTAACTTAAATAAAAATTTGCCGTTCTTGGTCCAATTTAACCAAATGTTTTCGCCGGCCTGGCGAGTCTATTTTACCGATCAAAAAGAATGGGATAGTCAAAATTGTCAATCGGGATTTAAAACTTTCAAGCTGACTGGCAATAGCCGTTGCTTGGTTGACGGTTTGGCCGCAGATTATGATGATTTAAAATTAATTAATAAAAAATATCTAAAACCCCAGAATCATTTTGTCGGCAATTTGGTTGGCAATGCCTTCCTTTTTGAACCCCAAGATATTAGCAGCCAAACTAATAAAACCGGCGAAATTTATTTGGTTATTTATTTTCAAAAGCAACTCTATTATCTTATTTGTTTAACCATTTCTGGCTTAACATTTTTCGTCTTAATTGTTTTGAGTTTATTTCAAGTTTTTAGACAAAAGAAAATCGGTAAACATTATGAAAAGAAATAAACGAAAAATTTATTTTAAATTAGTAATTGCTTTATTGGTGCTTACTTTTTTGGCGTACCTAGTTTTTTTATTGGCCGCTAAACAAATAAATTTTTCCGATCAGGCTTATGTTGCTAGAAATATTTCCCTAGTTTTTACCGACCAAAATGTATCAGCCCAAGAGCCAAAATTGGATTTTTTAATTGCTGATTTAAAAAATATCAGCAAAACCGTTTCAAATTCAGTGGTGGTTCAAGTCAATCCCTTTGACCAAAGTAAACTGATCAATCTTTTATTGTCACAGGCTAATAATATTTATATAGACATATTTACTAATAAAATTGCCAATAATCTAAGCCAAGCAACTTTTACCAATAAATTTAATATTACTTTGCCCTTTGAAGTAAGGTCTTATTTAACAAAAGATAATGACCTTAAAATTATTTACAACAGGGAAACTAGGTTAGTTAAATTAATTTTGGCTGGACAAAATTTTCAGATTAATGATTCAATTCTTAAGCTTAATGATTTGACGGTTTTTCAGATTGATAATATTGATCGTGATTCTATCATCCAGATTGGCGATTTATTTATAGATTTAAGCAGCTACAAAAATAATTTAGCAACATCAATTGCCAACTTGCTTAATGGCAATGTTAAAAATTACAAAGTTGATAGCCTTAATTTATTGGCTAAAAATAATTTTTCTTTTGAAACTGGCGCTTGGACTAGCCAAGTAGCTGATTGTAGCGCTTACCTCGGCGGACAGCCAGCAATTAATATGTCACTGGAGAATGATGCGACGAATGGCAAAAAATCACTGGCCCTGACTGCGCAAAATCATTTTGCCTGCAGCTATTTTACTTTTCCTGTTAATTTAAATAAAAATAAAATTTACAAACTTTCTTTTGATTACAAAACCTTGAAGGGTAATAAGATTCAGTATTATTATAATCTAAAAAATACTGTTAATTTAGTGCAGGAAAAATTTGGCTCAATAAAAACTCTTGATAGCAGCTGGCATAATTTGGTAACTTTTATCAAACCAGAAATTGATTTGGCCAATCGCTTCAGCCTTTATTTTTATGCACCATCTGATGGTTCAGAGACTTTAACTGATTTGTATGACAATGTTGCCCTTGATTCCTATGGGTTGGTAAAAGAAATTCCGGTTTCTGGCTTAAACTTTCCTAAGAATTACGGCTTGGCAAATTGGTTAGTTTTAGCGCCTGGCCAAAATAGTCTTAGCTATCTAAGCTTAAGCACAAATCTATTAAACAATTTTAATTATTCATTTGAGCAAGGTTTTTGGACAAAACAAGTTCAGGATTGCAGTAATTATTTGCCCGGGCAGGCGAGTATTGGCATGTCTCTAAAAAATAATGGTACGAATGGCAAAAAATCACTAGCTCTGGCTTCACAAAATCATTTTGCCTGCAGCTATTTTACTTTTCCTGTCAGCCTGCAGCGCGACAAGCTTTACGTACTCTCATTTGATTATAAGACTGTAGCTGGCAACAAGATTCAATATTACTATAATTTGCAAAATGATTTATGGCAGCAGCAAGAAAAATTTGAATCAGTTGAAAGCTCAAATGACAGCTGGAATAAGTTTGAAACCATAATTAATCCTCAAATTGAAAACAGCAATAGTTTCAGTCTTTATTTTTATGCGCCGTCTGACGGTTCAAAAACTTTGATTAATCAATATGATAATGTGAGACTGCAAGAGTTTGCCCCAAAAGAAATTTATTCCTACTATTTGTATGCTCAACAAAACCTGGCCAAGCCTTTTAGCTTAAAGTCAATTGAGACAATCCAGCTTAACCGTTGGCAAAGCCGAATTAAGTTAACTGCGGCCAAAGGTTCGCTACTGCTAGTTTGGCCGCCGGCATATAATTTGAGCGCCAAGCTTTATCTTGTTCAAAATCAACAGGCTAATTGGTTAAATCAGTTGGCTAATCTAACTAAACAATCAATTAATGACAATCTGCATTTTCAGGTTCAAACTGACAGTAATGGTTGGTTGCTAAATATTGATTCTTTGTGCCAAAACTCAAAGGTTTGCCAGAAAAATTTAGACGGAACTTACGATGTTTCTTTGCTAGTGCAAAATGATTTTTATAAGTTTAGCTATTTATTTTTTTGGCTCACGCTAACAATTTTAGTTCTGGCCGCAATTTATTTTAATTTATGATAAAAACAGTGGAAAAAATAATTGATACTTTAGTCAGCGGCTTGGTAAAGTCTAAAAAAGATATTTTAAGTCGCAAGTGGTTTTTGTTTCTGGTTTTGGCTTTATTCATTGTTTTGTTTCTCAGTTTCGGCTTTGATTTAGCCTTGGTTTTGGTGTTGATTTTGATTTTTTGGTTTTACCAATGGGATAGCAGAATTTTACTTTTTCCCGCTGGGATTTTTTTGGCGGTTGGTTTGATTTCTATGGTTTATCAACAAGACGATTTAGCCCGTTTGGCGGCTAGCTATATTTATTACTTCTTTTTGGCAGTTGGTGTTTTACAAATTCAAAAATTGAAAGAGCCTAGAGAAAAATTTTTGAAGGCAAACGATCAGATTGACGATTTATTAATTCCCTTGGCCAATCAAGCCAATTTAGCCAAAAGAACTAAAAAAATGTTTTGGTCTTACAACCAAGATGGTCTGCTAATCTCCGGGGTAAATATTTTAATAATTTGCGGCTATTTGCTATTTTTTGGCGCTAATTGGCCAAACCAACAAAACTATTATCAATTTATCGTACTATTGTTAATCCTTTTGATTGTCAATTCGTATCTTTTCTTTGAAAAGCAGGATAGTAAAACCAAATGGTTAAGCAAAAAAGCAATATTGAAATTTTTTGAAAATAGAAACAATGTTTTATTACTTTTGATTAATGTTTCAATTATCAGTATCTATCTGTTGTTATTTGGTTTTACCTGGCCCAGAAGCGGCAATTATGGCCGCTTTTTGGGTTTGGGTTTTTTCTTGCTAGTGATTAATGTTATTGCCCTTTTGGATATTTCCAATGAAGATAAAAAATATGATTAAAACAATAAAAGAAAACAGCTTAGCAATTTTGTTTTTCTTTATCGCTGCGGCTTTGATAATCTGGCAGCTGTTTTTACCCGGTTACGTTTTAACTTTGGATATGGTTTTTACGCCAAAAATAAAAATATTTTTGGCTAGTGGTGAGTTTTATAATAGCCTACCTTTTAAGTATTTGTTGGCCGCTGTCAATTATTTATTGCCCGGCTGGGTTATCCAAAAAATTGTTTTTCTTTCATTATTTTTTTCAATTGGCTATTTGGCTTATTATTATTTACCGCTGCCAAAAAAGAATTTTGCTCCGTACTGGGCTGGCCTGTTTTTTTTGGCCAATCCTTTTGTCTATGAAAGATTTTTGGCCGGAAATTGGCTGTTACTTTTTGGTTATGCCGGCTTGCCATTTTTTATCTATTATTTGCTGAAATTTTTTCAGCAGCCAAATTGGCCAAATAGTCTTGGGCTAGTTTTTAGCTTACTGCTAATTGGGCTTTTTTCTTTGCATCTGTTTACCATGGCAATCATTTTATTTTTTGGTTTGACAATTTATAAATTAATCAAAGCCGGGGTGGCTAAAAAAATTGATTTGGTCAAAAAAATATTTGTAAAACTATTAATTGTTGGCATCTTAACTTTTTTGTTTAGTAGTTACTGGTTAGTACCATATTTTTTAAACGCCCAACAGTCAGTTATTAATAATTTTAATCAAGAACAATGGACAGTATTTAAAACGGCAACAAATTCCAGTTTAGGAACGACCTTAAATGTTTTGAGCCTTTACGGTTATTGGGGGGAAAACCAACCCTGGGCAAATTATTTTTTGTGGCCAAGGGCCAATTTTATTCCTTGGTTAATAATTGCAATCTTACTTTTTTGCCTGGTAGTTATCGGTTTTTGCCAAGGGCGAAAAAGTAAAAACAGGGAAGTCACTGTCATTTTTTTGGTTGTTGGTTTGATGGGTTTTATTTTTTCCTGTGGGCTTAGCGATACTATTTTTAAAAGTTTAAATTTATGGCTTTTTAAACATATCTGGTTTTGGCAAGGATTCCGTGATAGTCAAAAATGGACCGCTTTTTTAGTTTTAAGTTACGTATTTTTTGGCGCCCTGGGGGTTGATGCCATCTTAGATTTTGCAAAAAGAAAAATAAAACCAGCGGTAAAAATTATTTTGATTATATTGTTTACCATTCCGGTTTTATACACTTATACAATTTGGGGCGGCTTTGGCCGGCAGCTACAGCCAGTTTGGTATCCCAATAGTTGGTCTGAGGTGAACAAAATTTTAAATCAGGATCGGGCCGGGGATTATCAGGTCTTGTTTTTACCCTGGCATCAATATTTATCTTTTAAATTTAATCAGTATTTAATCATTCAAAATCCGGCTAAAGATTATTTTGATCAACCAATAATTCAAGGAGAAAATATGGAATTAGGCGGCGTTTGGGGTCAGGGCCAAAATTTATTAGTTCAAAAAATTGAAGACATTTTAAGGCAAAGCAGTGATGAATCTCAGCCGGAAACACTAAGAAAGCTGGCTTTGGAGGGGGTAAAGTACATTATTGTAAGCCATGACTTAGAAGGAATGAAACAGGCCATTAATTTTATTCCTGTTGAGTCAGCTGAACTAAGGCAAGTTTTTGATGCTGAGGACTTGACTTTGTATCAAATTATGTTAAGATAATAAACTAATTTAGACTATTAATAAATTGGCTTGAATTCCTAAGAAATGAGCTAAATCATTGATTTCTTTATCTTTATGTTTAAAATTATTAAAAAAGCAAAAACTAATATTATTTTGAGTATCTGTGCTATCGTCTGTATTGTTTATCTTTCAGGCCATTTAGGCTTAGGGCAATTTTTACGCAATCACTTAGCTTTTGGCTATGGTGGTGGCGGCGGGGCTGTGATTCTGCCAGAGATTGTTGCTATCAACAAACCTCTATATATTCCAACCGAATTTCGTGGTGGCAGGCAGTTTAGACAGCTTGATGGCGTGTCGGTTACCCTGGAAGTTCCACCATTAGTGACTTCTGGCTATACCATGTTTGATACCGAAATTACTTCAGTTAACTCCAGTAACAGGCCTTGTGTTGAAGGAAACTTTGTGTTGGCCGATAAAGTATTTACCATTATTGCTAATGATGTTGACGGACACGAGGTCACCAGTTTTCCTCGCGGCTTAACTGTTTCTCTAACTCTGGCTAATTTACCAGCCGATACGTCTAACGTTGGTATCTATTATTTGAATAATAACAGCCAGTGGGTTTTAGGCCAAAAAGCCATTTTTGATAATGTTAACAATCGGACATCATTTCAAATTAAAGACTTGGGCGTGATTGCCTTAATCAATGCCCCGGGCTTACCCCGGGTAATTGAAGCCGGTAGTCAATGTTCAGTTAGGCCTCAAGTTTTGGGTATTAAGCAATATTCTGAAGGCACGCCGCTAAGAACTTGTGACGGTGAAACCTATATAGTTTCAGGGACAAAAATTATTAAGCAAGTAAAAAAACCGCCTTTAACGGCAAAAACCTTTGAAGGCAAAACAATTTATGATGTTGACTTTTCCGTGATTGTTGAGCTCAGCGGCCAAAGGTATGATGGCAAAAATTATAAGAATGGCGATCTTTTAAGGACTTGCGATTGGAAAATTTACCGAGTGGAAAATCAAAAATTACGTCATATTGGCACCTGGCAAGAATTACATGAAAAATATGAAGGTCAAAAAATTAATAACGTTGACTATTGGGTAATTGCCGATTATCAACAATTACCGGTTTTAAGTCCTAGTCAGCAAGTTTTGGGGGTTAAACAGTATGCTGACGGTTCGTTGATTAGGACCAGTGACGGCCGAATTTATATTATTGAAAATCAATCAGCCAGATACATTAGCAGTCTTGATGAGCTTAAAAAGTATGCAAATCAAAAAATTTATAATGTTACAAGTGATGTTGTAATCCAATACAACCAGCCGAATGTTGAATATAATTCAAATAAGGTATTGGGAGTTAAATTTTATGCTGATGGTACATACTTAAGAACTCGGGACTGGAAGGTGTACGTAGTGGAAAATCAAAAAGCCCGGCAAGTGGCCACCATGATTGCTGGTTCTCAGGATTACTATTTGGGCCAAAAAATCTATGATGTTGATTATGGCGTTATTGCTCAATATACAACTCAGCAATCTTCAGTCGCTACTCAACAGGTCTTGGGGGCAAAAAGTTATGCCAACGGTACACTTTTGAGAACTGCCGACGGTAAAGTTTACATCGTGGATAATCAAAAAATTAGACCGGCTGATCAAGCTGATTTACAAAATCGGGGTAACAGCAAATTATATGATGTCAATTACGATACGATTACTAATTATGGTGGACAGTCAGTTTTAGGGGTTAAGCTTTATGCCGATGGCACTTATCTTAAAACCCCAGATTGGCGCTTATATGTAATTGAAAACCAAAAGGCAAGATATATTGATACGATTGCTGCCAGTCAAATATCATATAATGGCCAACCGGTGTATAACGTTGATTACGGAGTTTTGACACAGTATTAAACTTTTAGATAGTAAAATGACGTCACTCTAACCGGTGACGTCATTTTTTGTTTTTAACATTGAATTTTTTATAGAAAAATGCTATAATTAAGTTATAACTATTAAAAATGTTTTTGTTATGAAAAAAGTTATAAAATCAAAGATATTCTGGGCAATAATTATTATTTTGCTCGTTGTTGGCGGCTTGGCTTTCCAATTCTTAGGCAAAGGTAAAGAGGTTAAATATGACACGCAATTGGTTAAATTAGGTGATGTAGCTCAAACGGTTACGGCCACCGGCCAAGTCAAATCAGCTTCAGAAATTGAATTAAATTTCAAAAATTCCGGGCAAATTAGCGCCATTAACGTTAAAGTTGGCGATGCCGTAAAAGCCGGGCAAATTTTAGCTACTCAAAAAGCTGCCGCCTTGCAAATTAATATCACTAAATATAGCAATGAATTGGCTCGGGCCAAGGCAAATTTAGCTAAAGTAAAGACCGGTGCTACTAAAGAAGATATTGCCGTTTATCAGGCCGCCCTTGAACGTAGCCAAGCTGATTTAGCTAGCGCTCAAACCAATTTGGAAAATACCAAATCCACTTATCAACAAGCTTTAGATAACGGCAAGCAAAATATAATTATTGATGTCAGTAATTCAATCAGCAAGGCTAATATCTCTCTGCAGCGAATTAATGACACTTTAAATTACAAGGGTAGTTCTAGTAATTTAATCACTTACAATTCTACTTTGCGCGATCAAGTTAATAATGAATATACAATTGCCACCAGCCGGGTTGGTCAAGCTCTGACGGCTTATAATGCCATTGGTACTAGTAATGATGATGCTAAAATTGATTCAGCCGTTGACCTTATTTTAGCTACTTTGATTCAAGTAGATGCCGCGGTAAATGATCTTGGGCAATTACTAAATTATGCTGTTGTTAATTCAACTTTAACTCAAGCTGAATTGGATGCTTTAAAAACCGCGGTGAATACTGACAGGGCAACGGCTGATAGTAATGTTAGCGCCATGCAGGACTCAAAACATGATTTGGAAGTCGCGAGACTAAATTATCAAACTGAAGTGGCTGATGCCCAGGATGCGGTTAGAACAGCGGAAAAAAATTTGGCCAAAGCCGAAGCTGATTTGCAATTCAAAACTGCACCAGCTAGGCCCGAAGATATTACATTATATGAAGCCGCTGCGAGAAATGCCCAAGCCGATTTAGAGTTAGCAATTGATAATTACAATGATACTATTATTAAAGCGCCAATTGATGGCGTAATTACCGAGGTTAATTACGAAGTTGGCGAGCAGGCCGGGTTCAGTCAAACTGTTTCCGGAAATGCAGTAATCAAAATGTTGGCTAATCAAAATTATGAAATTGAAGTTAATATTCCCGAATCTGATATTGCTAAATTAAATTTAGGTGATAGTGTTGATATTACCCTGGATGCTTTTTCCCAAGATGATATCTTTGCTGGCAATGTGACGGTAATCGAACCAGCCCAAACCAAGATTCAAGATGTAGTCTATTATAAAGTTACAGTTATATTTTCTGGTGAGCAAGCAGAGAATGTTAAAAGTTTGATGGCCAAAATTAAGCCAGGAATGACGGCAAATGTTACTATTAAAACGGCTAAGGTTTCTAATGTTTTAGTTATTCCTTTGCGGGCGGTAAAGGAACAAGATGGTAAAAAAACAGTCCAGATTTTAGAAAATAGTTTACCAAAAACAGTTGAAGTCCAATTGGGCTTAAAAGGTGATGAAGGGCTAGTTGAGGTTAAAACCGGTTTAGTCCAAGGACAAAGTGTAATTACCTATACGCCCGGAGCTAAATAAGGTTTATGCCATTTAAAAAGTACTTCTTCGGCTTAAAGAATTTTGATTGGCTGTTATTTGGTTCGGTTTTGTTATTAATCTGTTTTGGCTTGGCGGCAATATATAGTATTGCCATTAGTTCAGATAAACCCGATTTTGTTAATTTTAATAAGCAAGTAACCTTTGCCATCTTAGGCTTATTTATTTTATTTTTTCTTAGTTTTTTAAACTATCGGTTGTGGCAAGACTTTAGTTATTTAGCTTATACTTTTACGGCAATTTTATTAGTGGCCGTAGTTTTTTTTGGTAAAACTATCAGAGGCACTACCGGCTGGTTTTCTGTTTTAGGTTTTAATTTTCAGCCAGTTGAATTGGCAAAAGTTGCCTTGATTATGTTTCTGGCCTGGTTTTTGTCACAGAAAGGAGAATCAATCAAAGAGCTAAAGAATTTTTTTATCGCCGGTGGGATTGCCGGTTTTTATTGTCTCTTAGTTTTAATGCAACCGGATTTTGGTTCAGCCGTAATTCTGTTTTTAATTTGGTTATTAATGATGATTTTTGCCCAAGCGGACAAAAAACATTTGGTGGCCTTATTCATTTTGTTAATTTTAGCCGGTGTGATGGCCTGGTTTTTCTTTTTGCAACCTTATCAAAAAGATAGAATTTTAACTTTTTTAAGTCCTCAAGCCGATCCTTACGGTCGGGGTTATCATGTTAGACAAGCTATGACTGCCGTTGGCGCCGGTGGCTTATTAGGTCAGGGTTTAGGCTTTGGCTCTCAAAGCCAGTTGAAATTTTTGCCGGCCAGCCAAACCGATTTTATTTTTGCCGTTATTGCCGAAGAACTTGGATTTTTTGGGGTTGGTTTAGTTTTCTTTTTTTGGTCAATAATTTTATATCGTTTAGTTAAAGCGGCAAAATCGGTTAAAGACAGCTTTGCTTTATTTTTTATTTTGGGTGTTTCGGCAATGTTTTTTTGCCAAATCATTATCAATATTGGTATGAATATTGGTATCGTTCCGGTAACTGGTATTTCTTTGCCGTTTTTAAGTTACGGCGGCAGTTTTTTAGTTTCTAGCCTAGCTTTAATTGGAATTGTTGAAAGTATGATAACAAAAAACCAAAATTAATAATTGCAGCTAGATTTGACAAAAAATGGATAATTAGCTATATTAGAGTATAACTTATGGAGGAAAAAATCTTTAATTTATTTAATAATACACCGACTTTGATTACCCACTGTCCAGTTTGCAATGTGCGTTATAACCCTCTGGAAGCTAAAGTTTTGGAAGAAGGGGATAATGCTCATTTGATTTATATCAAGTGTAAGGTTTGTCGGGCAGCGATTTTGGCCTTAATTATTACCAATAGTTTGGGTGTTAGTTCGCTAGGCTTGATTACGGATTTAGATACTGATGATGTTTTGAAATTCAGATCAGCTAAACCAATCAGTTGTGATGATGTAATTGAAATTCATCAACTTCTCAGTAAACAAAAAGTATTAATTGATTGTTTTGAATAAATTTAATAATTAAATAAATCTAAAATGACTTTAACTTTAAATGTAAAAACCAGAGTTCAAAAAGCTAAAGCGGTTGCCCAGCTAAGAAAAGCGGATAAAATTCCGGCGGTTTTATATGGTCACAAAATTAAACCTTTGAATTTATCTATTGCTTACTCTGATTTTGAAAAACTCTACCGCCAGGCTGGTGAAAGTACTTTGGTTGATTTGATTGTTGATGACGGTAAACCGGTCAAAGTTTTAATTCAAGATTATCAGCTTGAACCAAAAACTAATCGTTTTATTCATGTTGACTTTCACCAAGTGAGAATGGACGAAAAAATTCACACTGAAATTGGACTTAAATTTATAGGTGAAGCCCCGGTGATTAAAGAAAAAGGCGGAATGATGGTAACTAATATTCATGCCGTTGAAGTCACTTGTTTGCCCCAAGATTTAGTTCATGAAATTGAAGTTAATATTTCGGGCTTAAAAACTTTTGACGACGCAATTCATGTGGCCGATATTATTGTGCCAAAAGGCATAACCATTCTTAATGTCCCAAATGACGTTGTAGTCTTGATCCAAGCCCCGAGAACCGAAAAAGAATTGGCCGACTTGGAATCTAAACCGGAAGTTAAGGCCCCGATTGAAACCGAAGCCGTTGCCGAGGGTGGTGAATCAGAAAAGTCGGAATAAGCTAAGAAATTTTTGTCACTATTAGACCCCGATTTAACCGGGGTCTTTATATTTATTAAGTATTAGTCAAGGGGCAAATTTAAAGCCATTTTTTTGGCCCAGATCATCTTGCCTAAACGGTAAAAATGAGTTAATATTTAGTTACTATGTCCTTAACTTTATATCGAAAATATCGGCCCCAAAGCTTTAAAGAAGTGGTTGGCCAAAATCACATCAAAACTACTATCCAAAGCGAGTTGGAAACCGGCAATATTGCCCATGCTTACTTATTTTCCGGACCCCGGGGTTTAGGTAAAACCACAACGGCCCGGCTTTTGGCTAAAGCGGTAAATTGTTTAAAGCGAAAAGAGGGAACCAGCGAACCTTGTAATGCCTGTGATTCTTGCAATGAATTAATTGAAGGTCGGTCTTTGGATATCATTGAAATTGATGCTGCTTCCAACACTGGCGTTGATAATGTCAGAGAAAATATTGTCAATAATTCCCGCTTTACGCCAACTAGCCGCAAATACAAAGTATTCATTATTGATGAGGTTCACATGCTTTCAATTTCGGCTTTTAATGCTTTGCTTAAAACGCTAGAAGAACCGCCGGCTCATGCCATTTTTATTTTAGCCACCACCGAAATCCATAAAGTCCCGCAAACAATAATTTCGCGCTGCCAGCATTTTGATTTTCGTAAAGTTTCTCAGCAGGAAATTGTCGGTCGCTTGGGTTTTATTGTTGGCCAGGAAGGCCGGATTGTTGACAAGTCAATTTTGGAAAACGTCGCTTACTATTCCGAAGGTTGCATTCGTGATGCTGAAAGTCTTTTGGGACAATTGTTATCTTTAAGTGATAAAGAAATTACCGTAGAGCAAGCAGAATTAGTTTTACCACGCTCTCATTTTGGTTTAGTTTTAGAACTGATTGAAAATTTAAATAAAAAAGACGTAACCGCTTGTCTGACTTTGATTAATCATTTGGTTTCTGAGGGAATTGATTTGGAAAGATTTGCCGCTGATTTAATTGAAGTTTTAAGAAAAATTCTTTTGATTAAAGTCAGCAGCCAGCTTGGCCAATTTAGCAGTGGTTTAAGCAAAGATTTGGAAAAAAGAGTAACTGAGCTTTCCGGCCAAATTTCTTTAGAACTTTTGATTAAAACGATTGAAATAATGTTGGCCAAGAAACAAGAGTTAAAGTATTCGGATATTTCCCAGCTGCCGTTAGAATTGGCAGTTTTAGAAATTATAAAAAACCAGCCAGAAATCAAAAAGGATGACAATAATGATTTAGGCGGGTGGGGGAATCAAAGTCAAACCGGTGAAACTAAAGAAAAGCCAAAAGAAACAAGCCGACCGATTTTAGCTGACAAAACTGATAAAGCCCAAGAAACCAAGCCAAAAAAAAATTTGGCCAAGGTAAAAATTACAATTGAGCAGATTCAGGATAAATGGCAAGATATTTTGGTTTGTTTAAAGAAATATAATCAAAGTCTGGCTTCAACTTTAAAAATTTCTCAGCCTTCAACGGTTGGCGAAGACGGAGTATTGGAAATTTGTTTTAGGCACAAATTTCACCAGCAACGGATTAATGATTTAAAAAATAAGCAAATTTTAGAAAAAGTTTTAGCCGAAGTTTTGGGTCAGGATTTAATCATTAAGACAATAGTGGTTAAAGATTTGCCTAATCAGCAACGAGAAATCCAAACTTTAGGGCAACCAGAAGTTGATAATTCTTTGGATGATATTTTGAGTAATTTCGGCGGGCAGGTAGTTGATTAAATTTTAGATTTTATTCGGCCTCAGAGCTCGGGGATCGCCCGCCTACGCCTGCGGCTTCGGCGGGCAGGTCTAACTTGACCTGCTGTAGATTGGAAGGGTGGGGAAGTGTTTAAAAAATTTATATCTCTTGTGTCCACTTCTCGGGGATCGTCTAATGGTAGGACGCCAGATTCTGGCTCTGGTAATCGGGGTTCGATTCCCTGTCCCCGAGAAGTGGATATAAAGTAATTAGATAATTTAAAATTATATGGCAAAAGAAACGCTTGAGCAAAAAACTTGGCATCAAAGGCATACCGAATCATTAACTTTTGGCCAGAAAATTGCCGATGGACTGGCTCAGCTGATGGGTTCATGGAAGTTCATTATTGCTCAATCAGTATTGATTGTCATTTGGATAGCTTTTAATATTGTTGCTTTTATTTATCATTGGGATCCGTATCCGTTTATTCTGCTAAACTTATTATTTTCTACCCAGGCAGCTTATGCCGCGCCAATTATTATGATGGCTCAAAACCGGCAAAATGAGCGTGATCGGTTTCAAGCAACTGAAGACTATCATACTAACGTTAAGGCTAAAACAGAAATTGAAGAACTGCAAAAATCATTAACCAGAATTGAAATTGATAAGCTGGATAAAATTTTAAAAATTCTAGAAAAATAATGGATACCTTGCAAACAATATTTTCTCGCCGCAGTATAAGAAAGTATCAAGACAAAGAGGTATCAGCAGAATTAGTTAACCAGATTTTACAGGCGGCAATGAGTGCGCCTTCGGCTCATAACCAGCAGCCTTGGCATTTTGTAGTAATTAGGGACAAAAAACTTTTAGCCGAGATTCCCAAGTTTAGCCCCTGGGCCAGTATGGCCAGCGAAGCAAATATAGCAATTTTGGTTTGTGCTGATTTAACCTTGAAAAAATCAGATCAAGATTATTGGATCCAGGATTGTTCAGCCGCAGTCCAAAATTTATTGCTGGCTTGTCATGACTTAGGTTTAGGCGCAGTTTGGACGGCCAGTTATCCAATGCCAGACCGAATGGCCGGCTATAAAAAATTGTTTAAGCTGCCAGAAACTATAATTCCTTTTGCCTTAATTCCCCTTGGTTATCCGGCTGAAATTCCCAAAGATCAAAATCGTTTTAATCAAAAAAGAATTCATTTAAATCAATGGTAAATCCTGACACTTATTTCTTAGTTAGCCGGGGATTGTAATTAAATTGTATTAAAAACGTGAATTATATTATTATATTTAATAAATTAAGTATCAGGGTAAATGTTAGATAAATTAAAACAATTAGGTCAATTAAAATCAATTCAAGACTCGTTAAAGGCTGAAAGATACGAAGTTGAAAAAAACGGCGTTAAGGTGGTAGTTAATGGCAGCTTGTTAGTTCAAGATATTATTTTGAGTCCGGATTTTGCAATTGAAACCGGTGGTGAAATTATCAAAGATTGTATAAATGAAGCAATTACTAAAGCCCAGCGCAATATGGCCCAAAAATTGGCGGGTATGAATTTGGGACTTTAAGCTTATGAAAAACAAATTGTTGTTTTATCGTTTGGTTTTAGCTTTGGTTATGGCTATTGCCTGGGTAGCTTTAACCAATAATCAATACGCTTATAATCATAATTTCCCCCAGCTTTTTGGTTTACAGCTCTATCCCTTAATTGCTTGGTTTTTAGCTTTAAGCACTGCCTATTTTGCCTACACCTGGTTAGGTGTATTTTTTAAACTAAAAAGTTTTAGCTTGAATTTTATTGTTGCCTGTCTTTTGTACTGGCCGATTTTAATTTTTGCCGAAACCGCCGGCTACTATTGGTTTAATATTCATAATTTGGCGGCGGCCAGTTACCCTGGTTTGCCAATCTGTCATTGTTTGCACGCACCGCCTTGGATGCAGCTTGGCTATTTTCTATTAGGGCCGGTTTATTTACTTTTAGGCCATCTCTTAAAATTGGATAAAAAATTTAATTAGTTAGGAATAAATATTTTTCGCCAAGGGCGAGTTATCCCGACGTAAAGTCGGGATCCCCTGGGGCGGCAAGCCCGCTATTACGTTGATTTGATTTTTTTTCTGACTAAAAATGGCGCTTAGCGCCACCCCCGAACCCCCACGTTTAATTTAATTTGTATATCACAATAAATTAAAATAGTAACAATTTTTTAAAAAAAAGAAGGCCATTCTAAAGCGAATGGCCGTTTTTAATACAATTTTGTGACCGACCTCCTGGTCACTGACCCAGATAGGTAATGATTTCATCGTAAAGGGCTTGAGCCATCATTCCTTGCTCCAGGTAGAAGTCCAGCAGTTCGCGCAGAGTGAAAGCCGCATGCAGGGTATAGCCGGCGTCTGCCAGCTCTTGACTGCCGCCTTGCTCGCGGTCAACGAGAACGGCAACATCGGTGACAATCAATCCGGCTGCCTCAAGTACTCCGATGGCGTCTTTTTTGCTTTTGGATTTGGTGATCAGATCATCAATCATTATCGCCGTTTGACCCGGCTGAAAGAGACCGTCAATTTTGGCACCCGAACCGTGGGTTTTTTCGCCTTTGCGCGGTGTAATCATTGGTACGCCGGAAAGCTGCGAAATGACCGTTGCCAGGGGAATGCCCGCTTCGGGTATGCCGGCAATCAAGTCAAATTTGCAGGGTTCAATCATTTTCAGATAAAGCTCGGCAGTTGTTCGAAGCAGTTGCGTAACCGACTGCAGGTTACGAAGGTTGACATACACCGGTGAAAGCGGGGCTTCTGGATCATCTTCGTGCAGCTTGAGCTTGAATCCCTGACCACCTGGTGATGACGTCTTGTCCTGAATTGCTTTGGCCTGCCGGTACAGTCCGGCTGCAACCATCTGGCCAATTGAATTTTGGATATAACCTTTTGCGGGCATATCGTTTTTCCTTTCGTGTCTGTTATGTCGGCTAGGCTGCCGACGCCATTTCTTCCTTGATCCGTTCGCACGCTTGGCGGCGGGTCATACCGGCAGTTTTTTTCACCACCGGACGGGAAACGATCACGGCATCGGCGCCATTTTCAATGGCCTGTTTGGGTGTCGTGACACGCTTCTGATCATCACCCTCAACCAGTGACCAAAGGGACCGAATTCCCGGATTGCCGATGAAGAAATCGGGACCGCACAGCTCGCGAATCATAGCCGTTTCTTTCGGCGAGGCGATAACGCCATCCAAACCGGCTGACTTAGCCAACAGAGCGAGGCGGCCGACTTGAGCCAGCATAGCTTCGGTTTTTAGCCGCTGCAACGCTGATTTGACGTTTTCGGGGGTATCGTCTGCCAAAGCGGGAAGCGGCGCGAACAGGCCTAAGTCAACCAGCGACTCATAATCGTGATCCGTCAGGATTGTTACCGCCAGGATTCCCGGGCGATTGTCAGCGCTGACTTCAGCATCACCGAAAACCTGGGCAATGGCTTCCTTGGCCTTGAGCATCATCCTCTTTCCGCCTAGCGCGTGCATATTGACCATCGCCACGTTCATGCCAAGGATCTGGAGCAACGCTTGTAGAACGGTATTGGAGATATCGTGCAGCTTGGCATCCAGAAACACTTTGCCGGGCAGAAAACCGAACAAGGCGCGTGCCTCGCGCAGGTTCTTGATGGCTTCTTCCTCGTCACGGGCGCCCAGCATCAGGTTGAGCATCGTATAGATGAGCTGAAAGCCTATTTTGAAGCCATCTGCGACTTCATGCGTCTCCTCAACCACCTCGGTGGCTTGGCCGATTGTCGGGACATCTAGTCCCACTATCAATCCTTTTTTCAACATTTGCCAAAATTCCTTTCTGTCCTTCGTCTATTCTACTCGTTTTAAGGAACAACTGAGCCGCCTAATGCGACCCAGCCTCCTTTGACCCAATTTTAGCCTAGCTTGAGGCAAAAATCAAGCGCAATAAAACAGCCATTTTTGGCTGTTTCTTGAGCTGTATTTAACCTTGTAAGCCGCCTTAGCTTAAGCGGTTTTTTCGGTAATAAGCCATTCTGACCTTAATTAGTTTTTTAGCTTCTTTTAGACTATATCCAGTAATAAATTTTGGTAGCCTTTTGGTTTTAACTTCATTAATAAATTTTTTATTTGATTTAGCATCAAAAGTTGGTTTAACCGAATTAGCATCCAAACCGCTTAGCATATCCGCTTCCATTAAGACTATTTCGTCAACGTCTTTTAATTCGGCCACTTTATCGTGAATGGCAACCAGGTGTATGCACCTTTGTTTTTGTTTGACGGTTAAAAAATTAAAGAATTTGTCTTTCAGTAATTTCCGGGTTTTCTTGGCACCAATAATCATGTGCTGCGTTTTGGCGTCTTTTACCTCCTCGTAATTCAAAACTTCCTTAACTTTAAATAAACCGGAGTAACCCCAGTCATGAGCGTAGGCGGCAATTATTAAAACGTCTTGGTCAAGTTTGAGCTCGGGGCAATGTTTGATAATTCGTTTAACGTAAGCAACGACTTCAACCGTGCGCGGCTTGTCCCAAAAAGGCCGGCCCTTTTTTAAATCAGGCAAGATTTTTTTCTTTAAGTAGGCTTCAAGTTTTACCAAGTGCGATTTTGTTTTCATGTTAATTGCTTAACCAATCTTAAATCAGTATGAGGTGGAGCAACGTAAACAAAGAAATTGGCCGGCAATTTTTTTAGCTCTGCAATATAGTCTTGATAAGAATCAGACAAAATATAAGCTTTAAAATTACAAATCAAGACTTTGTCTTCGTTACCTTTGACTTCTAGTATGGCTTGGACAATGGCCATGGTTTTTTGCAGAGTATTACAAGCTGAACCAAGAATTAAGCCATCAAGATTTTTGTCCGTTAAAATTTCTAAGGTCCGAGCTGGAGTGGCGGTGCCGCCATAAATAAAAAAAGGTTTAGCGTCTTGGTATTTATCGCTAACAAATTGTCTAATGCTAGCAACGCAGGTTGATATTAATTTTGGCTGGGGCGGGACCACATTACTTTGGCCGCTACCTTGTGTGCCCCATTTAGATTCATAACCGATAATTGAATTAGCAACAATCTCCTTGGGGATATCTTTGAAAACGGTTTCACATTTACCATAAATTATCGCTGCCACTTCTGGCTCTGATTTTTCTTTAAATTCCTGCCAAGATTCGCCAACTAAAATAATCAGCTTGAAGTCAGGAGGTAAATTTTTATTATTTATAACGGTTTTAATTTTACTATTAATAACTTCTGGTGAATCATTGGTTTCGGAATGGCCGATAATAACGCCAGCGGCACCAGCCGAAATTAAATGATCAATACTAATTTCACCGGTTCTGGCACCAGGGTGCAAATTGTCACCTTCGTAGATATTAAAATTTTGAGCAATTAATTTTACAGGCATAGTATTTTATTATTTTTGCATTAGCACGATTAAGCAGTATTCTTTTCCATACATTTTTGAAATAATGGTTTCTCTGGCAACTTTAATTATTTTCAGGTCGCATTCAGAAAAAATTTTTTGGATCTCATTTTCCGGGTATGGCCGGCTAAACATTTTTTGGCCGTCAATTTCGGTAAAATTGTCTTCCGGCTCGGCTTTAAAGTTCGGCGGCGGTTCATTTAGGATTAAAAAGAAAAAACCATTCTTTTTTAATGCCTTGGCAATTTTTTTGGCGGTTTTTATAAAGTCTTTAACATCCAGGCAAAGCATAGTGTAGCTTGAAATTATTCCGTCAAATTGGTCTTTAAAAGCAATGTCAGTCATTGACATTTTAATATATTTTGGCCCAACGACATTTTTTTTAGCCAATTTTATCATCGTATCTGAGATGTCTAAGGCCGTAACTCTAAATCCTTTACTAACTAATTCTTTGGTTATTGGTAAGCCTGGACCGCAGCCCAAGTCCAAAACGGCTGCATTTTTAGGCAGCTTTTTGCAGAATAAATTAAAAATTTCCAAATATTTTTTATGTTTAATGTACGGCGAAGCAGTTTTTCCTCCTATTTTATCCCAAGCTTTTTTATTTAAGGTAAGTATGTCCATTTCTTTTACCAGTCGTTACCAATTCCATAGGCTTCCTGGTATCTGGATTTTAAATTAAAGTATCTTTCTTTATACTCAGCCCAAAATTTTTGGTATTCTTTTTTAGTAATAAGGTTTTTATACATATAATCCATCTGATCTTTAACCTTTTCTTCGTTATCATAAAAATCTAAATCCCGATTATTTTCATACGTTGCTTCAAATAGTTCGCCCTTTTCAAACATGCCATTATATGGTGGGGGAACCTTGTGTTTATTTTGCAGAACAATTCGGTAGTTGTCTTCTAAAATTATTTTTCGATCAAATATAATTTCGGCATAATCCTGAATTATCCCATAGGCTAAGTCCCTAACCTTATTAAATACTTGTTCGGCCTCACCACCAATTGAGACGTAGCCGTTTGGGTTATGAATGTAATTACCTTCAAAATTTATATCGCCTAAGGCAAACAAATGTCCGATCGCGTATTTAAAAGCATCGGTTGCATCAGTTTTTGCCAGCTGATCCTTTTGTTTGGCCGAAAGCTTTTCGTAAGAATTTTCGTTAAATAACTTCGGGTATAAAAATTTTGTTAGTTGAAATTTCACCGCCTGGATGTCCTGGGGGTATTTTCTTTCAATAATACTCCAGAGAGCCAGCAGTTTTGATTCGGGAACTTTTAAAATATCTTGAGCCACAATTGTTTCAATGATTGAAAAATCATTTGGGAAAAATTTTTCAAAAAACTTTTTTAGGAAATCCAATTTAATGGCGTTATTGGCAGCCATTATTGCTCTTTGCTTTTCGTTTTCGGCGTTAAATCTGAAGGCAAAATTCAAAGCGCTAACGATGAATAATCTTGATCTTTTGTTTTGCATCCTTGAAACCTCAACAGCTGGCAGAAAATAAGTAATGAATCTTGAATTTAGTTTGGAATCAATATCACCCTCTTTTAAGCCTTCCTTCGATTTTTTAAATTTTGGCTCATTAAACCCAATGATGATGGTTTTGTTGTGTATATCAATTTTAGAGTTTTTTAAATTTTCCCTGGGGATAATTAATTCGTTTGAAGCTTCAAATGAGTAATTCATAAATTAAAAATGCTTAATTATTTGTTAACTACATTTTACCAAATTGGCTTCAAAATAGCTAACCGGATTAGCTTAGTTTAGGGATTTTTGATATGATTTTAGAAAGCCTATGATTTTACCCCTGATTAATTTATTAGTCATTTTGCCACTGATGTTTTTTTCATTACTAATAACTGGTAACCAGCCAACTTTTGAGGTTTTAAATCGACCACAAAAGATTGAAAATAAGGGGATATATTTAACCGCTTATACGGCCGGGATGAAGCAACGGCGGCAAGAACTGGTTAATTTGATTAAAACCACTGAGTTAAACTCCATTGTTATTGATGTTAAAGACTACAGTGGCAAGATCTTTTTTGACGCCAATTTGCCCCTAGCAGACAAGATTAAGTCAAAAGAGATTAGGATACCAGATTTGGACCAATGGGTGGCAGAACTCAAAAAACAGGGGATTTATACTATTGCCAGGATTGTGGTGTTTCAAGATCCCTATTTAGCCGAAAAAAGGCCTGATATTGCCCTGAAATCAAAGGCTGGTGGTACTTGGCGGGATCGTAAGGGGTTGTCCTGGGTTGACCCGACCCAAAGGTTGGTTTGGGATTACAATATGGATTTGGCCAAAGAGGCAGTTAGGCTGGGCTTTGATGAGGTTAATTTTGACTATATTCGTTTTCCTTCTGACGGAGATATTAAGCAAATTGTCTACGCTAATCTAGACAATAATAGCTTTGAAGCCAAGTCTAGGGCTATGGCAAAATTCTATAATTACGTTAATCAAAGCTTAACTTTTTACCCAATTATTACCTCAGCTGACCTTTTTGGCATGGTTTTATGGCGAAAAGATGGCTTAAATATCGGCCAAACCCTAGAGGATGCAGCCCTTAATTTTGACTATGTTTGTCCTATGGTTTATCCCTCTCATTATCCACCCAATTTTCAAGGGTTTGCCAACCCAGCTGATCACCCTTATGAAGTGGTTTATCAAAGTTTAATTCGGGCAAAGGATGATTTAAAGCCGGCCAAGGCAAAGATGCGACCCTGGTTGCAGGATTTTGATATGGGAGCTGAATATACACCTCAAATGATCCGAGCCCAAATTCAGGCAAGCTATGATTCAAATAGTGTTGGCTGGCTGCTTTGGAATGCCTCAAACCGTTACACTGCTGCTGCTTTGGAATCAAAGTAAAATTAATTTGACAAAACTGAGTGCTATTTGCTAAAGTGTAGCCGAGATTTGTTGAGGTTTTAAAAAGATTTTTAGGAGGGGATACCCTCTTTTTGTAAAATTAAATCTATTTATGTTTTTAAAAAAATCCAGGACTTGGCAAGTATTATTTTTTACCTTTATTTTCTTCTGTCTTTGGCTAAGTCCCAAACCAATTATAGCGGCTGAAACCGGTAATATCACCGGCACAGTTTTTAAAGATTTAAACGTTAATGATACTTTAGATATTGGCGAGGCTAAATTAGCTAATTGGCAAATTAATTTAATTGCCAAAGATCAAATAATTCAAACTGCGGTTACTGACAGTAACGGCCGGTATTATTTTAATAATTTAGCAGCCGGGAATTACCAGGTGCAAATTAATCTACAAAACAGTTGGACCTCAGTTGGTTTAAATAAAATTGATGCCGTTGTCGTGGCTGGTCAGGTAACCAAGACCGACTTTGCTAATTACCAAATGGCCACCGCCAGTTTTAGTGGCGGACCGATGATACAGCTGCATACAGTTTCAATAACCAAACTTTCGCCAACATCAGCTAAGATAACTTGGTTTACCACTCACCCAGCAACCAGCCAGGTAGTTTTTGGCCAGCAGTCAAGAACTGGCAGTCAAATGTCAATTAATGACAACAAATTAAGCTATAGTTTTACTACAGCAGTTGATTTTTCCCCGCTAACTTATCATGCCGTAATATTAAGTGGTTTGGCGCCAAACACCACTTATTATTTCCGGCCAGTTTCCTTGCCTGATCCTAGGCAATGGCAAAACGCCAGTCGGCTTTTGGGTGATGAATTAAGCTTTACTACTGACAGCGCAGTTGAAACTAAAGACTTATCAATTATTTCTTCTGAAAATCAAGCGATAAATAAATCAAACCAAACCGCAAAACCAAGACTTGCTGATCAAACCCAAGTTTTAGGTGATAAAACTACTGAACCAGAAATTACAGTCAGCCAAGATCAGGACAATGCTAAAATTTCCGTACTGGGCGATAATTTACAAAATGTAATTAATTCAGTTAATTGTTTAGTTTACATTTGGCTGCTGCTGATTTTAGATTTATTGGTAATTATCTATGTTTATTGGCGTGATAAAAAAAGTCAGATTAAATCTCGCCAAAAAGTTTGGTGGTTAATTGCTATATTCACTTTGGTTCCGTTTATCATGGGCTATCCGGATTGCTGGCTGACAGCCTGGTTAATAATAATTTTGGCAATCATAATTATTTATTTAATGGCAACCAAAAATAAACCTAAACCGCCAACAGAATTTTTCGGTCCGGCTGGGGCTGGAGCGCTAATGGAGTCAATTAGTTCGGACAAAAATGTTAGTACCAGCAAAGGTGAAGATAGGGTAGAGCCAACCTCAAAATCATAGAATTAAACATACTTTAATAAAAGACGGGATATTGCCCTGTCTTTTTGTTATATTTTAGCTAATTTTAGGCATATATATTGACAAAAGCGTTGATATATGCTATTATAATATATTGATCTTTAATAAATAGCAGTGAATAACTACTGGCGAGAAAATTGAAAAACATTTTTTCCTCAATTTTCTCGCCAGTAGTTAAGCGAGAATGGACGTCAATTAAACAAGGTCCTCTGTCATAGAGGAGTTACTCTCACCTTAATAAAAGGTTGAGAAGAAAGAAGGATCTGGATCATGAGTAAAAAGGATACGAAAACGTTTTTAGCAATGCTCTGTTGCGTGGTCATCGCCATTGTAATAGGACTTCTAATGGCGAACAGGGAGGCTCCACCATTGCACGTCCAAGATGTGCAATTGATCAAAAAGGATGCCAACGGCGGCGGGCTTGTAACCTACAAGGTTGCAAGTGGTGAGGTTATAACCGTTGGTATCAGCACCTTGAGAGTCTTTGAGGATGTTCCGGCCTCTGCCCCAACCTGGGGAGTATTAAAAAGGCGTATCGGCATTATTATACCTGAGGTATGTTATGTTGCCGCCGAGATACATCTCCATCCCCAACAGTGAGGCGCACGCAGAGTCATTAGCCAACTGGCTAGCTAGTGTTCTTTATTATGCTAATCAATGGGTAGGAATGTCTTGATGACGTGCTTACCCTCTCCCCAAAGTTCATAATTATCAATTGTGACTTTTGGGGAGGTAACCTAGGGAACCTTGAAAATTCAAGTTAATAACTAAAAGATTGAAGATTAAAATCATTTGTGAGATACTCTCTTCCCGTTAAGATTTTATTTGTTAAATGAGATTTTGGCCGGAAGAAGGTGTGTGCTTTCTTCTAAACGGTTACTCCAGCCGGATTCTGGAGGTGTAATGTATTACAAGTCGCTGAACCGACAGCGTTATCATCGGGAAAAGGAGATAAGATGAGTATCAAGATTAGCGTTCACGGATTAAGTCGAAGTGAAATGATGTCGGCTGTTGCCAAGGTGTATGGTTCAATTCCCGCTCAAGGCTGGGAATTTTTGGACAGCGCCTACGATGAGAGAGACGTAGTAACTCCGCTTTGGCAGGCGGCAGCCGAAGAGTACCAGGAGCTGTTGGCTGACCTGGAGTCAGCGGGCGAAATGTACCATTACTGCAGTGAGGGACAAAAGTTTGTGGACGGTAGTGGCTATAATACCGGCACAATTGAGCGCCAACAGCGAGTTTATAAATTCCATCTCAAGTTAGAAGAAGGGATAAGGGAAAGACTCTCTCGGTTGCAGCGTGATACAATTAAGCCCGAAATCCGGGTCAAAATTGAAGCGATTCTCTGGCAAGGTGTGTCGGCGTACGAGCGGGCGGAATATGCTATGGGCGCAGGCCAAGCACTGGTAATCAAAACGCCGACCAGTGGGGCCTTAATTGGCATTGTTGAGCCCTACCTGGGTGTTACTTGCACCCTCTCTCACGCCCGGTTCGCAGCGGCCTGCCAATTTTTGGCTGCTTTGCCGGCAAACGCCAACTGCGTCGATGTCGAACGGGAAGGCATGTCTGAGCTCCAAAAGAGCATAGCCTACCACGTTAGCTCAGGTGAAGCGTTGACGATGCTAAAGTCAACGGTTGGGCGCGCCAAAGCGCATCGAAAGCTTGATGAATTCGATCATCATGGGTATCGAATACCCGACAGTGACCCTTCTCGCTCCTAGTCTTGGAGCGGCACGAGTCCGAAAAGTATTTGAGTGGCAGGAATGTCGTGATGACATACTTGCCCTCTCCCCAAAGTTCATAATCCTAAATTGTGACTTTTGGGAAGAAAAGAGATACAATAAATATATGTTTAGACAAAAACCGTCTAAAAAATTTAGCCAAAAAATTGCTAATTTAATCAAGTCCGCTTGGGCCAGATTAATCTGGCTTGGTAAAAATGAAAAAAGGGAAGTCAAGGAATTATCTAGCGGCCGAGAAACTTGGCAGCGGTTTTGTGGTGATTCCAAAAACTTAGTTAAAGACTTTTTTGTCCCTCATAGCGGCAATAATTTCAAACCTTGGTCGTTAAGACCAAAAAGTTTAGCCAGCTATGTGGCTTTAGCCTTAATCATTAAATTAGTAGCAATCGGGATTTTATTTCTTAGCTATCCCACCCCGGCTGAACTTTCGGCCATAGTTTCGGACAGAATTGTTGCCTTAATCAACCAGTCAAGAGCTGAGGCCGGAGTTGAGTCGCTAAAGGAGAATAACAATTTAGATAAATTTGCCCAAGACAAAGGCAATGATATGATTACCCGAGATTATTTTGCCCATGATACACCCGATGGCAAAAGACCTTGGCAGTGGATTGATAAAAGTGAATACGATTACACATATGCCGGTGAAAATTTAGCTATGGATTTTGTTGATGCCGAAACCGTTCATGATGCTTTTATGAAAAGTCCAACTCACCGCCGCAATATTTTGAATTCTAAATATAAAGATGTCGGTATCGCGGTTTTAAACGGCGAAATTAACGGTCATCCAACTATTTTATTAGTTGAATTTTTTGGTACTCAAAGAAGCGATACTGCCAGTTTAGCGACAGTTAAACCAGTCCAAGAAACTGTTAAAGAACAAACTCCAACGACCAGCAAAGTTTTAGCTGACGCTAAACCGGTGGCGACGGCTGAGCCAAGCGTAAAAGGTAGCACAACCATAGTGAATAAAGCCGAAGCTAAGCCAATCGCTGAGCCAAAACTTATAAACACCGAGTCACCAGCGGTAACCCAGCCGGCGGCAATAATCAATAATACGCCGGAGAATAATGAGGTAATTACCATTAAAACTGATGCCGCTGACAGTTTAGGCTTGGCTAATTTAGTTGTTGATTTTTCAAAAGTGATCTTGATTGCCATGTTAATTTTTATGGTTATCTCTTTAGTTTTGAATATTTTAATTAAAATCAGGGTTCAACATCCGGCAATTATTCTGCAAAGCGCAGTGGCAATTGCCCTAATCATTGCCATGCTGCTGGTCAAAACTCATTTTACGGAATATATTTCTTCAAGAATACTGATTTTGTAATCAGTAATTAACTTAATTTTCTTTGCCCCCTTTAATCAAAGGGGGTTTTGTAATTATTTAAATTTATGTTATAATTTAAGCACAAGAAAAAGTTTTATTTTTTGTTTAAGCTATCTAATTTAGTCTATGGCAGAAAAAAAAATAATTAGCACCACCGGCCAAAACCAGGCAACTGATCAAACCAATAATTCTAGTTCTACTGACGTTAAAGGTGATTTTATAACTATCGCTTCACATCAACTAAGAACACCGATTGCTGCCATTCGTTGGTCATTAGATACCTTATTAAGCGGTCGAGCCGGCGTTTTGTCAGACAAGCAAAGAGAAGTGGTTAACGAAGCTTACCAGAACAATAAATTCATGGTAAAAGTAGTAAATGACTTGTTGCGCGTAACTCGGCTGGAAGAAAAGGGGGTAAGCTTAAGTCCGCAATATACTAGTTTATTAAAATTAACCAAAGAGGTAATAAACCAACATAATGATTTGGCCAAGGCTTCAAATTGTGAAATTATTTTAAAGTCCGAAAATGATTTACCTAAAGTATTTATTGATCCAGTCCAGGTCAAACCAGTGATTGACACTTTGGTTGACAATGCCATTCGTTATACTAATAAAAAAAGTACTATAGTTATCAGCTTAAAAAAAGCCAATGACTTTTTACAACTTAGCATTAAGGACAGCGGCATCGGTATATCGGCAAATCAACAGAATTTAATTTTTTCTAAATTTTTTCGGGCGGAAAATGCGATGAAATTGCAAACCGAAGGCTTGGGTCTTAATCTTTATTTAGCTAAAAAAATTATTGAAGCTTCCGGCGGCAAGATTAGTTTCGTTAGCCAAGAAAATAAAGGCAGTACTTTCAGTCTCTATTTGCCGATAAATAAGGATCAAGTAAATATTAACGGAACGGTTGATAAAGATGACCCAGAAAATATTTTAAAAAAGGAAAGAGAATTTGTTTCCATTACAGTTCATGAACTCAAAGCACCTTTGGGAATAACTAAGTGGAGCTCGGAAATGCTCAAAAGCAAAAAGCCAGGGGAGCTAAATTCAGAGCAATTAGAGCTAGTTGATCAAATCTATCGGGGTAATGAGCGTTTGTTGGTTTTAGTCCGTGATCTTTTGAACCTGTCTAAACTGCAAGAAGGTAAATTTGAAATTGAAGCCAAACTAATTCAATTTGAAGATATTGTTTCTGATGTGGTTAATGGTTTTACGGTTGAAGCTCAAAGAAAAAAAATTGCTTTAGTCTGGGATAAACCCAAGGCTACCTTGCCAAAAATTTCGGCTGATCCAAACCGGATTGCTCAAGTGGCCACTAATTTGATTTCTAATGCCATTAAATATACACCGGACAACGGCCAGGTAGTGGTGACAATGGCCAAAATGACATCAAAAGATTTAAAGGATATCAATAGTAAATCAGCGGTTGTCAATATTTCTTTTGTTGATAACAAAAATGGTTATTTGGTTTTGGCGGTTAAAGACACTGGTATTGGAATATCAATTGAAGATCAAAAAAAACTTTTTACCCGATTTTTTCGCAGTAAAAAAGTTTTAAAATCTGAAACCGAAGGTACTGGTTTGGGTCTTTATATTACTAAATCAATTGTTAATTTGCATAAAGGTGATATTTGGTTTAGCAGTGATTTAGGCAAGGGTTCAACCTTTTATTTAAGTTTACCAATAGCTTAATTATTAAAATTAAGCTTATGGAGAAAAAAAAGATTTTAATTATTGAGGATGACCAGTCATTAGTTAGGCTAATCAAGCAAGCTTTGGGTGAAAATGAATTTGAAGTCAGTTTGGCGTTGACAGCCGACGAAGGATTAAAAAAAGCAGTTTCTCAAAAGCCGGCAGTGATTGTTTTGGATGTGTTACTACCGGGTAAAAACGGCTTTAAATGTCTAGAAGAGCTTAAAGCTAACCAGCAAAGCAAAAACATCCCAGTAATTATGCTATCCAATTTGGGCCAGATTGAAGAAATCAAAAAAGGCCATGATCTAGGAGCAATTGATTATTTGGTTAAAGCAGACTTTTCAGTTGACGAGGTGGCAAAAAGGATCATTGGCGTAGTTAAAAATCAGAAAAAGTAGTTTTGCCCTATCAAAGTTAAAAATATTATTTAAACTAATATGAATATGTTTGATATTGTAACAATCGGCGGGGTGGTAAAAGATGTAATTTTTTATACTGACCAAGGAAAATTTTTTTCAACGCCGGATAATCTTACGGCCCAAAAAATGTTAGCCTTTGAGTATGGCTCAAAAATTGATATTAAGGAATCTTATTTATCAATTGGCGGCGGAGCGGCGAATTCAGCGGTTTCATTTTCCCGCTTAGGCTGCAAAACTGCAATTATTGCTAAAACTGGCAACGATGCTCTTGGCCAAGAAATAATAAAAAAATTAAATAAAGAAGGAGTCAATACTTCTTTAGTCCACTTGGATTCTAAAAGTAATACCGGCCTTTCTTTGATTTTAACAGTGACCAAAGGCGAAAGAGAACATATTGCTTTTGTTGACCGGGGAGCAAATAAATTTTTAACTTTAAATAAAAATAATTTTTCGGGCATTAAAACCAATTGGTTTTATTTGACGGCTTTAGCCGGCAAAAATTGGCCGGGCAATTTAAAAGCAATTTTTGGTTTTGCCGCTCAAAATAAGATAAAAATTGCTTGGAACCCGGGCAGCTTTCAGCTTCAGGCCGGCAAAAAAGCCTTGGCTGGTTTTCTAAAGCAAACCGAAGTTCTAATTTTAAACAAGGATGAAGCGATTGAGTTGGTACTTTCTGGTATTAAAATTGGCCGCAAAAACCCAACTTTTTTGAATAAACCAGTTTATCTTTTAAATATTTTGCAAGAATGGGGCTCAAAAATTGTAGTAATAACCAACGGCAAAAAGGGTGCTTGGGTGCATGACGGTAAAAATATTTATCATCAAAAAATCGTAAAGGCAAAAGTAATTAATACCGTTGGTGTTGGTGATGCTTTTGGCTCGGCTTTTTTAGCCGGATTATTAGCAAAAAATAATATTAGCAAAGCTTTAAAATGGGGAATGATCAATAGCGGTTCAGTAGTAACTAAAGTCGGTGCTGAAGCTGGTTTATTAACCCTTAAAGAACTACTAAAAAAAGTTTAATTGTAAAAAAATATGAGCGAAGGGCAAATGTGGCTGGGCTTAGGAATAATTTTTATCGGTGTTGTTGCCGGTTTAATAATCAAATCTAAGTTAGAATAATAACATCACTATGGCAAAAAACCAATTGGCGTCTTTGGAAGTTTTTTTTCATCCAAAATCGGTAGCGGTAATTGGCGCTTCGGCCCAAAAAGGTAAGGTTGGTAACGATGTAATTTTAAATCTCATCAATTCTTTTTCCGGACCAATTTACCCGGTTAATTTAAAAGATTCAGAAATTGAAGGTTTAACCGCTTATCCTTCAATTCTAAAAATAAAAGACCAGGTTGATTTGGCAATTATTGTCATTCCGTCTCAATTTGTGGCTGATGCCCTTATAGAGTGCGCCAAAAAAAATTGTAAAAACGTGGTAATAATTTCCTCTGGCTTTAAAGAAACCGGACCAAGCGGCCAGGCCTTGGAAGAAAAAATATTGCAAATTGCTAAAAAATTTGAGCTTAGAATTTTAGGCCCAAATTGTTTGGGTTATATTTCTAATTTCGTTGCCATTAATGCCTCGTTTGCCGCTCAAAATCCTTTGCCGGGCAACATTGCTTTTGTTTCTCAATCAGGCGCTTTGGGTACGGCAATTTTAGATAAAGCCTTGGCTCAAAAAATTGGGATTGGTTATTTTATTAGCATTGGCAATAAAGCTGATATTAACGAAATAGACTTATTGGAATATTTGGCGGCCGAAACTAAAGTCAAAGTAATTATGATGTATCTGGAAGAAATTAAAGATGGCAGGCAATTTATGAAAGTTGCCAGCCGCATTTCAAAAAAGAAACCGATTATTATTTTTAAAGCCGGCAAAACCGAGCAGGGCCAAAAAGCAGTTTCATCTCACACCGGCTCAATTGCTGGCTCAGCCAAAGCCTATAATGTTGCTTTTTGCCAGTCTGGGATAATTGAAGCTGAAGGTGTAGATGAATTTTTTAGCTATGCTAAAGGTTTTTCTTTTCAAACCTTGCCAACCAAAAACCGAATAGCGGTTATTACTAATGCCGGCGGCCCGGGTATTATTATGACTGATTTGATTATGGATTCAGGGATGCAGCTAGCTAAACTTACAAGCACCACGATGCAAGGAATAAAAAATAAATTACCGGCGGCGGCCAGCGTTGCCAATCCAATCGATATTTTAGGCGATGCTAAAGCTGATCGTTACGGCCTAGCGCTTGATTTGGCGATGAAAGATGAAAACGTTGATTGCGCAATTGTTGTTTTGACCCCACAAAAAATGACAGAAATTGATAAAACCGCTGAAGCAATTAGCGTGGTTGATGCCAAAACCGATAAAACAATTTTACTATGTTTTATGGGTGAAGAATCAATTGCCAAGCATTATTCGATTTATCATAAATACAGTCTGCCTCAATTTGACTCGCCTTCGCAAACAGTTAAAGTAATCAATAAAATGTGGCAATACTATCAGTGGCAACAAAAACCAGTGGTGGAAATAAAACCCAATGATTTAAGTAAATATAAAGAAAAGAAGGAAGTTAAAGCAATATTAAACAAAGATATTTTAACCGAAGTGGATGTTCAAAAGTTGCTTTCGCCTTTGAATTTTCCTTTTGGTCAAACTGGTTTAATAAAAAATGAAAAAGAGGCAATTAAAGTAGCAAAAAAAATTGGTTACCCGCTGGCCTTAAAGGTGGTTTCGCCAGAGATTATTCATAAATCCGATGTTGGCGGCGTCAAAATTGGCATCAAAGATGATTTGGGACTGACAACTGCCTTGGCAGATATGGCCAAACAGTTGAAAGTCAAAGTACCGCAGGCTAAAATTGAAGGTTATCTGATATCGGAAATGGTTAAGGGGTTTGAAATTATTTTAGGGGTAAAACAAGATCCGCAGTTTGGGCCATTGCTAATGGTTGGCGCTGGCGGGATTTATACAGAAATTTTTAAAGATGTTGCTTTTCGCTTGGCGCCAATAAATAAAGAGCAGGCCCTGATGATGATAAAAGAACTAAAAATTTATCCGGTTTTAGCCGGTGCCCGAGGTCAAAAAGTATTAGATATTGATGCTTTGGCTGAGGTTTTGGTTAAACTGTCTGACTTTGCTTATCAATTTCCGGAAATTAAAGAAATCGATTTCAATCCAGTAATGCTTTTAGAAAAAGGCAAGGGCGCCAAAATCGTTGATGCCAGGTTTATAAAGCGATAGTAAGAATTTTTATGCTTAAAAAATTATTCAATAGTGAATCAAAAACAATCACCTCGGCGGCCATTCTTTTGGCCGCGGCTTCAATTTTGGGCCAGGGTTTAGGGGTGCTGCGGGATCGGATTTTGGCCGGTGAGTTTGGCGCCGGACCGGAGTTGGATATGTATTATACGGCTTTTCGCGTTCCGGACTTGGTTTTTAATATTATAGTCTTGGGCGCTTTGTCAGCTGGCTTTATCCCGGTATTCTCTGGCTATTTGTGGTCAAAAAGGCGGGCTTGGGAATTAGCCAATGTTGTTTTAAATGTAATGTTTTGCGCCTTAATCGTAGTCTCAGCAATTTTAATTGTGGCGGCTCCTTACATATTAAAATTAGTTGCGCCTGGATTTTCACCCAATGAATTGGCAATAACGGTTACCTTAACCAGAATAATGTTTTTAAGTCCGATTTTTTTAGGAATTTCGGGAATCTTAAGCAGCATCCTGCAGTCCTTCAAAAGATTTTTTGTTTATTCATTAGCGCCAATTGTTTATAATATTGGTATTATCATCGGCGCGCTCTTTTTTAGCAAAGCTTTTGGTATTTACGGCTTGGCTTGGGGTGTAGTTTTAGGTGCTTTCTTACATATGGCAATTCAAATTCCGGCAGTTTTGGCCACTGGCTTTAATTACCGCTGGATTTTTAATCTAAACCACAAAGGGTTACGAAAAATTTTTCAACTAATGGTACCAAGAACTCTGGGACTAATGGTTGCTCAAATTAATTTTTTTGTCGTTACAATTGTTGGCTCAACTTTGGCGGTTGGTAGTATTGCAATTTTTAATCTAGCCAATAATATTCAAAGTTTTCCTTTAAGCTTATTTGGCGTTACTTATGCCATTGCTGCCTTTCCTACGTTATCAGAATTAGTTAAGGACAAGAGAAGGTTTATTGCCACTTTTTCTTTGGTTACCAGACAAATTCTATTTTTAATAATTCCATCAACAGCTTTATTAATCGTTTTAAGGGCCCAAGTTGTCCGGGCGATTTTAGGCAGTGGCCGCTTTGATTGGGAAGACACGGTTTTGACTTTGCAAACAGTAACTTTTTTTGCTGTTAGTTTATTTGCCCAAGCTCTGATTTTAGTTTTGGCCAGAGCCTTTTATGCCCAGCAAGACAGTAAAACGCCCTTGTACACGGCAATTATTTCGGCCACATTCAATATTGTAGCTGCTATCGTCTTAAGTCAGCAGTTAGGAGTAGTTGGTTTGAGCTTGGCTTTTTCGCTCTCCTGCATTTTAAATTTCATCTTACTATTTATAGTTTTGCACTACCGATTGGGAAATTTAGACGGCGAACAAATAATTTTTTCTACTAGCAAAATTTTAGTTGCCACTTTCATGCTAGCGATTGTAGCCCAGGCGATTAAATACCCAATTGAAAATATTTTAGGTACCCAAACTTTTTGGGGCGTTGCGGCCCAGGCAATTGCCGCTACCGCTGGCGGTTTGGCCGTTTACTTTTTAATTTGTTGGCTGCTAAAAAGTCAGGAACTCAATTTATTTATTGAAGCAATGAAGAGAAAAGTTTTAAAAAAATCAGAAGTTCCTCGCGAAATTTTAGAGCAAGAAAAGTTGACGTAATTGAACAATCAGGCTAATATGGCGTAAAGCGATGCTGTTAAACCATCGCTTTATTAACTCCTTGGATTTTATTATTTTATTATGGATAACATTAGAAATTTTTGTATTATCGCTCATATTGATCACGGTAAGTCCACATTGGCTGACCGGTTTTTGGAAATAACTGGTACGGTTTCCAAGCGGGAAATGAAAGAACAACTTTTAGACCAGATGGACATTGAGCGCGAAAGGGGAATCACAATTAAGCTAACACCAGTTAGAATGAACTGGCATAATTTTGAATTAAATTTAATTGATACACCTGGCCACGTTGATTTTAGCTATGAGGTTTCCCGCAGCTTAGCAGCGGTTGAAGGTACAATTCTTTTAGTTGATGCCACTCAAGGCGTTCAAGCCCAGACGGTAGCGAATTTATACTTGGCCTTAGAACAGGATCTAACCATTATTCCCGTAATTAATAAAATTGATTTGCCAAACGCTGAAGTTGATAAAGTTAAGCACGAAATTTGCCAATTGGTTGGTTGCCAGCCTGAAGAAATTCTTTCCGTTTCGGCCAAAACCGGCCAGGGCGTAGAAGCAATTTTACAAGCGGTTATTGATCGGATTACGCCACCTAAAAAAACTTTAGATCAACCATTGCGTTCATTAATTTTTGACTCCAAATTTGATGAATACCGCGGAATTATTGCCGAAATCCGGGTAGTTGACGGCCAAATTAAAGCCACTGACAAAATAAAATTTTATTCCACTCAAAAAGTAACCGAGGTTTTGGAAGTCGGTTATTTTAATCCAAAATTGATAAAAACTCAAAGCTTACAGTCTGGCGAAATCGGCTACGTGGTTACCGGGCTTAAAGAAATTGAGTATAGCCGAGTTGGGGATACGATAATTTCTGCTAACAGCAACTCTCAGCCCTTGCCTGGGTACAAAGAGGTTAAGCCGATGGTTTTTGCCGGCTTGTTTTGCAAAGAGGGCGATCAGTATTCTAAATTACGGGAAGCAATTGAAAAGCTGAAACTAAACGACAGTTCCTTGAGCTATGAAGTGGAAAATTCTCAAGCTTTGGGATTTGGTTTTCGTTGCGGCTTTCTAGGGCTTTTACATTTAGAAGTAGTCCAGGAAAGATTAAGGCGAGAGTATTCCTTGGATTTAGTTGTTACCGTTCCCAGTGTTGCTTATCAGGTTAAACTAAAAAATGGAAATGAAATAACAATTCATAGTCCCCAGGAATTGCCAAACCCCGAAGCGATTGATCAAGTCTTGGAGCCAATCATGCTGGTTGATATTTTTTCACCCAAAGAATACCTGGGTCAAATTATGCAATTAGTGGCTTCTAAGCGCGGGCTTTATTTAAATACCGAATATCTGGATGAAAATATTGCGGTTTTGCATTACCATGTGCCGTTAACGGCTTTATTGGTTGATTTTTACGACAAACTTAAAAGCGTATCTTCCGGCTATGCTTCGTTAAATTACGATTTTATTAATTACCAAAAAACTGAGATTGTAAAATTAGATATTTTAGTGGCCGAAGACAAAGTTGAAGCCTTAAGTTCGTTAGTCTATAAAGACGAAGCTTATTATGTGGGTAAAAAAATCGTTGAATCATTAAAAGAAAATTTACCGCGGCAAATGTTTGTGGTTAAACTTCAAGCCGCTTTGGGTGGTAAAGTTATTGCCGCCGAACGGCTATCGGCTTTACGCAAAGACGTTACCGCTAAACTTTACGGTGGCGACTATACCCGTAAACGAAAATTACTGGAAAAGCAAAAAAAGGGTAAAAAGAAAATGATGGAGCGAGGACATGGCACAGTTGATATTCCACCCGAAGCTTTTTTGGCGGTATTAAAAAGATAAATTAATTGCCAATTAAAAATTTAATAAAAAATAATCCAACTTTCTAGGATTATTTTTATATATTTGTATTATGGATTTAGAGGCTACCAATGCCAACGGTCCAGATAATCATTGAAAAAATAGTAGCAATAGCCAGGATTAACCAAACTATCTTTTTCCATTTTTTTTGTTTTTGGGCCATATTTAAGCTAAAAAATTAGTATCTTGCTTTCCCTACATCTTACCATTTTATTTTTTTTACGTAAAATGGTAAAATTAATCTCCTATGATAAACAAGCATTGGCTGGTGGCTAACCAAATAACTAAAGAATTCTTTGACCGATTTCCAGAAATCAATCCAATCGTTTTACAGCTGCTTTCTAATCGGGGAATTGACAGTCAAGAAAAAATTGATCAATTTTTGAATCCAGATTATGGTCAAGATAGCCATGATCCTTTTTTATTTTTAGAAATGGAAAAAGCGGCGAAACGAATTTTGCAGGCAGTAGCGGCGAAACAAAATATTGTTGTTTATGGTGATTATGATGCTGACGGAGTTTGTTCGTCAGTAGTTTTGATGGAATTATTAGAAAATTTAGGAGCTAAAGCCAATATTTATATTCCTTATCGGGAAACTGAAGGTTATGGTTTAAACAAGGAAGCGGCTAAGGAGTTGATAAACAAAAAGACTGATTTGGTTATAACTGTTGATTGCGGAATATCCAATAAAGATGAGGTAAAAATTTTAAGCGATAATGGAGTTGATGTAATCATTACTGATCATCACCATGAACCACTGGAGTTGCCCAAAGCTTTCGCGATTTTAAACGCCCAGCTGCAAAGAGAAAAATATCCGTTTAAAAGTTTGGCTGGCTGTGGTGTAGCTTTCAAATTAGCTCAAGCCATAATGCAGCGCCAGAATGAATATCAAGTTAAGCAATTGCCAGACGGTTTTGACAAATGGCTGCTAGATTTAGTTGCCATTGGTACTATTGCCGACATGCAGCCACTTTTAGATGAGAATCGGGTTTTAGTTAAGTATGGCCTAATTGTTTTGCAAAAAACCAAAAGATTGGGTCTGCTTAAGTTAATTGAAAAAATGAGCAGTAAATTAACGCAAATTGATGAAAGAGTGGTTGGTTGGCAAATTTGCCCGCGTTTGAACGCCGCTGGTCGGCTTAATCACGCCAGCTCGGCCTATGAGCTTTTAATAACCGATGATGCCAATGAAGCCGAAAGATTAGCCGTTGAATTAAACCAAACTAACCAGCAACGGCAACAAATTACCGATAAGATTAACCAACAAGCCAGGGAAATATTAGGTGAGGTTAAGGATCAAAAAATTCTAATCGCCGTTGGCGACGGTTGGCCAACCGGTGTAGTCGGCTTAGTGGCCGGCCGATTAACTGATGAATACAACCGGCCCAGCTTAGTGATTAGTCGTTATAACGGCGAAATTATCGGTTCGGGCCGAAGCATTGCTGGTTTTAATATTATTGAAGCAATTGAAAAATGCAATCAATTCCTTTCGCGTTATGGTGGCCATGCTCAGGCAGCTGGTTTTACTTTAAAAGATGAAAAAAGTTTAGAGCAATTTGTTGCTAAAATGACAGAATTAGCTAAGTCTGAATTAAACAATAAAGAAATTGCTCCAATTTTAAAAATTGACGCCGAAGTTAAACTTGAAGATGTCAATTGGGTTTTGTTTGAAGAACTGGAAAAGTTTATGCCTTATGGCGAAGGTAATCCTAAACCTCGGTTTTTGGCCAACAATTTGACAGTTACCGAAATGCAAAAATTAGGCACTGACGGCAAACATTTAAGGTTGATGGTCAGCCATAAAACACCGATAATCAGAAAAACCATTGGTTTTTGTTTTGGCCAATGGTGTGCTAAATTAAAAAGAGGGGACAAAGTCAATATGGTTTTTGAAGTTGATGTTAATGAATGGAACGGTAACCGGGAATTGCAATTAAAAATTGTTGATTTAAAAATAGTCTAAAAAAAGAAGGACATTCTTAATAGAATATCCTTAGTAGGTTTAAATTTTGAGTTTTGGATTGCAATGAGGGCATTGAGGACAATAACATTTTTGTCCTTCCAAAACAAACGGCTTAAACCGCCAATGAACAATGTATTTATTGCCGTCAAGCATAGCGCTGCAAATTTCTTCTTGACAATCAGTGTAAGCTGACCAGACAAAACCTAAAACAATGATCGGTGGTACGTAATGCCACCACCCTTGTAGCCTTTGAGTGTCATTTTTTGCTAGATATTTTTCAACGGTGTTGGCCCAACCTATAAGCCAAGGATTTTTTTCAAGATATTCTTGATTTCTGGTCGGCTCAATCAATTCGCCAACGTACTTTATTTCCGCATCCGAATAGAGCAAGTCCCTAAAATAGCTTAGATGATCTTTGGTCTCTGCTTTATCTAGATTTTGACAATACATTTTTTTTAAGACTGGTTCAACCTCTGATTGACTGGCAAAAAACCACCAGGTTTGCCGGCCAAAGACATCACCGCCACAAACGTAAGTAGAAAGTGGTGACTTGTAGGTTTGCCAATCGTATAGGCTCCATAACTGGTAGCCGGGAGTATCCTTAAGCCAATAGGTGCAGATTGAACCGCAGGCAACCAGGATGACAACTGAGGCCAAGACAAAAGTGCGAACAGAAATATTTTTTTTCATCTTCAATTTCCTTCTAGCCTTTCAGTGGATTGTTAAACGAACAGTTGGTAAGCTTCATAATTGCTATTTTATATTTTAGTCAGCAGTGTGTCAATATAAAAATAAGTAAATAAAATAATTTATGCTAAAAAAAGTTACAATTCACACCGATGGTGGCGCCCGAGGTAATCCTGGACCGGCCGGTATTGGCGTGGTTTTGAAACATGATGATCAAATTTTAACTTTTAAAAAATATATTGGAGTTGCCACCAATAATCAAGCGGAATATCAGGCCGTAATTCTAGGCTTGGAAAAAGCCAAAGAACTTGGAGCCCAAGAAGTTGATGTATTTTTAGACAGTGAATTGGTCCAACAGCAACTAAGTCAAAAATATAAAGTCAAAAATCAAGATTTGGCAACATTATTCGTTAAAGTCTGGAATCTGGCGCTGGGTTTTAAAAAAATTAAATATACCCATATTTACCGAACGGATAATAAATTGGCTGACAGATTAGTGAACGAAGCAATTGACGAAGGATTGAGGAAATAAACTGAACAACAGCAAACTTAAAAACAGGGAATAGACCCTGTTTTGTTTTATCTTAAACTATTTATTTGTTGAGTAGACCACTAGTAAGCTGACTACTCTGTTAGGGGAAATCATGTCTTGGATATTGGTTTGGTTTTAACCTGTCTACGCGAATCGTAGGTTAATGCAAGACGATTAGATTTCCCTCAAGGTGATTAGGGAACGTTTTCGCACCGCTCTAGGAGGGTGGAGGTTGGATTTAAACGTTCACATCAGCTTACTAGTGGTAAACCGCTCAAGCTTTCTGGTATCGACCCCAGAAATTCAAACGGTTTTGACTATAGGGTAACAAACAAAAAATACCTTGTCAATAAGGTATTTTTACCAATTAAGTTAATTAGCTAAATGGCTATTAAAATTAATAAAAAAGGAAGGCCGCTGGAAATCTGATGGCCTTTCTGAGTACATCGCGGTATCTCGGGTGCATGTGGTGGGCTTATACCTTTGTAGGCTAGCCGTAGTGCGCCAAAACGCGCGGTAAAATCCCGAGTAGTTGGACGAAAAAGGCATGGGCGCGGAAATTGTATCCGCGGATTCAAAAGATTAGCCAGCGGCTCTGCTGCGTATGTATCTCCACCCTCCAATACCACAGGAGATCAATGCAGCAAAGCCAGCTTAACAAATAAAAAACACCTCGTCAATCTAGCTTCTTGAAAGTAAGATTAATGAGATGTCTTTTTTTGTCCAAGCAAACCGTAAGCCGAATTCTGTCTGCCTTTACTCTGCGGACTTCAGATGGCAAGTCTTTTGGGGACTTGTCCGCCAAAGCCCGCAGGGCGAAGGCGGATGGTCATCTATCTAGATCTTGCATTGCTGCAAGATTCAAGCTGCCTACCTAATTTGGCATTGCACCTGGCAGGAGTTTACCACGCAGACCGTCACCGGTCATTCGCGCGTGAGCTCTTACCTCACGATTTCAACCTTACCGTCACGTCGCTTGTGAGCGAAGTGATTAGGCGGTGTATTTTCTGTTGCACTTGCCCTGGATTTCGTAATAGAACAGAAGTCTTAAGCACTTCTACCCTCTTACTTATACCGGCTCCCGTTAGGAGCTGCCGCTAAATGGTGTTCGGACTTTCCTCTCCGACTTAAAGTCGGAGCGACCATCTAGTTTACTTGGACAAATATTATACTATCATAAAAAAATGGTCTTGTCAAGATTGAATTGATTTTTAATTCCTTTTTTGGTACAATATTAAAACTAAAGTTAAATTTTGACATTAGTAATTTAGTTTAATTTAGCCTAATGAAACGTTCAGAATTAATATTTACCGCCATAAAGCCGCCGTTGGACTATTTGGCTTTAATTTTGGCTGGGGTGGGTGCTTATGCAATACGTTATTTGCCGGCTGTGCAAAATGTTCGGCCGGTGGTTTTTGATTTATCATTTGCTAATTATTTCAGTTTAACCGTGGCAATTGCCGCCGCTTGGGTATTAATTTTTGCCTTGACTGGTTTGTATAGCATCAGGGGTATTAAAAAATTTCGTGAAGAATTCGGCCGAATTTGTGTTGCTTGTTTAGCTGGCCTGGCTTTAATCTTAGCGGTAATGGTCTTTTCTCGCTACCTGTTTGATTCCCGTTTTATTATTTTGACTTCTTGGGTTTTAGCCATAATCTTTATTAGTCTGGAAAGAATATTTATTCGTTTGCTAAAAAAGTTTTCCTATCAGTTTGGCTTTGGCGTTCATCGCTTAGTTATAATCGGCAATGGTCAAACGGCAAAAGATTTAAAAGATGAATTTACGTACCGGCCAACATTAGGTTATAGGGTTGTTCAACATTTTGATAATTTTGATAGTCAGATTGCCGAAAAAATGAAACAGATGGTTTTAAACGATGCCATTGATGAAATTATTAAAATTAATCCAAATTTAAAACCCGAAGAGACTTTGGCTTTAATTAATTTTGCCAATGAATACCATTTAGATTTTAAATATGCCGCTGGATTTTTGGACACTCAATTGACTAATTTGGAAGTGACTACTTTTGCCGGTACGCCGGTAATTGAAGTTAAGCGAACCCGACTTGATGGTTGGGGCCGAATTTATAAAAGAATTTTTGATATTGCCGTTTCAATAATTTTAATTATCCTGGCCAGTCCATTTATGTTAATTACGGTAATAGCCATTAAATTAGACTCAACCGGCCCAATTTTATTTAAATATAAACGGATTGGTCAATTTGGAAAAGCTTTTACTTATTTTAAATTCAGATCAATGATTAAAAATGCCCATCAATACCGATTTGATTCTGAATTTTTAGCTCAGCAACAAAATTTAAGGGACGGCTCACCCATGATTAAATTCAAAGCCGATCCAAGAATTACGCGCGTAGGAAAATTCATCCGGCGATTCAGCATTGATGAGCTACCAGAATTATTTTTAGTTTTAATCGGCAAAATGAGTTTGGTTGGCCCGCGGCCTCATGAGATAGAAGAAGTGGAGAAATATCAGCGGCATCATAAAAAATTATTGACGATTAAACCGGGCATTACCGGCCTGGCCCAAGTTTCTGGCCGGTCAGATTTAAATTTTGAAGAAGAGGTAAAATTGGATACTTACTATATAGAAAATTGGTCTTTAGGTTTGGATTTACAAATTTTATTTAAAACTCCCGGCGCCGTTATTTATCGCCGACAAACACTATGAAAATTGCTTTAGTTCATGATCATCTAATCCAAGATGGCGGGGCCGAACGAGTCCTGCAAATTCTTAGTGATATTTGGCCGCAAGCGCCAATTTATACTTTACTTTATGATCAAAATAAATTTGGCCAAATTTTTAAAGATAAGGATATTAGGACTTCATTTTTACAGCAATGGCCAGGCGCCTTAAAACATTACCAATGGTTTTTACCGCTAATGCCAACAGCAACCGAGAGCTACGATTTAATGGATTATGATGTGGTCATTTCCAGTTGTTCAGCCATGGCCAAAGGAATTATTACGCGTTCCAATACTTTGCATTTTTGTTATTGTCATACGCCAACTCGCTACCTTTGGTCAGATACTCATCGATACGTTGAAGAGATTAAATATAACCGAGCGGTCAAAAAAATTATTCCGGCAATTTTGACAAATTTAAGAAGCTGGGATCAATTGGCAGCTCAACGGGTTGATACCTTTATTGCCAATTCAAAAAATGTCTCTGATCGAATTAGAAAATATTATCGGCGCGACAGCCTGATTATTCATCCGCCGGTGGAAACGGATAAATTCAAAATTAGCGATAAAATTGATAAATATTTTTTGACTGGTGGTCGGTTAGTGGCTTATAAAAGATTTGATGTTGCAATTTCAGCCTTTAATCGTTTAGGTATACCTTTAAAAATCTTTGGCACTGGCCCGGAAGAAAAAAAATTAAAACAATTAGCCAAACCTAACATTGAATTTTTAGGCAAAATAAACCAGGCGGAATTAGCTAAAACCTATGCCAAGGCCATTGCTTTTATCCACCCCCAAATTGAAGATTTTGGCATCACGGCGGTTGAATCAATGGCCGCCGGCCGGCCAGTGATTGCTTTTGCGGCCGGCGGGGCTTGCGAGACAGTAGTAGAAAAAAAGACCGGAAAATTTTTTGACGAACAAACTTGGGAAGCATTGGCTGATGCAATTGTTAGATTTAAACCACAAGATTACAATCCAACCCAAATTAAATACTACGCCGAACAATTTGGCGCTCAGAGATTTAAAAAAGAAATTAAAGAGTTGGTTGAATTGGAATGGGAAAAATTAAATAGCACTCAAATTAAGTGTGGTTTTTAAAAAAAGAGACCAGCTTACAGAGTAAGTGGTCAGACTATTTAGAGTTTTAGCCGAAAATTAGCGGCAGCGCCACAAAGGAACATAAAGCCAATCAGGCCCATGGTGGCCCAAGGTTGGGCGGCAAATTGATCTTTTGGCAGGAAATGACCCAGGATACACAGGCCGAAAAAACCAACAATGCTAACGACAATGGCGATGTTGCATAACCATCGCAGCAGCGCCAAAATGAAGTTTGCAGTGATTGAACTGACTAAAATTCGGATTAGCAGAGCAATAAGTCCGGCCAGGGCCAATCCGGTTAATACCAATTCAGTCCAGCGTTGATTATCATATGCTTCAGGAATAGGAAACACCCAGGGGATTAAGGCAATCGTAATACCAATTGCAACGATTCTTAGCGTCCAAAGCCGACTAGTTCTCAAATTTACCATGTGATCCTTCTCCTTTCGCGGAAATGTTAGCGAACGATTCCTCCGTAAAACAAAACTATTATAGCTTATTAACCAAAATTGTCAACCATGAAAATCGGTATAGATATTCGCTGTTTGATGGAAGAGCGCTACTCTGGAATCAGCGAATATACTTATAATCTACTTAATCATTTATTTAAAATTGACCCAAAAAATCAGTATTTTTTATTTTATAATTCAAATAAAAAGTCAAAGCTGCCGGAATTTAATTTTGCCAATGTTATTTTTAAGGGTTTTAAATATCCTAATAAATTTTTTAATTTAGCCTTACGATTTTTAAAAATTGCCGAAATTGATAAAATGCTTGGCGGCGTTGATGTTTTTTTAATCCCTAATTTTTTATTTTTAAATCTTTCCGCTAATTGCAAAAAAGTTTTAATCATTCATGATCTATCTTTTGAGCTCTATCCCGAGTTTTTTACTTATAAAACCCGGCTTTGGCATCAACTAATTGGGCCAAAACAACTCTGCCAGCAAGCTGACAAAATTATTGCTATCTCTGAAAATACTAAAAATGACATCATAAAAATTTATAATATTGCCCCGGAAAAAATTAAGGTGATTTATCCAGGAATTAAAGAAATATTTTTTCAACTAATTACCGAAGCCGAAAAAAATCGGGTAAAAAATAAATTTAATTTAAACAGTGAGTATATTTTTTATCTAGGAAACCTGGAACCAAGAAAAAACGTTGAAACTTTAATGTTAGCTTTTGAAAAATTAAATAATCCAGCGCTACAATTAGTAATTGCTGGCAGCCGGGCTTGGAAGTACAAACGGATTTATCGTCTTTGGCAAAAATCAAAATTAAAAAACCAGATTAAATTTTTGGGATATGTTGACGCCGAAGATAAGCCGGCTTTGTATTCTTTGGCCAAAATTTTTGTTTATCCTTCAATTTACGAAGGTTTTGGCTTGCCGCCATTGGAAGCCATGGCCTGCGGTACGCCGGTAATTACCAGTTTTAATTCATCATTGGTGGAAGCCGTAGCTGACGCTGGTTTAATGACCGATCCAAATAATTTTAATGAGCTAACAGAAATAATCAGCCGTTTATTGGCCGATTCTGATTTGCAAAATTTGCTAAAACAAAGGGGACGAGATCAAAGTAAAAATTTTAAATGGCAAAATACGGCCAAAGAAATTTTAAATATTATTGAATCAAAAAATTAAATTCCACGTAAAATGCGCATAGGAATTGACGCCAGAATGTATGGGGCAGAATCAACAACCGGAATCGGTGCTTATATTAAAAATTTAACCGATCAGCTTTTTACTATTGATCAAAAAAATGAATACGTTTTATTTATGCGTAATCAGGCTTTTTCCGAGTTCAAAATTCCAAATAGCCGGATAAAAAAAGTAAAAATTGATTGCCCCTGGTACAGCCTTAAAGAACAAATCCAACTGCCGTCGATTTTGTCAAAGCATAAACTTGATTTAGTCCATTTCCCTCATTTTAATGCAGCCATTTTTTATCCCGGAAAAATTATTTTAACTGTTCATGATATTACCCCCAGATTTTTCCCTGGCCCAAAAGTAAAAAAATCATTAATCCGCAAGCTGGGCTACGAATTTGTATTTAAAACCAGCCTTAAAAAAGCAAAAAAAATAATTACAATTTCTGAACATACCAAAAATAATTTGCTAAAATTTTTTCCAACTGCTCAAAATAAAATTGCCATTACTTATCTTGGGGTAACTGAAAATTTTAAAGTAATAACTAACCAAACCGGATTAAAGAACCTAAAAGCTAAATACGGAATTACTAAACCATTTTTGTTTTACGTTGGTGTTTGGCGGGATCATAAAAATCTACCCGGCCTAATTAAAGCATTTGAAATTTTAAAATCTCAATATAATTTAGACTATCAATTAGTTTTGGGTGGCAAACCGGATTCACGCTACCCGGAAATCAAAGAGGCAATTGACAGCTCCAAAGTCAAAACCGATATAATCTTACCCGGATTTATTACCGAAGCTGAATTGCCATTATTCTATAATTCAGCGCACTTATTTGTTTTACCATCTTTTTGCGAAGGTTTTGGTCTTGTCGCTTTAGAATCTTTAGCCTGTGGTACACCAATAGTTGCTTCCAATACCACCAGTTTACCAGAGATTTTACAAGACGCTGCCGTTTATTTTGATCCAAATAGCCCTGACGATATAGCCAAAATTATTAATCAAGTACTAACCAATAACGAGCTTTATCAGAATCTACAAACCAGCGGTTTTAAACAGATAAAAAGGTATAGTTGGCAAAACTGTGCCAAGCAGACCCTAGAAATTTACCAATCATTATAATTTGTGGTATAATATACCCGTATCTTTGATTAAATAAAACTAAAATGCCTCAAAGCTTAAAAGAAAAAAATAAAAAAAGAAAAACTTCGGTCAAACCGGTCAAAGTAGTTAGGCCAAAAAAAACTGTGGCTAAAAAATTTGCCACTAAAAGAAGGGCGGTAAAAGCCAAAAAACTAATAATTGCTCCTGACCTGAGCAACAAAAAAGAATTACTAAAAATTGATTTACCACAAGAGACACAGGCGACAGTAAATGTAATATCAGAAACAGTTTTAAACATTGAAACCAAAACAGTTAAAAATTCTCCGCATATTGTTAATTTAAAAAATCCTTTGCAACAGATATTTGAGAATGAAAATTTAGCTAAAATTTCAACCTCAATAAATCGGCCTCAACCATTACCGGTTCAGTCAACAATTAAACCACCAAAAACTTTACCCAAAAAATTTAAAACCATTGGGGTTAATTTTACGTCAGTCAAAGCAGAATTTAATTTTTTGGACTGGCTTGGCCTAACCAGTTTATTTCAGGTAATTGTCTCACCTTTTAAACAATCAACTGCCAAAAAAACCTCGAACCTAAAGTTAAGAGAAGAAACCACAAAAATATTAAGCTTAGCTGAAGAAGTGGATTTATTTAACGAAGAGATTGAAGATGTTTTTGCCGCGCCGACACATCAACGTTTATTTAATTTCTATATTCCGCGCGATTGGCATAAAAAACTAGCGACTTTTGTTTTAGTCTCAATAATTTTGGTATTGCCGCTTCAGGCTTTTACCTATTATCAGGATTTAAATAACACCAAAGACCGGATTTTGTTAGCCACTAACGATGCGATTGAAAATTTAAAAATGGGCCAGCAAGCAGCGGTTAATTTTGATTTGAACGGAGCCAACGACCAATTTAACCAAGCAAAAATTAATTTTACCTCCGCCCAAAAAGAAATTAATGATTTAAACTTACTAACCAGCGAAATACTGAAACTTTTGCCCAGCCTAAATAAAACGGTCAATGCCGGCATGACTTTACTTGAAGCTGGCCAAACGGTTGCTGAAACCGGTGAAATTTTAGCCAATAGCGGCAAGAATTTATTCAATAACAAAGGTGACGTAAAAAGCTATTATCAGTCTTTAATCTTTTTAGATACCAACTTAAAATTGGCAATTGATAAATTCAACACTGCCCGAATCAAAATTGCTAAAATAAAACCTAATGATTTGCCCGCCCAAAACCGTCAGGCTTTTGAAAAGGTTTTAAACTACATACCCGAAATTAGCCAAGGGTTAAATGATGTTTACACGATGAACAAGGCGCTGCTTAAAGCTTTGGGCCAAAACCAATGGCAGCGCTATTTAGTAATTTTTCTTAATAACAATGAGTTACGCGGCGGCGGCGGATTTATGGGCAGTTTTGCTTTGGTTGATGTTGATAAAGGCCAGATAAAAAAGATAGAAATTCCGGCTGGGGGCACTTATGATCTCCAAGGGGCATTAGTGCCAAAGGTAGCAGCGCCCGAGCCTTTGCAATTGCTTAAATATCGTTGGGAATTTCAGGATGCTAATTGGTGGCCAGATTTCCCCACAACCGCTAAAAAAACTGAATGGTTTTATCAAAATGCCAAAGGACCTAGCGTTGATGGTGTAATCATGTTGACCTCAACTTTAATGGAAAGACTATTGGATGTTTTTGGACCGATTCCAATGCCTGAGTATGGCCGAGATATTACCAGCCAAAATTTTGTGGCCGAAACCCAAAAAATTGTCCAACTGGAATACGACAAAAAAGAAAACCGGCCAAAACAATTTATTGCCGACATGGCACCAAAACTGTTAGACAAAATTTTTAGTGCCAATAAAGATCAACTTTCTAAATTACTTATTACCTTAAAAGAATCCTTGAATCAAAGGCAACTTTTAGTTTATTTTAACGATCAAAAAATAGAGGATATCGTCAACGAATGCGGTTGGAGCGGACGTCTAAGAGAGACTGACGGTGATTATCTTTCGGTAGTCCATACCAATCTGGCTGGCGGCAAAACCGATGCTGTAATCAAAGAAACAATTGAGCATCAAGCTGAAATCCAATCCGATGGTTCAATTATTGACACGGTAAAATTGGTTCGCCGCCATAACGGCAAACCTGACGGCAATATTTTTACCGGCGTGCAAAACAACAGTTATGTCCGTTTTTACGTACCGCTGGGCAGTACTTTATTGGATGCCAAGGGATTTAAAAAGCCTGATGATAAGTATTTTTCCAAACCCGATCCGGCAATGGAAACCGATATTGATTTAATCAGTATTGAGACTGATCATAATAAAGATGTTAAAACCGGTACTGATATTTATAAAGAAAGCGGCAAAACCGTTTTTGGCAACTGGCTGCAACTAAAGCCAGGCGAAGTTCAGGAAACAATAATCAAATACCGCTTACCTTTTAGTATGGTTTTAGCTGGTCAAAATACCTTTTACTACAGTTTATTGGCCCAAAAACAAGCCGGCAGCCTGGGCAGTGAACTTAAAAGTTTTCTCAAATTGAATGATAGTTTAAAACCCTTAGCCAAATTCCCGGCTAACCTTTCCAGTGATGACACCGGAGTTAGTTTTCATGATACTCTAGTAACCGATAAATTCTATGGGGCAGTTTTAGTTAATAAATAGAAATAAACATATCTAAAAGTATGGATAAATACAAATTAAGGCAGTATAAAAAATCAGCCAGACACGATGAAGATTTAGCAATTCAAAAAGGTTTAATGAATATATACAAAAATCGTGATGGCAGTTTGACGGATATTTCTCATCTGGAAGTCCGGCGCAAAGGCCTTCTAAAGGTTTATTTTATTAGTTTTGTTGCCATTATTGCCTTATTGGCAGCCATTGCTTGGCTGGGATTTGTCATATTTAATCCCAACAAAAGTTTTTCCAGTAAAAGTATTAAACTGACTATAAATAGTGAACAAAACATCGCTTCAGGCAATGAAGTAACTTATGTTTTAGAGTATAAAAATATAGAAAAAGCGGCTTTGGATAATCTTGAAATTATATTTCGTTATCCTGATGGTTTTGATTTTATTTCAGCCAATCCGATGCCATCCAATGAATTCAATTCTGCTTGGCAGCTAGGAACATTGGCCCAAAACGGTAGCGGCCGAATTGAAATCAAAGGCAAGCTGGTCGGTGAGGTAGGCTCAATCAAAACAATTAACGCCACGGCCTCTTTCCAACCCCAAAATTTTAACTCCGTTTTTAAAGAAACCACATCATTTAGCAGTCAAGTTACGTCTTCAATTTTAGAAATTAACATTGAAGGACCAAGTCAACTTTTGGCCCAAAAACAAGCCACTTATAAAATTACTTATAAAAATAATTCTGATCAAGATTTAGAAAAAGTTAAAATGTTAGTAACTTATCCAACTAATTTTGTTTTTCAGCAAGCTAATCCGGCTTCAACTCAAAAACCAGACGAAGCCAGAAATTTAAATAACGAATGGCTAATTGATAAACTGGAAAAACAACAGCAGGGGACAATTGAAATTACCGGTGGCTACCTGGCCAATGACCAAAATCCGATTGCCAATTTTATCGCTCAAATTGGATTTTTGAATAAAGATTCCGGTGAATTATCAATCCAACAGGAAAAGATAATCACGACTGAAATAATTAGTCCTAGTCTAAATATTAATTTAATTATCAACGGTTCAAATCAAAACCAACCGATAAGCTTTGGCCAAACTCTGACCTATTCAATTGACTACAAAAATTTGGGCCAAAAAGATTTAACCGGTGTAGTTTTGAGCATTACCTTGGACTCAGATGTTTTAGATTGGTCAACTCTGGACGACAAACATGGTGGTACAGTTGAAGGTAATAAAATTACCTGGACCAAAGATCAAATCTCTGACCTTGATGTTGTCCGAATTCTCGCCCAGGGCGTAATTGATTTCTCAATTAAGGTAAAAGATGCCAATCAAGTTGATTTAAAAAAGAGCAGCTTAATGGTTAAGAGCAAAGTTCAGGCCACTTTAACTAAAATTGGTGACTTGGAAGCACCTGACTTAAAAGTAGACAGCAATGAAATCCAAAATAATATTAATACCGATATTGATTTTAAGGTTGAAGGCAGGTACTTTGATGATGATAACATTGCTGTTGGCAGCGGTCCCTTGCCGCCAGTAGTTGGTCAGAAAACAACTTTCAGGATTTTTTGGTCATTAGCTAACAGCTTACACGAAGTCAGTGATGTGGTGGTAACTGCTAAATTGCCAAGTGGCGTTAACTGGGAAAATAAGTACTTAGTCAAAGCCGGCACTATCAACTATAATTCATCTGATAATACTGTGTCTTGGAAAATTAATCGCATTCCATCCAACAAAGGTTATGATGATGTTAATGTCTGGTTTGATCTTTCTGTTACCCCAACCAAACAACAGGTTAGAAGATTATTGATCTTGACTGACCAGACCGACTTAGTGGCCACCGACAAAGTTACAAAATCACAAATAACCAAAACTGGCAAAGCCATCACTTCTAATCTAGAAGATGACCCAATTGCCAGCGGCAAAGGATTGGTAATTGATATCAGCAATTAAAATGTTTAAAATTATCAAGCAATCAAAAAAGTCATTGGCTCGAGTGACTGAATTAAAAACGGCTCACGGCAAAATCGTGGGGCCGTTTTTTATGCCTATTGCCACCAAGGGAGCAGTTAAAAATCTGACTACTGACGAACTTAATGCCTTAAAATCACAAATTGTATTAACCAACACTTACCATCTAATGCTTACGCCGGGGCAAAATTTAATTAAAAAAGCTGGTGGCATTCATAAATTTATGAATTGGTCAGGACCAGTTTTAAGTGATTCGGGCGGATTTCAGGTTTTTTCTTTATCTAACTTGCGAAAAATTACGGAAAACGGAGTAGAATTTTGTGATCCAAAAAATGGAAAAAAATACTTATTAACTCCGGAGTCATCAATTGCTATTCAAAATGACTTGGGCGTTGATATTGCCATGGCATTTGACGATGTCATTGGCTATCCGGCGTCTAAAACCAAGGTTAAGCAAGCGATGCAGCGAACTAGTCGGTGGGCGAAACGCTGTAAGAGTAGTTTAAAACCAAAAACTAAAAACCCAAAACTATTTGGTATAATTCAAGGCGGCGTATACAAAGATTTAAGGCACCAATCAGCCAAAGATTTGGTAGCGCTAAACTTTGACGGTTATGCAATAGGTGGGGTGGCAGTGGGCGAACCGCGAGAAAAAATGAAACAAATACTAGATTGGACCATTCCTTATTTACCTAAAAATAAACCGCGTTATCTGATGGGCTTAGGCAAACCGGAAGAAATTGTTTTAGCAGTAAAAAAGGGAATTGATATGTTTGATTGCGTCATTCCCACGCGCGAAGCCAGACATGGAAGGCTTTATCTTTGGTGTCATTCTGAGTCCCGACGCAAAGTCGGGACGAAGAATCTCAGAGATTCTTCAGTCGCTCCGCTCCTTCAGAATGACAAATTTTACCACACTATCAACATCACCAACGCCAAATTCGCCAAAGACTTTTCACCGATTAATAACACTAACCTCAAGCAATATTCCAAGGCTTATCTGCATCATCTGTTCAAAACCAACGAACCCTTAAGTATGCGGCTGGCCACGCTTAATAATCTAGAGTTCTATCTTGACTTGATGGCTGAAATACGAAAAGAAATCAAGTCTGGTAAACTATAGCTAATTAAACTGCTAGGCATGCCAAGTGTGTCAATTTGACATGTTTTTTTATTGAGAATAATATAGTATCAGTGAAACAAACTACAACCGCTCTTTAGAGCTCTTTGAAAGGAGCAAGGGAAAATGGAATGGCAATGCTACTTTGTTGGAATATTCATTGTGATAGCCGGAGTAGTTCTTCTATTGTGCCCCTGGGAGGAAAAATGTCCAAACTGCGGCAAGAGAGGTGGCATCCATAACGACTACGAGGATAGGTACGAAAAAGAGGGTGGCAGAGGAGAAGCCTATTACGTAAAGAACTGCCACAAATGCGGCCACGTGATTTCAGAGGTGTTTCACGGCGAAACTCGCGACTGCGGTAATCGATAGGCGACAATGCAGCGATTATTGAACTCAAAAACGGTAAAATGAATTTTGCTCCTTAGCATTCACCACAAATAGTTGCCTCCTAAATCAACCCTGGAGGCTCTTTTTTAAGGGAATGAACACTGCGCCTTTTCAAGACCAATGAGCCGCTGGGCATGCGGCTGGCCACGCTTAATAATCTAAAGTTCTATCTTGACTTGATGGCTGAAATCAGACGAGCAATCACGATTGGGAAAATATAGCAAATTAGATTACCCGGCTATGCCAAAAAATAATTTGACATGTTTTTTTATTGAGAATAATATAGTATTATCAGTGCCACAAACCACAACCGCTCTTTGGAGCTCTTTGAAAGGAATTGGAAATGATTTATTCGGTTTGGAATTGGCTGGGGCAACATCAGGGTCTGACGTTCCTTATGATTGCAGTAGCAGTTGTTGTCATCGGTGTACTGCTACGTTTTTTTTCACCGCCACCTATTATACACCCCAAACCATTGGTGTATCGGCGCCCTCCAGCTCAAAATACACGCGAAGGGAGCGATGGTCGGTATTGGGATGGTCAAGGTGACGATCCCAATGACCCTTGGAAACCTGAAAACGATGACGGTTCTAATGATTTAGAACCTGAGGAGCCAGACCTAGCTGATGATGATGGCGGAACATGGAGATCAACACAGTGGAGCGGACATTAATTTCTATGTCTGTACATCTGCTTCCAGGGCTAATCTTGGAAGCTCCTTTTTTAAAAGGTAATTATAAAATTTATAACATTTTTAGACTACTATGATTCTAATTATTGGCGGGGCTATAATCTTTTTAATTATTGGGTTGCTTTTTTATGCGGCAGCAACAGATAACTAAAATACCACTATAAATAGTAAGTTCTAAAAATAATTTTATTACTAATATGAAAATTACTCTACCTCATCAAACTACCCAGCCGGAAGCAATCCAAAAAATTGACCGCAAACTTAATGAAGCAATGGCAATGGATTTTCCCGCCGGCGTTAGGATTATTGATCCGTACAAAAAATGGAATGGTAATATCATGAATTTTTCTTTTACCGTTCAAAGATTTATTTTAAGCCTTGATTTTGAAGGCACTGTGATTGTCACTGACCAAGAAGTCATTGGCGAAGCTGATATCCCAGGAATTGTTACCACCTTCTTTTCTGAAGAAACTATCAAGGGGGTTATCAGACAGCAATTTAATCAACTATTTAATATTAGATAGCCAGATTAGGATAATTTAATTTCGGCAATTTTTAAAAGGGGGATAATGATTCCTGCCTTTTTAATCTTAGTTACATTATGGTATAATATAAAACAAATATGAGTAATAGTGCGTTTTATATTTTACCGTTACTTCTGGCCCTGGCTCTGGCCTTGATTTTAACACCGCTAGTTAAAAAGCTAGCCGGATTTTTAAATATTATTGACAATCCAGCGCCAAGAAAAATCCATTCCAAACCAATTCCTTTAATGGGTGGGTTGGCAATTTTTATTGCTTTTGTTTTAACCGTAATTATTTTTTGGTCGCTAGGTTACATTCACGATGTCAGAATCTCAAATATTTATATTCTAGCAATTCTTGTTAGCGGTTTAGTTTTAATGATTGGCGGCTTTTTTGATGATCGCTACAATCTTAAACCTTGGCAGCAATTTATTTTTCCAGTCATTGCCGTTTTAATAATTCTAATTGCCGGAATTAGAATCCAAAATGTAACCAATCCTTTTGGTGGCTTGATAAAAATTCCTTACCTTTTGGGTATAATTTTAACCTTTTTTTGGCTGCTGGGAACAACCTATACCAGCAAAATTCTTGACGGGCTTGATGGCTTAGTGACAGGCATTACTGCCATTGCTTCAATTATTATCTTTGTTGTTAGTCTTTATTGGGACACCCCGTTATCCGGAACGTCAATCATGAGTTTGATTTTAGCCGGCTCTTGCTTGGGGTTTTTAGTTTTTAATTGGCATCCGGCCAAAATATTTTTGGGCGAAGGTGGCAGCGTTTTTTGCGGGTTTATGCTCGGAATCTTATCGGTTATTTCCGGATCAAAAATTGCTACTGCCTTATTGATTATGGGCATACCAATTTTGGATGTTTGCTGGATAATTATTCAAAGACTTTGGCAAGGCAAATCTTTTGCCTCAGCCGATAATAAGCATTTGCATTTTAGACTTTTAGATATTGGCCTAAGCCATCGGCAAGCAGTGGTATTTTTGTACTGTCTCACTGCCACTTTTGGTGTCATTTCACTTTTTTTGCCTTCTCAAGGTAAAATTATTGCCTTGGGTTTTTTGGTTATTTTTATGATCCTGTTAGCTACTAGCCTGATTATTATCTACCGCCGAAAAAATAAAAAATTAAATTTTTCTTCTTAAACAAGTAAATTAAACAAACATGACTAATTTTAAAATTAAGATTGGCCGATTGGAAATAATTGTTTTTATCGCCGGCGCCGTCGTAATGGTTTTAGAAATGATTGGCTCAAGAATATTAGCCCCATACCTTGGGACTTCAATTTTTGTTTGGGCCAGTCTAATTGGTGTAATCTTGGGCGCTTTGACTTTGGGTTATTATCTGGGCGGAAAATTTTCCAACAAAAATCCACAATTGGCTTTTTTGACCAGGGTTTTACTTTTAGCCGGCATCAGCATTCTTTTTATAACTATTGTCAAAGAGCCTGTACTAAATTACTGCTTAAAACTAGGGGTTAAAATTGGATCACTCATTGCTACTTTAACGCTTTTCACTTTGCCCAGTATAATTTTAGGCATGGTTTCGCCTTATGCCATCCGCCTCAAAATAGAAAATATTGAAAAATCCGGCGGCGTCGCTGGTAATCTTTATGCCTTGTCAACGATTGGCAGCATTTTTGGCACTTTTTTGTCAGGCTTTTATTTAATCCCAACTTTTGGCAGCACTCAAATTCTTTTTGGTCTCAGTTTGATATTAATTCTTACCTCTTTGTTAGGTGGCAAAAAAATTATAAAGGTTACCTGTCTATTACTAGTTTTTACAACTTGGTTTGTTATTCAGGCCATACCTTCTCCTTATGCCTTTGAAGCCGATAGCGCTTACAATCACATAACCGTCAAAGACGGACTCTATGGTCCAAATAAATTACCAATCAGATTACTTTATTTGGCCACCGAAACCCATTCAATCGCTTACAAAAATTCCAATCAATTATTTTCTACCTATCAATCACTTTATCATTTAGATAGCTTATTTAATCCCAACATAAAAAAGGCTTTAACTTTGGGCGGCGGGGCTTACTTAGGCCCAATGGATTTTTTGCGGCGTTATCCGAACGCCGAAATGACGGTTGTTGAAATTGACCCAAAAGTAACTCAGGTTGCCAAAGATTATTTCGGCCTTAAAGATGATGCCAGACTTAAAATAATCCATGAAGACGGCAGAATTTTTTTGAATCAGAATCAGGAAAAATATGACGTTATCTACGGTGATGCCTATGCCTCATATTATTCAATTCCTTTTCAGCTAACAACCAAGGAAGCAATCCAAAAAATTTATAATTCACTAAACGATGATGGTATCCTGGTTTTAAATGTTATTTCTTCACTGACTGGAAAAAAATCAACCTTTTTTCAAGCCGAATACAAAACCATAAAAGAATATTTTAATCAAATTTATATTTTTCCGGCCAGAGAATACGATGGTAAAAATACTGCTACCCATCAAAATTTAATTTTAATTGCCACCAAAAATAACCTTAACCAATCCGAACTTATCACCAAAGCAAACCCAGAACAAAAAATATTACTCAAACATTGGTGGCAAAAGGATATTTTGCTTGACCCAAAAACTAAAATTTTAACTGATGATTTTGCCCCGGTAGACTTTTACATTTCAAAATTACTTTAAGTTTTAAAATCACCAGCCCAGGAGCTTGCAGCTAGTTTGAAAGTAAGGGTATTTTTATGCCTTGACTTTTTTTAATAAAAAGATTAAACTGAATAGGTTAATTATTAATATTTTTATTATGTCTTTAGCAGTAATTAAAACCGGCGGCAAACAATACTTAGTTAAAGCTGGTGATAAAGTCAAAGTTGAAAAAATTAATAAAAAAGAAGGTGAGATTGTAAAATTAGACACCCTTTTAATAACCGATGAAAACGGTAAAGAAGTTCAGGTAGGCAAACCCTTACTTGCCAGCCAGGTTGAGGCTAAAATTTTAAAACAAGATCGCTTGGATAAAGTCTCGGTGATAAAGTATAAAGCCAAGACTCGCTACAATAAACAGGTTGGCCATCGTCAGCCTTACACTTTAATCCAAATTGAAAAGATCTAAAAATCTAAGATATAAAAAGAAGCGCTCAAATTCAATTGGGCGCTTTTGCTTATGGCGTTTTCTTTTCGGCGGCGGCCAAACCCTCTGGTGAAAATTCCACCGAATCAATGATCGGCGGTCTTGGCATTACGGCAACTTCAGGTTCTTGAGACTCTTCCTTTGGCCACCGGATTTTATGAAAAGGTTCTCGGCGGCCAGATTTGGTGGGCAAACTACCAAATAAAGGTGACAGTGGCGGCGGTTGCTTGGCGGCTTGCTGAACTTGGCGGGCAAATTCTTGACGCATAACTTGGTTAAAAGAATTGGCCAAAGCATTAGAATCAGTTGCCCGGCCGAAATTAGCGGCCAGGGGAACATAAATCCCGGGAATTCTGTATGCACCTTGAATGTCATTTATATTCATGGCTTCAATCCTTAAACTGTTTTTGCGGGTCTGCCAAAAGGGCAGTCTACGCGAGACTCTTGATTATGTCCCATGACTTAAACCTTTATAATAAAGAACCTAGAGTTCTTTTCTGCCTTTTATGGCAGAAGTTAACGTTATTTCATCAATATATTCTAAATCACTGCCAGTCGGCAAACCCTGGGCCAACCGAGTGATCCTTACATTTTTAAATTGTTTTAGGAGTTTTGTCAAATAAAGCACCGTAGTTTCTCCGGACATATCCGAATTGAAAGCCAAAATGACTTCAGAAACACCGGTCTTTTTTAGCCGCTCAACCAGTTCTTTGATCGTTAATTTATCCGGCGTGATTCCTTCAAGGGGATCAATCACTCCGCCCAAAACATGATAAACGCCCTGATACTCATTAGTCTTTTCCAGGGCAAATAAATCTTGAGGTTTGGCAACAAGACAAATAATTTTTTGGTTTCTTCTTTTATCCTGACAAATCAAACAAGGGTTAGTTTCGGCAAAATTTTGGCATTGACGGCAAATTGTAATTTTATCCTTCAAATGCTCTACCGCTAAACCAAAACGGATTAATTCTTCTTTAGGTTGTTTTAATAAATAAAAAACTAATCTCTCGGCAGTTTTTGGACCAATGCCAGGCAATTTAGCAAATTGATCAATTAAATTTTTGATTGAAGGGGTATAGCTAGTCATTTTTTGGACTGATTGAATAAATTAAAATAACAAAACCTAACCAAATTGGGAATAAAATTGGCCAAAAATTAATAGAGATTTGGAACTGGCCTAAGATTAAATCTAAGACAACCGTTAGAATAGTACCAAAAAATAAGGCGAGAAATATTGCCAATGATTTCTTTTTTTTCGGTTCACGGTTATAAGGCAATGAATCAAGCGGTGGTGAAATTGGCATAAGGTCATTTAGCCAGCTAAAAAGTTAGTTCATCTTCAGCTTCGGCTATTTTTCGTTCCAAATTTTTGAAAGTTACATTATGTTCATCAAAGAATAGTTTAATTTTTCCAGTTGGACCGTTACGGTGTTTAGCGACATAAATTTCAGCAATATTAGCTTTATCCGGTGGTAAATCTTGATGATACATTTTATCCCGATAAATAAACAAGACCACGTCAGCATCCTGCTCAATAGATCCAGATTCGCGCAAATCAGCCAAGCGGGGGACATGAGTGTCTCGCGATTCAACTCCGCGGGACAACTGAGACAAAGCCAAAACCGGGACATTCAATTCCCTGGCAATTGCTTTTAAGTTGCGAGAAATATCTGAAACTTCCTGGACCCGATTTTCCTTATTGCTTCGGCCTTCCATTAACTGAAGGTAGTCAAGAACAATTAAATCCAACCCATGCTCTGATTGTAAGCGGCGGGCTTTAGTCCGAATTTCCATCACACCAGCATTGGCTGAGTCGTCAATGTAAATTTTAGCTTCGGACAACAAACCCATGGCGTGGTTAATCCGGCTGAAGTCGTCATTCTCGCCCTGGTCTGATAATTTACCAGTTCTCATTTTCCACAAATCAACGCCAGCTTCGGAGCAGAGCAGGCGGTCAACTAATTGTTCTTTGGACATTTCTAAACTGAATATGCCGACTGCGCCTTTACCGCGCACAGCAACGTTTCTAGCAATATCCAAAGCTAAAGTCGTTTTACCCATAGACGGCCGAGCGGCTAAAATAACCAAATCTGATTTTTGCAACCCGGCCAAGACATTATCCAAATCATTAAAAAAAGTCGGCACCCCGCGCAATTTGCCAGAACCTTTATGGAGTTCGTCAATCCGATCAAAGGCTTCAGTCAAAACGTCAGTAATTGAAACAAAGCTGCGCTTTAAATATTTTTGAGAAACGTTAAATAAAGATTGTTCGGCTTTATCAAGTAACCCCTCAATCTCTTCAGACTCCTGGTAACCCATTTCAGTAATTTCACTAGCCGCAGAGAGTAAACGCCGCAAGGTGGCCTTATTTTGAACGATTTTGGCATAATAAACCACATGACTGGAGGTTGGTACGGAATTAGCCAGACTAGTTAAATAAGACCGGCCGCCAACAGAATCAAGCTGATTTTTCTCTTCCAGACGGCTGCTTAAGCTAAGTAAATCAATTGGCTCGCGTTTCTCATACAATTCCTTCATGGTTTCAAAAATATTTTGGTGGCTATCTTTGTAAAAATCATTAACACTGATAAAATCAGCAATTTTAATGATTGCATCTTTATCAATCAAGAGTGAGCCCAGTAACGACTGTTCCATTTCAATATTTTGAGGCGGTACTTTGCCAAAATTCTCGCTAGTTTTAGCCATAAAAAATTTATTGAGTAATTTATCCTAGTTATAATATATTACACTATCTTAGATACTCAGACAAGTTAAATTTTGGCCACAAATTATCCACTAGATACCATTTCTTGCATTTTTTTTAAAAATTTGTTATTATCTGTTTATTAAAATCTAGAAATCATATTGCAATGACAAATTTGGAAAAAGGTGAAATGCCGCAAAACCAAACGGAAATGTCACCAAAAGAAATTGCCAAAAATGAATTTATAGCGGCCAACCAAGCAGTTATTGAGTTGGAAAAACAAGTCCAATCTCTTTTAACTAGTGCCGTTAACATGGAAGATATTAAACAGGCTAAAAAATTGCATGAAACTTTAAACCAAGCACGACAGAATTCTTTAGATAACTTACAAGCCTGGGTAGATGAAATAAAAAAAGAGGCTGGTATCCAGACAGAAGAATAGAATATGGGGCGTTACCCGCCCGCAACGCCACGCAATCCAATGCGATTAATCGGCTTGCGTGGCGGGCGGGGCTCAGTATTTTTTGAAAAAGAAAGTATGTATTATACTTATATTCTGAAAAGCGAAAAGGATGGTAAATTATATGTTGGTTATACGGATGATTTAGATAAAAGGTTTACTGAACATCAAAAAGGATTAGTTAAGTCCACGGCAGAACGTAGGCCGTTAAGGCTGGTTTATTATGAAGCATGTTTAGACAAAAATAAAGCTCTAAAAAGAGAAAAATATTTTAAAACCGGATTCGGTCGCAGATATTTAAAAAATCGAATATAAAACATGGGGCGTTAGCTCAGTCGGTAGAGCAGCAGCCTTTTAAGCTGATGGTCGGAGGTTCGATCCCTCCACGCCCCACCAAAAATTATCTGGGTTCAGGCCGCCTTTTGGACAGGGTGGTTTTTTGATATAATCAAATTAGCAAAATAATAATTTAAAAATTATGAAAATACACCCTCGGCACCTAATTATCGGCTCAATAGTTTTATTTTTGCTGAATTTTTTAATATTAGCCAACGAGATGATTTTTCCAGGTCATGAGCTGGAAGGAATTTTTAGGCTCATAGCTTTTGGCTGTGTTTTAATTTTTGCTGTCGGAATTATATGGGCCATATTTGAGCCGATTTTCAAAAGGAGAGAGTCGCGTCCAAGCATTACGGCAATTACTTCGTCGGTAATGACGTCAAAAAAAAGCCAATTAGCCTTGACCACATTAGAAATGGTATTCAATCGGCTCTTTGCAGTTTTACTGACCTTACCCACTATTTTTTATCTTTTAAATATTCTTACCATCCCAACAATTATTATCTTTACAGCATTCATCTTTTATCTTTGGCTTGGTAAAAAATATCATCTGTTTGTCAACATTATTTTTTTAATTTTTGCACTAGGCATTTATTTTATACCAATTTCGCCGATTGGTTGGGGACTTTTCCATGGCCTAAGAGAGTTACGACTCAGTGGTTATAAATTTAATGTTGGTTCAATATTTTTTATTGCTCCGCTTATTTTTATTTCCCTATCTGCTAGAAATGTTTTAGGCAATATTTTTGTTTATTTTAAAACCAGCACTGTTTCGCGTAATATTTATTTTTTTATTACCATGGTTATTGTTTTGGTAGTGATCCTGGTTTATCCGCTTTTGGTTTAAGATGATCCACTAAATCTAATCTCCCTAATCAATCGCCTCAAAAGAGTCCGAACTTCTCCCTGCAAGGCCCAAGAATTAACCAAGTTCAGACCGCCTATTATTTAAGGCGGTTTTTTGATATAATAAAATAGGTATTTTAAATAACGCAACATCTTTGATTCTAACATTTTATGTCAACTGCAAAAGCAAAACCAATTAAAATTTACTTGATTTCAAGGATTTCTTCGGATGCCCATAAATGGAATGAAAAAGTGTGCAAAAATTTGGTAAATGAAAATATAGATGTTTTTATTCCACATCTACATAATGAATGGAACATTGCCCATGAGAAAATTTCATATGCTATAGTCAGAACTGATGTTGACCAGATGAAAAATGCTCATTTCGGGCTACTGCTTGTTCCATATGGACGTGACTGCGCCTGGGAAGCTGGATGGTTTTCACATTCCAATAAAATATTGATTTCCTTTGTACACAAAAATGTTTCATGGTTACGAGATTGGATGCTAAAGGGCGGATTAGATTATATTATTACTGATAGCAAAAAAACATATCGCATATTGCAACAAGACCCCGTATTAAATATCAGAAGTATTATTTTATTAAAAAGCATAAATAATCTTCACGAGGTAATAGAAAAAATATATACCGATGAATATGTTAAAAAGAGAAGAAAAAAGCCTTTAATGTCAAAGGGTTAATGCTAAAATTGACTATGAGATCGGTAAAAAAATTTTATACTCAAGCCATCAAAAAGGAATGGAATAGATTAGTTCGAGACCCATACCATGAACTAGAATTTCATACCACTTTTTATTTTCTGAAAAAATACTTACCCAAGAAAGGACTAATTTTAGATGCTGGTGGGAGACCTGGCAGATATACTATTGAGCTGGCCAAGCAAGGATACAATGTCATTTTATTTGACATGACTCCAGCCAACATAGATTTTGCAAAAAAACAAATTAAAAAAATGCATCTTCAAAATAAAGTAAAAGATTTGGTAGTCGGATCAATTACTAATTTATCTAAATTTGATGACAATACTTTTGATGCAGTTATTTGTTTAGGTGGACCTTTATCTCATGTAATTGACACAAAGAAAAGAGCCAAGGCAATTTCTGAACTGATTCGAGTTGTCAAGAAAAAAGCGCCAGTTTTTATTTCAGTTATGAGCCGACTTTCAATAATGGTCACGTCGCTAAATCGGTTTCCGGAAGAAATTGAACAACCAAGGTTTAAAAAAATTCGTGACACTGGAACTTATATTGGCAATTATGGCTTTACTGCTTGCCATTTCTTTTTACCAGAAGAACTTAAGGCAGCCATTGCAAAAAAAGGTGTTAAAATTTTAGAAATGGCTGGATTAGAAGGTTTGGGTGCCAATTTTACTGACAAGATAAATACACTATCAAAGAATAAGAGGCGCTGGAAAGTTTGGCTCAAAACACACTATAAAATTTGTACTCGGCCGGAAGTGGTTGGTTTAAGCGAACATTTCTTAATTGTTTTTAAAAAATAATCCATATTATTACAACATACTAACTTTGACTTCTGTAATTAACCTACTCAAAAGAGTCCGAACTTCGTCCTACACATAACCATTAATATTCAACAGTTAACTTTTAGCTACGTTTTTGTTATAATAAATTTATGCAAGAAAAAATTGACTTAATTAAAAACAATAAAGCCGTTGCCTTGCTGGCACCAACCTTTGCCCTGGATTTTAAATTTCCAAACATTATTGGCATGTTAAAACAGCTAGGTTTTGATCAGGTTACCGAACTGACCTATGGCGCTAGAATGGTCAATTGGGCTTATGCTGATTACGTCAAAGATCATCCGGACCAAAAGTTTTTTATTGCTTCACCCTGCCCGACCGTAGTGATGTTTATTAAAGCTCAATACCCAGATTTAGTTAAATATTTAGTACCGATTGTTTCACCGATGGTAGCCATGGCTAAAATTTACAAAAAATATCATCCCGATCACAAAGTCATATTTATTTCACCCTGCCTAGCTAAAGAAAATATTGAAGCACCAAAATTCAAAGAATATATTGATGCCGTTATCACCCTTAAAGAATTAAAAGAAATTTTTGATTCCCAAGGTATTAAAGAAGAAGATTTTAATAAGGACTATTATTTTGACTTTCTGGTCAGAGAGTATACTAAAATTTACCCCGTCTCAGGCGGTTTAGCTTCAACTTCCCACCTAAGCCAGCTCTTTAAAGAAGGCGAAATTTTAGTCACTGATGGCGTAGAAAATATTAAAAAGGCGTTAGATGATTTTAAGACCGGTAAGAGTCAATATCATTTTTTAGACATATTGAATTGTCCCGGCGGATGTATTGGCGGACCAGCAATAAATAATAAAGATTTGTCAATTGAAAAGAAAAAAGAAATAATCAATGAATATATCAAAATTTCTTCGGCTCTAAATATGGGCAAGCATAAAGGCAAAGTTGATTACGCTAAAGATATTGATTTTAATACCACTTTTTAAATTAAATCAATTTATGATAAAAGAACAAAGCATAGGCATTACGACCTTAAAAATTACAGAGAAAATTTTGGTTTTTTCGGCTCTAACAATTTTAATGGCCTATTTGCCAACCGTAATTCATTCCCAGCTGATTACTGGGCCGTTGATTAATATGGCTTTAATCTTGGCAGTTTTTTTAGTTGGTCCAATTGAAGCGGTATTTTTGGGATTAATGCCAAGTGTTTTAGCCTTGATCTCTGGCTTATTGCCCTTAGCCTTAGCGCCAGTTGTGCCATTTATTATGATTAGTAATATAATCCTAATTGGCGTTTATTATTATTTAGGCAAAAATAAATTTGGCATTTCAATTTTCTTGGCCAGTTTCCTTAAATTTCTATTTTTGTACAGTATTACCAATTTATTACTTATCAATTTATTACCGGCAAAAATATCTCTTCTCTTGGCTTCAATGATGGGCGGACTGCAATTCATAACGGCCACTATCGGGGGATTACTGGCTTACGCTGTTTTATTAATGATTATAAAAAAACTTAAGTTTAACCTCACTTAAAACCACTAATTTTGGTTTTAAGTTTAAAGATATAAGTGTTTCAAAACCTGAGAAGGAGGCCAATTAATGGCAGCATCTACAGAAATCACAGTTAATCAAAAACCGGATCAGAATGAGGCTGCTGAAATATTCAAACGGCGAATGCTTGAATGGCTAAATCCGGTGGAGTTTGTAAACAACATGTACGGTTGCCATCCTGGCGATGGCCAAGGTAGCGGATACTTTGCTTGTATCTTTGCCCCAATTCCGGCTCTTTAACAATTATTGCCTAAGTTCAAAACTAGGGCATAACAACCAAAATTTAGCGTCCAAAAAGAGATGCAGTCAAAAATTTTGATTAAGAGGGCAAGACAAAGTCGAGCCCTATTTTTTTTGGTTTTCAAAGCTAAGCTAAGACGTTGATGGTTAACTATAATTTTAAATGGTTTTTTGATATAATAAAAATAGTGACAATTAAGCTAAAAATATGAGAAAAATTATCACTCTACTATTTATTCTCGGTCTTGTTTTAATCGGTTGCGGTTTGAAAACCGAAAAGCCAAAAGAGCCGGATCCTAAAATCATCAACACTCAGCAGCAAGAAATTAAAAGACTTCAAAATGAGCTTAACGCTTTGAAAGAAAATCAAAGCGCCACTACCTCTGCAGAGACCTTGAGAGAAGAGCCCAAAAAAGAAGAAACGGTGGCCAATGAGACCACACTTTCGGATTTAGGTGATTTTAAAATTATGTACGGCCAGACGAAAAATCCTAACTATGCTGGAATAAATAATTCAATTAAAGCTTCTGGGGTTTTTGAAAAAGTGACCGATACTTTAAATTTAATTCTGGTTTTACAAAAAGATTTTCCCATCACTTTTGCGGAATGTGGGTTTGCCAATGCTTATTACACCTCAGAGACAAAAGAAATAATCATTTGCGATGAATTATTGGAACAATTCGGCCAAAACTTTGCTTATTTTGTTCAAACGGAAGCGGAATTAGACCAAGCCATAACTGATGCGACCTATTTCATCCTTTATCACGAACTAGGTCATGGCTTAATTGACATTTATAATTTGAATTACTCCGGCCGTGAAGAAGATGTTGTTGATCAACTTTCAACTCTGATCTTGGCGCTGGCCGGTGAAGATGGCACCCGAGCCGCAATTGCCGGGGCCAATTATTTTTATATTACCAGCTCGCAAGTAGACACGGCCACTTATCCTTTTTGGGATACTCATTCTATGAACCAACAGCGTTATTATAATATCTTGTGCTGGGTTTATGGTAGTAATCCCAAAAAATATAGTGACCTGGTTGGTGTTTATGGTTTACCGCAAGAAAGAGCTGTCTGGTGCCAAAGAGAATACCAAAAGATATCGGATTTTTGGGACATTACTATTTACCCCTATCTTCAAGAAGAAATTAAAAAAGCCATGGAAAAAGAGGGAACCGCTCCTAAATAGCCAAAAACCGTTAAAAAATAACTACTAGACTCATTAAATTTATGAAAAAAATCATTCTAATGACAATTTTACTTTTAGTACCAGTTGTTTGCTCTGCTAGCTTGACTCCTTTTAGGACAATTCAAACCAATTTAAATATTAACACCAGCACCAGTAGTAGAACAATTACTAACGTTAACACCAATACTAACTCTGAAATTCCCACCGCCAACGTGGTGGCACCGCCTAGCAATGATATTATTGCCCCGAATTTAAATATCAATGCCAACAGCAATACCAACGCTAATTCAAACATCAAAGCCAATGCCGATACTAACATCAATACAAATTCAGGTGCCAATTTAAATGTGACCTCACCCAATTCTAATGTCACGGCGCCAACACTAAATATCAACCAAAACGTGACCACCCCAAATCCCGGCGCGATTAACGGCATTGTCATTATTAATCCCAATGGCGGCGAGGAATATAAAATGAACGGTCAAACTATTAGCGTTTATTTTAAATATTTTGGCCTAGATCCAGCCAAGGAGGGCAAGCTTAAATTCCGAGTCCAGCTTTTGCAAAATGGCAACGTTTTAGGACCGGTTTCCGGGATGTATCCGTTTGATTTAAGTATTGCCAAGGGTGGTGAGTCATTGGGTTACATACCTGGCTGGTATGTCGATCTGACCCAAAAGAAAAGTGTTGCGGTATCAGCGGGTGATAATTATAGTCTCAAAGTTGAAATCTTGGAAGGCGATTTAGTCATCATGTCGTCAGTTTCCAATGAGTTTTCCTTTATTGCTAACGATGAGATACCGGCCTTAAGTCTAAAAGTGACCAGTCCCAATGGCGGCGAGGAATTTGTCAAAGACGCCAAGGTAATTTCCGGTTCTTATACTTACGCCGGCCTGGATCCCAATACTTTAGGCGGTACCTACACAACCCGGTTTGAACTTTGGCGCAATGGCCAGCGGCTGGGTAATTTATATAATACCGATTTTTCGGAAAATCCCAATCAAACGGAATCTGGTTTTAACTGGACTTCGGGTATCTATTTTGACGATGCAATCAAAGATAATAACCTAGCGGCTTCGGGTGGTGGCTACAAAATTAAGATTACAATTTTTAAAAACGATAAAGAAATAATTTCTGACCAAAGCGATGGGGCATTTACTTATGTTGATGGTCCGGTTTATAATGGTACGCCAGCGGCCAAAATCTTGGTGCCAAACGGTGGTGAAAAATATTTTTTGGGTAAATCCACCAGCCTTGAATTTTCCTTTAGCGGCTTTGATCCATACAAAGGTGGTAAAATTACCTATGACACCTATCTATATAAAGCCGGCAAAAAAATCGGCAGTCTTTTTCCGGACTGGATGCATACCGTGGTAAATTTATGGCAAGATAAAGAAACAGTTTATACCGTCTTTGATAATTATTATAGCGAGGGCAAAAAAGTACCAATTTCACCGGGCAATGATTATCAGTTAGGCATTGAAATATCTGAAGGCGGAAAAATAATTTTGCAGGATTTAAGCGATGCTAATTTCACGATTGCCAAGGAAGGATTGGCGGCCAATCTGCTTGATGGATTTTTTAGTAGAACAACCAAGGTTAGCGCCCCAGTTGAGATCCAATCGGCTTTATATGATTTAGCCAATCAGGATAAAAATATCAAAAGCATCAAGGTAAACCAAAATAAAGTGGAAGTCAAATATCAACAGCCAGCCAAGCTTTTTGGTTTCATCCCAGTTAAATACAATTTACAGATCAATGCTGACTCGGCCAAAAAAGAAGTAACCGTCAGAAGGCCCTGGTGGCTATTTTTAACTTCAAATAAGGTTGATGATTTAGTCAAATCATCCCAAGAAATGATTAATTCATTGGCGACAAATCAAGCAGCCGGCCAAGTGGGTAAATTTTATGAGAACACAAAAATGC
>Ga0265297_10000262_pt1 | contig 173716 bp, 163 predicted proteins | sample Munlanlwell13791_FD_192502 | JGI IMG/M metagenome (GOLD analysis project Ga0265297, IMG submission 192502) | Leachate microbial communities from a municipal landfill in Southern Ontario, Canada - Leachate well 137-91 | ecosystem: Engineered > Solid waste > Landfill > Unclassified | place...
AAACACGGTAATCTCCTTTTTGTATTAGTTTTTGTTTGAGAACGAACTCTAATACATCAAGTATACCGTGTTTTTGTTATTAATATTTTGAGAGTGAATTTCTGGGTTCACGGTTTTTGGAATAAATCAAATTTATCTACACTAGAATTATCAAAACACGATAAATCGTGGTCTACACCCAGATTTGTAGTTCAGGCTTCCACCTATGAATCATCGCGCTAAGTGTGACCCACAAAGTCTAGTCCCTATAGCTCAAGCTTTAGCTTGCTGTTTGACAGAGTTTTGGCTGATGATGGTACAATAGAAGCATAATGAAAAATGATAAAGAAATTTTAACAACGGAACTCGCCAGCATGGTCGCTGATGGTTTTTTACTTATGGAAAGAAAATTTGAATCTATAGATAAAAGATTTGATCAAATGGACAAAAAAATTGAAGACGAGGTTAGATCGGTTAAAATTGAAATCTCTGCTGGAATTCGAGAGCTCAAAGAAGAAATTGAACGGTTAGATACCAGAATTGATCGATTATTTAAACAGACCACAGACGATGTTTCTGTCTTAATTGAAGAACAAGAAAAAATTAAATTACGGCTTAAAAAATTAGAACTAAAAAACAGCCACGTATAAGTTGGCTGGTTTGATAATGTTGAACTATTTCACTTTTCCACTCCTCGCAAAAAGGCTGCGGGGAGCTTTTGGAGGTTTCACTTCGCGTGATTCCTCTACCATCCGCCTCGCAGTGCACGAAGTCAGATCAACGTATTTATACTTTTTTCTGTTTGTCAATGGGATTTTGGGGAAATATTAAATTTAATAGATTGGAACTGTTAAAATCACACTAAAGCGTGGCCTATAGGGGCTCCAATTCTAATTTGACAGAATTTTAAGTGTTGGTGGTATACTACAAACATGACCGAAAAAAATCCAACCCTAAAAAATGTAATTAAAACGGTCGAAGACTTGGCATCATCAACCGTTGCTGGGTTTGCGTTGATGGAAAAACGCTTTGTCTCTCTTGATATTAAGCTTTCAAAAAAAATCGAAGACGAAGTCAGTTCGGTACGGGTTGAGTTATCAAAAAAAATCGAAGACGAGGTTGGTTCTCTACACTCTGAAATGCGATCTGAGTTCCGTAATATTGAAAAAAGAATTGATACACTCGAAGTTAAAATCGACCATATTGAAAAGAATAAAGATGAAGAAATACTAATTTTATCTGAAGATCTGTTAAAAGTTAAATCTCGAGTACTCAAACTGGAACAAAAAATCGTCAAGCTAAAACTGGCAAATTAACTATACTTTCAATATAAATTGTGATAGATCTTTGACAATTTTTTCTTTCTGTTAATAGAATTTTGGGGGAAATGATAATTTGCATTTCCTGTAATGTTGAAACCCAATTAGATTAGCCTCTAACTGCAACACGCTATTGTGTTGCAGTGAATTCTGGGCTAATAGATGTGAAAAGAAGTTGAGACAGAATCAAAAAGTATGTCAAATTTACCCAATCGAGTGTTTTTGAGATACAGGTGCCAATAGATCTGTTCGTTTGACAGGTTTTTGCTGGCTAGTGATATACTATAAGAATATGAAGAATGTAGAACCAGAATTAAAAGATGTGTTAAAAGCGGTAAACGATTTGGCAAGTTCGACTGCTGCAGGCTTTAAGCATCTGACGAAAGAGATCGGCTCAGTCAGAACAGAATTGTCTTCGGAGATAGCTTCGGTCCGAACAGAATTATTTACAGAGATCGGCTCAGTCAGAACAGAATTGTCTTCGGAGATAGCTTCGGTCCGAACAGAATTATCAAAAAAAATTGAGACTGAGATTGGTTCTTTACGGTCTGAAATGCGAGCAGAATTTCGCAACATCGAGAAAAGAGTAGACGCACTCGAGTCCAAAATCGATCAAATGGAAAAAACTAACAATGATGAAGTCCTAATTTTATCTGGGGATCTAATTGAACTTAAATCTCGTGTTCATAAACTTGAACAAAAAATCGCCAAGCTAAAACTGGCGAGTTAACAGTACTACAAAAAAACTGCTCTGGATTTTGGCACTTTTTTATTTTTGTTAATAAGGTTTTGCTGAATTGTTGTTTCATTTTGTCAATGTTAAATTTAATTCATTGTCATTTATTGCATCAGAGCAAGAAATTTTAATAATAAACAGAATCATATAACATCCAATGCTCTACCGATTTGACCCGATCAGACATAATCAGTAGAATATGAAGTGGATAAATAACAATACAAAATTGTTTTGGGCGGGATAAATGGAGAAATTTTTCAAACAAAAGTCTTTGAATAAAACGCTTGAATTTCTGGTTGAAATTGCTCATCTAACAGATGAAATAGTTGAACCACTAACATTATCTGGCATAAAAAAAGGACTTTATCGGCGTACTCATCCAAAAGAATTCTCTGACAATCTGCATAGTTTGGAACGCAGAGGTTATATAAAAATTAATCGAAAATTTAGAAGTGTTGAACTTACTAATAAAGGCAAAATAAAGTTAATTGAAAATTCAATTGACGAAGAGGTTGATGGTAAGTGGAGGATGTTATCGTGGGATATCCCTGAGAAATTGGCTATAAAAAGACGCCAGCTCTGCCGATCAATCCGCCGAATTGGATATAAACAAGTTCAAAAAAGCTTATGGGCTTGTCCGTTTGCAAGAGCAGATCAGGTAGATTTAGTAATTTCTGAGTACGGATTGCAGGATTATGTGGCTTATTTAAGGGTTGATAAAACAGATCTCGATAAATATTTAAAACAGTTGTTTATATTGGAATAAATTCTACCGAAATTAACCGATCGGACATAATCAGTAGAGTTGTTTTGAAATTGACTTTTTTATGCTTGTGGTATATAGATACCCACGGGCATAGCCCGTGGTACTAGCCCAGGTCAAGCTTCGCTTGCCCTGAATCCTGGGCTTGCTGATATTTAACGTACTTGATAATTTGCTGCTCATTTAGTCCCACGGTTGATACAAAGTATCCTGGGGACCAAAGGACATCCTCTTTCCAATATACATTCTTTAACCAGTCAAACTTTTTTCTAAGCCAATGGGCCGATTCCTGTTTTAGTTCTCCGACTACATCAGAAACCGAATACTTTGGCGGAATCTCAATTACGAAGTGCAGGTGAGCAGACAGAACGTTAAGCTCAACGATTCTGCAACCCTGCATCTTTCTTGTTTTGTTGGAAAAAAGTTTGACTAGATAACTTTGCAGCCCAGGCTTCAGGACGCGTCGCCGATATTTGGTGATCCAAACTATGTGATATTCACAGAAGTATGCTCCGTGACTTGATTTGGATATCTTCATGATTAGATGGTATCATATCGGCTCCGCTCATTCATCCACGGGCATAGCCCGTGGTATTCTGCAAGGAGGTATAAAATAGGTGTTTGTTGCACCCTATAAAACTTGAGAGGATGAGGACATGAAGCGGAATCTGGTTCTTGCCGGATTTGCTGTGGTGGTCATCGCGATCATCGCCTGGCACATATGTGCAGTCCGCGCATATGAGGCCAAGATCCAGACCGAATGGTCTGGTCTCGACGGGGCACTAATAACCCTGGACTCAACAATTGCCACTCGGTCCAAGGATTTTGGTGATACCAGAGAGAGTATCGATGACCTGAAGTCGAGGGTTGACCGCTTGAAGGTTGAAGTTGGGGCGACAAATCCTCCTTGGGGATACGGTCGCTTCCACAACAACCTCATCACCTACCTGGATAAGCTATCCGCAACTTTGGCATCAATGTCTGATAACTGCGTCACCTGGCTGGCGGTCAAGTCGGCTGAACTTGAGAGGGAGTCAACGGCAACCAGAGACTTGTGCAAGGATTGTACAAACTCTTGGCGCGGGCGACGACAACTGGGCTACAAATCCGATCTGTTCGCCCAAGTGACAGCAAACTTCAACGCGATGCACCGGTCGCGGAAACAGGCATCCGCTTCCTCATCTGCGACCGTCACCTATGTTGTCGCGGCCGAAAGAGACATCCCCGCCTACTTCTCGGCACCGTCAAGCGCAGAAGCATCCGGCTACTACATGCAGATGCGATCGCTGGTGGCGCGATACAGGGGGATGCGCCATGATCTGGAGCGTGCACGAGTTTCAGAACGAACGCGCTTTACCGGCGCCATCTCTGACTACGACCGAACGATTCTCTGTAATGCCAGGGATAACCGGCAAGGGATTCTCAACCAGATGGATTCGTTGTCGGTCCCTGCTGGTTGCGAACGGATTCACAGCACGGCTGTTGGCGCCGTTGCCAACGGCCTGGACGCCGTGAATTGCTTGCTCGCAGGCAACTGGGACGAATTCCATCTGAAGTCGAATAATGGAATGGCAGCACAGGCCTATCAAGCCTTCGGGTTGGGAGGTTAGGGAATGAGACGGACACAAGTGGTTCTGGCTTTCTTCCTCGCTGGCCTCCTCTGCGGATGTCAGCAACAACCTCCGCGATCCGTCTTCGACACATGGCAACCGCCACAGACATCGACAGCGGGGTCGAAGTCGGAACAGCTGGCACTCTCTCCCGGGTCATTCGGGGTGGAGTACAAAAAGTCGGTGGTTCCAGCGCCCCCAAAGACGCGGGTCAAAAACCAGCCCAAACCCGAAGTCGGCTATATCCGTGTGGTAATCGCCGACCAACGGCTGTATGCCTATGTTAGGCCGGGAGAAGAGACGCCGCTGAAGACATTCGAGTGTTCAACGGCGGCCAGCGGGCTGGCGATGCCACTGGAGTACAACGGCAACATTACCCACAATCATACGGGTGGGTTCATCATCGACAGCAAAGACATCAATCACAATGCCGGAAAAATGCCCTTCTCCCTTCACTACTGGAGTGGGCACTACATCCACGCCACGGAGCCAAGATTCGAGAAACTACTCGGAACTCCGGCTTCACAAGGATGTGTACGACTCCGTCTGGCGGATGCCAAGTGGTTGTTCGACCACACACCCGAGGGTTGCCAACTTATTATCGAATGATCTCAATGGGATTCGAGTGATCGGGTCCCTTTTTTAATTGAAAAAAATTGTCATTTGAGCTAGATTAAAAACAGTGGATTCCAGTCTTCACGGGAATGACAAAAAAAGTTTCATCATTCGTTATTCACTATTTGTTATTAATTAATTCATTATGTCGGGACATTCTAAGTGGGCGACAACCAAACATAAAAAAGCTATAGTCGATGCCAAACGCTCGGCCTCTTTTACTAAACTGGCGAATATTGTCACTATCGCCGCCAGAAAAGGCGGAGACCCGGGCACCAATTTTTCGCTTCGGCTGGCGATCGAGAAGGCCAAGGCGGCGTCAATGCCGAAAGAAAATATTGAGAGGGCCCTTCGACGAGCTCAGGGTAAACTCGGCGATGATTTATCCGAAATTATTTATGAGGGGTATGGCCCTGGCGGCGCTGCAATTTTGATTGAGTGTCTAACGGATAATAAACTCCGGACCGTCGGCAACATTCGCTCAACTTTTAATAAATTCGGCGGGGCGCTGGCAGAAGCCGGAAGTGTTGCATATTTATTTGAAAAAATCGGCCAATTTATCGTAAACTCCGCCGATTCGGAGCTGACTCAAGAACAAATTGAAGAGACAATTTTGGAATCGGGCGCCGACGATTATGAGTTAGATTACGGCTTGTACATCGTATATACTAGCGTTAATAATTTTATATCGGTGGCTAAACATCTTGAAGAAGCCGGAGTCAAAATTGATTCGTCTAATATTATTTGGGAGCCAAAAATCAGGACTGCCGTAGCAGAAGACAATCAATCGTCACTGGAAAAGCTTCTTGAGATACTCGAAAACGACGATGACATAAATCAGGTTTTCACTAACGCCGAATAATTGTCATCCCCGATCTTCCGCAGGTGACCCTGTGGGCCCGATCGGGGATCCATAAACAGTAGAGCCTATCAGTAGATTCCCGCCTTCGCGGGAATGACAGGAGCGGACACATGAAAATTCTTGGCATTGATCCCGGAACGGCTACCGTCGGTTGGGGAATAATTGAAGATGACCACTTTGCCGGAGGAGCCGGATGTTCTAAAGTTTTATCCTGTGGCATTGTTTCAACCAAGGCAGGCACTCCGGACGCCGATAGGTTGGAGATTATTTTTGATTCCATTAGTGCTATAATTAAAAAAGAGAGACCCGATTTTATTGCCGTCGAACAGCTGTTTTTCTTCAAGAACCAAAAAACGGTCATGACGGTCTCCCAGAGCCGCGGGGCAATTATTCTAGCGGTAAAAAAATCAAACACTCCCCTTTTCGAATATACTCCGCTGCAAATTAAACAAGCGATAACCGGATATGGTCGCGCTGATAAACAGCAGATTCAAAAAATGGTAAAAACGCTCCTGCGGCTAAAAGAGATCCCAAAGCCGGATGACGCCGCAGACGCGTTGGCGATTGCGCTCTGTTGTGCGCAATCACAAGAAACAAGAAACAAAAAATGATAACCAAACAATATTCAAATTCCAATTTCCAATACCCAAATATTTAGAATTTTGAATTTGATTATTGAAATCTGTTTGTATCTTGTGGCTTGTAACTTGTATCTTGGAGCTTGCTCAAATGGGCTTAATTGACATCAACAAACAATTGGAGAAAGAGCGAGGATTCATACCTCCGGTTTTGCGTCAAAATATTGTTACCGGCGACTGGATAGTCATTGCTCCCGGTCGAGCAAGAAGACCGGATGACTTTATTCACCCAAAATCCGAGCCGACGAAACAAAAAACCGAATGTCCGTTTTGTGTCGGATCAAAAGGATTTAAACAGCAAAAAGTTTTATCGAACCACGGTAATATTTACACAATTGAAAATAAATTTCCGGCTTTCTATGAAAAAAATACCGGCACTAGAAGCTATTATCCCGAAGACGGATTTTATCGCGAGCGACCGTCCATTGGCAGCCACGAGGTGGTCATTATTAAAGATCACAACGCTAGCTTAACCAAGTTCTCTAAAACCTTGACTTCCGAGCTGTTTTTGGTTATTCTTGAGCGGTATCGCAAGATCAAAGAGGACGATCAGGTTTTTTCAATCACGCCAATCTATAATCATGGGGCGGAAGCAGGAGCTTCTATCGATCATCCGCATGCTCAAATCTTTGCCTCGGGCATAATTGCCAATACGGTTAACAGAGAAATGGATGGCGCGGAACGTTATTTTAGTGTTAATGGTATATGTGTTTTTTGCGACATTATCAAACACGAAAGGGCCGAAAAAACTCGCGTAGTCTACGAGAACGAATATTTCTTAGCTTTTGCGCCTTACGCGTCAAGATATCCTTTCGAATCATGGGTAATCCCGAAGCGTCATAAGAGCCAGTTTGAGAAATCATCTGAAAATGAAATTAACGAGTTCGCAGATGCTACAAACGAAGTGCTAACCAGATTGGAAAAAATTCTGCCGGGTCTGTCGCTTAATATGTATATCAGAACTTTACCGACAACACTGGAATCATCAGATTATTATCACTGGTATTTAGAAATTGCACCAAGATTAACAACATTTGGCGGATTTGAAATGGGATCCGGCGTAATAATAAATGTCATCCCGCCGGAAATAGCAACCGAATATTTAAAGAACTAATATGGAAAATTTAGTATATCAAGAATTTTCAGCGGTTGTACCAGCATATAATGAAGCGAAAAGATTCCCTAAAGTTATTAGGGAACTTTTATCCATAGAAACACTTAAAGAGGTTATTTTGGTTGATGATGGTAGCAGTGATGAGACCGAGAATGTTGCTTCGGACTTTAAAAAATATGAAAAGTTTCACTACATAAAACATAAGAAAAATCATGGTAAAGGGGCAGCTCTAAAAACAGGATTGTCTAAAGCCAAATCGGAAGTAATATTATTTTTAGACGCTGATCTTGAAAACATTACAAACACTAAAATTAAAAAGATTATTACTCCGGTATTAAAAGATGAAGTAGATGTTTCCAGAGGTGCGTTTCGCCGAAAGAGAGGGCGGGTTACAGAATACGCCGTCAAACCAATGATGGAAATTCTTTTTCTGGAATGTATTTTGAACAACCAATCAGCGGCCAAATATGTGCGAAAAAATCTTTTTTGCAATCAGTTGATTTTGAAAGTCGCTATGGTGTTGATATCGGACTCTTATTTGATGCAATAGAATCCGGACAGCGGATTATCGAAGTCGATATTGGTAAACTTGTTCACAAGGCTAACAAAGAAGATGTAATCGGCGAAATGTCCAGGCAGGTTTTGGAAACAATGATAAAAAAAGCTGGTTTAATACAGCACAAGTATAAACTTGTTATCTTTACTCTCGACGATACGTTGATCGCCAAAGACACATTGAACTCAATTTTCAAGAAATTGGGAATAAATTCTGATGTTGAAAAAAACTTGGAACTATTAACCGAAGATAAAATTAGTATGGTTGAATATCTTAAAAAAAATGCCATGCTTTTTTCTAATGTCGAGACTGAAAAATTGAATAGAATTTGTTCAAATTTAACCTTAGCCAAATATTCTTCAGAGGTTATTCATGCTTTAAAAAGAAGAAAATATCAAGTTGGAATAATAAGCTCAAACTTTTCGCCAATCGCTTTTGCATTAGCGAAAAGGTTGGGGCTTGAAAATGTCGAGGCAGTGGGCTTGGTTGAAAAGGACGGATGGCTAACCGGAGATATTACAGAGAGTTCTCTAAAAAAGTGGTCGTATAAATCAATTGAGGATACCTATAAACATGCCTTCGATCGAATGGTGAAAAAATGTAGAGTCAAGCCGGCTGAGGTTGTTATGGTTGCGAATGCCGAACGATCTTTGCCATTAATGATGGCATCCGGCCTTGGAATTGCATATAAACCAAAATCGCCAACACTTAAAGCCTTAGCTGACAAGACTATTTCCGTACACGCAGAAATATTAGCGATAATTGAGTAATATGGAGTTAAAACACATCTCCACTAATACGAGTGATGAAACAGAGAATACTGGAGGCGATCCCGAGTATTGGTTGTTGCGTCACGGGAAAGCTCCGCACAACAAACCGGACGAAATTGCGACTTTTGGTGGTGGCAGAATTGACAATGAGTTGACTGATGAGGGAGTTGTTGAGACTGAAGTATTGGCGGAGAAGATTTGCCGGGAAACCGATTTTGATTTGATAATCTGCAGCCGAATGAAAAGGTCTCATCAAACGGCGGAAATAATTGCCATCAAAACAAAGGAAATTAAAAATCAAGAAATTCCGATTGTTGAAATTGAGGATCTGCAGGAGGTTGACGTCGGAGATTTTACCGGTCATACCGAAGATGAAGCTCGGAATATGAATTCGAAAGCCGCGGAGGCGTTTTATTCCGGCGAAGTTGAAAAATGGGATTTTCCCGCCGGTGAAGACTACCAAAGCATTCAAACCAGAATTGAACATGTAATTTCCCAAATAAAGGAATTGGCAAGCGGCAAAACTCGCGTTTTAATTGTCGGCCATGGGATGTTTAATCGGACACTGAATCAGTATTTAGCAATAGATCAAGAAGAACTATGGCGCCCGCGGTCTTATCCACACGACCAAATTATCGTTTTTAATTTGAAATAGAGGTTATATGAAAATTGGTTTTATTCGATATCCGGTGAAATTATATCAATCTGGCCGAGTACTTCGCGGTGGTTCGGAAATTGCCAATCAACACATCATCGATTTCTTAAAATCATCGAATGTGAATGTTACTGAATTTATGCCTGAAAATGAAGCGAGATTGAAATTAATTGATGTGCCGGCAATTGGAACACCGTTGATGTTTCAGGAACTATTAAAACAGATTGATGAAATTAACTCCTGCGACCTAATTGTCACTACTAACTGGTTTGGAGCGATTATTCCGGAAATTAAAGTTCCACTAGTGACAATTTTTCATTCAAACGCCAGCATGGTTTTGGATTCAATAAAAGTTGAAAATATCTCTGATAGTGATGTTCTAGAAAAATGGCTAAAATTAGCCAAACCATATAAGATTGCCGAGAAATCTGATCAAAGCAAGCATGAAACAGTGATTACAATTGGTGAAAACTATTTTGCCAATAACTCCAACAAGGTTATTGCCGTAAGCCAATTTTTAAAAGACAGTTTAGTCAAATATTACTCCGCTGACCCGAAGAAAATTACTGCGGTGTTAAATACTTATCCAAATGATTGGCAAAATATCGATCTTAACCAAAATTACAGCGGTAAGAAAATTCGCGTTGTTGTTCTGACTCGACTACCAGTTGACCATAATGGTTTCATTGGCAAGGGAGCAGATAGAATATTTGAATTTTTTAGCCAACTATCCAATACTGAAAAAATTTTAATCGCTTCAACCAAAACTGGATCATATAGTAAATTTATTGAAAAATATGCCGCTGATATCAAATTTATTGAAAATGCTGGCAGACGGGAAGTTGGTAAAGAATTAGCAGAATCTCATATTTCTTTTCACCCATCAAGATGCGAGGCTTGTCAATTGACCTTAATCGAAGCTATGCTGATGGGGAATGTAGTTATAACTTTCCCTGTTGGTGTTGCGAAGGAATTGATTGAAAATGGGAAAAATGGCTTTATTGTCAACAGCGTCGGCGAAGCAGTTGATATTATTAAAAAATTAAGAAATCAGCCAGAAAAAATAAAAAAAATTGCCGAAAGTGCCAGAAATAAAATATTGATAAATTTATCAAAAGAAAAAATTGGTAATCAATATCTTAAGATTTTTCAAAAAATAAGCAAAAAGAAAAATGACAAAAATTAGTTTTGTAATGCCGGAAAAAAATCGTGGTGATCGAATTGGAAAAACAATTCAAACAATTATTGACCAAACAGAGAAGGATTGGGAACTAATTGTTGTTGATGATCACAGTGATCCGGCGGATAAAACCGGCAAAGTTATTGAATCATTCAAAGACAAAAGAATCCGTTTTATTCATATGCCGGATGATTTGCCAAAAGGCATTGCCACAGCCAGAAATTTTGGCAATCAATTTGCCCTGTCGCCAATTATCGCTGTTGCTGATTCGGATGATTTGTTTAAACCAGAAAGAGCGGAACTTACAATTGAAGCTTTTGAAAAAAACGATTGTGATGTTTTCTTTGCAAAAAATGATATATATGACGAAGTAAAAAAGATCAATATTCCACTGATGGAGGATTTTCATTCATTTGATATTTCGATGCTGAAAAAAAGAAATTACATTGCTCATTCCTCATCGGCATACAAAAGACATTTAGCATACGCTTTTCCGTATAATTCTTTTTTTAAAAAAGCTGAAGATTATGATTTGTTTACTCGATTGGCCGAGGCTGGTAAAAAATTTTATTTTTGCGATAAAGTCGTTTATACCTATATCGTCCACGGTGAAAATGTTTCTCGGGGATTACGATTGGTTAATTATAACGATTTAATTCATTTGAATCGTGATTGGATCGAAAAAGAAAGAGCTGCTGTTATTGAAGGTGCTTTTAAGGAGAATAAATGAAAATTTTAATGGTATCGTTGACTAGTTGCCCGATTCCATCACCAAAAGATCAAATTTTTGCCCCAGGGATTATCTGTTACGATATTGCCAAGGGATTGAAGCAAAGAGGACACAAAATTAAAGTTTTTGCCGCTGATGATTCACGGAAGGATGAAATTGATATTGAGGGTTGCGGAATAAAATCAACATACAGCCAGAAAAATTTATCACCAGATGTCAAAAGTTATCGAATTAGGGCACATGAACTTTTTACAATTTCCGCTGCCTTTGAAGAATTTAAAAAAGGCAAATATGACTTGCTTCATTTGAACTCTTTCCCGATTTCAGATCATTTTACAAATTTGGTAGACGGACCAATCACTTGTACTCATCATGGGTCGCCATCCAAAGAGCACGACCTAAAAACTGACATTGACAGAATTCGTCAAAAAAAATACTATGACCGGATCAAATTTATTGCTATCTCAAATAAACAACGGCAGCTTGGTAAAGATTTTTTTAACTATATTGCGACAATCCACCATGGTATAAATTTAAATTCTTTTAAATTCAATCCTAAACCCAGTGGTGATTTGGCATTTGTCGGTCGAATACTGGAAATGAAGGGCCCTGATATCGCAATTAAAGTAGCGATAAAAACAAAGAGGAGAATTAATATTGTCGGAGATCACTCCGATGAGGCATATTGGCAAAAAATAATTTCCCCGCTTGTTGAAAATAATAAAAATGTCACATATCATGGCCATGTTGCTTTTGATAAAATTGGTGAAGCTTATGGGCAAGCCAAGGCATTATTGGTACCGATATCTTGGGACGAACCTTTTGGAATGGTTGTAATTGAAGCGATGGCTTGTGGCACGCCAGTAATTGCTTTCAATCGCGGATCAATGGCCGATTTAATTGTTGACGGAGTCAACGGTTTTCTAATCAAGCCGGGAGATTTTGACGGTTTTGTCGAAGCAACCAAGAAGATTGATCAGATTGATCGCAAAAAATGCCGGGAGCATGTTGAGAAAAACTTTTCAATCGAAAAAATGGTGGATGAATATGAAAAGTTGTTTCTTAAAGTTATCAAGAACGAGGGCATCTTTCAGGTGAAATAATATTAAAATATAAATGAATAACAGACAAGATTTCCAAGAAGTGATAGAATCCTTACATTTTAAACCCAAGGATCTTATTACTGATAATCAGAGATCCGGTGTTTATATTTCACAAGGTGTTATTGCTGGCAAGGATGTGCTTGTAAAGATTTATCCCAAGAATAACAAGGAAAAGATTCATGCTGTGGGAAAGGAGGTTTTAGTAGATGAGATTATTTCTAAACATAATAGATCTAATCCCAAAGCTTTTATCGATACAATTAGGGTAATTTCTAGCGGAGAAGACAAAAATGTCAGATGGATTGTTCGTCAATTTCGAAATGGCAGTCCACTAACTCCTACCAGCAATTATAAAAAAAATGACATTCTTGCAAATAAGTATTGCGTCATCGACAAAAAGTTTCTCAATTTAAAATCAAAAATTCTTTCCCAAATATTCGATAATTTGGAAACTTTCAGGTTAGTAGACAAAAAAAATTTCATGTCTAGACAAATTTTGGAATATTTTACCAGTCGTTTCCAGACAAATATTGAAAATTATAACATCAAAACGCTGGAAAAAAAACTAGGTTTTTCACTTGATGTTCAGGTTTCCAACTACAATAAAATTAAATCAAAATATTTAGATAAAAAAAATTATTGTGCTTCAGTCTCCGATTTGAATTTAGCCAACATACTGATAGATGAAAACTGCAAGGTTATCTTTTTTGATTTTGAACAGTTTTGTCTTGATAACTATATGTTTGATCCGGCTTTTTTCTGGCTTTTTTTATGGCGGTATCCAGATTGGCAAAAAGAAATATTGAGTCATTTTGTGAAAAGTTCTGACGATAAGGATTTTTTTGTTTCAAGTATTATCCGAATAATTATTGGTTGGTATGAAAATATCTTTATAGAATATACTGATGAAAAAGAGAACATTTTGACAATCAGAAAACTCTATCAATCACACATCTGGTTAAGATTTTTAGATGCGGTTGGAAACGGTTATGACGCACTAATCAAAACTAAATAATTTGGAGGAAAATATGCCCAAAATAAGTTGTGTAATGCCCTGCAGGGACAGATGCGACATGATTGGCGAATCGATAAAATCGATTATCGATCAATCATTTGCTGATTGGGAGCTACTAATAATTGATGATCATAGTTCGGCCGATGACAAAACTGAAGAAGTTGTAAAATCTTTTACTGACGACAGAATTAAATATTTTAAACTGGAAGATGAAAACGGCATCGGAATTTCTTCAGCGAGAAATTTTGGCACTGTTATTTCGACAGGGGAGATTATTGTTGTAGCTGATTCAGATGATTTGTATGACAAAAAAAGATTTGAGTTAACAGTCGAAATGTTTAATAAAAGTGGTTGTGATTTAGTATATGGTGATATTGAAAAATGGGATCCGGAAACCGGTAAAATTGGAGATCGTGGGGCTGAATACAGAGTCAGGGATTTTGATTTAGGTCATTTTAAAAAATATGATTATATTCCCCACCCGACGGTGGCTTACAAAAGGCAGATTGGCTTGGATTTCCCTTACAACTCATTTTTCCGTCGAGCCGAAGATTATGATTTTCTCGCCAGATTGGTGCAACACGGATACAAGTTTTTTTTCATAAATTCTGTTTTAGTCAGGTATCGCGAACACAAAGGATCTGTTACTCATGAAAAATCACTAAAATTTGATTATTCGGAAATTGCCCGAAAAAATCGCGGTTGGTTGTAACAACAGATGATGTTGAAATTATTTATTTCGGAGTAAATATGAAAATTGACGAAGCAATATTTCGGACCTACGATATTCGGGGAGTTTATCCGGATGAAATTAACGGCCAAGCGGCTTTCAAAATCGGCCAGGCTTTTGCGACATATATTGGCGGCGATGTTGTCATTGGTTGTGATGTGCGCAATTCTTCACCGGAGTTATTTGAGCGGTTAGCGGCCGGGGTAAATTCTGTCGGTCGAAAAGTTTACGATTTGGGAATTTGCACTACCCCAATGTTAAATTTTGCCGTTGCCGATAAAAAATTTGCCGGTGGAATGATGATTACTGCGAGTCATAATCCGGGAAAATATAACGGTATTAAATTGGTAGGCAGGCGGGCGATACAGTTTATGAAAGATCTCGGAATTTCGGAAATTAAGGAGCTGGTTTTTGCCGACAGTTTTGAAAAAACCGATGGCAAAAAAAATATTGAAAGCCTTGATATTTTAACGGATTACTCAAAACACTTATTGAAAAGTTTTTCCGGAATCAAAAAAATGAAAATTATCGTTGATTGCGGCAACGGTGTCGGTGCAATTTCAGCAAAACCGGTTTTTGAAAAGTTGGGTCTTGATGTTACCTGGCTTTATCCGGAACCTGACGGTAATTATCCGAATCATCCAGCAAATCCGGCGGAAGAGAAAAATTTGGTTGATCTGATTTCCAAAATCAAACAGATAACTGAAGCTGAAATTGGAATTGCTTTTGACGGTGATGCTGACAGAGCTTTCTTCATTGACGAAAATGGTGCCCCGGTCAATATCGGTTTTCTTTTGGCGGCAATTGCGACCGAAGAACTTAGAAATCACCACGATGAAAAAATATATTACGACCTGCGATTTTCTCACAGTGTCGCTAAAACAATCAAAAATGCCGGAGGCATACCGATTAAAACCAAGGTTGGAAATCCATTCTATAAAAGTAAGATGATTAAAGAAGGTGGTTTGATGGGTGCCGAGATGTCCGGGCATTTTATGTATAGCGAAAACTACTGTCTTGATGATGGTCTGTTTTCGGCTCTGAAAATTCTGTACTGGTTGTCGAAAACCGGTAAGTCGCTGTCTGAATTTGTCGAGCCTTACAGTCGCGGCTACTTTGTTTCCGGCGAGGTAAATTTAGAAGTATCTGATACTAAAAAAGTGCTGGAAAAATTAAAGGAAAAATATTCAACCGGCAAAATTGAGGAAATTGATGGTGTTACTGTTGAATATTCTGATTGGTGGTTTAATTTAAGGGCTTCGAACACCGAGCCGGTTGTCAGATTGAACATTGAAGCCAATTCGAAAGTACTTTTAGCCCAGAAAAAAACTGAACTAGTTAATTTAATTAAATGATCGGTTATTTAAAAGGCGTTGTGAAAAATTTTCATCCGGGATTTATCATTCTGGATGTTTCTGGAGTCGGATACAATGTTAGGGTTTCACCACAAGTGACTTTTTTGGAAGATATGAAAGAGTGTGAGCTTTTCATACATCATCATATTAAAGAGGATATTAGTGATTTATACGGTTTTCTGACGTACCAAGAGCTTGAATTATTTGAGAAATTACTATCAGTCAACGGCGTCGGGCCTAAAGCTGCTATGACAATCATCGGTATGGCACCGGCTGACAAAATCTTTGACGCCATTATTTCTGAGGATTCGAATTTTTTCCAATCAGCTCCGGGCATCGGAAAGAAAGTTGCAATTAAAATTATTCTAGATTTAAAATCAAAAATTTCCAATTTAAAATATTCTGGCAACATTGGAGAAGGAAAAAACCAGGATGTTTATGACGGGTTGGAAACTCTTGGCTATAAAAAACAAGAAATTGATAAAATCATTGGCAAGCTACCGAAAGATTTAGATTCTTCAGAAGATAAAATCCGTTGGTGTCTTAAACACTTAATAAATGTCAAATAAAGAAAATATTATAAACGCAGACATTGCCGAGGAAGATATTGAACTCGATCTTTCTTTGCGGCCAAAAAAACTTAAAGACTATGTCGGTCAGTCGGCGATAAAAGACAATCTCGATATTTTTATTACTGCAGCAAAAAAACGAGGAGAGCCGGTTGAACATATTATGCTGTACGGGCCACCCGGGCTAGGAAAAACAACGCTGGCTCATATTATTGCCAACGAGATGGAAAGAAATATTCGGGTTACCTCCGGAACTGCAATCGAAAGGGCGGGTGATTTAGCTTCCATCTTAACCAGTTTGCAAGAGGGCGATGTTTTGTTCATTGATGAAATTCATCGTTTAAACAGAAATATTGAAGAAGTTTTGTATCCGGCAATGGAAGATTACTGCATTGATATGGTGTTGGGCAAGGGTCCATCAGCAAAAACACTTCGACTTGATGTGCCAAAATTTACTTTGATTGGGGCAACAACTAAAATAGGATCACTTTCATCACCTCTCAGGGATCGATTTGGTAACATTTTCAGATTAGAATTTTATGAAAATGAGGAGTTGGAAGATATTATTAAACGCTCGGCAAAAATTCTAAACATCAAGCATCATGAGAATGGTTTAAAAGAGATTGCCAAGAGATCGCGAAGAACGCCAAGGGTAGCAAATAGAATATTAAAAAGAGTAAGAGATTTTGCAGAGGTAAAACACCAAGGCGAAATCGATGAAAAAATTGCCGATGCTGCGCTAACTATGCTAGATATTGACGAGCTGGGTCTGGATAAAACAGATAGAACGATTCTTTTGACAATTATCGACAAATTTAATGGTGGTCCTGTCGGTTTAGACGCCCTGGCAGCAGCCACGGCAGAAGATCGGGATACTATAGAAGATGTCATCGAACCGTATTTAATGCGGCTAGGTTTTATAGATAGAACGCCTCGGGGAAGAATCGCCACTCCTGGAGCCCATAAACATTTGGGCAAAGAAATCAAAAATAACAAGCAGCAAAAATTATTATGAAAAAAATATTGCTACATGCTTGTTGTGCTTCCTGTCTCTCGATAGTTCATAAAAAACTTATTGAAAAGGATATGCTACCGATAGTTTATTACTATAATCCTTCGATTCAAGGCAAAGTTGAATATCTTAATCGGCTGAAAGACGTGGAAGATTATTGCAAAAATAACGGTTTAGAGATTGTGATACCGAAATACAACGAGGATGATTTTAATAAACCGATAAAACTATGGCAGGAACCAAAATCATTAAAATTCATTAACGATAAAAACCGGTTTAGAAGAAAGCGCTGTGAATTCTGTTATCAGTTAAAAATTCAAAATACTGCAGTCACGGCCAAAAAACATAGAATTAAACTTTTTTCTACAACTCTGTTGGCTTCGCCTTATCAAGATCATGAATTTATTGATTACATCTCGAGTCAAATATCCAAAGAAGTAGGTTTGGATTTTATTTATGATGATTTCAGAAAAGGTTATTGGCAGGGCAGAAACTATTCCCGCAGTCACAAATATATGATTCCGACTTATTGCGGCTGTACTTTCAGCGTGACAGAAAGGATGCTAGAATAAACTTATGACTTTTCTGATAATCGCTTATGTTGTCTTTTTACTGGCGTTCCTAATATATAGCGCTTCGGGGATTTATCATCTCTGGCGCTTCGGTTATGTTGGTGATTTAACAAAACCAGCGATCGTTATTTATGTAATAATTTCCGGGTCAGTAATTATTTTAACTTTATTTGCAATGAGTTTAAGATCGTGGACATCTCCACTTTCATAAGGATAAAATATGCCAATTAAAGGAAAATTTTTTCCATCTCAGGTTAGCGGGGAAAAAATATTCTTGCTCGTGCGTAGACACTGGTTTATATTTGCTGCAATGAGCTTGTTATTTGTAATCCTAATCATACCAATATTTGTATTGATTATTTATTGGTATGCAAGTCCTGAGGTTTTCAATGATCAAATAGGTAATTTTGTAATAGTTTTTGGTAGTATATATGCCTTGACCGTTGTCGGGTTGATGCTATACGGTTTTGTAAATTATTACTTGGATGTTTACATTGTCACCAATAAACGAATAGTCGATATTAAACAAAACGGTTTTTTCAACCGAGAAATTGCGGAGCTGCACTTACATCAAGTACAAGACGTGGAAGCGAAAGTTGAAGGGTTTTTGCAAACAATGTTTCATTTCGGGACAATTTACATTCAAACCGCAGGAGAGCGCGAGAATTTTGTTTTTGAAGATGTGCCTCACCCCTACAGACTAGCAAAAGATATTGTTGAACTTCACGAGGCTCAAATAGAGTCAGAATACGAACCCAAGTTACATACAGATAAAACCAATACTGATGATTATCATCCGGAAGATTATGTCAATCCAGAAGATCCTATAAGTATCGAAGAAAAAGAGAAACGAATAAAGAAAGATGAAAACATCATCGAAAACCTGGAACAAAAAATAAGCCTGACAAATGACGAATCGGTTGAAACAATGGATCAGCCGACAAAAGTGAATAATAATCAACCATCCGAGCCAATCGAAGAATTTGGTTTTGGAGCAGACGAACCCCCTAACGACAAACGTTTTGAGCATGAATTAAAAGAACTTTCAGAGGGCGAAGAGGTTTCAATTGACGATAAAGGTAAAGGACTATAACTATTTTTTACCGAATGAGTTAATAGCTCAATCACCGGCAAATCCGCGCGGCAGTTCGCGGCTTTTGGTTTATGATGTAAAAAAAGATCAACTAAGCAATGATTTTTTTTATAATTTAGGCAAATATCTAAATGAAAATGATTTGCTGGTTACAAACAATTCCAAGGTTATACCGGCGAGAATCATCGGCAAAAAAAGTACTGGTGGGAAAATTGAGATTCTGCTGATTGAAGAGTGTGACGATAGCTGGAAAGTTATGATAGGCGGGAAGATCAGTGTTGGCGATACTTTATATTTCGATGGCAAATTAAAGGCCCAGATTTTAGAAAAAAAGGGCAAGGAAGCTATCGTTAAATTCAATCTTAAAAAAGAAGATTTTTGGGCTGAATTAAAGAAAATCGGCCAAGCACCTATCCCTCCCTACATTAAACATAATAAGGATAGCCGTAAAAAACTTATCGAGGAATATCAAACCGTTTATGCTCGCAACTATGGATCGGCGGCAGCGCCTACTGCCGGACTTCATTTTACAAAAAAACTGATTGCTGAATTTAAATTATCAAATATCAATTTTGCTTCGGTTGATCTGCATGTCAGCTTAGGGACATTTGCTCCGTTAACTGAAAGAAATTTATTCGAAAAAAAACTGCACTCTGAAAAGTTTGAGATACCCGGGCAAACTGTTAAAAAGTTAATAGAAACAAAAAAACGTGGCGGAAAAATTATCGCAGTCGGAACAACGACGACCAGGACTTTAGAATCGCAAGCGGACAAAATTTTGACTGAAAAAAATGACATATCCGGATCGACAGAAATATTCATTCAGCCGGGATATAAGTTTAGAATAGTCGATGGCCTAATCACAAATTTTCATTTACCAAAGTCATCATTAATGATGTTGGTTGCCGCATTTTTGGAGTCTAAAGGAGCTAAAAATGGTGCCGGGAAATTGTTGGAAATTTATCAATATGCCATTGTTAATAAATATCGCTTCTACTCTTTTGGCGACGCAATGCTGATTGTTTAACCCGAATCCGAAAACCCAATCTCAATTTCTGTCATGCTGAATTTATTTCAGTATTTTGATCCTGTATAGATAATAATTTGGGATTCTGAAACAAGTTCAGAATGACATTATGGGAGATTTTCGGATTCGGGTTGCTTAGTATTGACTAATATTTGGTTAGCGTTTAGAATTATTATGTAAAAACTTTTGGGCCAATTACTCGAAGGTTTTTATTTTTTCCGAGGGGATTGCACTGTGCATGGAGCTTAAAGTGTTTCAAAGCGCTTTGAAACCCACCTAGCTTCACCACAGTGTTTTTTGATATAATGAGGATAATGAATTGGGGGAAGGGGAAAATTTTTGTTATTTTTGCCGCGGCGGCTCTAACAACTTGCGTATTGTTTTTGTTCTCAAATAAAGCCAGCGCCGCCGATGGCCGTGTTGTTATCAATGAAATATATCCGGCACCAATATCGAGTTGTGACACGACAATAGATATTGATTGCTCTAAAGAATGGATTGAACTTTACAATCCGTCTGCAAATGATATTGATCTGGCTGGCTATGTTCTATCTGATGCAAGCGGAGAGACTTTCGGATTAGACGGGAAAACTATTTTTGCTAACGACTATCTTGTAATTTTTGGCGAGATAGGAGGGTTTTCATTCTCCTTAAATAATGACGGCGATACGATCCACTTGGAAAAAGGAGGTGTTATTGACCTAGTGACTTATCCGATTTTTTCTAGCTACAAAGCGAAATCTTATGCGAGGATTCCTGATGCAAACGACCTATTTATGGTCACAGAACAAACCAGAGGGGCAGCTAATCCTTCACCAGTGATTTATTCCGATAAAATTTATATTAATGAACTTCTACCACAACCAGCAACAGGATCAGCAGATGAATATATTGAATTGTATAATTCCTCTGACGTCGATATCGATTTAATTAACTGGCAGTTAGATGCCAGAACATTTGTTGTTAGTACAATTATTAAGGCAAAAGAGTATCGTGTTTTTAAGGATTCAGATATTAATATTGGATTGACTGATACTGGTGACACTACAGAATTAATAGATCCAAACGGTGATGAGAAATCATCAATCAGTTATCCGTCTTCGAAGCGCGGCCAGTCATATTCCCTATTCGGCAATATTTGGCAATGGACAGTTTCATTGACTCCAGGCGCAGCCAATATTTTAACTTTGGAATCAGAGGAGGTGACGACAGATATTCAAATTATAGAGACAGATATTTTCGGCGCCAGAGAACAACCGGATGAGGTTGTAGTTTCAGTCACAGGCATCGTGACGGTTTTGCCGGGAAAATTATCTAGCCAGTATTTCTATATTCAGGATCAATTTTTGGGCATACAAATTTACAATTATAGCAAAGACTTTCCTCTGTTTAACCTTGGTGATGAAATCAGGATTATCGGCGAATTAGATACCGTATCTGGTGAACGAAGGATAAAAATTGCCTCTGCGAACGACATAAAAATTCTCTCGACCCATCCTCCTCCCGAACCAATCGAAATTAAAATTGACGATATTCAAGAAAATTGCGAAGGAAAATACATTGAGGTAGTCGGAATTGTCAGCAAAACCTCCGGCAATACTTTTTATGTTCATGGCAGTGGAGAAATTCAAATTGTTATTCGGTCAGGTACCGGAATTAAAAAGCCAAAAATGAAAGTTGGAGACAAGGTAAAAATTGCCGGAATTTTATCCAGGTTCAATGATAGCTACAGAATATTGCCAACAAAGCAAAGTGATGTTAAAATTATTTCGTCATCGAAGCTGGCAAATACCGGCCCTGGTTGTAATCTCAGCATCATTTCAGCATTAATTGCGACAATTATCTCATGGATTATCTCAGCAAGAGTCTTAAAGAGACAGAAAATTTAGCCGCACAATTCTTATCAAAAAATCCCGATGTCCGACTGATAGGCTTGGTCGGCGATCTTGGCAGTGGGAAAAGTGCGTTTGTAAAGGGTGTAGCTAAGTTTTTGGGAATTAGTAAAAATGTTACAAGTCCGACTTTTGTAATTATGAAGAATTATAAAGCCAGGAGCAAAAAACTCATTCATATCGATGCCTATCGGCTTGAAAATATTAATGACCTAAACTCCCTGGGATTCGATGAATTGCTGTCGGATGATAAAAATTTAATCTTTATCGAATGGCCAGAAAAAGTTTTTGTCGAATTTCCACAGGCGATGAAAATAGTTAAATTTAAATATATTAACGATGAAACTAGACAAATCAGTTTCTGAAAAAATATTATATATTGACACAAGCTCTGACGTCTCACGCGTTGGTTTATTTGTTGGTAGAGACGAGCTGAAAACAGTGGAATGGAAAGGAAAAGGTGATCTATCCGAAAACCTCATTTCTAAAATTGATAGTCTTTTAAAAGAATCCGGAGAGACAAAAGAAAGCCTGACAAAGATTGCCGTTTTGGCCGGTCCAGGCTCTTACACTGGCCTGAGAATTGGTATTACTGTAGCTAATTTTTTAGCCTGGTCATTGAGTATCCCCATTGTGGAAGCCGGTATTATTGATCAAAAATTAATATTAAATTCAGAAAAACCTTATATTCTACCGGAATACTACGCCGATCCCCATATTACAAAACAAAGAAAGTAAATTAGGGCTGGACTTTATAAATAATGATTTGTTAGAATAGTATCGTTAACAGTAATTTTTTCATGTCGAAAATAATACTAGAAAACAAATACAAAAATCAGCAGAAGAAATCCAGGAAAAAACTCTGGATTATTGTTTCTGTAGTTGCCTTTGTCCTGCTTGTTGGGGCAGGCGCAGGCTATGCTTATTGGAAAGGTATCTTTACTAAAAACTATTCAGGTTCATCCCCATTTTTCAAAAAATTGTCCGGCGAAGAGGACATTCAGCTGAAAGGCGAAGGAGATGGCAGAATAAATATTTTGCTTTTAGGCCAAGGCGGAGCAAAACATCCGGGTGGTAATTTAACCGATTCAATAGAAGTTATATCCATTGATCCGGAAAATAATACTATGGCGATGTTGTCAATTCCACGAGATTTATATGTCACAGTTAAAAGTCCGAGTTATGCCGGCAAAATAAATGCTGTTTATGACCTTGGCAACAAACAAACAAAAGAAGGTGGTGGAAATCTGATGAAACAAACCGTCGGAACCATATTGGATCTGCCCATCCATTACTACGTTTGCATTGATTTTGCCGGATTTAAAAAAGCAATTGATGCCGTTGGTGGCATTGATGTTCTAGTCGAGAAAGATATCTACGATCCAAGCTTTCCCGCAGATGATATGATTCACTATCAAACATTCAAAATTAAGGCGGGCAACCAACATATGGACGGAGACACAGCCTTAAAATTCGCCAGATCAAGAGAGACTACATCTGACTTTGATCGGTCGGCAAGACAACAGAAAGTAATGCAAGCATTTAAGGATAAGGTAACATCATCTGGCACTTGGAGTAATCCGGAAAAAATATTATCTTTGGTGTCAGCTTTGGGGTCAAGTGTTAAAACCGACCTCGCTACCTCCGAGATAAAGGAATTGGTGAAAATACTGAAGAAGATTGAGGCAAGCAAGATCGTGACCAAGGTCCTAGATAACGGCGCCAGTGGCTTGCTAATTTCCGACTCCTCATCCGGTGTTTTTTACCTGAAACCTAAAACTGGAAACTGGAAACAAATCCAGCAAATGGCTCATGAAATATTTTCTGATCCGTATCTTAAGAAGGAAGCGGCAAACATCAGAATAGTTAACTCAAGCGGAGTTTCCGACGCCGGACAAAATTGGGCTGATGTTCTTAAAAAATACGGATACAACATAGTTGAGGTAAAAACCGGAGAATCGAAACAAAAGAAAAGTTCTATTTATGATTACTCAAATGGCGATAAAAAATACACCATTCAGTTTTTGTCTTCGAGACTTAAAGCTGAAATAACCAAAAAAACAAAACCATCAGGCTCCACTATTGACCTTGAGCTTACAATAGGCGAAGATAACAAAGAAGCCTATGTTCAAACTAAGGGTTAAAAAATTTGTTTTACAATTTTTATCGGTTTTTCTAATCATTTGGGGCGCAGCCTCTTTTTTTGTATTCCCGACTCTGCAGTTTGTTCAGGTAGCAGTAGTAATTCTATCCGTTTCAGCAATAACTATGTTGCTATTTAAGAGGAATGGATATTTCGGATTTATCATAACGGTCTTCACTAATATCTATGCCCTATATGGAATCTTATTCACTTACGGTCTGCCGGTCTGGCCCATAATGTTGCTGCTGGCAGTAATTTTTGCTTTCTGTTTTTATACTAATTTTCATAATTTATTCGGCGATCATTTTATTATTTACCTTAGCCTGTTTTTAATTATGAATTTAGAAATTTTTCTGGCTTTAAGCTACTATTTAGTAAATCCGATGACCAGGAGTCTGATAATGGTAGTTTTTTCTCATCTTTTTTATGGATACATAACTTCAATTGACAAAAAAAATGTTTTAGATGTAAAGAATTTATATTCATACATTTATTCTGCCTCAATTATTCTAATATTTTTATTTTTGACAATATCCTGGGGTCGATAAGATAATTTGCATTCAATAACTTTTTAATATATCATCAATAATGAGGTGAAAATGAAAAAAATCTTAAGTTTTTTTGTTCCGGTTTGGGTTTTTCTTAAAAAGATCGGCAACGGAATAAAATCCTTTGCAGTCAGTCTTTATGTAGTTTTGGGTAAAATCCGCAGAGGAGAAGCGTTAGAATTTCATCCGTTGGTGGGAATTTGGGCTAATCGAATTTTTAAAGTTATGTTTGGGCTAGTTGTCGCAGTTTTTGCTCTTGGCATTGCATTTGGTATTAGTATTTATAAATATAAGACAAACGATGCTGCAACTCGAACCGCAGCCAGCACAATTCCCTATCCAGCCGCAATAGTACAGGGCAGGATTGTAACAATGAACGATTACTACAAAAATTATCAATATATAAATAAGTTTTATTCCGCAACACAACAATCAAATGTTGATTACGGCGCAATCAGAGAGCAAATAATGAATCAGCTGATGGATATTGCGCTAATGAAAAGCCAGGCTAAAAAATTCGGTGTTGTAGTAAAAGAATCTGATATTAATAATGCCTATAGCGATGTTGTCGTCCAAAATGGCGGCGAAGAAGAAGTAAAAAAGGTTCTTCTCGACCTATATGGTCTTGGTATTTCTGATTTCAAAAAATTAATAGCTGATCAAATCTTAGAGCAAAAACTTCAAGAGACCGTTCCTGTTCAGGTTAGAGCTCAGCATATTTTAATTAGAATAAATGATGGTGCCACCGAGGCACAGATCGCAGAAGCAAAAACTAGAATTGACCAAGTTAAATCCGAAATTGTTGCCGGTGCCGATTTTGCGGCAGGAGCTCAAAAATACAGCGAAGATACTGGCTCTGCCTCAAACGGTGGTGATTTAGATTTTTTCTCAAGAGATCAGATGGATTCAACCTTTGAGAAAGTAGCTTTCGAAACTCCTGTTGGTCAAGTATCAGATTCTTTCCAGACACAATTTGGCTGGCATATTTTGAAAGTTACGGAAAAGAAAGGCATAGTCGATAAAAGTTTTGCGACTTGGATAAAAGACTTAGAAAAAGAGAGTGTGCTTGTTAAATTTTACTAATGGATAAGAATAAAACCAGAAAATTTCTAATTGTTTTGATTTATACGCTGTTTATTGCAATCATTTCAACTTATATCTGGGGCATATATTTTCCGGAGAGAAATATTATTGGCAAAATAACAAGTTCAAATTAACTAAGGGTATGACGAGTTGCTTATTTTGATGCGAATAATGCCAACCAGAATGGCGACGAGATTAATTATGCAATTTTTTGTAAATTAGAGCTATTGGGATAGAATAAAAATGTTAGTGGCCAAGAATTCTCATCGATTGCCCCAAGACTGTTTGAAAATACTCTCTGTGAATTAGGCTTTTGTCGTCTAGTATATTTTGCATTTCAGCGGCAAATTCTTCTAGCCTGGTAAGTGCTTCTTCGCGAACCTGATCCGACTGTTCAATATTGTCGCTATCTTCCAAATCACAACTTGCATCGAGTAATGCAATAATTAGAGCTATTTGATGGAGGACTTGTTCTTTAATCTGTAAAGCATGCTTTTCTTCATCACCTACTGCCATCTGAACTTCGGCGGCAGATGCCGACTTAACACTCTCAATGTAGATATTTGCAGCCACTAAAACTTCACCGGACACCTCCCCTGTGCTAACCAAGAGATTTACAAACTCCGATCTCGCAAGCTGGTCTCCAGCCTCGCGACCAATTTCACTCAAACGCTCAAAGTTTGGAAATGATTCACCTGCATTAATCGCCTCATCTTCAATGCCATTCATTTTTCCTCCTACTCGTTTTTTAGAACTTTAATGAAAATGTCACTTGGCATGTTGACTCGACCAATCTGCTTCATCTTCTTCTTTCCCTTCTTTTGCTTGTCTAGAAGTTTATTTTTTCTAGTGACGTCTCCACCGTAGAGCTTAGCTGTAACATCTTTTCTCAGTGCGGATATTCTCTCCGACGCGATGATTGAACCGCCAATTGCCGCCTGAATTTTTACCTCGAAGTTCTGCCGGGGGATCAGCTCTTTCAACCGCTCAACAATGCGTCTCGCCTCAGCCCCCGCCTTCGGGGTAAAAGAAATAAACGACAAGGCATCAACCTTCTCCTCGGCAATTAGAATATCGATCTTTGATAATTTTGCTTCGCGCCAATCCAGAATTTCATAATTCATTGAGGCGTAGCCGGAGGAAACCGTTTTTAATTGGTCGTAAAAATCGATGATTAATTCGGCTAGGGGAATCTCATATTTTAAGAGCGCCCGTCCGTCATCAAAATATTCCGTATTCTTATAATTCGCCCGTTTTTTCTGAGCAATATCCATAATGTTACCGATATAATCTTTCGGCGTGATAATCTCAAGAAGAGCCCAGGGCTCAAAAATTTCACGGTATATATTTTCCTCCGGCATATCGGATGCCCGCTCAACCACCGCTTCCTCACCATTATTTTTGACAATGTGATATTCAACCGTTGGAGATGTAATTACGATATCAAGATCAAATTCGCGCTCGAGCCGCTCGCGGACAATATCCATATGTAAAAGTCCCAAAAAACCGCAACGGAAACCGAAACCCAATACTTCAGATCGTTCCGGCTCATAAGACAGGGAAGAGTCATTTAATTTCAATTTCTCAATCGCATCTTTTAACTCCGGATATTTGTCCCCCTCCGAAGCGTAAATTGAAGCAAATACATAAGGTTTGACTTTTTTGTAACCGGAAAGAGGGGAGTCGGCAGTTTCCTTTTTGAGCGTGATGGTATCGCCGACAGCCGCTTGTGAAACTTCTTTGAACCCGGTTACAACATAGCCAATTTCCCCTGCCGATAGGGGAGAGCGAGATTTTAATTTCGGCGAAAATATTCCTACATCCTCTGCCCTACCCCCGCTTCCGGTTTGCATCAAAATAAATTCGTCATTATTTTTAATTTCGCCATCAAAGACCCGCAAGTAGGCGACTACCCCGCGATAGGGATCATAATTTGAATCAAAAATTAATGCTTTAAGAGAGCCACGCTCCTCTCCTTTTGGTGCCGGCACGCGCTTGATAACGGCATTTAGAATTTCTTCAATGCCTTCACCGGTTTTCCCCGATGCCAAAATAATCTCCGATTCCTCGCAGCCAAGTAATTTGATAATCTCATGTTTAACTTCCTCCGGTCGGGCCGCTGGCAAGTCAATTTTATTTAGAACCGGAATAATTTCTAAATCGTGCTCGAGCGCAGCATAAAGGGTTGATAATGTTTGAGCTTCAATTCCCTGAGCAGCATCAACTAGTAAGATCGCGCCTTCAACAGCCGCAAGTGATCTAGATACTTCATAAGAAAAGTCAACGTGTCCCGGAGTGTCAATCAAATTCAAAACATGGCCAGCATATTCCATTCGGACCGGTGCCAGTTTGATTGTAATTCCGCGTTCGCGCTCCAAATCCATTTGGTCGAGAATCTGATCTTGCATGTTTCTCATCTCAACCGTGTGTGTAATTTCCAGCATCCGATCAGCCAAAGTTGACTTGCCGTGGTCAATATGGGCAATTATGCAGAAGTTTCTAATTTTATCTAAATTCATATTATTAACTTAAAAATTGTCTGCCCTGCGAAGTCTTCCGACAGGTGACCCTGAGGGCTTTAGCGTAGTGCGGCGGATTTTTGATAGTTCCATGGCCAAAATATACCATTTCTGATCCTGAAATGAAAGTCTAATTGCGTAAACTCTTTAGTACTTTAATATCGCTTTCCTCTTCCGTTTGTTTCATGTTTGGAGTTTCGATAACGCCCGGGAGATCTTTTAGCTTCGGATGATTGATAATTCTTCCAAAAGCGTCTTTGCCGATAAAACCTTTGCCGATATCAGCATGCCTGTCGCGATTAGAAAAGAGCGGGGCAACCGAATCGTTTAGGTGCAGACAGACCAAATGTTCTAATCCAATATACTTGTCGAATTCTTTTAGTGTCTCTTCTAGACCATCCTCTGTCGCCAGATTGTAGCCGGATCCAAAAGCGTGGGCAGTATCAAGTGTGACTTTTAGCCGATCTGATTTTACCTTAGCCATAATTTCCGCCAACTCGGCAAATCTGTCGCCGATAATATCGCCGGCACCGGCTGAATTTTCTAAAATTAAAAATGGCTTTTCGCTAGCAACCAGAACAGTTTTGATTGCCAAAGCAATTTTATCTATTACTTCAGATAATTTCTTGCCTTTTGTCGAACCAACATGGAAATTTACTCCGAGCGCCCCAAGCGAGGTGGCCTTTTTCATATCATCAATCAACGACTTAATTGATGCTTCATAAAAGAAAGAGTTTGCGGAGGCCAGATTTATAAGATATATACTATGAATGATGATCGGTTTGATGCCAGCTTTTCGATTTAGATCAACAAAACGATCAATTTCCTTTTCAGAAATTGGTTTCGGGTTCCAACGTTGTGGATCATTGACAAAAATTTGCATGCACTCACAACCAACGCTTGTGGCTCTACCAATCGCATCCGAGAAAGGATCCTGTGTTGAAATATGCGCGCCAAATTTCATCGCAGTATTACCTTATTTTTTTTATTATGACCAGCGATATTAATAAACTGGACCTTTAGAGTTTTTGTGTCAAGTATTGCCACCATCATATTTAGCGCCGCCGGTAGTTTTAGGACTTTAGTTTTGCCGATGTATCCAACACCCCAATAGGAGTGTTGGTGGCCGGAAATTTGAATCTTAGGGGCATTATTAAGTTCAACATTTTTATCAAATTCTTGATGGTCATGTTTTTTAAAGTTAACAAAATTTTTCGGTGGTATATGCGAAAGAAATATACTATTAGTCATTTCATCCTCCTTAACTTTCGGGTAGGAAATCCCATGGCCCCAAAGATCAGGTACACCGTCCATTCCGATAATTTTTTCATTTTCAAATTCCGTCATCTTTCCTTCAACCGAATATTTTCGTCTTTTCATCAGATCATAAACCGGTCCGACATCGTTATTTCCCGGCACCCAAAAAAGCGGGATCCCCGATTGTGCAATAATTTGATCAAATTTTTTCAGATATTCGACTTCGTGCCCTTGGTTAACAATATCGCCAGTAAACAGTATTAATTCCGGCTTTTCTTCAGCCAGGAAAATCTCGAGTGATTCCAAAAAACCATTTTTTGCGTGAGCATCTGAAATGCAAACGGCTTTCACTTCGGCTCCTTTATTACTTTTAGTTCAATTTTATCATCTGATGTTTCAATTGCGGAAGCAATCAATCCATTATCATCAAGCACATCGTTTAAGCTCTTGTTTATTATTAATTCAATCTTTTCCTTATTTTGGCCGTAAATTAGAATGTTGTCGACAGAATTTGGAGCAATTAAAAAGCTGAATTTTTTTTCCGTATTTACCCCTGGAATAATTTTAATCTTCAAAGTTAATGGTATAAAAGAATCTTTCAGTTTCCCGCGAAGGAGAATTTCGTCTTTGGTAATTTCATAACTGGAATTTTTTAGAGGAAATTCTGTGACGTCTGCTCCGGTAGCTTTAACAAATTCCAAACCCGTGAAACTCATTGTTGAAAGACCGTATCCGTGAATACTGGAAACTCGGTCCGAAAATGACTCCGTAATTTCTGATTGGCTGTCAACTTTAGTGCTCAAATTTAATCTCCTGACTTTAACAGCAGAGAATATCAGAGTAGAAAATATTATCAAAAGCAAAATAGTAGCAAGAACCCAAAAGCTGGAAAAATTGCGTTTCTGTTTTTCTAATTCAGCAAAAAAATTATCGTCCTTAGGTCGCCTGGAAACGCCATCAAGCTTTTTTCTCGACTCTATCTTCTGCATTGCCATTAACACCTCTCCTGATAGCCCAGAAGAGCTCCTGGGAACCAAATACATAAGTTATTGACAGATAAATTATCACTCCGGCAAAGATCGATATGAAAGTTTGCAGTAAAACCCCAACAAATCTTTGCATATCAACATAATTGTACAGCAGATGGGCAAGCGATCTCATGGCAACAGCCATAATTAGTGATGCAACCAAAATCTTTATGATTGAAATTGCAAACTCGAGATTGAAAACTTTTGATACCGAGTTTTTCAACCAGAGAAATAAAATTAGTGCATTCAAATAACTGCCGATTGAGAAGGATAGTGCCAATCCGGCGACTCCCATTTTTACCGAGAGGGGATAAGCAATTGCGATACTGACTACGATAGAAATTATGCTGATAACCGTTGGAGTTTTGGTATCATGTTTGGCATAAAACGCTTTGGCGAAGAGGGGAATTAAACCTTGGGCAATTAAGGAAAAAGAAAACCAGCCCAAGGTCAACGCTGCCATTTTTGTATCTTCCCAGCCAAACTTACCGCTTCCTAAAATTAGACGAATTATTTGCGCTCGAAATAAGATAAATACGGCCGTCGAAGGAGCTAAGAGATATACGATCACACGGATTGATCTCCCCAAATAAGAAGAGAAACTTTTTTCATCCCCACTAGATATACTATGAGCCAAAGCGGGGAATACGGCCGTCGAAAATGAAGTGGCAAAAACAACTGTCGGCATTGTTTGGATATTGTTAGTCAAGTTAAAAATTGCAATTGACCCGGCAGCCAAGGCCGAACTGATTGCAGTATAAACAACAAGCAGAATATTATTGGCCCCCATGCCAATAGCCCTCGGTATCATTAATCTTAAAACTTTTATTACTCCTGAAATCCGCCAATCAAATGAGGGAGAAAATTTCCAACCCAGGTTCATTGCTGTTGGCACCTGAGTCAGCATATGCAAAAACGATCCAGCGATCACACACCAAGTGACTGCAGTAATCCCAAACTTTTGAGCCAAAAAAACGGCACCAAAAATAATCGCTAAATTGTAAATTATCGGCGCAAATGAATAGGCGACAAACCGTTTGAAAGAGTTCAACATTCCCCCGATAAAATAAGAGACTGAAAAAAAGATTGGCGAAAGCAATAAAATTCTTGAGAGTTCCGTGGTTTTGGCCGTTCTTTCGAGATCAAAATTGGGGACAATAAGCGGCGTTAAATATGGCATTATGACAAAAAGTATGACCGAGAGAATAATTAGTGCGCTAGAACCCAATGTAATTAGAGTGTTAGCTAATTTAAATCCGTCAGCCTTGCCGCCTTTGGAAATTAAATTGGTAAAAACCGGAATGAAGGCTGCGCTAATAGCACCAAAAATTAGAATGTTAAAAATCAGGTCGGGAATTCGAAACGCCGCATAGTATATATCAAGGTTGTGAGTCGAAATATTTCTGGCCAGGTAGTGATCACGAAGCAAACCCAGAACATTGGAGAGCGTCATGGTAAATATCAAAATTCCTGCTGCTCCAAATAATGAGTTCTCCCTGTGAACCAGATTTTTAATTCTTTTCCACATCTTATTTTTGTTTTTCTTCCAAATATTTTTCCAGTTTTCTTAATGCTGGAATCCTCATCGAAAATTCTGGGTGTTTTAAAATGTCAATTTCAGCCCAAGTTTTTTCTTGACCGTCAGGAACAAAAATATGATCAAATCCAAAACCAGCGCTACCTCTTGGTGTATTGATAATTCGACCAAGTATTTCAGCGTCAAAGAATTCTAAATTTTCACCGTCATAATATCCAAAAACCACTTCAGCAACAGCTGTCCTGTCATCATAACCATCCAACAATTTGCACATGCCTTCATTGCCGATAGACTCCAAAAACCACTTGATTAGTGGTCCCGGAAGTTTTCCGAGGGCATTAAATACCAGTGAGACATCTTCAACAAAAACAGGTCTTTTTAATTTTTCATACGCCTGACGGACTTTATGTTCAGCAATAATTTTTAAATTAAGAGATTGAATCTCATCCAAATCAACTTTCTGATGATCAATTTCAATGTTCAAAAACTCCTGAATTTGTTTTGCCTTGTCAGAATTGCCAGTGATGAAAGTTAATTTACCCATTTATTTTTCTTCTTTCAACTTTGTTTTTATTTTAACTTCTTTTGGAAAGTAAGTTAGAAATTCATCTTCAGTAATGACTTCTTTCTTTAATAAGTCACTTGATACCTTATCAAGAATCTTCTTATTTGTCTCAATTGTAGATTTAGCCAGCTGATAGGAATTGTTGATAATGGTAGAAACTTCCTTATCAATTTTTGCCGCTACTTCGTCGCTATAGTTTTTCGACTCGGATATCTCGCGGCCGAGAAATATCAACTCCTCTTTATCGCCATAGGTTTGTGGTCCGAGTTCCTTGCTCATGCCGAACTCAGTGACCATTTTCCTAGCCAATTTTGTTGCTCGTTGCAGATCATTTTGGGCACCAGTGGTGATTTCAGCAAAAACAATTTCCTCTGCGGCTCGGCCTGCCAACATGACAGCTAAGTCATCGATAAATTTTGCCCTTGATATTAATCTTTTATCCTCTTGCGGCAAACTCCAAGTATAACCCAAGGCCATTCCTCGGGAAATTACCGAGATTTTGTGAACCGGATCGGAATTTGGCAGAATATGGGAGACAATCGCATGACCTGACTCGTGGACAGATGTGATTTGTTTTTCTTCCGTCGAAAGCACCCTGCTTCTACGTTCAGGTCCCATCATTACTTTTTCAATCGCGGCATCTAAATTATTTTGATTGACCGACTTTGAACTTTCTCTCGCAGCCAGAATTGCTGCCTCATTTGTTAGATTACGTAAATCGGCGCCGGAAAATCCTGCCGTTTGCCGGGCAATTTTGTCCAGATCAACTGCACTAGCAAGTGGTTTGTTTTTTGAATGGACTTTAAGAATATCGCGCCGCTCGTTTTTATCAGGTAAATCTATAGCGATCTGCCGGTCGAATCGGCCGGGGCGGAGTAGTGCGGCATCTAAAATATCAGGCCTGTTGGTCGCAGCCATTACAATTACGTTCGAATCGGTGTCAAAGCCATCCATCTCAACTAAGATCTGGTTTAATGTCTGCTCGCGTTCATCATGACTACCACCAAGACCGGCTCCGCGCTGACGACCGATAGCGTCTAGTTCATCGATAAATATAATTGCCGGAGAGTTTCTTTTGGCTTTAATAAATAGGTCACGGACACGGGAAGCACCAACACCAACAAACATCTCAACAAATTCAGAAGCTGAAATTGTGAAAAAAGGGACATTGGCTTCTCCTGCGACCGCTTTAGCCAGAAGGGTTTTGCCGGTTCCTGGAGGGCCGACTAACAAAACGCCATGAGGAATCTCGGCTCCGAGTTTCTTAAATTTTGCCGGCTGGCGTAAAAACTCGACGACCTCTGATAATTCCTGTTTTGGTTCCAAAAGTCCTGCGACATCATCGAAACTGACTTTTGTTTGGCCGACCAGTTTAGCACGGGATTTTCCGAAGCTCATGGCTTTTGCGTTATTCCCTTGTGCCGATCGGAACATAAACCAAATAAAGCCGCCGATCAAGAGAATCGGCAAAATTGCTGAGGCGATCGACCACCAGGCAACACTGTTGGCAGTATTTTCAACGCTGATTTTCACCTTATCGGAAGTAATACCATAATCGGTCAAATTTGCATCAGTTTCTTTAGTCGCAATTTCCTTGTTTCCGTCTTTAAGATTGGCAGTAATTTGATTGTCTTTGACGTCAATTGAATCAACTTTGTTCTGATTAACATCGGCGACAATTTCCGAAATGGCAACGCTTTTTATCTTTTTATTATTGTTTGTGAAGTATCCGGAAATTACCACACCAATTACTATCAAAATAATTGAATATAAGGCTATCCGACTCCAAATAGAGGGCCGCTCTTTCATAAAACTCCTTTTACCCTGTTAAATCCTGCCCTGCAGACCGGTTGGAAACCGATTTAACAGGGCGAGGTTTAGATACTATGATTTTACCATCTCTAAGCTCAATTTTCAACCTGGAACCTAGGATTTTTTCTTTTTTACCGATATTTTTGTTAATCAGCGCGACAACTTCCGACACTTGTGTTTCTGTTAAATCTTTATCTACACCATAATCCGATGCAATTTTACGGACAATCTCTTTCTGAATGGCAGGGGAGAGAGTAGTGAATTTTTTTTGTTCAATTATTATTTTTTTGTTTTCTTTACAAGCCAGCTTTGTATAGATTTCCAGAGAATACTGGCCAATAAAATCATCAATTTCAGCCGAGGTAGCGGACAGACGGGCAAAAGCTGAAGTGCAGACCGGATTAATTTTCGTAATTTCGGCAAAAATATTATGTCGTATAATGTTCCTAGTATATACTAACCTCCTATTAGAACTGTCAGTCCTGTAAGAAATTTTCTTCTCTTTCAGGTAGGAGAGAAGCTGATTTTTTTCCGCAAACAGTAGGGGACGAACAATATGGCCTCTTTTGGGACGGAGCGAATATAGTCCCCTAATTCCGGTACCGCGAATAATGTTTAAGAGCATGGTTTCAGCCAGATCATCTATATTGTGCGCGACAGCGATAATCTTTGCCCTCTCCTCTACCCTAACTTTTTCAAGAAATTCATATCTTCTATCTCTCGCCTGTTCTTCGTTTTTGATTCGGCTGTTCGCTTTTGCCGAAACAAATTTTAAATTTAATTTTTCTGCATTTTTTTTGACAAACTTTTCATCTGAGTCGGCTTCCCTGCCCCGGATACCGTGATTAAAATGAGCCACAATAATTTCCAAGCCTGACTCCCCGGCTAAACGCTCCAGCAAATATAGCAACGAAATTGAATCCTGTCCGCCGGAACACGCTAAGACCACTTTATCCCCTGCCCCAATTAGATCGTTTTCCGCGATGTATTTCTTAAACCGGAAATATAGATCCCGTTGGCTCAGCCGCGGCTCTCTTTTCCGCATTGTACGGCCTTCGGCCGAACTATTGGATCGCTTCACCCGCGACTTGAAACCGTGGTTTTCGCTTTCTTGTAATAAATTTTTCTGGGAGAGTTTAGACATTTTTATTCCTAAGTTGAAATTCTAACACAAAAATACATTAAATCAATGCCAAACACACTCATTCGATTGACCGAGAGAGAATTTTTTGCTATTATTCTAATGCGGGATGGAGCAGCCCGGTAGCTCGCGAGGCCCATAACCTCGAGGTCGTTGGTTCAAATCCAACTCCCGCAACCAAGATTTCTTATAATAAATTTACGGGGCAGGGTAGCTCAGTTGGTTAGAGCACAGGACTCATAAGCCTGGGGTCGAGAGTTCAAATCTCTCCCCTGCTACCAAAAAACATAGGGCCGAATGGGTCTTTTTTTAGTTCAATCTTATCTATCTTATCTATTTCCAAAAAAATACATGCTCCAATAAACATAGTTTGGCCGTGATATTTGAAGCGGCGACGCATCAGCTTTTAGCTCTTCGGTTTTCACTTTGTCGTATGATACCGCAACAGCAGTTTCTCCCGGCAAAACATAACGGAGTTTGGCCCTGGCAACTTTTTCTTTATAAGTGTTGGTTTTATAATAGGCAATATTATATTGCAGCTGTGAGATTTCGTCTTTTAAACTGTTAATTTCTTCTTCGTTAGCCGCCAAACCTTTATTCTCCTGATAGTTATCGTAGACGACTTTGCCGACTATAAAAAAAGCGTAGAGGATGAAGCAAATGATGATAAAACGCCAAAATCCCTCCGGCAAATTCCGCTTTATTTTAGTTTGCGAATTACTGTCTGCCATTTCCTAAAGTATATCACAAAGAAAAAATCCCCTGCGTTTGCAAGGGATTTTTTCTTAAGTGCTGTCTAAATTACCAGCGGTTCTTTTTATTGGTCGGGGCTTTCTTCGCTTTACTTCCTGTCTTTGCCGGTTTTCGGCTCTTCTTGATTACTTCACTCGATACAATTTCTTCTTCGTCATCTTTACCAAACCAGTAAAAATATCCGCCTGTTGCCGCTCCGGCAAGAATAATCAGGATGAATAGAATGATCCAAGGCGTCCAGTTTATATCTTCAGAATCACCACTATCCTCGGTTTCCGTGCCTTTGATTTCTCCCTGCTCCGTTGGAACCGGTGTAACAGTTTCTGCCGGTTCTTGAACAATATTTTGCGGCGTAGCCGGCTGAATAGCTACAGGTTCTGTAGCTGTAACGGTTTTAACAATTTTAGCTGATTGAGTCGTAAAACTATACTCAGAACCGGTTGCTTCAGGAGAACCATGAGACACGGTTCTGAAATAATAGGTTGTTCCTGGAATCAATTCAGTGATTGCAACTGTGTGTGAAGTAACTAGACCAGGATATGTATCCGTCGAAAATGCGTAACCATAATTTGGAGCTATGTCTTTTGTCGAATGTGAAACCGTATCATAAACGACTCGAGAGGTTGACGCTTGATTTGTCGTCCAGGTAATTGTCACGGAGGTTTCGCCAACGGCGGAAGAAGTTTCACCGCTAATTACTGGGGCAATACGATAAACAAATTCTTGAACTCCACTATCATTTCCAGCTAAATCGTAAGCTATCGCTTTGATAGTTGTGTCAACCACAACTGAAATTGGTGTTGAATATAAAGTACCATTTGTTTTACTCGGATCAGTATTGTCAGTAGTAAAGTAAATAACATCAGGATTAACATCATCACTTGTTAGTATAACCAGCTTTGCATCTTGATAATCATCTGCTTTCGGAGTAGCAGAAAGGATCGGTTTAGTATTATCAATTGCGTATGTGGTCTTGCCGGTTGCGGCAACATTTGGATTTCCCGCTCTATCAGTTGCCGTAATAGTTACAGCTTCGTCGTGATTGTGACCAGCCGGAACATTCCATTGGTAAGTCCAGACTAGATTGGATGTTTTTGTCATCGCTGTTGCAACAACAGCATCTCCGATAGCAATAGTCGGGGGAGTTGTTTCGTCAATCTGATCTGCTTCAGTAAAGGTTGCCGTAATATCCACTGTATCAGCATCGCGAACGATATTGTCGGGATGATTATCCGAAAGGACGACTGTTGGATCTGTGTTATCAATAACAATTGAGGTATAAGTCGTTAATGTTCGGCTGTTACCAGCGTTATCAACTACATACGCTCTTAACTCATAGTCTCCGTCAGCAACTGAGGTAGTATCCCACGAATATTCGTATGGCGCAGAATTATCAGTTGGCAAAAGATTTGTCCAACTGCCACCAGAAATACGATAAGAAAATCGAACATAATTTACTCCAGATGGCGTAGTTGGTGGAGTCGGATCATCAGCGGTGGCTGACAAAGTAATTGTACCTTTTGCAATTGATCCGGTCGCTGGAGCTGCAATAGAGACTGTTGGCAATGTCGAATCAATTGTGAAGAGTGAACTCGTTACTTGAGTAGTGTTATTAGCCTGATCAGTAGCTATTAAGCGAACTTCGGCGGCATTAGCATTTGTTCCAACTGGGACATTCCAAACATAATAACCATCATTCTCAGTTGCGGAAGTTATAGAATTCCAGCCACCTCCGTCGATTTGATATTCAAGCGCGATTGGTTGGCTGCCAAAATTTATATCGGAAGCAGACCAAGTGATTGTCCGATTTCCCGCTCTCCATAATGTTGAGGATACTGGAGCAGTAATCGAAGCTGTTGGATTAACATTGTCCCAAATAAAGGTGCCTGTGCTAGTCGATTCGACATGACCGACATTATCAGTCGCTCGAGCCGCTAGCGTATAAACACCATTTTTGGATCCCATTTGGGCTTTGTCGAGCACATAAGACCACGCCGTTGTACCTGAAGCAGTAACGCTGGAAGTAGTTGCCGTCCAGCCTGCACCATTCCAATAATCGCCAAACGGGTTGATAATTGTTACATCAACGCTAGCGATACCGGCCGGAGAATCATCCGCAGTTCCAGAAATTACACCATTTACCGGAGACAGATCCCAGGTATTCGGTCCATAAACTTGCCCTTGTAAATCTGAGCTGATGGTTGATGTTGGATCTGAATTATCGATAGTAAACACGGCGTCTGATGTGTCTTCGCTAGAATTTCCAGCGGCATCAAAAGCAATAATTTTTACTATTACTTGATCGCTATTAACATCCGGAACTGTCCAGTCATAGCTCCCATCGTTTACTTCACCAACTTCGACAAGTGAGTAACTGGAGCCATTGTTTGTTGAATAGTAAAGATCAATCGGATTAGCTAATAGATGACTATCAGTAGCTGGAGTCCAAGTAATTACGGTGCTGCTACCAGCGGCAAATTGCTCTCCACCGTTTGGAAAATTCAAACTCACAACAGGAGAGGTTGAATCCTCGGTAATCATTGGCACCACTGCAACAGGACTTTCATTGCCGGCAGAATCAGTTGATGTCACCAAGAAGAAGTTATCGGCATCTTGTGTTAGTGGAGTAGAAATTGAATAGGATCCGCCAGTCGCAGTTCCAGTAGCAACAACTGTGCCATCAGACTTATCGCCATCGTTATTCGGATCACTATAAATACTAATTGCAGTATCTGCTTCGGCATTACCAGAAATATTCCTTGCCCCAGAGTTAAGAATAATAGCAAGGCCCGGAACAATGACACTGGGGGCAGCTGGTGTATTGGCATCAATATTTAATCCGCTGCCAGAGGTAGAGATAACATTGGATAAATTCCCAGCTCGATCAGTTAATTGAATGCTCAATGCTTCAGCGTTGAGTAAATCAGAATCTCCCTCGCCAACTGTATATGAGGCTTCGTACCGAGTATCAACGGCATCATAAACGAAAGACAGCCCATAAGAATTTATTGAACCGGTAACAGTTGATAGATTTTGGTCAAAAAGAGCATCATCAGTATTGACGTAAACCGTTACAACCGCACCAACACCAACTGTAGCCCCGGTTGGAATCAGCCCGGCAGAGGTTAATACCGGAGCATAATCATCAAAAACACTGACGAAATCGCTAATAACAGAATTCGCAAAAACATCGATGCTATTTCCAGCCGCGTCCAAGACATTTCCAGCAGAGCTAACTGTCACAGAAAACACTCCACCCATATCTAAGTTGCCAGATTGATCGGTAATGCCTAGCTCAACAACTGAATCATTTTCAGCATTTGAAACCCCCGATACTGTAATAGATCGCTGATCAGCCAAAGTTGACAAGTTACCGTCACTATCATAAAGAACCGTATAATCAATAGCAGTTCCTGCAGTTGGAATGTTTTCAGAAAATCCGACCGACAATATGTCATCGCGATCATTTTGCCCCTGCGTGTAAACTAAACCGATTACATCGGGACCAACCTGAGGCTTTACACCATCAACAGCAGTAATCTGGCTATTAGTATTAATGGTATTGCCAACTAAATCATCAAGACTTGATGCTGTAATTGTTGGAGTTGCGCCTGAAGGTAAAGCGGAAGTCGTATCTAAAATTACTTTAGTTGGGGTATCAACTGTTACACCTGTCACCAGTCGGACAGGATTATCAATAGAAAAATCAGATGAATCAACTGTGGTTGCGTCTATAGACTCGCTAAAATTTACTACGACTCGAGTAACTGAAGCTGTATAAGACGAAACTAGAGTCGGGCGGATTGTATCAAAATCCAAGGCGTTTGTTATTACACTTCCAGATTGAGTGTTGCCGGCATTATCAGTTGCTGTTACCGCAAAATATGAGTTACCATTCAAAACCCCTTCTAGAAGCGGGCTTGAGGTATTACCAGCCAGTAGTGCAGTATCAGCCGGGTTGCCGGTAGCCGCAGATATATTAATTGTATAGGTGGTGCTATCGCCTGTTATATCTACTAGTGTGCCTGCGCTAAAAGCAATTTGATCACCGATTCCAGCAACTGACGATGGAGTGGAATGATTCTCTACAATTGATATATCACCGTTACCAGTAATAATCGGGCTAATGCCGTCAACCAAATGATCTTCATTATCAGTTACAGTTGACGGACCATCGCCATTTGTTGCGGTGACTATTATATCGGCATCAGTAACGTCAACAGAGCCATCGATAATACCGGTGCCGGCTTGCCAGATATGACTGCCAGGGGCAGTCTCGGCACCAACTTCGACTCCGCGACCGAATTCTGAGAAGTCGAAAGAAACAGTTAATGCATAATCAGACGGCAAACTTCCAGTATCATCAAACCACGCCGTCACAACATCACCGATTTTGAATGTACCACCAGAACCGGTACCATTGGCCAAAACACCGATGTTTGCCATAGTTAAACATGGTGCTGCTGCTTGAACCATAGTTGGAGCCCAGACCTTTATCAACCAGGATGGTGTCAACATGCCAAAAGCTAACACTACAACCAGAAATTTGTATAAAAATTTCTTCATTTCCTTCTCCTTAATTAAACATGTAAAAATCAATTTCTTGCTCAGAAACCTAATAAAAATTAAATTGTTAACCTGCCAAAGATCGACGTTAAAGAACATTCGTCATATCTTTTGAAAACGGCAAATCTCCCTCCGCCCTCTCTTGGCAAATCCTGAAATTGTCCTGTGGTATTCACCTTCATGCTTCCCATAGCGCACGGTTTGTGGAGTATGAAATAGTATTACTAATTCATACTTTTCGCCCGCCATAGGTACTAGCGCATCCACGCCAGAAAATTAGCAACTCGCTTGTTTTCTGTCAACAAAAAAACCGGCCATTACTTGCCGGACACTAAAAACAACAGGTCTGATGTGAACAAATTTGTTATTTACTGACCGAAGAGTCCTGAAAGGGCGGCAGTAATTCTGCCAAAAAATTGGACGATGGGTGATTTCGGTTTGGCCGCCATCTCTGTAGTTAGAGTTGTTTCCGTTACTTCCCCGTTTTCTGAATAAACGCCCTGAACAACGCCAACACCGACATCTTGATATTCGGGATTTAAAATATTTTGCCTGTGAGTTGGCGATTTCATCCAAGCCTTAACAATGTCCTCTGAGGTTGAGAAACCTTTGGCCAAATTTTCACCGGCGACCGAATATTCGTATCCCGATCTGATTATAAACATCCAAGGAGTTAAACCGTAAGCATAATGTTCAAAATAATTCCGTGCCAGCATATCGGAGGATTTAGTATATGCCGCTTGATTTAAATTTTGGTTAGTGGTTAAAGGCGACAGTCCAACCGATTCTCTCTCCCGATTTATTGCAGAAATTATATTTTCGGGAGAAATTTCTGAAGCGCTGGCAATAAAAACCGTAGCTAAACCAATAAAAAACAGCGCAGCGATGGTAACCGCCGGCAAGACTTTTCTTTTTATCTCCGTTTCCTCCATGTATCTATTGTCTTATAAAAACTTTAATGATTCAAGTTTTTTCAAGTTTATTGAAATTTCAATTATTAAATGTTACTCTTAAAATACTAGGGCTCGTAGCTCAGTGGTTAGAGCGGCCGGCTTAATAATAATATTCCTAAGTCTTTTGATAAGAAATATTATACTAGGGCTGCTCGTCGAGTAATCGATGAGTGATTCTTGTCAAATTCGGGGAAACCTAAAGCGTTAAAGCTATGGCAATCCCGAGCCCCATTCAGCGGGGTGTAGAGACTGGTAGACAGGCATCCTAATTTATCTAGTGATAAATGGATGAAGGGACAGTCCAGACCACGAACTCGAAAGAGGCGGCTAAAGTCGAAGTGGTAAGCATAACCGGTTGGTCGCAGGTTCGATCCCTGCCGAGCCCACCATATGATAACGACAGGGAGCGAACGGGAAGGGGTCGGGAAACGGGAGTTTCCCGCGGAGGAAGAGAATAGAAACCGTGGGTTTCTATGAGCGAGCTTCGCAAACGGGTGAAGATCCCTGCCGAGCCCACCAAACCAGGTCTTCTGTTTAGAATCTTTCATTGATAAAATAAACGTTATGACTTATAAAAACAAAAAGACTTTATTAATAGTGATAATGTCAGTGCTGATGTTGATATTCGCTCTGACATTGTCATTATTTTTATATCAGCGGGCCTATGCCGGCAGAATTCTAAATAATGTTTTTTACAACGGAGTAAATCTAACGGGGAAAACCAAATCACAAATAAAAACAATTATTGAAAATGATGCATCACCGCTTCTAGACAATAAAATTGTTGTTAAATCCGAAGCAGGGAAAGAATATACTGCTCCATTTTCGCAAACCGGAATATCACCGGACATAAACAACACAGTCGATATTGCTTTCTCCTATGGCCGAGATGACCAATTCATGAAAATGCTATTCAAGTTGTCAAAAACCGTAGTTCAAAAAGAAGATATTGGACTTGATATTGAATTCAATGAAGAGGAATATCAGGCCTACATTAGCAGGGCTCAAGAGAATTTAAACATGCCTCCGGTTGATGCCAGTTTATCAATCAAAAACGGAGAAGTTATTACCAATACGGGGAAAAACGGCAACACCATCGACGCTTCAGGCCTAAAAAAATCTTTAACTGATCAATTTTTCAGCGGATCAGAGACAGCCACTTTGGAAATTCCAATTACACCCGTTACTCCTACTCTGCTCACGGATAATTTAGCAACGGCCAAAAGCATGGCAGAAAAATACTTATCGCATAACATGACTCTGACATATAATGGCCAGAACTATTCCGTTGGAACCGGTGATATTTCCAGTTGGATCTCTTTCGGCTTGGAAAATGGAAAATACTCTGCCTGGCTAAATAACAGTGCCATAAAAAACTATCTGGCGAAAATTGCTGCCAAAAATGATGTACCAGTAATTGATAAAAAACTGTCGGCCACGGATCTTACTCATGTCCTTCAAGAGGGCCGTCAGGGAGTTTATTTGAATCAAGACGATACACTGGACAAAATCGTTGCGGCACTAAATTCAACAGCGGCCGGAGCAACAATTGCCATGGTTTCGATGACGAAAGAACCGCAAATATTGACGGTTTTTCCTGATGAAGGCATTGTTCCCGGCAGATTCCCCGGAAAATATATTGACATTGATGTGGCACATCAGTTATTGACCTTGTTCGATGGGACAAATCAAATTGGTCAGTATATCATATCGTCAGGCAAAGCTTCAACTCCTACCCCGGTTGGCACTAGAACAATTCAAGGACACGGCGGGCGAGCCTGGTCGGCACCATATGGACTTTATATGCCATACTTTATGAGCATGGGTGGCGGTTATGGAATTCACGAACTTCCCGAATGGCCAAATGGTTATAAAGAGGGTGAATCCCACCTGGGAACTCCGGTCTCTCATGGCTGCGTTCGGCTTGGCGTCGGCCCGGCAGAGTTCGTTTACAATTGGTCGCCCGACGGAACACCGGTCTACATACATAAATAAAGCTTTGTAAATCAACAGTGTGATATAATAACTTTATGAATTACGCGAACACATTAAAACTATCGACTTCGGAACTTGATATCACTGAAACCAAAAATTCAGAAGTTATTTCTGTTTTGTCAGATGTAAATCTTGGAGATTCAAATAAAAAAACACTCCAAGAAATGACAGACTTCAGGGATCTTCACAATGAAGACTGTCAAAAATAAAAATATCCTTATTGATAGTTGCATCTTATTGTATTGTGAAGCCCAGATATTCAAGATTGAAATTAGAGAACTTTTAAGAATTCTAACCAATAACGGCAATAAACTTGGGATATCCGAGTTTAGTGGGTTTGAGGTGCTAAAAAACGCTAACGAAAAATATAAGGAATATTTTGTTAAATTACTAAACTATTTACAAAATATTCCTGTCGATAAACGAGTTTTAATAAATGCAATAAAAATTTTTAAATACTATGAGCATAAAAAGATTAATGACATTAAAAAGGCACAATCGGGCGATTTAATAATTAGTGGAACATGTTTATTATTAAAGGAACCACTATTACTGACAACTAATATAAAAGACTTTCACAAGCCTCTTTGGAATATCTACAAAAAGACCTATATTGTTTATGAACTTGAAAATAAATTTGAACTGCTTAATATCTACCTATTAAAACCAAATATTGAGACATTAACAAAAAAATAAACTATCTTTATCATTTTTTTAGAACGATTAATTCTTTTGTCATGTTCTCGTTCGGACCGGAAACGGCGTCTAAGAGTGTCTGGTATTTGTAGATATATTTCTCTCCTTTTCTAGTACCTGGATCATTGGTAATAAAAATTCCCTGGTTATCATCGTAACCGATAATGACCAGCATGTGATATTCTGGGCCCGCTCCGGTAAAGTTTGGATTTCCGAGTTTTCTTCCGGCCGTAGGTGCAATAACCGGAGTGCCGCTGGAGATATATTTTTTAATTACGGCTTCGTTATATCCGGCCAAAACTTTGCCATTTAAGCCAAAATATTGGCGAGCCAAAAGCAAAGTCATTTGAGCATCTAAGTCTTTATGGACACCAAATCTTTCTATTTGCCAGCCAACTGATTGGTCAATTTCGGTTTTCATTTCATCCTTTGTCAGCCCTTTTGATTCCAGATAATGTTTTGTGATAATAATCGACGCTTCCTCGCAGGCATCTTGATACGGTTGCGACCAATCGCCAAACGGCGCCTGTGAAGCGAACGGCACAGAAAGCAAATAACTTGCGGACAGCTGTACTTCTTTTTCTTCCACTGTTTTTAGCGTGTTCATGCCCCCGCCGCCATTTTGAAAAATCTCCGTTTGATCGTATTTGGTTTCGGCAATTCCCGAGGTTTTATTTCTCAATCGGGATTGAAAATAAAAAACAACAAAAAAAAGTCCGGCAATTATTACAAGACCGACAAGCGTTTTTAGAATTCCACTATGTTTTTTCATCTTAAATACGACTTGAGAAAACTGGGATTATTTAATGTCAGTGAGTTTAAAAATTACTTCTGAACCTTTTTTAATCTCTCCTCTAAGAATCTTCTCTGCCAGAATGTTTTCCACCTGATCAGAAATTACCCGAGACATTGGCCTGGCACCCATTTCCGGATCGTATCCCAATTCTGAAAGCTTTGCAAGCGCGGCAGTTTCTACTTTAAGGATAATTCCTTTTGTCTGGTAGATGCTTTCAGCCAATTTTCTAATCATCATTTTTGCTACTTCCGTTATTTCGATCTTAGAAAGCGGATAATAGTAGACAACTTGTGTGAAACGGTTGATAAATTCCGGTCTAAAAATACCCTGATTTTGAATATATTCTACAACCTGCTTGCTGGCTTGTTCGTATTCAATGTTTTCTGCCGTTAATTTGCGGATTAAATTGGCTCCGGCATTGGAGGTAGCGATAATAATCGAATTCTTAAAATAAACTTTTCTGCCGGCCGAACTGGTAATGAAACCCTCGTCCATGATCTGCAAAAATAAATTTAAGATGTCCGGACTGGCTTTTTCAATTTCGTCAAAGAGAATGAGCGAGAATGGCTTATCCCTAACTTTGGAAATTAACTCCCCCTCTATTCTCGGCCCATGACCGGCAGGAGCTCCGATTAATCTATATACATCCTCTTTATTCTGATATTCACTCATGTCGAAACGGATCATCGCATCTTTAGAATTAAAATAAACTTCTGCTAATGCTTTGGCGGTTTCAGTTTTGCCAACGCCAGTAGGGCCAAGGAATAAAAAGCTGCCGATCGGCTTGCTACTCTCGGTGACACCAGCCCTTGAACGTTTTAGGGCTCCCGACACTGCTTCGACTGCTTTAGTTTGGCCGACAATTCTCTTTTTTAACTCCACTTCAAGGTTGACCAAGAGTTCCTTTTCCTGACCGGATGCCTCTTTAACCGGAATGTTCGCCTTCGAGCTGACATAGTTATCAACCACATCAACAGTAATAATTTTATTCTTGCTGTTTGATAAGGTATTCGCCGACCCTTCAAGTATGCTGATAGATTTCTCGGGATTTGGCAGATCCAAAATATACTTTTTTGCTAATCTAACGACTTCTTTTATCGCCAAGTAGGTAATGAGCACACCAAAATGTGACTCGATTCCCGGAGCCACATCTTCCAAAATTCGAAGCATTTCATCATCGGTAGGCTCTGCCACTTCGACTTTTTCAAAACGCTGAACCAGAGCTGAATTTCCAGCAATTAAATTGCTATAACTGGCGACATCGGTTGTGCCGATAAAATTAATTTCAGGATAAGATAAATATGGAATTAACACAGACGTCGCGTCAACTTGTCCCGCTTCTCCGGACGACAGAATTTTTTCAATGCCATCAATGAAAATTATAATGTTGCCGGCGCTGGCAGCTTGAGAAAAGACTTGGGTAATTCTTTCGGTAAATTCTCCCGGCCCCGAAAGTCCGGAAATTAAGAGGTCAACATTTAATTCAACTACATGTTTGTGCGCTAGATTCGGCAATGTTTCGCCCAGATCAATTTTTCGGGCGAAACCTAAGAGGGTCGTTCTCTTGCCGATTCCCGGCTCGCCGACCAGGACAGCATTGGCACCAACATTGCGGTTCAGCGCCTGTTCCAAGAGCTCGATTTCCTTGTTGTGGCCGATCAGTTCCAAACCCAAACCCCTGGTTTCAAGCGACTCGGTTAAATCAACCGAGTAGCGATCGAGTTCCTGCGTATATCCGTAGGCCCAATCCTTACCTACTCCTCCAGTTAAATGGAGATATTTGGGATCAAGAAAATGATGCCTGTCTGCTATTTTCTTCTCGATATTCGTCTGCCAATAAACAATATTGGCTAAATCATCAACGGTAATATTGAGGCCCGAAAGGTAGGAAGAAAAGGCTAAATCGGCTTCAGCAAGGGCAACCAAAAAGTCCCCTGACTCAATTTGGTCGTGATTTTCTTTTATCGCAATCTCCAACGCCTTTTCGGCTAAAGTCGAAAATCTGACTCCCGACATAGCCTTTTGCTTCGATAAAATATCAAGTATTTCAGTTTTTGATTTTCCGAGCCGGGCAAAAACGAAATCGCTCTGTTTTGATTCGATTATTACCGACAAAACATCGGATGTGTTAGATTCCTCCAAATCAGACCCTAATTGCAGTAGTGCCAACGATAATTCAACCGAAAACGAATTTACGGCATTAATCTCCCCGCCCTTAGCAACGCTATCTTTCATTTCTTGTGGACTTTGGATTTCCGGACTTTTGACGAAATATCTCAAAAAGCTACGAATTGCGATGAAAAATAGAAACAATGCTAGGAAAACTTGGTCTAAACCGAAATATTGGCCAAGAAGATCCGGATTATAAATAAACATTGCCCAAATTGCCAAAACTGCCAAACCGAAAAGCCAAAATATTGCTGATAATATTTTTCCGGCGCCACTGGAAAAGAACCTGTTTATTGCAACTAGTTTTTTGATTCTTGTAGCCGAAAAGTTGGCTTTAATTATTGTATTCATTTAATAGCTCGTGCCATTTAGGTTCACTAAGCCAAAAATCAAGAGTATTAAAACTGTAATCGGAAACGCCAGCCAAAGAGCGAACAGTGCGACAGATATTGAAACCGTGACGACAAACAAAATTGCAAAGCTGATTAAAACTGATGTTTTCGCCAGAAAACCGATTACCCGCGAGGCTAAATTCAACATAAATACCTGGAACTTCTGCTGTAGAGTTAAACCGTCCGTTGATATAATGTCGCGCTTCCAGGGAGAGAACCAAGTCGCCAACAAAACCTTGACTGAAAACATGTCAAAAAGTGAAATCATTGCTGCTAGGAAAGCCAAATACAGCCGGCGCGGTAAATATCCGTACCACCAGCTGAAAAATAACAGTCCTAAGTTACTTGTCCCCTCCTTCATATGTGAAAATGTTAGCTTTCTTTTTTCGAAATTGCGCCGTTTGGACAGATCGATTTAACCTGATCCATATCGCAATCACATTCGCCGTCAGATATTACGTGGGACTTTTCATCCTTAATCTCGAATAATTCCGGAAAAGCATCTGCACAAACTCCACAACCTACGCATTTTTCCTTGTCAACGGAAAGTTCACTCCCTTTTACCATGGGTCTGTCTCCTTTGCCCTGTTAAATAATCGCGTCGCGATTGCGCCAATGGCGCATTTAACAGGGTAAACTTATTTATTTCTATCCTAATTATAGATGATTTTAGGCAAAAAAAACAGCGGGTGTGCGACGTGCACTACCCGCCTTCAGTACTCACAGGGTTCAGCTAGCTAACGGCTGCGGTGATTACGCTGCCGCAGTCGGGGCAACGCGTCAGACCCTCTGCTGCCAGTTCTTCATCGGTCAGCTCCGGCAGTTTCTTGACAACAAGGCTGCTCGGAGCCAAGATCTGGATCGGCTCGATCTCGTAGGAGATCGGCTTGCTGCCGGTCGCTTCGCGGCGCTTGCGTTCCTCGTCGCATACATCATCGAAGCTGGCAGTCTCGAAGATCACGGTGCGCGACTCAACGTTATCCCAACCGGAGGGCGTGGGCTGCCCTTTCCAGATCTTCTCGAAGAGGCGAAACCCGACGATGATTCGACCCCGGCCGGGTTTGAAGTAATGAGGCCCCAACAGCCGGTCGTTCAGTTCCCGCTGACGCAACCTGGCAAAACCTCCGGTACGCGTGTGGAAGTACTCATCGACAATGTGAAGCCCCGCCATCTTACACGACGGAATCCACATGCCGAATGCGGCGAAGGCCAGCTCGTTCAGGATCACCTCCACAAAAGGCGCATAAGACCTGTGCTCGACATCGTCTCCACGGTTCCACAGTTCTGCCCCCAACTGCTTGACCTGGTACCCGCGCACTAGCGCCTTGTCCTTGCCCTCGAGGCGCGGGCGGATGAAACCCTTGATCGCCTCTGAGAGCCGGCCGGGAAAGGCCTTGTCGGGATAGTCCAGCTTGCCATCTTCTCCGACCATCAACCGCTCGAATGCCGGGTTGTCGATGATCTCGAGCAGCAGGCGCCACCACTTGTGGAACAACTGCCGATGATCAACGAACTTCCAGACGTGGTCGATCCAGATACCCGTCTCGAAGACGGCCAGAAACAGTCCGCAGCAGAGATCTGGCCTTGGCAACGGCTCGGACTTGAGAACATCAGCCACCTTCGCCAGCCAAACATCCACTTTGTCAGGCCGATACGCGACTGTCGCTCTGGCAACCAACGCGACTGCCCCCCAGCTGGTGTTGCCGTCCTTCAGCAGGTTTGCCATCCTGTTGAAGTTGACCCCCTCGGAGTAGCCTCTGGCTTCCATTTGGTGGAACCAGGCCTTAGTCAACTCTACCAGTTCGCGTTCGCCCCGCCCTGTGAACGTCTGACTGTCCAACAGCTCCTCGGCAATTTCGATCGGCATGCTACATTCTCCTTTCAAAGAATGCGCAGAGATTTGAGACACCCCATTCCTTTCAAAATGAGGTAATTTCCGGTTATCACCCGAAATCAAACAAAGCTTAACAGCTAAATATTTATCTGTAAAGACAAAAACAGCTTTTATTTGTAATAAATACTCCCCTGGGGTATAATGTGGAAAAGCGGGGGTATAGATGTGGATAAGTCTCAGCAATTTAGAATTTAAAATTTTCAATTTAAAAATTATGGAAATTCAAAAAACACAAAATAGGCTCAAACGAATAGAAGGTCAAATCCGCGGGGTACAAAATATGGTCTCGCTTCTTCGATCCTCCGACGAGATCATTATCCAGTTGTCAGCAATTCGTTCAGCAGTAAATTCACTGTTGTATGAAATTATCGATCAGGAAATCGACCAAGCCGATCTGGAAAGAATTAAGGAACTAAAAAAGACGCTCAAGCGCCTATCAAATAAGTAGCTCAGGATTTAAATCAGTTTTGTCGCTAAGAGTACTAAGATTGCACCGGCCGTAGTATAAAAAGCCAAATATATCGAGTTTCCTTTCTCGTGTGCTTCGGGCAAAAGGTCGGAAGCACCGATGTAGAGAAAGAAGCCGACAAAATAGGCCAGGATATAGGTTAATGAAATTTCCGATATCTTGATCACCTGCGGCAGAAAAATGCCGGCAACCGGAGCCAGTGCCACAGCAATCAGAAAAGATGTTATATGCGCCCGGTCATTCTTATTCGTTAACATTAAGGCAACCGTACAGAGACCATCGGAGAATTTGTGGAGCACAACGCCAATCGAAATTAAGATTCCAATCGACGGGTTAATCAAAAAACCGGCACCCATAGCCAAACCGTCAATCAAACTATGGAGCGTGATGCCGATGCCACCAAGGAAACCAATATTTTCATGATGATCATTTTTACAACCTTCTTCGGTACACGAGTGAACTACCATAAATTTCTCAAGAAAATAGAACGACAGAAACCCACCGAGAACCGCCACCATTGGACCGAAACTACTGACGTTATTACTCTCGATTAGGTCGAATACTTCGGGCAAAATCTCGAAGAATGCCAGAGCAACAAGCACGCCGGCCGCAAAAGCCATAACGAAATGCAATCGGTTTCTATATCGAAACGCGAAGTAGCCGCCAAGAATGGTGGCCAAGAAAGCTAGAATTGCAAAGAAAATTAACATGAGACAATCTTAGTTTATAAAGTTTATAAAGTCAAAAGTTTATAAAGCACGTTGAGTGATGGTCTATAAAATTGAAACTCATTGGACTTTACAGACTTTAAGAACTTTTTACTTTCATCTTGATATGAATTTATTCGTAGCGCAAAACATCCAAGGCATTTACCTGAGCCGCGCGGCGAGCCGGATAAATACCGGTAATGAAGCCGACCAATACCGCGATGAGGACTACTGTCATAATTAAGCTAAACGGGTAGTAGAAAACCGAAACCGGATCGCCGCCTGCCCGTAGAGCAAATGCGTTTAATATCGCGTTGGCGGTCAAGCCAAGAACGACTCCCCAAATTATGCCAATCGCCCCACCGATAATACCAAGAGTTACCGCTTCAGCCATAAACAAGCTTTGAATATTTTTCTTATTCATGCCTAAAATTTTCATTAGCGCAACTTCTTTGACTCTTTCCAGCAGTGATATTGTTAGAGTATTGAACATTCCGAGCAAAGCGACTAAGAAAGCAATGAAACCGAAACTGCCTAAAACAATTTTAAAGACTGAGAAGACTTGTTCCACTTGACTAACGGTATCTCCAACATATTGAGTCTTTAGCCCAAAACCTTCAATGTTTGCCCGGATGTTGTCTACTTTACTTCGATCAGTGACTCTTACTTTTGCTTGAGAAAATGTAAGAAGCTCCCAACCAGAAACTGCTCCAGCATTAACATATACTGATGGCGACGAATCATCTTTAATAATCCCTACAATTTCAAAATCTTGATTTGCCTTGGTGTCCGACTCACCACTCTTTGCCAATTCCTTCGGAATAATTACGTCAAAATTGATTTTTTTACCCAAAGTCGATTCCGGATTATCCTTAGTAATAAAAGCCAAATAAGAGGTATTAACAACCGCTTGTTTATTGTCAGATGATAGACTTCGGCCGTAGCGGATTTTTTTTCCGGACCAATCCAAATATTTCTCATTTGTAGCAAAAAAGGCGGTATCCATAGTATTGTCGCCATTTTTTGCCTTAGCCCCCAAATTTGTTATTGTTTCGGCCGATGAAACGAATTGTATCTTAGCAATTTTATCTATGGTCTCACTGTTGAGCTTGATGATCTGTGAATTACCGGTACCGACATCAATTAACTGGAAGGCATCACCACCGGTAATTTGTTGCGTTACCAGTTTTTGAATTCCGGATCCGAATGATATTAAAAAAACCACCGATGAAATCCCAATAATAATACCAGCCAAAGTCAAAACTGTTCGAAGCCGATGCGCCAATAAGTTTTTCACGGCTAATTTAAAGAGGAATTTCTTATCCATGATTTGTGTCCTTAACTATTGAACCGTCTCGGATTTCTATTCTCCTGGTACCAAAATCCCAATATTCTTCGTTGTGAGTAACCATTAAAATTGTGCGCTTGTATTTTTGATTCAGGTCTCGAAATATTTTCATAATCTCTCCTCCCGAAACCGAATCCAGATTACCGGTTGGTTCGTCTGCCATCAAAATCCAGGGGTTTGAGACAAGAGCCCTTGCCAAACCGACTTTTTGTTGTTGGCCTCCGGATAGTTGAGTCGGCATTTGATCCGCCAGATCGGCTATTCCAATATCAGACAACATTTTTTGGGCATGCTTAATTGCTTCGGTCTCTTTTTCTCCTTCAACCATTAACGGAAGCGCGACATTCTCTATAACTTTAAGTGATTTTATCCAATATGGCATTTGGTAAATCATACCGATCTTTTTCGCTCTGAACATCGCTCTTTCGTCGTCATCAAGGTCGTATATTTTTGTTCCGCGGATTGTAACATCACCTTTTGTTGGTTTATCCAAACCGAGAATAATATTAAAAAGAGTTGACTTGCCGCAACCGGAGGGGCCGAAGAGAATGATAAAATCCGTTGATTTGACATTCAAATTTACAGATTTTAGCGCCTGGATCGTGTTTTTCCCAACGACAAAATCTTTGTCGACATTATTGACGCCGATTATTGTTTCATGCTGTTTTAGATCTTCTGGCATTTCCCTCCGTAAACATTACTTTTCATATTATACAGTAAACTGAAGCTTTCAAGAAGTCTTATTGCCTCAAAATCCCAAACGTTTCTGGTTAATTTACATTATTTTTGAAATCCAACCAAAAAGATTACTCAGGGTTTTCATCACAATATTGAAGATTGAACTGACTGTTTCACCAGAGATTACAGTTTCATCTTTGCTCTCCGCCGTATTACCCGCTCCATCTTTGGCGATTACCTTGAAGTGATAAGGAGCTGATGGTAACAGATCTGTAATTACCACCACGTGGTCGGTTGTTAATCCGGAATCAGCCTGACCCTTCTTTCTGTAGGTTGCCCCAGAGATACCACTGTCATACTCAATTCCGCCAGTTGAAGGTTCATCGGTTTTCCAAGAAATAACTACGCGAGATTTATTCGCTAATCCACTGCCGACATTCGACGTATCAACAGAAATGCTTGATATTGTCGGTGGTCGGGAATCCGCACCGGTATTTAATATTTGCGAATCCGATTCGACTAGATTGCCAAACTGATCGCGTCCCGAAACTTTGAATTTATAATCCGTGCTGTTTTTCATATTTGACAACGAAACTTTATGATCCTTGACAAGTGCGGACTGGCTTTCTTCAAAAACTAGAGCATCGCCAACATCTTTTGGTGAATATTCAACACTCGAGGTAGTAGGAACATTCGTTACCCAAGAAATTAAAACTGCCGGCGCAATACCCGAAAGATCGGCTTGATAGCTAATTTGTGATATCTGCGGTAATGGCAAAGTATCAAAAACATAATCATCCGAAACTAATAAATTTCCATCAATATCACCACCGCGAATTTGGAAGTGGTATCTGGAGGTGTGGGTTAGGTTGGTAAGTTTTACGGAGTGACGAGTCGTCATCGACGAATCATTTTCCGGCAAAATCGATCCGTAGCTTATTTCAGCACCAAAATGGACTCTAGTGTTCGAAGCGCTTGAAGTTTCCCAGGAAATATCAGCTGAATTTAGAGCGATATTTGAAATCAAAACATTGGCTATTGTTGGAGCAGCAAGCGTAGTAAAATTGTAGGTTACTGAATAAGCGCTATCCGATGAATAATCCCTATCAGCATCAAGCGCTTGAACCTGATAGTAATATTTTGTATTTGGTTGGAGACCGACAAGGATAATCGACTGTGCGGTTTTAAGTTCTGGATCAATCTGTGAGCGAGACAAGTCGGCTTCAGATGTACCAAAACGGACAGATGAAGTTGAGTTTCTGGAGACTATCCAAGTTATAGAAGCTGAGGTAGCTTTTGTTTCGACATCCAGCTCGGAGATAATAGTCGGCGGAGTGGTATATTTACCGGTCGGGTTCTTGGAGACTGTGGTTGAGGAAGCGGAAGCCGAATCGGCGTTATCAACAGCTTTGACCTGATAATAATACACTGTGCCGGTCGAGAGTCCGGAATCAATATAAGCGGTAGATGCAGTTGTAGCCACTTCGCTGAAAGAAATGTTGTTAGTTGAACGCAAAACGCTATAATGATCTGTTGCAACTGGCGGGTCTGCTGAACCACTAATCCACTGCAAGGTTAGCATAAATCTTTCCGTGACTCTATCTGATGAGTCAACAATTGAAACTTGATTTGGAATTGGCGGAGCCGCAGTCGTACAATTAAACGTCGCTGTGCCGTAGTTTGCAACATCAACACCGTAAGCTCCGGAATCGTCTTTGGCTACCAAATAGAAAATATTATCACCCTGTTGAGTAGCAAAAGCATCTTCGGCCAAAGAAGTAGCAGCGCTACCGGTCCAGGTTAAATTGCTGGTAGTCGGGACAGCATTAATTGAATAGCCATAGTCGACTATCGGCCGAGAATGGACCGGAGCAGTCCAGGAAAAAGCGAAGGTATTAACATCGTCGATGGCTGGCGTTGCTGTCACAGCCGTCGGTTTGGTTGGGACTTCATTTGAATAATAATATGTGGTTTGGACTTCGGCTGAATAATTACCGGCATTGTCAACCGAGCGAACAATAAAGATATTTTCTCCGGTTTGATAGGATGTGATACCAGTCTTGCTGGTTGCGACTTGAGTAGCACTCCAAGAGTCGCCGGAAGTTCCTCCGCGCATGTATTGGTAACCCTGTATGCCGGAACTGCCGTCCCCTGCGACATCGGTTGCCACCGGCCAAGTAAAATCAAAACTGTTGGTTGATGAATAGCCGGCGGGATTGGCTGCAATAAAAGTTGGAGCATTAGGATTCGTCGTGTCGTAGATGTATGTTGCGACTTCAGAAACAGTTGAGATATTGCCAGCATTATCTTTAGTTTTGATACGAAGACAATAGCTATCTTCGTTGGTTGTCAGATCGGGAATAGAGATAGAGATATCGGAGGAATAATGCAAACCGCTCCCGGTATCAGAGAGAACTCCGCGACTGGCTGTCGGATCGGCGCCACCAGCCCCGCAAGATGTGCCAAAATATGAATAATATCCGGCAACACCCGAGACATAAGCGCCGGTTTGATCGGTGGCCCCACCAACAGCTTCCGGCTCCGGCCATGAATAATATGGGGTGGAGTCAGAGCCGGCATTATTCAAAATAGGACTTCCGCCAGCGGAGTAAAGGGCGGTAATAGTTGAAGGGTTGCTAGGGGCGAAAGAATCGGCCGTTTCGTCGTCCCCAAAAGTTTCAAAAGTCGCCGGATCGTTCTGGTTGGCGTATTCGGTGGCGATCCAATCGGCAGAACGCAAAATATTAGAAATTCTAAATTCATCACAATTTGATCGTATATACTGATCTAAAGAATCATACCGAACTCCCAAACCAACATAATAACCGCTTGTAATATCACCTGCCGTAGTTGCAATTGAGGAAGTGGTGCCATAGGTTGCGCCATCAACATATTTAGTACCGACACCGTCTCTATCGAAAGTAACTGCCGTACTATGCCAAGCGTTATCGGTGATCGCGGTTCCGGTAGACGGACCAAGAACTGCTGTACCGCTTTTGTTTATGTACCAGTTAAGCCGTCCCGATGTATCAATAAACATCGAATAACCAGAAAGCGAAATATTATAATGCTTATTGATAACAGAAACACTGGTTGCCGGGTTTCCGTTTCTTTTAACCCAAGACTGAGTAGTAAAATCCGATGTGCCGATTGTTAAATCATTATTTGTAGTAATACGAAAGCCGGCATTTGACGAGCTTAAATCAGCACTATTGGAAATCTTTCCAGTTGCCAAATAACTTGGCGTTCCTTGAGCTGTCGCACTATAACTGTGACTTGATTCAGCAGCCGGACTTGCACTATCTGCCATATGCCAGACTCCGACATAGCCATTACTCCACACGGCCGTTTCTGATTCTTGATTTGGTGAGTTAGCGTTGCCGTAATACATATATATTGTAGTGTTTGAAGCAGTGAGCAACGATGGGATTTTGACCCAAGCCCAGAGTTCGTGATTAGTGGCATCGTACTTTTCTATCTCGTGCGCCAGTTTGTTGCCAACGGCATCCGCAAACAATATATCGTTGCCGTTGCTCTGAGCGGAGTCGAAGAGCGGATTGCTCACGTCAGTGATTTTGATAAGTGCCGGAAAGTCGGTTTGATCGGTATTTGGAACTTTGGTGTGATTAAAAACTACCGGTTGTCGGCTTCCCCAGGCCATATCGTACCAACCGGCCGGTGCCACCTGATAGGTGTAATTATCTTTGCCAACTTCCCCGCTGATAGTGGCAAAAGTTGATGGTGAATTCTGATTGGCGTATTCAGTAGCAATCCAATCGGCAGACCGGGCCGTGGAAGAAATACGGACTTCGTCGATTTTACCTGCAAAATAATCCGCATTAATTGTATTTTGCCCAATAACCCAGTTTGTGGGACCAACAAAATAACTATTAGCAGTTCTACTACCAATAAATGACCCTTGTTGATAGTAGGACTGTAAAAGATTGCTATTTAGGGTGGCGGCAGTATATAAGGTTTGACCAGTCATATTGGGAACTGTAATATTCAAATCATCGCCATACAAACCAAATCTTACTGAAGTAGAGTTCATGGTCTTTAAATGAAGTGCTTTATCTATTCCCGCAGTACCAACTCCAAACCAACCATGAGCGACCGAGAAATCTGTTGGCGTAATCCAAGCACTTACTGTAAAAGGTGACGACACCAGGTTGATACCTGACCCACTGAGAAACTGTGATGATCCAGAATACTGTGTTGCAGAGCCAATTATTCCCACAGATCCAAAAGTTACTCCCCCTGACTGTGTACCATTATGAGCATAAGAAGTTGAATCAAGAGCTGGACTCGCCGCCTGATTCATATGCCAAACGCCGGCGTAGCCATTGCTCCAAACCGCCTGCTGATCGGCAGCTAGCGGAGCTTCGGCTGAGGCGTTACCATAGTAAAGATAAATAGTAGTGTCGGTGGTATGTGAAAGAGTTGGGATTTTGACCCAAGCAATTAGTTCAGGAGTTGTTTTGCTAAAATTTTCGACCTCAAATTTGAGATCAGTTGTTTCGTTGGAACTGGTGAACCTAATGTCGTCGCCGTCATCTTGAGCCTTGGTGAAAATGGCATTATTAGTATCTGTGATTTTGATTAGTACAGGAAAATCTGTCTGGTCGGTGTTTGGAATTTTATTGTGATCGATGATGATCTTTTGGCGGTAGTTCCAGGAAGAGTTGTACCAGGCGGCAGAAGCCTTGGGAGAGTTGAATATTGATAGAATCCCCGACATCACAATAATGACCGCTACTATGAGCAGCGAGGCGACCAGGTTGTGATTTTTGATAATTTTCATATACATCTCAAAGTTAAAATCTCAAATCTCAAAATGTAATTCAAATTTAAAATCTTTTTCGAACACTGCGATAATTTTGAATTTATGATTGTTATTTTGCATTTTGAAATTTGCATTTTGCATTATATTTCTCTTTTACCTTTCATGGTAATAATACCAGCAGCTAGAATTTTCGATATTTCGTCAGCTTCTTTTAAGTGGATATCTGATTGAGTTTTAAACTTCTCCGAAGATTCAGCTATTAAATATAGCCAGTATTTGGTTTCATTGGCTGATTTTAAGGCAATCTGAAAGTAGTTAATATATTCTCTTTTGGAACTCGAAGATTTAGCTTCAACTACATTCGCACCTATTGAAGTTGCAGATCTGATTAATTGATCGGCAATCGACCAAAGCGACCTGTCTGATCTAATTGTCTCACAAAACTTAATCATTGATAGAGAAAAAGTTGTTAATCGTTTAGTGAATTCTAGTTTATAATTATCTTTCTGCATTTGAGTTTTTTTGATCTTTAAATTTTAATTTGTAATTGTCATTTTGAGATTTGAGATTTGCATTTTGAGATTATGATTACTCCGTAATTTTGATGAAGCCAAAGATACTTTCCAAGGCTCGCATTATCAACCCCCAAACACCTTCCTTGGCTTCAGCAGTGACAAAAATCTGACTTTCCGACTCGGTTTTATTCCCGCCATTATCTGTTGCAATGATTTTTAGATGGTGTATTACAGCTGGCTCCAAACCAGAAATTACTACCGAATGTTCAAGAGCTAAATTTTGATCACCTGGAACCGATCCGGAGTAAGGACCTTCGACATTAATTCCATAATCAACCTTACCGGAAGTCGGCTCATCTGTTTTCCAGGCAACTGAAATTTGTGATTTACCGTTTTCTGAACCAAAGAAAGATGATTCGATCGCAATATCTGAAATTTTCGGCGGTCGTGAATCAAGCGGGGTGATAAATGATTTCGGACTGCTTTCAGTCAGGTTGCCCAGACTATCTCGCCCGCTGACAGTAATAATATACGTTAAGTTATCCATCAATTCCGTCACTTCAACAGTATGAGAAGTTTCCAATTTAGCTTTAACAATTTCCTTATTAGCACCCCCTGTCGAATAATGAAGAATGGTTGATGTCGGAACATTTGTTACCCATTGCGCTCGAAAAGCCGGCCTCGGACTGCCAACAATAGTTTCTATGTTGAAATTATTAATCTCCGGCAAAGGCAGAGTATCGAACTGGTAGTCATCACTTGTTAGGCTGTTGCCATCAATGTCGTTGCCAAAAATTTTAAAGTGATAGGTTGTGCCGGGAGTCAGGTTAATAATTTTTACCGCATGATTAGTCGCCTGAGCGCCGGAAATATCCTCTATGTTTGTCCCGTAGCTGTTAGTTTTACCATAAGATATTGTTGATGTGGCAACAGTGGTAGTGGCAAAAGAAATGTCGATAGTTGTTAATGTTATATTGGAAACTTTGGTTTCCGAGATCGCCGGTGCAGCACCGGTAGAAAATGTATAAATAGTTGAATAAGCCGAATCGGCGGAATAATCGCGGTCTTCATCTAATGACTGTGACTGAAAATAGTACAATGTGGATGGATCCAACCCAGCTAAAGTTACAGAGTGAAGGACCGAGGCAGTCAAATCTCCGGTCGAGGCGGAAAGATTTGAAACTGATGTGCCGTAGCGAACAATTGAACTTGACGCTCTGTCGGTGGTCCAAGAAACTTTAGCTGAATTCGACTTAATCTCACTGACGGTTGGGATCGAAAGATAGTTTGGAGGAGTAAGAAATTTACCAGTCGGAATCTTATGGACAACTGACGATTGCGCTGATTCTTTGCCGGCATTATCGACTGCTTTAATGTTGTAGTAGTATTCAGTAGAGTTATTCAGGCCGGAAGCGTCGACATAGGCGGTGCCGGCTGTAGTGGAAAGAAAAGAGTAACTCACCCCACCGTCGGTAGAACGATAAATAATATAATGGTCAAATACAGAGGGATCTTGCCCAAGTCCGGCGCTCCATTTTAAAGTTAGGCTCCAAGTCAAGTAAGCGCGGTTAGAAGAGTCAGTTAAAGAAACACTCGTTGGAGCCGGTGGCGCCGGAGTTTGACAACTAAATGTGGTAGAAGCGACATAAGCTGATTCATACGATAAATTACCGGCAGAATTGACGCCAAGAACATAAACGGTATTGACCCCTTGAATTGTGGCATAAGCGTCGGGACCAATGGAAACATGGTCGGCTTGGGAAGCGACATAAGTAACATTGGATATCGTCGGAGCAGCGTTAATACTGTAATAATAACCAACAACCGGCGGATCTCCGGCACCGATCGATGATTTATCCCAGGAAATTGTAAACGAATTTGAGTCAGAAGTGCTCGGATTAACAACGAGATTCGTCGGCTTTGCCGGAGCAACTCCGGAATAATAGTAAGTAACTTGTTGGTAAGTAGAAGAGGTATTATTTGCGTTATCAACTGTTCTTACATAGAAAATATTGACACCCTCTTGGTAGGCTTCGACAGCAAGAACGGAGCGAGTAATGTCGTCATCGGTCTGAGACCAAGAAGCATCAGTGGCTCTTTTGTATTCATAATATTTGATACCGCTGGCTCCGCCACCGACCCCATTTGGATCGGTTCCTGCCGGCCAACTTAAGGTATACGAATTTGTTGTCGTATAGCCTGCCGGATCAGAGGCGACAAATGTCGGCCGAGTTGGCAAAGTAATGTCATAGCCAAAGTCAAAAAGGGTAACAGCAGTTCCAATGTTGCCAATTGCGTCTTTAGTTTCCAGTCTGAAGTAAAAGTGCTTGCCGTCATCGGCGGATGATATGGAAGTAGAGTAAGTTTGGGCATCCGCCTCTGCTCCGACATGGGCTTGATAAGTTGACGGATCGACCGAAGCGTTGGTGCCAAAATAAATGTAGTAGCCAACCAAACCGGAATCGGGATCGGCAGCCCCGGAAAAAGTAATATTAGTCGCCCCGGAATAGTTTATCCAAGTGCTGGCAGTAACGGCATTACCTCCGACAGTAACCGCGGAAACAGTTGGATTAGTCGGTGGAGTTGGATCAGTTAACCAACCGGTATTGCCATTGATATTAGGATCAGGATATGGCGTGGAGTTAGAAGTTACAAACCACTTGGCGCCGCCGGTTACGTTAGAATGGGAAACGCTGACATAATCGGCAATAACCATACCGGATGCTTTAGTAAGAGTAAATTGAGTTGAGCCGTCTGATGAATCAATTGTCACCAAATTGCCAGAGGTTCCATTTAAGAAATTCGAACCGGTCATGGTGTATGTTGTGCCACTGGTGAATTTAACAGTCCTTGTTCCGGCGGACGCCATTGTCATATTGGCAAAAGTGAAGGCACCGGAAAAAGTAAGAACTGCCGTACCGGGGGCGATCAAAATATTGTTATATGTTTTTGTCCCGCCGATAAAACTGAGAGTCCCTCCGCCTGCATAAATAAAGGAGATAGTCGAACCTGTAGCTGTTAAGCTTAACCCCGTATCCTCAACTCTCCAACCATAGTTTCCATTTGTTATTGTGATTAATGAATTACTAATATCGACAGACCTGGTAATCGTTCCTAAACTTTTAAAATAATATGGGGTGGTAATACTGTAACCAGCCGAAACAAAACTTCCAGCGGTCACACCTACGGTATTAGTGACTGTCAGAGCATCAGTCAGAGTATATGTCCCTGTCGGAGCCGTAATATAAAACCAATTGAACTGTTTTGTCGCCGAAGTTATGGTATACGAAGCTGTTCTTCCCGCAAGATTATAGGTACCACTACTATTAGTCAAAGACATCCCTGATATCAATGTCAAATTGCCATAGCTGGTATTGCTGGAAGATAACATAGTCCATCTCGGATCAGTTCCTAAATCTGTTGCACCGGTCCAAACGATTGACTTGCCAAGACGCGGCATATCGGCGGTAACCGTGACTCCGGAATTGTAAACAAAACCCGCGCCACTTAACCCGCCCATCCAAACATTGTCCTGCGGAAGTGGCACGCGATTATTACCGCTTTCACCGGACCAATTGGTAACATCAGACCAACTTCCGCCCGTCGCATCATTCCAACTCTGGGCTTCGGCTGTCGTAAATGTAACCGTTTCGTCTCCGCCGGTACGCGAGTTGCCACCGCAATCACCGACTAAATTTGCTCCGCCATTAGTTAAATCCAGTCCGCCGGCAGTAGTTCTTGCAAAAGTAATATCTTGAAAATCCGCATTATTTACGGACACTGTCGCACCCGTTACTGTTATCGTCTGGGGAGTGCCGAGAGTACCAGATTGGACCAAAACCCTATCGGTGGCTGAATTCCCAGTTGCAACAAAAGTGCCGGTAACGGTAATATTTGCTGAAATAGTAAAGCCGTCGGTTTTAACCGCTGTTCCGGTTCGGGAAAGCGTTCCAAAAGTTGATCCCGGGGCATTTAATATCGGGGTTCCAGAACCGGTAATATTAACCGTGTTAAATGTTACGCCCGACCCGCCGGTGGTAGCTACAATCGGATTCACGCTGGCGCCTGTTAAATTGATGGTGGAAGTGTTGGCGTTAAGAGTCAGGCTGGTTGTGTTTGCAATCGACAGACCATTAATTGTGCTGGACATATTGATGGTCGAGTTGCCAAGCGTTAAGGTTCTTGCAACCACACCGGTAGCATTAATACCTATCCAATTATGAGTAAGAGAGCCTGCGCCGCCGTCGGTAATAAGTGTTCCCGAAGTTAAAGTAACGGCATTACTAACATTACTGGCGTCTCCTAAAGTAATTGTCCCGACGCTGGTAGTAAGCTGATAAAGTGTATTCCCGGCCGAAACTAGTGTTCCGTTGGCATTCATAGCCAAAACCGCCGCTCCACTTGTCGTATATTTTCCCGATGCCAAAGTTACGCTACCCGAAACTGTCAGAGTAACTGCATTGTGAGTTAATGTGTTAGTATAGCCCGTACAATCCAGCGACTTGGCAACAGATGCGACATTAACCGTAGCGTTTCCGGAGCTGGGTAGAGCAAAAACCGCATCAGAGGCTGTTGGCACAACTCCTTCGTTCCAAGCTCCCGCCGTGTCCCAATTTCCTCCAGCTGCCGAGACAGTTCGAACATTACCACTACCACTGGCCGTCCAACCAGTGTTGCCAGTTGTATTTGGATCGGGAGAAGGCGTTGAGTTGATTGTTGAATACCAAGTTGCCCCGCCACTAACTGCCATCCGGCTTTTGGCTGCATAATCGGCAACCACAACTCCGTCCGGCTTGGTCATTGCAATCGCTGTTGCGTGATCCGAAGAATCAAAGGTTACCAAATTGCCACTGGTGCCGTTGAAGTAGAGATTGGTTCCGGCAGAAGCCGTTAATGTTTTACCGACAGTCATTGTGAAAGTATTTCCTCCGGTTGACCCACCGGAAAATTCCAATGATCCGGAAGTCAGAGCAATGTTGTTGTTGATAGTGCCAGTGCCGGCCGCAGTGGTGAAGACTGCTTTTCCAGAAGGTTTGGCGATGGTGAGGGTGGTGCCAGCCAGATTACTTATTGCGGAGGCAGTAACTGTTTGAACTCCAACGCCAGTCAATGTTAGTGCCGTAGTTCCGCTTTTTAATCCTTTATTTGATGTTGCCAGATCACCAGTCAAAAATATGGTGCCTCCATTAACAATGTAGTTGGGGTCAATTGAGTTAAAGCTGAGTGTTCCGCCGACTGTGGGATTACCAGTAATATTAAGTATTGGATAGCCTACCCCAGATGAAAACGAAACATTATAGAAAGTATTACTTCCTGTAACCCATTGCATTGTCGCTAGTGGAATTAAAACTACCGTACTTGTGCCACAATTAAAAATACCGCCCGAAAAATCAGCATTATATGTATTGTATGTCAAAGAAGATCGCACATAATCAAAACCTATAGTTATAGTATTTGCGCCTGCATCAAATGTACCAGCGGAAAGTTGAAAACCGGAAGAAGTTAAATTTCCGGTTAACGTCACCGTCCTGCTCGAATTAAACTTTAATTGCGGGTATTTCCCAAGATTAGGATTCCAAGAGATGTCCTCTGTCTGCTGCCAATCAATTACGGTTGTGCCGCCATTTTGTCCGGTTGATGATGTGTCTGAAGATGTTAAATCACCTAATAGTATAATTGTGCCACCATTACTATAAAATGCGACATCACCAGCCGCAAAATTTAAAGTTCCAGTTACAGTAGGTGTGCCAGTAATCGATAAACTCGAATATCCAGAAATACCGTATAGCGTAACATTGTTAAAGGTAGTGGTTCCCGTAAGCCAAACCAAAGCAGGTAAATAAGGGGAGCCGATGGCACCCAATACTAAAGTACTTGTATCACAATTAAAGGTTCCCCCTGTAAAATCAGCAGTTACCCTACCGGTTATAGTAATTGTAGAACTACCGGCATTAAAAATACCGGATTTCCATAAAAAGCTCCCCGGAGTTGTTAGATTGAAATTCTGTGTATCCAGCGTTCCGGTGTAGCCCGCCACCTGGTTCACCCCCGCCACCGTGACATTGCTGGCCAAACTAATAGTACCAGATGTATTTACAGCAATTACCGGTGCTACCCCGCCGGTTGTTTCGGTAATTGTTTTTCCTGTCCCGGTCATAATAATGCTTGCTGTACCACCACCAAATGTTGCTCCGACCGTAAGATTACCTGCCAAATATACGGTACCGGAGTTAAACTGACCGGACGCATAATTGGGTGCATCTAAATTCAATAAATTATCTACATAAACATTGCCAACAATTTCTAGAGGACGGGGACTGGAAATTTGTTCAACATCATAATAATGTACAGACGATCCGTTATTTAACGCTCCTCCTATAAAGTACGAAGGCCAACCGGGTGCTATAGAAATTTTGTGATTATTGTGAGTAAAAGAATCCGCTTTTCGGAACAGCCAGTCTCCGCCATCATCAGAATAAACAGTTGGTCGAATGTTTGTATCCAAAACCAATGCCCCACTTGGTTTGTTGACAATAATTGAAGTAAGGTTTGTCCCCCCTCCAACACTTGAGATGGTTTGAGTTCCAGAACCAACAAAATTAACAAATGCACTTCCGGAAGTACCCGATGTACCGATGATTATATCTCCACTTAAGTTTATGGTTCCACCCTTATCGCGACTACCAAGTTCACCGCTCGTGAGATATAAATCATTAGACACATCGAGCATACTCACATAAGAACGGCCAGGGCTGGCAAATTCAAGATCATAAAAGTCTCCTGTTTTGGGAGGCAAAAAATTTCCAGAGCTGCAACAGTTCGTTGTTGTAAGTTTGAATCTAGAGGTTCCTTTGGTATAAGTACTTCCGCTTAGATCGGTGCTTGAATTCCCGGTAACGGTAATTGTTGAGGAACCGGCGGAGATTTCTCCATCATCCCAAGTTATGTTATTTGCTATTGTCAGGTTAAAATTCTGCGTTGATAAGGTACCAGTATAATCAGGATTCAATACACTTCCTACAGTGGTTGTAGCAGTTAGATTGACGTCAACAACGCTGGTTGAATCAAAATATGCAATATCAGTAGTCGCGTTTGGCACTCTGGTGGTTGGACTCCAGTTGTTGGCATCACTCCAATCACTTGAAACTCCACCGACCCATTTAATAACTGTTAGGCCGGAAGGCGAGAAGCCAGAATTATTACCGGAATCATAAGAATTTGTACCGGTAATCGTACCACTTGATGCCAGCCCCCAGGCAACATCCATATAGGTGCCGGCAGATGTACCACAACCGTTGTTAAAATACCAATGCGTGCCTGGAGAAGCTGAGCGCAAAATAACCATCTGACCAACATTCGTACCGCTGAAATTAAGAGTGGATGTTGAAGCTGTACACAACAACTTCCCTGCCGACCCATCTTCGGAAGCTGGAAAAACAAGCTTACCGGAGCCAATTGTTAAAGTGCCATTAATAGCTGATAGATTGGTTAGTGTCGCTGTTCCACTCCAGCCAACTGTTTTGCCTGTACCGTCAATATTAATATTGGCATTTGCAATTCCGCCACCAGCTACTATACTACCGGTTTCCGCCATTTTGATAATTGCGCTTCCGCCGCCAGAATTAGCTCCGATATAATATGTCGGCGTAGAAGTCATTGTAACCGTTCTGCTTGCTCCGTCTAGCTTGCCGCGATTTACACCAAGCTTATGTCTGACATTAAAATCATTGGTATCAATAGTCACCGCGTCGGTGTTGTTGGGGGTTTGGATGGTTAAGTCGTAGAAAGAGGTGGCGTTGGAGGCTTTGGGCTTAAGGGTGGTACCAGCACCGGTCATGATGACACTGGAGGTTCCATAGGTAAAGGTGCTACTGGCTCCGGAGAGATCGAGGTTGCCGGTAATGGTTATCTCGCTGGCTGAAGCATTCAGCGTTCCGACAAGCCAAGACACATCTCCGTTTACAGTTAGTGAGTAGCCGTTGGTGTTGAAGGTGGAGTTAAAAGTAGAAGGCGCACTAACAGCAGTGACAGTTTTGTTGGCAGTCATTGTCAAGCCGTAGGTCGCTGCTTGGCTAAAGACTATTGAATCGCTGGAGTCAGGATAAGTTGAGTTGCAACTGCTCCAGTTCGCAGCAGTCTCCCAATTCGTGTTAGTTCCACCAACCCAAACACAAGCATTACCGGCAGCACTGGAATCTTTTCTTAAAAAACCCAAAATAACTACCAACGACAGAATCAGTGTGGTAATCGTCACTACCACAAAAACTATGGCCTTATTGTTTTTTAGCCCTTCCCCTCTCATCATATTATATGAAAAGTATAACAGAAAAATTATTCGGAACAAAATTTACATTATTTAGAATAAACGATACAATATATCATAATAAAAGATTAAATGATTAAATGAGGGGTCCGAGTAATATCGGATAAAAAAGATGAAAAAAGTACTTGTTGTTTTGTCGGCTTTGCTAATCGCAGTAAGCGGATTCTTTTTTGTTCCGCGCTCCCAAGCCGAAACTTCCACTCAAGACCAGTATTGCGCGCCTGGCGTTGAAACCAGTTATGAAATGCTCGGCGCTGGCGGAATCATTCGATCTCAAACATTTGAACCAACTCAAAATCGGATAACAGAAGTGGATATTAAAATTGGCGGACTAAATTTGAATGGCGGAACTCCAATAACCCTCACGCTCTATGGCCCAGGTTTCGATGGCCCACAACTTACAACCAAGACGATTATGCCGACAATAGGCGTACCTTCAACCAGAAGTTGGACTTTCGCCGGTCCGGTAACAATCACTCCTGGTGCTGTCTATAAATTGGTTTTATCAACCACTGGACCCGGTAGTGTTTATTGGTATTACGGCACCGGTGATCAGAGCTGTGACGGAGACAATAGAACCTATGCTTTCCGCGACAGTACCCATATGACTTGGGACTGGAATTACAAGACAATGGGTTATACTGTTGCCGACCCAAGTGCGCCTATCGATACAACAGGAAACACAACTACAACAGGAAGTACGACTACAACATCCGATGAGTCACTAGGCACAACCACCGCTTCCATCGCTAAACCACTAAACTTAACCGCTGCTTATTCACAAGCCGACGGCGGTGTTAAAGTCTCATGGAAAGCTTCAACAACTGCTGATATTGATGGATATAAAGTTTTCCGCTCCGAAAGTCAGAGCTCCGGATATACAAAAATTACCGAGACTATCAAATCTAAACTTGATGCGATTGATTCAAATATCGTTGCTGGAAAAACCTACTATTACCAAGTCAGAGCCTACAAAGGATCCAATCAGTCAGTTAGTTCAAATACCGCTTCAGTGAAAATTCCAGATTCCGTTCCACCGGCAAAACCTATTAAGCTTGAAGTCGTGGACAAAACCGACAGCATGCTTAAAGTCACCTGGAGAAAAACTGAGGATGCAACCGTTACCGGTTATACGATCAATTTGTACAAAGGCGGCGAGAAAGTCAGAACCGCCGAGCTGGAGGCTGGTGACGAATTATATTCATTCTTTGATCTCGACTCGGCAACAGTTTACAAAGTTGAATTAATTGCCAAGAATGCCAAAGACCAAACATCATCTCCGGCAATCACCTACGGCTACACGCAATTCCCGGAAGAATTTGAGAATCTAATCGATACTGTTCGAGCGTTGACAGCGGTTCTGGTCCTAATTTTACTCCTCATCCTGGCCATCAGAACCAAGAAGCATTATCTGAACAAATAGTTAAAATAAAAATACCGCTCGAATATCCTGAGCGGTATTTTTATTTGTTTACAACAGCTGATGTTTTTTAATGTCTTCTACAAAATGTCCGACCAGACCGCTAACAGCGATAACCAAAACAGTAACCGCTAAGTGGCCGAATACAATTTTTACTATCGGTCTTTTTTCCCATTTGGCGATAAAAAAACTCAAAACCGTAATCAAAACTAAACCATAAACAACCGACGTTATAATTGCCAACGTAAGATCGAGAAATATTATTGGCAAGGCAAAAGAAGCGCCAATAAGGAATTTTGAGAAAAAAGTTGACAGGCTTTCTTGCCAAGCAGAGTTGTTTGATTGAAGTTCCGCCTCATCAGCCATAAAAATGGCTACCGAATCAGACAAAGCGTCGGTTATTGAAATGACGCCGATTCCAGCCAGAACAACCATCTGAGAATGAGTCCCCTGATTCAAACCAATCATCATTCCTAAAGTCGTAATAATTCCGGATGTGAGACCAAAACCAAAGCCTTTTTTTATCGAAGATTTCATACTCTAAATATACTACTAACAGGTTTTGATATTCAAGGTCGCAATCGGATATAATAACAATATGAATACTTTCTTGTCTCGCTTTCTTTTCACTAATCCACACAAATATCTCTCGAGAATTCTTTTGGTGATATTTTTATTAGTAGCCTCCGGATTGACTTATTATATCCATGCCAAACCGGAAGAATTTATCAATGTCAGAGCAGACGAAGAAATACTTAATCTCTCAGGTGTTTCAAGTGATGTTATTGTTGCAGCTGACCCAAACTCCACACCACAGCAGAAACAAGCCGCGCAGGCGGCGATAAGTGCCAAGAAGAAAACTACCAGTAGCACATCTTCCTCGAGATCAGGGTCTTCGACTTCCGGCTCAACCAGCAGCACACCCTCTGATCCAGACGAACCCGAATCAGCCTCGGCTTTTGTCGGCTTTTATGCCGATAACCAATCGGACAGCGACGAAGATGATGTTAGACACGCAGCTGTTGTCAGCCGATTAATGTCCTCGGGAGCAAATCCGATTGTCTCCGCCGGCGACATAATGGAAGACGGCGCCGAGACCAGCTGGAACCGCTTTCTAAATATTGCCGGCACGCTTTTAGGCTCGAGAACTTTTTATGCCGCTCTGGGCAACAATGACCGAGTTTACGGCGATTCATCAACCCCATCATCATATTTTCTAAACTATTTTAACTTTCCCAACAACGAACGCTGGTATTCAGTAAATAGCGGGAATCTTCACATCGTTGTTTTAGATAGCGCTTTTAGTTCAGGCGATGCCAACCAACTTTCCTGGCTGGTAACTGATTTGCAAAGCGCCGATTCTCAATCTCGGATTACTGTTATTGTTTTTCACCATCCAACCTTCGCTTCGACTATAGAGTCCTATCTGCAAAACTACGGAGTTGATTTCATCATTGCCGGACATATACACGCCTATTCAAAATCAACTGTCGGCGGAGCAACCGTTTTTACTTTACCGGGAGGCACCGCAGTCGGCCATGCGACGGCCCAAATATTCAATGACTATGCAACTGTTCGAGTTTACAATGGAAGCGGCGGGCTGATTGAGAGCTCAACCGTCAGTGAACGATAAAAAAAACCAAAAATAGCGGCAACTCCAATTAGATAAAATTTATTTTTTTATCTCTAACGAATCGAATTCCTCACCGTTTTCGTCAATAATTTTCAGCGACATTTTTTCTTTTGTTGACTGAATTTGGGCATAACTATATTTCGATTCAAAAAGGATGCTGTGAGGACTTTTGTTAGCAAGCTGATATAGCGGCGCTCCGGCTGAACCGATTGTTAAATATGAGACGCCGTCTTTTTCCAATCGCTCATAAACATGGTCATGACCGGCAAACACAACATTGGCTTTGCCTTCAATTAACGGCACCAAAGTCTCCTTTAATTTAATTGAAATATCGTCAGTCGCATGCTTGGCTGAACTAAAAAGCGGATGGTGCATTACAATAGCGACAAATTTGTTGTTATTGTTGGCGATGGCTAATTGTTCTTTAAACCAATTCAACTGACCTGGATCGGCTTCCAAAATCTTATTTGAGTCAATGCAAATGAAATAGACAAATTCCGTATCCATGTAATACCATTCCTCATTTCCAGGCAGAACAAAATTATTGTAATAATTCGGATCGTTTTTTTCATGGTTGCCTAGAACCGGAAATATTGTGCTCGATATTTGCTCCGTAATCGAATTGAATGTGTCCCATTGCTCTTTTATCGAACCATCGTCGACCAGATCTCCGGTATGAAAGACATATTTGGGACTATACTGTACTATCTCGGCAACAATTTTCCGATGTATATCATGGCCGTCGCGAGAGTCTCCATATACAGCGATTCGTTCGATCTCTTCGGTAAATGTCGGCCCTTTGGGAATTGAACATTTTCTTGGAAAACTCTCCTCTATAGGATATTTTTGACTACAACTTTCAAAGTCCACCACCAACGGCTGGCCATGCATTATCCAATTACCGTTTTTATCTTTAATCCAGGTGTCTTCATTGCCACGTAAAAAAATTATCACAACAACGGATGATAAAAGTACTGCTCCAATAATTAATAAAAATTTCGTTGTTTTCGTCATGTCTAAATTATACCATTTATTAATTATGAGGTCTGATTATCTTCATCAAAATGATAAATGAGCAACGTAATGTCGGCGGTTTCCAAAAAATAATGATAGGGAGTATACTAAAAGTAATTTCAAAAAAATTAACTTCGGAGGGAATTATGGGGAAGTTTTGTTCTAACAGCCTTAAAAGAGCGGCGATTGTTCTGGCCGGATTGTCTCTTGTTTGTTTAACGCCAGCAATGTGGAAAGCGACCAAAAGTTCCGCGGCTGCCATTGCCAAAGGCGGAAGTGCGATTGAGGTTGCCGTTCCGATTACTCCGGGGACTTATACCGGTATTCCGCTGGCTGAAAACGAGGAAACTTTTTATTCTATTTCAGTTAAAGCCGGCCAAGAGTTAAAAGTTACCGGATCATTTAAGGTCGCAAGCGAAAATGCGTCTTACGGAACCTTAAACACAATGGAGCTTTTCAATGAGTCCAAAGAGAAATTGATCAGCAAATTTGAAGATGCCGGTACCAAATTTTCCGTTGCCGCTTTGGCAGATTCCAGAAAAGCTACCCAAACTTTTTATCTTCGAATTTCAGACGACACATGGGGCACTGAAGACGGAGAAATTACCGTAGCATTAAACGATAAATATGATGCGAATTCGGGTACCGATGCCGGAAATGATTATGACAGTGCGCTTTCAGTCGGTTCCGGCGTTTTTACCGGTTACCTTTCGGAAGTCGATGCCGATGATATGTATAAAATATCGGCTAAAGCAGGAGCATTCAGCGCCAAAGTAACCCCGGCCAGCAACGCAGGACCATATCTAAGAATATATGACGCCAACCGCACCGAACTGGAAAGTGAATGGGCCAGCAATGATGGCGAAATCGTTACTGCCAGCACCGTTTTAGACAAAGACCAGACAACTTATGTTAAAGTCACATGTGATATCAACATGGGCTGCGAAGACGAGGCATCGCAGTATGGCTTAGAAATAGGCGCAACTGTCAGCGGCGGCGATACCGGGAAGCCGGAAAATTATGATGTCGTGGTCCCGATCGTGCCGGATACCGGTGGTCTGATAACGGTTGATAAAGAAGTCGCTCCGGTATTGAAAAAAGTTTATGACGATAATGTTAAACTTCAAAAACAAAGCGGTAAAACGACTTTAATCTACATTGTCAGCCGTCAAGTTAATTCTGCTGCAGATTTGCAGGCGATAAAAGCAGCAATGGAAGGCCTGGGCTATAAAACCAAGTCGATTTCCGACACACAATTAGTAATGACAAAAGGTTTTAAAAAGCTAACATTTACCGTCGCTAACGGTAGCAATAAAATTGAGGTCAAATCAAGCTGGGTGGTGAATTGGCTATGGTTGGGAATAATTCTGGGAATAATTGTTCTGATTATTATCGTGGTAATGGTGATTGTTATCTCAAAGGGAAAGAAGAAATCCGTTTCAGTAAAACCGGAAACTCCGGCACCGGCTCCAACTGCAAACAACGAAAGTCAATAAACTAGGCGATTCCTGTAAAATCAAATCTCTGCAAATAGAACTACGTAGTTGTGGCCAAATTTCTTGGCGCACTTTGGGCAGGTTGTATAGGAAAAATAGAGCTTTTTAATCTCTTTATCTTTTGATTTGACATACTCCTCCATTTCTTTCGCCCACTTGCCAACCATTTGAAATGGCCCGTCAAAAACTTTTGATAAAAATTTACCGGAAATTTTTGTCATTTCCGCACCCGGGACATCTTTTTTAACGGCAATATAAATATCCGATCCCCAAGGAGATTTTTCGTCCGTTAACATTAATTGATAATCCTCTCCTGCTTCTGCCTTCTCAATCAGTGCCATATTTTTTACAATTTTACTTCCCATGTTAAGCGGGATGTGCAAAAAACTGGTCACATGGTCTTTAACGAATAATTTATCTTTCCATTCGATTTCCTTTTCATCCCACGGCTCGGGATTAAACCTATCACAACATTCATCTCGAGCAGTGTCGAGAGATTTTTCTTCAGCTGCCATTTTTCCTCCCTTTATTTTTGAAAAAACCACTTAAAATAAATAACATACCAATGATTATTAACGGAAGAGCAACAACATATGCTTCAAAACGGCTGGAAACGAAAAATAATATTCCGGCTACGAAATATATTGCCCCGCCAACTTTTTCCCGTTTCCAAGCAAATACTGTTAAAACGATCAAAATAAAAGTTGGAATTAGGTGAATTAAAAATGCCAAAAGCCACCGTGGCTGTGAAAATGCATCGAGTGCGAAAATGCTGATAAATACGATCAGAAGTATTGATAGAATTCTCGGAAGATAATAAAACGTCTTATTCATTTTTCCTCCGCCGAAAGTTCAGGGTTTGAAGGGGGGATGCTGATTCAGCTTTTATGATTTGATTTTAAGTTGTCCACTAATCTGTTGCAGAGCTTTTTTAACTTCTTCATCCCTCTGATTAAGCTTGGCTGTTTCAATTTTCTCATCAAGTATTAGTTCTATCGAAAGTTTTAATGGTGCAAAGTATGACAGGCAATCTTCTTCTTCCATATAGTGAATTCCGGAACTTAAAATTGAGTAGAGAGGTTTCATTCCAAGAACCTGCTGAGGGAGATGTTTTTTTACTATTTCAACCTTATCTTCCATCCTTTTTGTTTTAAAATCTGCAGGGGTAGTGGCCAACTCTTTTACATGATTATTAAATGTTTCATTGACTAAATCTTCAAAAATCTTCCTTAAATATATTAGTGATCCGGCTCCAACACCGTGTGCTGCAAGACCAATAGCCTTCTTGAAGTTTTTTAGATCTTTTTCGCTGAGTAATCTATCATATTTTTTCCCTAACTTTTCAAACTGTATATCTGCTAAAGATGGGTATTGACCGATTTTCATTATTGCATCTGATCCCCGAAGAATGAAAAAACGGATTTTATCCCCATATCTTTTACATGTTAACGATACTTTACGAAAACCATCCCACCCTGAATAACTAGTTACTTTGTCTTCTTCAATTTCAAAAGTAGTTTCACACTTTTTGATGGGATTGTATCCGTCAACTTCTCCAATCAATATATTAGACAGATTGGGTACCTCTTTATACACTTCGTACAAAGGAACCTCAAAGAAAAAAGTGTACCGTGCATCTTGTTCACTTATTTCCTCTGTTTTTTCACTTTTACTTTGTTCAGTCATATTATTCCTTTGAATGTTTACTTCTCTATAAGCTCCAAAAACTCTTCATCAGTCAGGGTGCGGACGGGGGGCGGTTGCCATCATTAAATCACTTCGACATGATTCTGTCGAGGTGTTATTACTGACCTGTAACTGTGTTATTGACCAATGGCGTAGACGTAACCGTCTTCCGAGGAGAAGTAGATGGTACCATCGGCACCGATGGCAGGCGAGGCTTCGGTAATCTTGCCGCCGGTTTCATAGATCCACTTAGCCTTTCCGTCTTTATCGAGGGCGTAAAATTTGTAATCAACCGAACCAAAATAGGAGGTTCCGTCTTTGTCGGCCATAACAAAACTCGGCAGGCCGTAATCAACTCCCTTTTGCTCCGGATTCTTGCCGGTTTGATAGGTCCATTTGGTTTTCTGGGTTTTGCTATCAATGGCCAGCACTTTGCCTTGGGAAGTGCCAATGTAGATAATGCCGTCCGGAGTGATTGCAGGGGTAATGATGCCGGCAATATCTTCCTTCCCGGTCGCCGAATCATTATCGGGAGCGTTGGTGGCGCTACTGCAAGGTGCCGGTGGCGGATCGCAGGGGGCGACTTGGGTTGCAGCCCCTGTCCCGCCGGCCGCCGGAGTGATGTCCGGTCCTTGTTTCCAAACAAGCTCACCTTTGGTGTTCAGAGCAAATAGAATTGGGGCTGCCGGAAAATAGAGCAGACCGTCGTAGCCGACAGCCGGCGAGCCGACCCGGAGCATTTTAGTATCGTAAGTCCAAAGCAGTTTGCCGCTATTATCAAAGGCATAAATATTGCCATCCGGTCCGAAGTGGGCATCGCCGCCGCCGAGATAGATGGTGCCATTTTTATCGATACTAGACGGATATGATATCGTGCCTTTGGTCAGATATTTCCATTTTAGCGAGCCGTCTGTATTTATGGCATAGAAGTATTTGTCCCAAGAGCCTTGGTAAATAGTGCCATCGGGTCCGATGGTTGGGCCGAAAACCATTTCGTTGCCGGCTTTAAATTCCCATTTTTTACTGCCATCGAGAGTTGAAGCGGCCACCAACACCGAGTTGGAAGCAAAGTAGAGCGTCTGTCCGTCAGCTGATAGCCCCGGACCTTGCGGGCCGGTATATTCTTTGGCCCATTTTAAGGAACCATCGGCATTTAATGCAGTAATTTTACCATTGCCGGCGACAAACAGAGTGCCGTCCTTGGCTATGGCAATACTATTTGGAATATTGCCGCCGCTACCGCCGATCTGATATTTCCATTTCAACTGATTTGTCGCCGGTCCGGAAATATCGGCGTAGCCGCTGTGATTGTAATTGCCGTGAAACATTGGCCAGGGTTGGTCGCTTTTTAACCAGAGTGCAGCGGTGATATCAGAATTACTGTTTGTACCACCAGATTTGCTTCTAGATTTAAAGAGATAATATCCACCGGCGACCAATCCAGCGACAACGAGGACAATAACAGAGATGAAAATCCATTTATTCTTTTTATTCTTTGGCTGTTGTTCTACATCATTCATTTATCCCTCCTGTTTAGCAATACAGTGTTATTTTATCACCATTATCTATTAAGATAACTCCTATCAGTCAGGGTGCAGACGAGGAGAGTTTCTTTGCAATTAATACGTATTTTATAAATTCAAGCTCGCCCTTACCGCTCCTGGGTTTTCGACCGAAGAACCGCAAAATATCAAACCCTGCTGACTTTAACAGCTTTTTTAATTCTTGGCGTGACATGATGTTTAAGAAAATATTTTCAGTTGGTTTAAACGGCTCGGGCAGATATATTTCCTCAGACCTTCCTTCTTGGATGGCAGTAAATATTATTCCGCCTTTTTTTAGAATTTTGTATACCTTTGTGATAACAGAGGGAACGTCAGCTTTGGGTAAATGAATTAAAGAGAACGAAAAGAAAATTCCATCAAAATTTTCAGCGGGATAATCAAGCCTTCTCATATCGGCAACTGAGAATTTTATATCTGGGTAATTTTTCTGGGCAAGTTCAATCATTTTCTCCGACAAGTCAACACCTTCGATTTCAAAACCTTTTTGTTTAAAGTAATTAGCGTCTCTACCCGGTCCGCAACCAACATCTAATATGTTCCCACCGGGAATTAAATACTTGATAAAATAATCTATGCAAAAAGAAGGTTCACCAAATGTATCAGCATAAATTCTGCTAATTTTGTCATAAACTTCAGCTGTTTTTTTCGATGCATCTTTCATTATTTCTTTCCTGTTTCAATTTTTTTCATCGTCTCGCGGTAAGCGATGGTGGGAAGAGTAGATTTGTTCTTTTGCAGATATTCTTTCACTTCTTCTTTATTTTGTCGAGATAGATCGCGCAAAAGCCAAGAGATTGCTTTGGTGATTAAAATCTCTTTTTCGCTTTTTAGTTTTTCGATGGTTTCAAATGCCAACTTTCGCATTCTCGGGTCGCTAACTTCCCTATTTGGTTTACATTGGATAACCAAGCTAGCCCGGCGAAGTTGAATATTTTTGTTGGATGAGAATTTTGGGATAGATTTTTGCCATTCGTCCATCCGCTCTAATATTTCTTTTCCGGTAAATAGCGATTGAACGATTCCGTCGCATTCGGCCCAACCGGAGGTTTTTAAAATCCACTTTCTGATTTGATCCAAAGATAATTCTGCCCTGACATTCGGCAATTTCGTCAGGATTTTTCCCGCAAAGTTAATATCCTCGAAAGTATCTGACGCAAAGAGTTGATTTAATACAGTAATAGCTTCTTTAGGATCAAGATTTTTTAATTCACCAGAGTACTTACGAATGATTTTGTCCCGATCGGCCGACTTAACGCAAATAAACATACGTTTTGTTCCCAAGTATTTTTGGACAAAATCAGCATCTTTTTGCGAACTGTTTTTTGCCGCCTCTCGAATGGCTGATCGGATTTTTATTGCAAGTTCCATTTTATGCCTCAACTACAAATACAAAGTATGTGAGCCGTTGAGAAAATTATCATCTATCACCTACCCAAGATCGCGTTAAGCATTTTGGCGCGAACAACCAGAGATGCAGGAATTAAACCGGAAAAAGCCGAAACCCACATTACTGCTTCTGCCCGAGCAAGATAATCGACATATTTTAAATGAAGAACAGCATCACAAATCGGCAAAACAAAAGGGTGCGTATTGAAGTACGGCACTAGAATTAGATAATAGGCTGCGGTGCCAAGCGCCACACCAATGATCGAATAGACCGCCGCCATAATCACATAACTGGAAATAATAATATACGGCCGAATACCGATGGCGCGCAAAATGCCAATTTGTTTTCGCTTGTTAACAATATCAACGTAAATGACAATAAAAACAGTGACGGCAGCCATCATAATCGCCACCAAAGTCATAAGCGCATTAATACTGGTAAAACTAGTACTGACCGCTTTCATTGTCCCGGCCACTTCATCCCAGCGAAAAATATTCTCTGTGACACCGCTGGCTTTGATTTTCTCAATTGTCGAATTTTCGCTCACGTTATTGGCGGTCCTAATAGCAACCATCGTTGAATTATCATTTACTCCGGGTATTAATTTTGTCAGAGCTTTTTTAGTAACATAAGCTTTTTTGTCGGACTCCAAAAATTTTGTGTAAAAAATCCCCCGGATTGTAAATTGAGTCCTCTGGCCATTTAAGATTAAATCAACTTTCTCTCCAGCATGGGCGCCCTTGAAAGAAAAAGCGTTTTCTTCAACTCCGTCACCACCGGCAATTTGCCGGCCGATGATAATGCCGTTTTCATCATCAGGGTTTAAATATTGGCCATCGATCATTTTGTCGGCAACATTGGTCACTCGACTTTCCTGCTCCGGATCAATAGCTAAAATCTGCCAGTTGCCATGGATGCTTTTGTATTCCAGTTGTCCTGGAATCACAGTTCGTGAGCTGGCAACTGAAACACCACTAATATCTTCAAGATTAGCAACCAGCATGTCACCATTTTTGATGTAATCCTCGCCATCTTTGGGAGCGACGTAGATATTGCCGGTATAGGTATCGATTATTTGCTGATTACTACCGACGACAATACCATTAAAAAGCGCCGATACGAAAATAGCGTTAACAAAAGCGACTGTCATCATAAATGAGGTTAAAAGCAGAGTCCAAACATTCCCCCGTTGAAGATATTTAAAAGTCAGATAAAATGGTAATCGCAACTGGCTTTTCATGCCAACCTCCCATCCGAAAGTTTGATTTGCCGCGAAGCATAAAAAAGTTCTTCCGGCTCATGGGTAACCATAATGATAGTGATATTTTCTTTCTCGTTCAGTGCCTTAAAAATTTCCAAAATATGTTTCGAAGAAACAGTGTCCAGATTCGCCGTCGGTTCATCCGCAAAAATAACTTTCGGATCATTGATTAGCGCCCGAGCAATAGCAACTCGTTGTTGCTCGCCACCGGAGAGTTCACTAGGTAAGCGGTTTAACTTGTTTGACAACTCCAATTTGTCTAAAATGTCCAGAGCTTTTTTCTTGGCTACTTGGCTGGTATTTAGCATCATTGATGGCAACATAACGTTTTCCAGAGCTGAAAGCTCAGCAATTAGAGCGTATTCTTGAAATATATATCCCAACTGTCTAAGCCGAAAATCCATTTTTTTTGCTTCACTCAAATGAGAAGTTGGTTCATTTAACACAAAAACTTCACCTTTGTCTGGTTGGTCTAATAAAGCTAAAAGATGAAGTAGTGTTGATTTTCCTGAACCATTCCGACCAGTAATCATTACAAATTCACCCTGGTTTACAGAAACAATCAAATCATTGACTGCTTTAACGCTGCTACCACCAGAGTGATAAACTTTGAATAAATTTTTACAAGCGACAATTGGTTCCATCACAAATTATGGTAATCAAAAAAAATTACAAGAATTTAACGACCAGTTTCCGGCAGAGTCGTTAAATGCAAAGACGAAGCAACAAGAGTGTTTCGTAGTAAAACCGATGACTGATTACCAGAGATATCATAAGCGTAAACTTTAACTTCTGAATGATATTTTGAGGTATCCCACGAGCATGAATAGACTTTATCCGAATCAGATGTGTTTATTGAACAAATTAGATTATCATCAATAAGAAAATCGACTCTGGAAATTCCATCCGGATCTTGAGGACGGACATTAATTACATACGGATTTGTGGTTATAGTTTGTCCCTCATTAATATTAATTGATCTAGTATCGTTTGGTAAGACAATAAAAGCCGGACCGTTGGTCGTTTCACCAGCATATTTAATAACGATTATATTCGAGTCTGAATTACCACCGGCAACATTCCTATCGCCAAAATAATAATTACTTTTACCTGTAATGTAACCGACAGAATAGGCATTGTTTTCTGAATCAACCATAACATCTTTGAATTCCGAAATATCTGGCGCCACAACAGTTGAATGAGCCCAAACCGGCTGCCCATTAAAATCGTATTTAACTATTACAGCATTTTTCCCGCTGTTATTTCCTGAAATTGTAACATCATTTCCAAAATTGTATTCACTGGTTCCGACAATATATCCGACTGCAAAAATACCATTAGAGCTGATTGATATTCCTTGATAACCTGATTCTCCCAAAGCAACAACAGTTGTTTTTGCCCATTGAGTTATACCAGACGAATCATATTTTATCAAAACGGTATTATTGCCAGGGTCATCGCGCTCACCACGAGCTTTTGCCCCTGTCGCCGTTATCCCATCACCAAAACTAAATTCTTGATTACTCACAATATAGCCTACAGCATAAGCATTCTCCGAAGAATCAAAAGATACATCCAATAATTCTGACTGCTCATCTTGACCAGAAATTGAATGTGCCCACTGGGCGACGCCAGAAGAGTTGTACAAAACAGTCAAACCGTTTGTTCCACTTGCGTAGCCTCCGGCCACTGTAACGCTATTGCCAAAATCAAAAGTGCTTGTACCAGAAATGAATCCGGAAACTAATATGTTGCCAACATCACTAATCGAGACATTAAGAAATCGACTACCACCAGGGTTAACGGTAGTTGACTTGGCCCACTCAGCCGCACCTGAAGAATTATACTTCACCAAGAGAACTTGACCTCCAGAATATGTAGTAGAAATTGTTACACCATTGCCGAAACCAAATTCAATCGGGTCTTCTAATAACCCTGACATGTGACCAACAGCAAAAATATTCCCCGAAGAGTCAACAGCCACTCCATAATAAATAGAACTACTTGTAGCGGCTGCCGTTGATTGTGCCCACTCTGCTTCTCCAAGAGAATTATATTTTACCAAAACGATATTGTGGGTTTGGTTATATGATCCAGATACCGTAACACCGTTGCCGAAACCAAAAGTACCATTGGTATATATGTAACCGACAGCATAAATATTTCCAGCACTATCTAAAGATACTCCATAAAATCTAGAAACGGAAGGTGCGGTAACTACTGCTTTCGCCCACTGGGCGACTCCCAAAGAGTTGTATTTAACCAATACGGCGTTCTCTTGATCATCAACACCCGTTGCCGTTACACCATTACCAAAATTAAAAACACCATCGCCATAAATATATCCGACAGCATAAACACTGCCATAATTATCCAGGGTCGTTGCCTCAAACTCTGATTTAATAGTAGAGATTAAAGTTGGAGTTTCCAGTGTGGAACTACCCCAAAGAGATGTTCCAACAGCAACATCCGCCTTAGCTAAATTCATAACTGATAAGGGTTGGAAAATAGCAAAAGTTCCAACAATTAGCCAGCATAAAAAACTTAAATTCTTTCTAAAAAAACTAACTTTCATATATCCTCACTTTCTTTTTGATATAACCACAAGCCGTTTTTCATTAGTTCCAACTGGCCAACAGGTCATCAGCGTCAAGGTTTCATCTTTGGTCGGCTCGAGTACGGAAAGATCGGTTGGCTCTACGATCTTCTTCGCGGTAACACTGTAATTATACTCTTTGTCGTTGTGTCTAATTGTCAGCTGATCAGCCTGTTTCAAATCATTTAATTTAGCAAAAATTTTATCATATTTACTGGCAACTGTCGCCGAAGAGTGACCATAGATAAAAATATTTCCCTTATCGCCCGGGAGCGGCGAGCCGGCCATTAAAGCAACGCCATTTTGCAATTTTTGATTGTAGATTTCCTTGTTTGTCGGGTCAACGCCCTCGATGACAGGGGCGGTAATGTTTATTTTCGGAATTGTAAGAACAAATTTGCTCTGATCTTCCGCCGCCACAGTATCAGACACGGTCTGCGACTGGTTGGCGGTATCACTTACCTCTTTTGACCTTTCAGTTCGGAAAAAGCTCCATGAAAAAATTACCAAAATGGTCAGAATAATTATCAAAGACACAACAATTAAGAATCGCTTCTTTCTTGAAACTTTTTTCCAGCACTTATTTAACCGGCAATTACTGATTTTATCGGTAATTCTACTCATCTTGATTATTACTTCACTATTTGACAGAGAAAATTAATTTGTACTGCGTGACTATTTGTTTTGTCTATTGTTGCCTTTCGCTTTATATCAATATCTTATCAATATTTAAATCTTATTTCTAGTGAATCCTTTAAGAAAATCATAAAGAAGTGACCATACAATTGTAATCACTCTTTATGATTCCCTAATGCTCAAAATTTTCTGAAGTTTCTATCAGACTTGATTACTGCAGTTAAGTTCAACAGAAGATGGCTTTTCTACAAAATTCGGAGATTAATTTTTAACTAAAGTATTTTTGAAGATACTTGCGATAAAACATTGCTGTATCGGGACAGAGTTTGTTTTCTTTTAAAAGTTTATCCAAGCTATTCTTGCTCATCCATCCCGACCATTGCCATTCTTTTAGATGAGTTTTGATTTTTTGTTTCGCAATAATAGTTTCATAAACAAAAACATTATATCGAGATCCAATTTCTGGTTGGTAATCTATCGAAAAAAGATATTTAATTGGCGACTCTAAGCCAGACTCTTCTTTTAGCTCTCTTGATGCCGCTGTCTCATGATCTTCTTCAGCCTAAATATGACCGCCAACTCCTAAACCATAAAGATTGGGGAAAGTTTTTTTATCTCCGGATCGCTGATGAACAAAAAAACCACCTTGCTGATTTTTGATTATCGCAACAACGATTTCAAAAGTATCCATAAGTACATTCTAATTGATTTATTTTGAAAAACAAAAAGACGGTTGCCATTGGACAACTTTTTCTCTTTTGCTCTTCGACTTCGCTTAGGACATTCGACTCATTATTTTTTCTCATAACTTAATTTTTCACGGTCGGAGACCATGAGCGAGTTATGATTTTTTCGAATAACGAGTCGAATGGCTCCCTGGGCTGGACATCTCACTCGGCCTGCGGCCTCTCCATAGGGCTCCCGCCCTCTGGCGCTTCGCTGTCACCCTGCACGGGAAACCTAGGTTTCCCGACCCCATCCTTGGTTCTCGTCCAACCAAACCAATGAAAAAAGATTGAACAGAAAGTTCAATCTTTTTTCATTGGCTCCCTGGGCTGGACTCGAACCAGCAACCTTTTCGTTAACAGCGAATTGCTCTGCCATTGAGCTACCAGGGAATAACTTTTGACATAAAAATGATATCAAAAATTGGCTAATCTGTAAAGACAACACTGGAGAAAAATGTGTTAAAATAGACCAGATGAGGTGACAGCTCATGTACAATACAAGATTCCAGAAACAACTGGATGAATCTCAGAGACGAATCTTCGGCGTCACCAGGCAGCCGCCTAGCCGCGAAGAGGCATACGAACTTCTGGGGCGTTACCAACGGAGTGGTCCGACGATACCTTGCTACCCACTCGCCAGCCGCGAATGGGTCGCCATACCACGCAGACGGCGCGGGCCTACAGAAGGACTTAGGTGGTGGCGTCAGCCACTTCGCCGTCGCCGGCATGGACGCCGCCGTATCAGGCATTAGCAGATATAACCGCTCGACAACGAACCACCGACCAACCTAGTCCGGTTGGTCTTTTTAATTCCCACTATAATCTGATAAAATTATGGAAACTAGAAGGAGGAACCATGGTTCATTCCGGAGAATTATCAAGAAAATCTACCGGCAATACACTTTCAGACATAATCTTAGGCGGACAAGACGGACTTGTTAATGTTTTGGGAGTAATTTTGGGCGTCGCGGCCGCTTCCAATGATCCGAAAATTGTTATCGCCGGCGGTCTGGCGGCTACTTTTGCCGAAAGTATTTCAATGGCAGCGGTGTCCTTAACTTCAATGATCGCTGAGAGGGACCATTATCTGTCTGAACTTGCCCGAGAACACAAAGAGATGAAAGATCTGCCGGAAAAAGAAGAACAGGAAATCCGTGATGTTTACAAGAAAAAGGGCTTCAGCGGCAAGTTATTGGAAGATATTGTGGCACATGTAATATCTTCGGATACTTTGTGGGTAGAGCAGATGATGAAAGACGAATTGGAATTAAAGGAAGTAAAACAAAAAGAAATTTATAAATCCAGTTTCATTGTCGGATTTTCGGCCTTGGTCGGATCATTTGTGCCCCTAACTCCGTTTTTCTTTTCTCCAATTCACACCGCTACTTGGATCTCTTTGGGGATTTCCGTTATCGTTCTTCTAGCCGTTGGATTTTACAAGGCAAAAGCCACCATTGGCAGTCCGGTAAAGAGCGCCGTGCAAATGGCACTTATAGGCATGGGAGCCGCATTAGCCGGATATTTTATCGGATCAATTTTCGGACAACAAGTATAAATAATAATTTGAGGCGAAGTGAACAATCAAAAATATTCCGGGCTAACAGAAACGGAGATTCGAAAACAAAGAGAAATATCGGGCGAAAATATTCTGGGGGAGCAAAAACCATCATCTTTGTTTGCGGTTTTTTTTCATCAGTTTAAGAGCCCTCTAGTTTATACTCTGGCGTTGGCATCAATAATATCACTCGTATTCCGAGAATATTCCGATTTTTGGATCATACTTGCCGTGATTATTATTAACGCATTGATCGGGGCATATCAGGAATATCATGCTGAAAACACTTTTTTGGCATTAAAGAAGATGCTAAAACCAAAAGCCTTGGCGATTAGGGACGGCAAGAGAAAAGAAATATTTGCTTTCGAATTGGTACCGGGGGATATCGTGGTTCTTTCAGCTGGTGATCAAGTTCCTGCGGACGGCAAGCCCCTGGAAGTAACAAATCTCGTCGTTGATGAAAAAATCTTTACCGGCGAGGATGAACCGGTGACCAAGGAATTGGGAGAGAACTCCAAACTTTTAATGGGGACAAAAGTACTATCGGGTGTCGGAATAATGGAAGTTGTTGGGACAGGAAAAAATACCGAAATCGGGAAAATCAGCCATACACTATCGGAGATTAAAAGAGATGCCACACCATTACAAAAACGCCTGGAGAAATTTGCCAAGAATCTGCTCATCATTATGGTTGTTGTCGCAACTATTATTTTTCTTCTCGGATTGATCCGCGGTGAAGAAATCTGGACAATATTCCGTCTGGCATTAATTTTAGCGGTTGCTTCAATCCCTGAGGGAATACCAATTGCTACGACGGTAATTATGGCTTTGGGTATGAGACGGATATTAAAACGCAACGGTTTAGTAAAAAATCTGCTATCAGTTGAAACTCTGGGATCAACTTCTGTCATTTGTACTGACAAAACCGGCACGCTGACTGAGGGAGTAATGGAAGTAGTCCGCACAGACTTTATTGATGAAGAAAAGGCCCATTTATCTATGGTTCTGGCGAATCAGCAGAAAGACGGTCTGGAGATAAGTCTTTGGGAATATGTCAAGACAAAAAGTCCGGTTAAACCCGAGAATCTGTTTGACAAACTGGAAAAAACTTTTGAAGATCCGTTTGATAGCGTGAAAAAATACTCTATGGCCGTAGTTCAAAACGGAGATTCGGAAACCGGTTTTATTCTGGGCGCACCGGAGATAGTGCTGGAATACTGCAAAACCAGCGAAAAAGAAAGCGCAGATATTAGAGCCAAGATCCAAAGTTGGGCCAGAGAGGGACTCAAGGTCGTCGGTGCCGCATATAAGGATCAAGGCGAAATTAAAAAATTGACAGATTGGAAATGGTTGGGAATTTTAGGCATTGATGACCCGATTCGAGAGGAAGTAAAAGAAACATTAAGTTTGTGCCGTAAAGCCGGAATCGCAGTAAAAATAGTAACCGGAGATTATAAAGATACTGCAATTGAAGTCGGAAGAAAACTTGGATTTGAGTTTGAAGAAAAAAATGTAGCCGACAATAAAGAGCTGGATGCTATGTCCTCGGATGAGCTTGCCAAGAATATCAATGATATTCACATATTTGCCCGAGTCACTCCGGACCAAAAATTAAAGATTGTTGAGGCCTTGCAAAAAAATGGCGAAGTTGTAGCTATGACCGGTGACGGCGTAAATGATGTGCTGGCGTTAAAGAAAGCCAACATTGGAGTTGTTGTCGCAAACGCCACCGACGTGGCGAAAGAGGCTGCCGACTTAGTCCTGCTTGATAGCAATTTCAAAACTATTTATGCCGCTTGCGAAGAAGGCAGGACTATTCTCTCAAACATTAAAAAGGCTGTCGGATATGCCCTTTCTGATGCCTTTGTCGAGATGATAATTATCTTTTTGGCAGTTTTATTGAACTTTCCTGTTCCAATTACTATTGTCATGATTCTCTGGATTAATCTGATTTGCGACGGCCCAAATGACATTTTGCTCGGATTCGAATCAAAGGAGGATGATATCATGGAAATCTCCCCGAAAGTAATTCAAAAAGAGAGTATTTTTGACCGGCTGATTCTGGCAATTACTGTTACGATCAGTTCCTCCGTGGGAATCCTATCATTAATATATTTCTGGTATATTCGTAACTCCGGTGGCGACCTAACGTTGGCTAGAACAATAGTATTTACTACAATTGCTCTCGCCAGTTTGGTTTATATTTTCAACTTCAAAAATCTGCGAACACCTATCTGGAAAATCAAAAACTTTAGTCAAAATAAATATCTGTTTTGGGGAGTTTCTTCGGGGCTGGTTTTAATTCTGGCAGCAATTTACTTGCCGGTTCTGCAAAATGCGTTGGGGACGACACCGCTAAAACTTGCCCATTGGATTCCGGCAATTTTCGTCGGCATAATTTCCGCTCTCTTGGTCGAAATCTTAAAATTTTCGCATAAAAATCGCGCTGGTGTTTAGAATTGTCAAATCTATATCAACCGTACTTTATTGAATAAATGGGAGGAAAAATGAAAAAAATAGTATTGTTGTCTTTTGTGCTGTCGATGATTTGTGGCTTTTTATTATTCCCGACAACAAAGGCAGAAGCCGGGCTGAATACTACCACTATCAAAGCCAGCTATCACAACTGGACCGACTCCGCTTACCCGACTTATGCCCACTACAACGGCCAACCGTACGTGAATGTTGGTTATTCGCCCGGACGAGCATTCCGTTCCTATGTCTATTTTAACCTCTCGTCAATCCCAGCCGGATCCACAATCAATTCAGCATCTTTCAACATTTGGTTACAAAATGATTTTTTCCTTATCAATCCTATCGACCATACCGATTGCTATGGAATACCTTCTGTTCCCGTGCTTGTGGCTGGGCAAGTCTCGGAGTCGTGGAATAGCTCTATGAACTGGAATAATCAGCCAGGACATGTTGGTTACGCGACTTATGATTTAACACAATTTCCTTGCAACGATCAAGAACGGTTTTATTACATTGGTGTGACCCAAATTGTTAAGAATTGGGTCGAGAGTGGCCAAGCCAACAATGGATTTAATATTATTGGAACTGAGAGCGGCAGCTCGTGGAGCAGGCGTTTTGCTAGCAGCACTGGAGCAGAAGCGGAAAAACCGCAGCTTTATATTCAATATACGACTCCTGACGCACCGGCCGATCCTCCATCAGATGAAAGTCTGCCATCTGGAACAACAGGCGCAAACTCTACCACCAATGGCAATGCGGCGGCGACCACACCAACAGTGAACCCAAACCTTAAGACTACTGATAGCTCAATTGCGACGCCAACACTAACCTATGTCACAGTTGGAAGTGCTAGATCAGAAGCGCCAGTTACAAGTGATTTACCGATAATTGTTGGAGATAGTTTAATCGTCGGTGGCAAAGCAACAAAAGGACTTACAATTTCTTTAGCAATCGGCGATAAAGTTTTTAGCGGTGTAGTTGATGATGCCGGTAATTGGGAAATTGTCGTTGATACCAGCGCTTTTGTGCCCGGCATAGTTAAGGCTAAAGCTCAAGCTCAAGATCTGAAAAAAAATAAAGGCAGTGCGGAGGCCGAGCTCTTTGGCTTGTCGGTGTCTGCCAAGACAGTGGTAGCAGAAACAAAGGAAGCAGCTAAAACAGAGACCAAGAAAATGGGCTGGAAAGACTGGCTTATTCTTGCCGGTCTTGTTTTAGGATTAATTCTTGCTGTACTAGCGCTGATTTTTCGCAAAAAGATATTTAAAATATTCCAAAAGCCCTAAAATCAAGTCCAACAGTAGAAGTTTCAATTAGCTATAGTTTTTTATGCTAGAATATTGATAAATAGATTCGAACTAATTTAGGAGGGGAAAATGGAATTTGTAAATGATCCAAGAAAAGCAAAAATTGCGTTTGTGGTGGTTTTGTTGCTGGCAATCGTTTTCTTTTTGGCTAGTGGAGCTTTGGGTTATCTCTACTGGCACAAACTCGATGATCGCAATAATTTAGCTGCTTCAAAACAACAAGTTGAAGAAAGCTTGAGTGCAACACTGAAGACCGCTGAGAATAATTTGACCGCCGCCAATAAAGAGATCGCCGATTTGCAGGCGTCAACTGATTCATCTGGCCAAAGCATAAGTTCCCTGCAAAAACAAATTGCTGACTACAAAGCTGGTCTAGCAAAAATTACCGCTTATAAGGAGTTTTTGAAATATTACAATTCGGTTATCGAAACACATAATGGGTATACTGGCTGGACCGATGCTGAGTTTCAGGTTGGGAAGACTAAAGCCGAGGCAACCGGTGACGCCAGTTTCGTTTCAACGGTTAATTGGGCCTGGTATGAAACCAGCGTTGATGTTGCAACTAGAATAATTAGAGTCAACAAAGAAATCGTTTCAGGAATTGAAAGTGGAATAAAATAGTACTATTCAAACCTCAATATCTACGGTCTCACCAACACCGGGTGGATTATCTTTTGGTCTAGCTTGGACTGGTTTAACATCTTCGATTGGCTCCATACTGTTAGGTATTGGCGGGTTTTTAGCTTACGATTGTCAAGTGATTGGATATCCACTACCGATCCAGCTGGTGAAATTTTTTCTGACACTTTATTTTAGATAGTTATGTATGCTTTCCGACTGCTCGGATTTTTTCAGTTTTTGCAAAGATTTGGCTTCAATTTGACGGATTCGTTCACGGGTAACACCGAATTCCTTGCCAACCTCTTCCAAAGTGTGAGTTCTGCCAGTTTCTAAACCAAAACGCATTTTCAATACTTTTTGTTCGCGTGGCGAAAGAACTTCGAGAAAACGGTTAACATCACCCTTCAGAAGTTGATAGATAGCATTTTCTTCCGGAGAAAGATTTTTATCGTCCTCAATAAAATCACCGAGTTTCGAATCGGATTCTTCTCCAACCGGCGATTCGAGAGAAACGGTTTCTTGAGAGATTTTTATAATATGCTCGACTTTATCGACTTCTATTCCCATTTCGTGAGCGATTTCTTCCGGAGACGGTTCCCGGCCCAAATCCTGAACTAGCTGCCGTTGAGTCCTGATAAGCTTGTTGATGGTTTCAATCATATGAACCGGAATTCGAATAGTCCTGGCTTGATCGGCAATTGCCCGAGTGATCGCCTGGCGGATCCACCAGGTGGCGTAGGTTGAAAACTTATATCCTTTTTTATAATCAAATTTTTCTACCGCTCTCATTAAACCAGTATTGCCTTCCTGAATCGCATCAAGCAAAGATAAACCGCGGCCGATATATTTCTTGGCGATTGAAACAACCAAACGTAAATTGGCCTCAGCCAGCATTCTTTTTGCCAGTTGATCACCTTTTTCTACTCTCTTTGCCAATTTAATTTCTTCTTCAGTCGAGAGCAGTGGTATACGGCCAATTTCCCGAAGATACATTCTGACCGAATCGTCAGAGATTGATTCCAGTCCTTCCATAATATCATCGGTTTTCTGTCCGCTGATGATATTACCGAGAATTGAAACATTTTGGTCTTCCTCTTGAATTTCTATTCCATGAGAAATCAAGTAATCAAAAACCTCATCAATCATTAGCACTTCATCTTCAGCATTGGGGAAGACCTGCAAGAGTTCTCTCATGGTAACATAACCATGCGCCTTACCTTTCTCAATGACCCGATTAACTTCATTGGAAAACGGCAGTGGTTCTTCTTTGACATATTTGACAACTTTTTTTGCCATTGGACTCCTTTGGAGTGAATTCAAAGATACAAGAAACAATTCACAAACTTTTTTGATTTCAAATTTGTTTGGAACTTGTATCTTGTTACTTGTTACTTTTCCTTCATAATAGCAGACTGAAGCTCTTTCATCAAGATTTTAAGTTTCTCTCTATTGCCATCGCTCTCAGCCTCAGCAATCTTTTTAGCGTAATCGTCTTTGATTTTTTCTTTCCTTTTGTCGGTAAAATCTCTAATTAAGGCATCAAATTCCCGCTCTAAAATCATCTCTTCCTGAAAATCCAAATCTTTTGTTGCCGAAATATCATATAGATCGAGCTTATTTTTCAAATCAACCGGCAGGTTTTTGATATCGAGGTTCTTTCTGATTGCTAAAAAAAGTTCACTAGTTGTCTGATCTTGAAACTCCGGGTTCAAACCCTGGGGGATTCTGGCTGACAATTTCGGCTGATGCCAGAGAAGACCTGCCAATTTCTGTTCCGAAGATAGATCTGCAATTTTTTGCTCGGAATAATCTTTCTGCTGGGCCGAGTTACTCTTTGTTTTGCCTAATTGTTCAGTAATAGTTTGTTCGGATAGTGCCAGTTTCTTAGCTAAATATTTTATATAATACTCTTTTTCAATTTCATTGCTGGCAATTTTTATTACCGGCAAAATTTCTTTTGAAATTTTTTTCTTGGCTGAAACATCATCACCTAATTCCAAAATTAAGCCATCGATCCACCATTGCAATCCTGGCTTGGCATTTTTGACCGCGATTTCAAAGTTTTTCGGATCAGATTTAATTGCCTCATCAGGGTCTTTAAAGCCGGTCAAAGTTAAAACCTTGGCGTTGATATCATTCTGCAGCGATAACGTGATTGCTCTTTTTAGCGCAGTTTTGCCGGCAGTGTCTGAATCAAAGGCAAAAATAATATCGGGGCTATACCGTGCAAGAATTGCCAGCTGATCCATAGTCAATGCTGTGCCGGAAACCGCAACAACATTGTGAAATCCTGCTTCGTGGGCGGCTATTACGTCCATCTGCCCCTCGACCATAATTGATTTTCCTTGAGATCGGATGTCAATTCGGGCGCGGTCTAAGCCATATATTGTTTTGCCTTTTGTGTAGATCGGTGATTCTGCACTATTAACATATTTGGCTGCTTTCGGATCATCTTCTAAAATCCGACCGGTGAAAGCAACTACCTGACCTGAAATATTATAGATCGGGAACATAATCCGTCCGCGGAAACGGTCCCAATATCTTCCCTTTTCGCCCAAAACCAATAGCCCGGCTTTAAATATTTCTTTTTCATTGAAACCTTTTACTGAAATAAACTTGATTAAAAGATCCCAAGACCTAGGCGCATAACCCAAGTTCCAATTTTCAATTGTTTTTTCGTCAATTCCTCGATTTTTTAAATATTTCCTGGCATGTTCGGCTTTAGGGTGGTCGGTTAAAATTTTGTGATAAAGTTTGGAAGCTAGCTCGTTAATTTCGAAAATACGAGATTTCTCAGTTGGCGCGATGGTTTTACCGCTATAAGTCAAATTCTCTTTATGTTTTAATTCAACCCCGACTTTTCCGGCCAGAAGTTTCAGGGAATCATAAAAATCCATCCCTTCAATTTCTTCAATGAAAGTAAAAGCATCGCCGCCCTTGCCACAGCCAAAACACTTAAAAGTCTGACGCTCGGCTGAAACCATAAAAGAAGGCGTTTTTTCATTGTGAAAAGGGCAAAGACCTTTATAGTTTACGCCGGCCTTCTTTAATGTCAGGTAACCGCCGATCAGATCGACGATATCAATCTTGTCTTTTATTTCTTCAACTTCGTTCATCGTTTTGATAATACCATAATATTTACAAACAATGTCGAATAAATTCGAGACAAAAAACGGCCCGCCACATCGGCGTTCCGTGCTCTTGGTTTTTCCAACCCCTCTCGCTTGTGTTACCTCTCCGGCGGTGGTGACGTGACCCCTGACAGTGCGTCAGCGACAGCCGACATCAAGTATTCGGCGGGCGGGATGCCGATCAGTCGATTCACGGCTGTCCGTCGAAGTAGATGATGATGTTGTAGTCGCCGCTGACACGGAAGTAGCCGATATAGCGCGACGCAGCTGACTTCGACATCCAGACAACCGCGCAATTCGGGTGTCGAGCGATGAAATCAGCTAGCTCTACCCCTGCAACCTCCGAAAAACCGCCCTTTGAACTCATGTTGTCACCCCAGTTCGTGAGCCATCTGGCTCAATGCGTTGTTTAGCGCGTCACTGATGAATTGCTTCACCTCCGGCAAGAAGGCGACAACCAATGTGACGATGGCTAGGAATATCACAAGGCAACTGATCTCGATCCGCTCCTCTCCTCTATTCCGACTCGCAGTCTGGTTATCCGTTACACCGTCACGCATACCAGGACCTCCCTCAAAAGATGTCGGGTATCCGGACATTGAAGTCGGAATCGAACCATCGGACTATGGTGCCTAACCCACAGCCGGACTTGGGCGGCTGCAGTTCGCGGCTCTGACCATTATCAGCCATGGGAGACATCATCCCCTTTCTGCCGCAAGTATAGTACAATATGTTGTTTTTATCAATACCCAACCGGTATTTATTGCCTTACCCGGTAAGACCTCATTGAAATAGTTATCTATCCGAACCGGTAGCCGGTAATACCTGAACGGCAGGTGTTGTCTGCGGTACCACCGGAGGATTTGAAACCAGCATACGCACTTGGGTCGTTGCCTGATAATCTGCATACGCTCGCGGAAACAATAACTTTTCCCACCAAGCGATAAAAATATCGGCTCCGGTAATAGTTACCGTAGCTAAAATTACAGTTTGATCAGCGGTTCCAGCGGCGATTCTGCCAGTCATCCCTCCGCTCTGAAAACCCGTCGCGTCAGTTGTGCCATTATCAACTCCATCAAGATAAAATGACAAGGTTCCGGCATTCATATCAGGCAATCCGCTAAGTCCATAAAATAATATGGCATCGCCGTCTAAGTCATCTGTACTGCCAGAATCAAAAGCGCTGAGCGCATCCATGCCCGCCGGATTGGTGTAAACACCGGAATATGCAATATTTATCGCAGGGGTATCACCGGTATCCCAGGTTTTTAGGCGGAAATAAACTGTGTCTCCCGGCGAAACAGTCAGGGTTTGATTGCCAGAATCAGTTTCTGCCAGATAATTGACCCAAGTTGAGTTGTCTTTTGAAACTTCAAGCCGAGTCAACAATGTAGCACCGCCGCTAATAAAACCAGCCGACGCAATACTCGGAAACACAGAGAAAACTACTGCCAATAATGCAATAACAACTTTTTTCATTGTACCCCCAAATTAATGATTCTTACGAGTATTATATCATAATAACTAGAATCTTTTCTTGTCCCGTTTCACTACTTTAGCTAGGCTTTTTTCTGCTGCTTTATCAAGATCAATTTTGTTCGAATTGGCAAAACAAATGAGCGTATAGAGAATATCACCGATTTCCAGTTCCAAATCTTGTTCGGCTTCACTGGATTTCTTTTTCTTCGGCCCCCAAATGTGATTAACCAGACGGGCAAACTCACCCGTCTCATTTCCCTGTTAAATACGACTTGAGCCGCTTGTACAAAAAAAGTTTACCATGATAAGTTTTAAGATATTTTTCACGTTTAAGAGCATCACTTCGATTTAAACACGCTTCAGAATAGATTAACTTGAGAGGTCGGCGATCCTTAGTTGAGTCAACTCGCCCTTTAGTATGTAGATCAAGTCGTGATTTCAAATTATTTGTATAACCTGTATAAAATTGACTATCTAGCTTTGATTGTAGAACATAAATATAGAACATCTTTTTGAAATCATTTAACAGGGTGAACCATTAGCCGGACCATCATTTCATGCGGAGTCCAATACTCCCATTTTTGTGCCTTCATCCATTTGTCGAGTTCTTTTTGCTGCTTGTTCATAGTTCTCCTAGAAAATTTACTAATCTCTTATAATTTTTGTAAATGTGTCCTTGACCACCTTTTTGTTCGAATAATTCGATAGTTTTTGCAGAATCATCAATTAATAAACTGCTCTCAATATTCGAGGCCAATTTCTCTAAAACAATGTCGAATAACATACCGTCTTCATCATCTTTGTTAAGTTTGTAATCTGCCGAATTTACAATTAAGTCAAACTTTTCATTCAATTTATAATTTGGAACAGTGATCTCTGAAAAAACATCCATGTTGCCAGTCACAATCGCAACTTTGCTGCCAGATTCTCGAAATGATTCTGCCAAATTGAGTAATCTTCGATCTAATTTCATCAATCGAACACTCTCTTTATATAATTCAGTAAGTGTTTTGATACCGATATTATTATTCTTAGCAATAAGCTGGTTTATATCCTTAGACGTAACTTCACCATGCATCCATTTATTAACTAATTCGTGATCGGCAAAGATGTTTTTCTGTATCCAATCATAAACCTTCAGGTAATCCTGCAATAAAGTTTTTTCATAAAATCTGTCGTGGCAAAGCACACCATCAAAATCAAAAAGAATAGTATCTATTTTTTCCATTTAATATATTCAACTTTATTATCTGGATCCATTAAATCAAATTTAATAATTTTAACTTGTGTGTTTTCATCTACCTGGTCGCCATAATATCCGCGATAAGTTTTTAGCATTTCTTCTGGAGACGAATACGTTTCGTGAGTTTCAAAATCGTTGGGCTCAATTTCAGCAAAAGTTTTTTCTTTGATCTCAACAATCTTTGCCCCAGCAAATTGCTCACCCGACTCGGCGTTGGTAAATTCCAATTGATCGCCAACTAATAAATTCTTATCGTCAAAAAGTCGCCAAGTTGAGGTTTTCTCACCAGACAAAATTTTATCAACCAAGTTCGCCGCAAATTTTAGTTTTTTCATATTTTCAATAAATAAAATTCCAACTCCGGATGTAATTTATCGCCATCTTTAATCATTTTTTTCAATCGCGAGATCGAAAAATACTCGACTTTGTCCACATCTTCATTTTCTACTTCAATCGGATCTTTGTAAATCAATTTATAAAATCGGACAAATTTGTCAGTTTCTGCCGTCGAACTAAAATAGGGAAATTTTCCGATTTCGATTAGCCGGCCTTTGATACCTAGTTCTTCGGCTAGTTCCCGCCGTGCCGCTTGCAAATAATTCTCTCCAGCGAGAACATGACCGCCGGCCGCCGTGCTCCAGACGCCAGGGAGAAAATCAACTTTTTTCGATCGCAATTGCAATGCCATTTCGCCATTTTCGTTAAAAACCAAAACATGGACTATGCGATGACGAAGTTTTTCATCATAGATCTCACGTCGAGTCACCGATTCCAAAACCCGATCTTTCTCGTCAACAACATCAATTAGTTCGTCTTTATTACTCATCATTTACAAAAGTATCATATTTTGCTAGAATTTGCCCCAGACTGAACTGAAAGCGAGGTGTTCGGCATGCCGAACATTCGCCTAGCCGGGGCTGATGAAGCAAAAACCAAGGAAGTAGTTAAGATGCTACATCATCTGCCGGATGTAGTCATCGACAGGGTAGTTGTAACGCGTTATCTGCACCACCCGTGCATTAACAGGCCAATGGCTCAGATTGCCTGTAGCGACGAGGTGCCTCAGCGGCACCTCAAGCTGATCAGGCAGGCTGTGATGGTGGCTGGCGTCGAGATGCCACACAAGTGGCGTTATACGCCGCCGATGCCACTCTATCCTGCAACCGTTGCCTTCTGCTACGGACTTAGGGAAGAGCTGTGGAGTCTCTGCTTAACCGAGATCAGCGCTCTGCACTTTGAGCCAGTTCATGTCCCATCAGTCGTCTACGACATGAACCTGAAATTCAGTCCATACGCCGAGGTCCGCGGCTTCTGGAGTCCTGAAGTGGCCAACGACATCTGCGTCGCCAGTGCCGCAGCCAAGCTCAAGAACTACATGGACGTCGAGATGTTCAGTGTCCGCGATGGTGAGATCAAGCTCAGTTTCTGGCTGAAGGGAGCGACAAGCTCACCATGATACGACGAGACCACAAACGCCCCAGCGTACCGGGGCGTTATTTTTATATGTCATTCCCGCGAAAGTGGGAATCTACTAAACTATTCGTGGATCCCCGATCAGGTCGGGGATGACTTCGTCATTTCTTTTTTCGGCTCTGATTTATTTTCAACAGTTTTATCTGCTTCGGCTTCTTTTTTCTTCCGGTTTCTTCTGCGAATCAATACTATAATCAGAATAATAACTCCGATCCAAAATAGCAACGAAAGTAATGGCCAAAGAATAATCATTATCGGGCTAGAAAAAACATTGGCCAAAAAACCTGCGATGCCACCGGAATCTTTATTTGCACCATAATCGGCAAGAATTGCGGCAATATCCGGTGTAAATGAGGATTTTGGCGTTGTCGTGGCCGTTCCCGTCGATTTGCTCGAACTGCCGCTGGTTCCCGATCCGCTGGATGAACTGCCACTTGAACCAGTCGTACCTGACCCACTACTAGATCCGCTACTGGCCACCGGATCGGTCGTTATGGCACCAGCAGAACCGGCCGGATTTGTCGTTGAGCCACTATCTGGTGTGCCGGGATCAGCTGCCGAACCGTCGCTGCTTGGATTGTTCGGATCATAATAACCATATGTCGCAAACCCATAATCGATAGAATTGAGCCGTGTCCCGTCAATCATTGCGTATCCGGGTGCATAGCATGATGTATTTGTTGTTGCCGACCAATAAACCTGGGAGCCATTTTTCGGGACTAAGATAATTGCGTATTCTAATCCCGGATCAATATCTTGCGACGATTCTTCAATGTATTGCCAGTACTCATCAATGCGGTTTTCCAAATCAACACTGTGTCTAGCAATCATCTGGTGCGGATTTGAATGCCAATTCCAAATTTGTGCTTCAATTCGAGGCGTTCCGGTTGGATTTGTGCCCTTTATACGAACTGATACGGCATTTAGCCAGTTAAAACGAGGTACAAAAACCATCCCTGGTGTTTGGCTGGCCCAAGTGCTAACACCTGAATTTTGGACTCCATTAACACAGCCCTGATCTGGGTACGACGGGTCAATGGCCGCAACTTTTTCCGTCGCAAAAAATAGAAATGAGTACGCCATTAACAACATCCCGACAATCGAGATCAATCCAATAACATTTCGCATTTCCCCTGCCTTTTTAAATTTAATTTTTAATAAATTTTAGTAAAAAATTATCGAACAATTCCGATTCCCATATACCATTCTTGTGGTTTTTTGCAGACTGGGCAGGTGTCAGGAGCCGAAGTCCCTTTGTGGATGTAGCCGCAATTAAGGCATTTCCATTCGATTTCTTCATCCGTTTGGTAAAGTTTTCCTGCCTCCAACAAATCAGCCAAAATATTGTAACGCTCTTCATGTTTTTCTTCAACTTCGGCGATTTCTTTAAAGAGTTTTGCCGCAGCATCATCGCCCTCTTCTTCGGCTATTTTTTGGAAACCGGGATACATTTCGGTGTATTCAAATTTTTCTCCGGCGGCGGCATGACGGAGATTTTCCAAAGTTTTGCCAACCGGATCAATTCCGTATGAATTTTCCATTTCAACTGTCGACTTGATATTTTCTAGTTCCTCTTCAGCATGAGCTCGCTCATTTTCAGCAGTCTCTTCAAATACCCGGGCAATCCACTCAAATCCCTCTTTTCGCGCCTGTTTGGCAAAAAAAGTGTACTTATTTCTGGCCAATGATTCACCAGAGATAGCTTTTAACAAATTTTTTTCTGTTTCCATAATTTCTCCTTTACCATTAATTAATATTTCTCTAATTTTACCCAATTTAACTCATTAAATAAAGATCAAGATTGACTAAAACAAAGGCTAAGTTATATAATCGCGTTAGGACATCTGGATTGGAGGTGCACATTGTCACAATCGCTAAGGTTTGTTGCCGGCAGTTATGACGAGCAGACGATGTGTATCATCGCCGACGTCCTCGACCAAGGCGGATTTGACAGTTTGTCCGGGATGCTTGGCCACGTGGATCATGGCCGAGGTCGCTGGCAAACGGCGCTGTACATCCGTCGTCGTGACGGCAGGATCGCCGTGATCGGATATCAGACTATGAGAAAAATCATCCGATTGCTGAGGGAAATACCGCTGACATTCGATCTGGTCGTATCATGTCGCGATCTCCAGGGCACGCTTGACTTCCACTGGGCTAACGACATGGAACCGTTCAAACCCCCGATTGGGGAGGCAGATGACCCATTCTGGGACAGAGGACAATCAACTGACAGAAAACTGACACCGGAGATGCTTTCGAGGATCGCTGATGCCAGACGGGCATCAGGTGATGGAGACCTGAATCCAGACCTATAGAACCGCCCTCGCATACCGCGCGGGCATTTTTTTAACAAATATTTTTTGGATAAAAAAACGGAACTCAAGGGGGTCTCAAGAGTTCCGAAACGGCTGTGAGCTACTGCGGGTTAGCTGCCCGCTGCTCGTACGGAGCGATGCTCCCTGTCAGTCTGTTGCCGACGATCACGGACACTATCCTGCCGCTAGTCTGACAGATAAGCGCTAGCGGTTCGAACAGAAGTCCTTGTTCGGCCGGCAATGAAGCCGGTGTGCAACAGCACACCGTGATCACTGCGAGTAGCAGCAAAGCGTTTCACCTCCCTCCCGCGGGCCGTCGCAGCAAGATTCGCCCGGGTCTTGACCGGATTCTTCTCACTCGACTCCCTGCGACTTTTTGATATTAGCATATACCTTATTTTTTTGCAAACAAGAAAATCCCCATGGATTTCTGAGCTCAAATATGATAAATTAAATTAGCAAATGAAATATTTTGTTTACATGATTGAAAATGCCAAAAGCAGACATTACATCGGCATTACCACCGATCCAAAGAGAAGGCTGGCAGAACACAACAATAGCGGTGCTAAATCAACCAAACCATTTGGTCCATGGAAATTAATATACTCTGAGGAATTCGAAAACCGATCCGAGGCTTGCAAAAGAGAGTGGCATTTGAAAAATTCCGTTGGCAAAAAAGAAAAGTCTGAGATAATTGAAAAATTTGGAAATACCAACTAAACGACTAGATTGAAATATTAATTTATACTCGCTACAATAGCGTGTATATGGACAAAAAAGAGTTAACAATTTTGGGTTCCGCCCTTTACGCATGCGAAGGCACAAAAGCACGGAGAGATTATCGAACAAAAAACGGATTCATACGATCCATTGAACTGACAAATTCTGATCCAAAAATTGTTTCTGCTTTTTCCAAATTCCTGAAAGAAATATTGAAAGTAGATTGGGATAGAGTCAGAGGACAGCTTTTTCTCTACCCGGATTTGAAAGAGCCAGATTTGAAAAAATTCTGGTCAGAAAAATCAGGAATTTCGCAAAACAATTTTCAAAAAAGTATCATTCTTAACGCAAAAACTGGAAAATTTAAGGCAAATCCCAATGGGACATTTAAAATTAGGTACAGTTGCAAATCTGACTTCATAAAACTTGAAAAGATTATTGATGAAATGTGGTCGGGTATAAAATTGTAGTATCATTTGGTGGGATCGCATAGTTGGTCTAGTGCGCACGATTGGAAATCGTGTAGGGTCGCAAGATTCTCGAGGGTTCGAATCCCTCTCCCACCGCCATTGAAGAATAAATAAACATCATATGAAAAAAACTATAGCTTACGTAATATCGGGGATAATTCTCACAATATTTTCAGGCGCATTATATGATTTCGTTGTAAAACCTAACATATTTATGTTAGCTAAATGTTTAGTCAATTATGTTAATAGCTTCAATGACGAAACATATCTAATAATTGCGAAATCTTTCCACGAACAGTCGGCTAGTTCTCTTTGGATTACAACATTAATATCTTTAGCTTGGTTACTTTTGTGGCTTTCGATAGTACTTATTATTACTGGATATTTCCGGCATTCAAAGTCACCAAATCGGATTTTAAAATATGTTGAATCAGTTCCAACAACAAAACTACGCTGGATAATGTTTGTTCTAAGTTGTCTCTTATTTGCAATTTCCTTATTCGGTGCAGCACAGCACCAGTACATTAACGATGCAATAACTTATTATCAGCAACTCAGAGCTATAGATGCTCCATTTATCTCCGAAATTCAATTGAAAGAATATGACTCAAAATTTGCTCAAATCAAGAACAAATCGGATTATATTATAATAATTAATTCGCTTGAAGAGATCTCAGACACCAACAAACAGACTCATCCAATTTTCCAACCATAATTTATGGTAGAATAATATCAATCTTTTGCCATTAAAAAAACCGCTCATTTTCAGCGGATTTTTTAATTATCATCCCTAAAAAGTCGGGAAATTACTAAACTATTTTTGGATCCCCGCCTTCGCGAGGACGACCGCTTTAGCGGTCTATAATATTCTGCATCATTAAGCGTTTTTCGACAGAGGCGATGATTTTGCGGGTTTGGATTGCAACGTCTGGTGTGACCGAAACCGAAGTTGCTCCGTTTCTAACCATCAGCTCGGTAAATTCAGGATAAATTGATGGTGCCTGGCCACAAACTGACACAGTCACATTATGTTGCCGGCAAGTCTTAATTACATATTCAACCGAAAGCGAAATCGCTTCGTCCCTTTCATCAAATGATTTGGCCAAATTTTGATTATCACGATCACAGCCTAAAGTTAATTGCGTTAAATCATTGGTTCCTAAGGAAACTCCGTCGATGCCGACCGAGATAAATTTCTCAAGCAAAATCACATTTGATGGAACTTCAACCATCATCCAAAGCTTAAAATCGGGACCGCGATACAAACCTGCCGCCTCCACCAATTCCTTAACTTTTTGCATTTCTGAAACCGTACGGACAAATGGAATCATTAGGTGCAAATTCACTAAGTCCATCTTATTACGAACGATTTTCAACGCTTCAAGTTCGAGGTTAAATACATCCGGATTGGTGATATAACGTAGGGCGCCGCGCATACCGATCATTGGGTTGTCTTCCTCGCCTTCGTATTTGTCGCCGCCTTTTAGTCCTCGATATTCGTTGGTTTTGAAGTCAGTTGTTCGATAAATAACCGGTCTGGGCGCAAATGCTCCGGCAATAGTGCCTATCCCCTGAGCTAATTTTGTGGTAAACTCTTCGCCCCTACCGGATTCAATCATCGCCCGAGGGTGTTCCCCGATTCCAGCCATCATAAACTCGGCTCGGAGCAGCCCGACGCCATCCACAGGCAACGCAGCAAACTCCGCGGCTTTTTCCGGCTCGGCCAAATTCAAATAAACCTTTGTTCCGGTTATTGGGATCTCTTCTGTCAGAGCCAATCCGCCGACGGATTGTGATTTTGTCTCAATTCTCCGCGGATCGGCAGCCGATAATTTTACGGCTCCTTTATAAACAACACCTTTTGCGCCGTCAACAGTTACGACTTGACCGGTTTTTAATTTGGCTGTAGCCGTTCCCGTTCCAACAACACAGGGAATGCCAAGTTCGCGAGAGACTATTGCCGCATGACAAGTCCGGCCGCCGGTATCAGTGATAATCCCTTTTGCCCTTTTCATCGCCGGAACAAAATCTGGGGTTGTCATTTCAGTAACCAAAATATCACCCTCTTGAATCAGATCGTTTTGTTCTCGACTGTGAATAATTTTTACCGGGCCAACCGCCGAGCCAAGTGAGGCAGCGGCACCGTGCAGAATAACTTCGGCCTGGTTTTTTTCAATAGATCCTGCGTCTCCCTGAACTTGTGACTTTCGACTTTCAACTTTCGACTTATCTAGTGTTGTTATTGGCCGTGACTGTACCATGTATATTTTATTACCGGCAATAGCAAACTCAGTATCTTGTGGTGAATTGTAATGTTCTTCAATTTTCTTACCAAGTTTAGCCAACTCTATGACTTGAGCATCAGTAATTTTTTGATCTTTTCTATCAGCCATTGGAACTGCGACGTGTTTGTCTCCGCCACCTGCTGCTCGAATTATCTGCCAAGGTTGGCTATTAACCTCTTTAGCGACAATTGCTTCTGTTGTTTTATCAACAATGTAGCGATCTGGAGTGACTGAGCCTGAAACGATTGCCTCACCTAAACCAAAACCAGCCTCAATAATAATTTTGTTTGTGTCACCAGTGACAGGATCAACAGTGAACATAATACCGGATTTTTCTGATTGAACCATTATTTGGACCGGGACAGCCAAGCCAACTTTCATTTGATCATATTTATTGATTGCTCGATAATAAATTGCTCTAGCTTCAAAAAGTGATGCGTAGCATTTCTGCAGGGCAGCAACTACTTCAGCTGGTCCCTTAGTGTTTAAAAATGTCGCTTGCTGACCAGCAAAAGAATCATCTGCGCCATCTTCAGCAGTCGCTGACGAACGAACAGCAACTTCAACATCACCAAGTTCTCGATAATTTTTTTCAACTTCTAAAGCGATCTCTGCTGGCATTTTAGCCGAAAGGATATGACGCTTAATTACATTTGATAGTGAATTTAGTTTTTTTGAATCTTCCGGGTTAATGCCTCTTAATGCCTGTGCAATTGCAGGGCCAATCCCAGTTTTTTCCAAAAAGTAATTATATCCATCGACTGTAACAATAAAGCCATTGGGGACAGGAAAACCACCACGAGTTAACTCACCTAAATTCGCACCTTTACCGCCGACAGTAGCTGTATCATCTTTACCAACATCTTTGAACCAGAGAACAAATGGTTTGTGATTTATCTTCTTTGCTATAATTCCCTCCAAAAAAATGTTTATTTTGCCAAAAGCCCTAACTTACGCTCAACAATTCGCAGTCGATGATCAATCTGATCGGTTCTGGTCATAAAAGCTCTGTTAATATCAGCCAGATCAGAAATTTCCCGATTAATATTTTTCTCAACAGTTTTAAATCTCTCACCCATTTCATTCATTATCTGCTGCTTTGTATTATCAATTTTATCCGACAGATTTTTGGTAACATCATCGGTCGAAAATTCAACTATTTGTTTGATTTGCTTTAAATCATCTTTAGTTAAAGCCATTCTAGCTCCTTAGAACCATTTTACACCGATTACAATTTTTCAGCAATTACTTCGCGGACTTTTTCCCACTCAAATCCGCGCGATAGTAAATGGCGGGTTAACTTTTCATAAAGTTTTTCTTTGGAAATTTCTTTGTTTTTCGCCAACCAACGTTCTACTAATTCGACAATTTCTGATGTTTCGTCGATGTTTTCCGCTAGTGTTTTTTCAATTATTTCTTTTGAGATTTTTTTTGCCATCAATTTTTGCTGGAGATAATACCTGCCAACCGGTTTGACTGATTTCTTAAATCTAACAAAATTTTCCGCAAACCTTTGGTCATTTAAAAATTCCTTAGAAATTAGAAATTCGAGAATATTAGAAATTTCCTCATCAGAAAACTCCTTCCGCCGAAGCTTTTCTTCCATCTCGCCGATTGAGCGATCGCGTAACTCGAGAAGATAGAACGCATATTCGAGTGGCTTGAGTTTCTGTTTCATAAGAAAATTATATCACTTCAGTTTTGTTATTACTTCTGATATCTTGTAAACAGGGTTAAGGAGGCGATATCAACATGGCGAAATACATTTGTCCAATATGCCATCATGGTTATCTGGTTTCAGACCATCCCAAAGGTTGTCCGTACTGTGGATACAAAGCATTCCGGCGCTAAAAGCGCCGGCTTTTTTTATTTGTTTAGAAATTAGGTCAATTAGAAATTTTGCCGAATTATTCCTCTTTATACTTCTCTGTGATTTTGGCTTTAATTTCGGCGGTGATTCCCGGGTGTTCTTTCAGAAATGCTCTGGCGCCTTCTTTGCCTTGGCCGATTTTTTCGCCGTTGTATGAAAGCCAGGCTCCAGCTTTTTCGATGATATCTTCAGCGACGCCCAAGTCAATGACTTCACCTTCAACATCAATTCCTTGACCGAACATAATATCAAACTCAGCCGTTTTAAATGGTGGCGCAACCTTATTTTTTACAACCTTCACTCCGACGTGGTTGCCAACATTTTCCTCGCCCTTTTTGAGTGTTGCTTTGCGACGGATTTCCAGGCGAACTGAGGCATAAAATTTCAAGGCATTTCCGCCTGTAGTTGTTTCAGGATTACCAAACATGACTCCGATTTTCATCCGGATTTGATTGATAAAAATGACCATGGTTTTTGATTTTGAAATTACACCGGTTAGCTTTCGAAGCGCCTGTGACATTAATCTGGCCTGAACCCCCATCATCGAATCGCCCATTTCGCCTTCAATTTCCGCTCGTGGGACTAACGCAGCAACCGAATCGATAACAATGACGTCCACGGCGTTTGATCGGACTAATGTTTCACAAATCTCCAGCGCTTGTTCGCCAGTATCCGGCTGTGATATCAAAAGATCATCTAAATTGACACCAATTCTTTTGGCGTACTCGGGATCGAAAGCATGCTCGGCGTCAATAAATGCCGCTAATCCACCGGTTTTCTGTGCTTCAGCCACAGTATGAATTGCCAAAGTAGTTTTGCCGGAAGCTTCGGGACCGTAGATTTCGATTACCCGGCCACGCGGTAATCCGCCAACACCAAGAGCCAAGTCTAGTGCAAAAGAACCAGTTGAAATCACTGCAACATCAAGTTTGGTGTCGGCACCGTACTTCATAATTGAACCTTTGCCAAACTGTTTTTCGATTGAGGCCAAAGCAACATCAAGTGCCTGATTTTTGGCACTTCGAATATTATCCTTCTCAATTTTAGTTTTTGTTTCAATTTTTTCGGCTGTTTTTTTTGCCATGAAACTCCTAAATTATTACTTCATTTCCGCAGTTTTAATTTTTCTTTCAATGATAATTACTTTGCTTGATTCTTTATTGGTTTTACCAATGGCGGTGATCATTATTGTATTAATTCCATTTTGGAGTGTGATCTCTTTCTTGAAACTACCGTCTTCATTTGTTGCTACTTTCTCTTTGTTAACCAAAAGAGTTGCACTGGCATCTGTGGCCCCGGAAACTAAAACGCTTTCCGTTTCAACAACCATATCTTTATTAGGCGACGTCACAACCAGTTTCGGCACCGAGGCAAAACTGACAACTTGAAGTATGATATATAAAATGGCAGCACAACAAAAAAGAACACCAAACGAAAGAGCAATTATTTTGGGCGTGATAATAAAAACTCTATTACTTTTAACTTTCTTTTGTGAAAAATCATCATCTTCAGTATTTTTTTTAATCGCTCGCTGTTGTCTGTATAAATTAAAAATATTATCCGGATTTAAGCCAAGGTAATTGGCGTAGGTAATAATAAAGCCCTTAACATAAATATCATTAGGCAAGAGATCAAAATCTTCATTTTCCAAAGCCTCTAAATATTTCGCGCGGACTTTAGTTTGAAGCTCAGCCTCAATCAGATCGATGCCCTTTCTTTTGCGGGCTCGCTTTAATTTTTCCCCTAGAGTATGGACTGTTCGAATTTTTCTCAGAGTAAATCCTGCTGCTACCATATCAATAATTTAAAATTTTAAATTCTAAATTTCCCTAGTAGTCTTGCGGATAATTGCCACCGCTAGTTTGATCTGTACTTATAAGAATGTCTCTCGGTTTGGCACCGTTAGCCGGACCGACAACACCTTCCTGTTCCATTAAGTCCAAAAGTCTCGCCGCCCTAGCATAGCCAACTCGAAGACGACGTTGCAAGAGCGAAGCCGATGCCTGGCCTGAATTTGTCACTACAGCAACTGCTTCGTCATAAAGATCGTCGTCAATCGATCCTCCGGAATCACGACCTCCGACAGCCTTTTGCGGGCGATATGACAAAATTGATTCGTCATACTCCGCCTCACCCTGCTTTTTCAGGAATGTGACTAATTCGTTAATTTCTTTATCTGAAACGAAACAACCCTGAACACGTTTGGGTTTGGACAAACCATTTCCGATAAACAACATGTCTCCGTTGCCCAACAACTTCTCGGCACCTGACATATCCAAAATCGTTCTCGAGTCAATTTGAGACGCAGTAGCAAAAGCAATTCGAGAAGTAATGTTGGCTTTAATCAAACCGGTAAGAACATCAACTGATGGTCTCTGAGTCGCAACGATTAAATGGATTCCGGTTGCCCGAGCCATTTGAGCGATTCGAACAATAGAAGCCTCGACTTCATTTGCCGAAACCGCCATTAAATCCGCTAACTCATCGATAATAATAACAATGTACGGTAATTTGCCTTCCGATCCGGGCGATTCGTTATAAGCGATAATATTTCTTTTGCCCAAATCGGAGAACATTTTATAGCGCCGTTCCATTTCATAAACAGTCCATTTTAGAGCCGAAACAGTCTTATCGACTTCGGTAACAACCGGCGCAAAGAGATGTGGAATTCCATTGTAGTTGGTCATCTCAACACGCTTCGGATCGATAAGAATTAGCCGCAAATCTTCCGGCGAATTATGGAAGAGTAATGTAACGATGATTGAGTTAATACAAACTGACTTTCCCGAACCGGTGGCACCGGCAACCATCATATGAGGCATTTTTTCCAAATCAATTGCAATCGGACCACCGGCAACATCACGGCCAAGAGCAATTGCCAATTTCGATTTTTCAGCCTTAAATTGTTGTGAGGCCATAACTTCTTTAAGCGTCACTTTGGCGGCAACTAAATTTGGCACTTCAATGCCAACAGCTGATTTTCCGGGGATTGGAGCCTCGACGCGGAGACTTTTGGCCGCAAGAGCCAGGGCGATATCATTGTTTCTGGTAGTAATTTGATTTAGTTTAACCCCTTCGTTCGGCCGCAGTGTGTATTGGGTTACGGTTGGACCAACATTTACATCCTGCATCTTAACTTCAATGCCAAAACTCTGAAAACATTTTTTAATTGTTTCGACATTTTTTCCAATATCACCGGACTTAGCCACGTCATTAGATTCATGTAAGATATCGTACGTCGGAAATTCCCAAACTCTTCCCTTGTCGGTCTTAACCGTCGGCCTTGGCGCAGCCTCGATAACCGGAGCTTTCGGCATCTCTTCGATTTTCGGCCGTGATAGAAAACCAAATCCGGAAAAAAGACGGCTGAAAAAACTTGGCTTTTCCGGTTGTAATTCCTCCTCTTTACCTTGACGATGAACCCTAACACCCGATTCGACCGGTTCGTCCCCGGCCTCTTTGGCTGCCTTTAAGCCGAAAAGCTTGGAAAGCGACAGGTTGAAAGTAATCATCACAGCGGCAAAGGTAACCGCCACAACAACGATAAACGCCGGGAAGGTACCGAGCGAGCCGCGAAGCGGGTTTGATATTAGAAATCCGAAAATGCCGCCACCTTCACCGTTCATTGCTGCCGATCTGGCGTCGCCAACCGGGATAAATAAATGGATCAATGCCGGAAAAAATGCGAAAAATAATATTATTCCGACAAATTTTGCCAACTTCACGCCACCCTTCGGTGGGAACAGGATAATCACACCCAACCAAAAAACTGCAATCGGCAACAAATAGCCGACAATCGTACCGAAAAGTTTGTAGTCGATAATTTTAAGATATTCGCCTAAAGCGCCGGCAGCACTAAAAATACCTAAAAACATAATAATGGCAAAAATTATCAAGAAGACAGCAAAGATTTCTCTCCAGGTATCGGATCCTAAGCCTAACGTCCAGTCAAAGACAAAATTGCCCCATTCATCTTCCTTCTGCCACCAAAGAGGCTTAGTTTGTTTATGTTTTGGATATTTTCGTTTACGTCCCACGATCCCTCCAACAAAAATAATTAGACTCGAAACAGAGTTTGATACTATTGTATCATAAAATATTCTTTACAAGAAACAACTTATTTGGTAAAATCATTGCGGAAACAACCCGACAGGAGGCAATCAGAACTATGGGGAGTTGGCTTCTAATTGCGGCAATGAATGCTCGTGCTGGCGTGTGGCCCGGAGACGAGAACGATCCGATGCGGAAACCACCACGCCGTCACAAACGGAAAAAGAAGTTCACGGAAGCCGATCTCGTTGATGGCATCGTGATGGAAGACAACGAGATCACCGACAACGAGATTATCACCGCGTGCATGCGGGACGACAGGTTCAACCACACCGCCGAAGAGTGGCTTCAGATCATTCGGGACTGGCGCGAAGAATACTCCAGGGTCATCGCCTCAATCGGAGCGTCCCTCGACGCAATGTCAACGACGTAAGCAGCCAGCTTTATGTCAGAACACCAAAAGCGACCGCAGCATCTCAGCCACGGTCGCTCTTTTTTATTTTTAATCGTCATTTCGACATCACAAAGTGACGAGAAATATACAACTTATTTTTTAAAACAATAATCGGTAGATTTCTCGCCTTGCCTAAAATCGGCAATGGCTCGAAATGACAGATTTTTTTACACTTCAATAACTACCGGTATCACCATCGGTCTTCGCTCGGTTTCTTTATATAGAAAGTCGCCAAGTTCTTCTCGAAGTTTGGTTTTGATTAGATTCCAATCACCGCGGGCTTTCTGGCCTGTCGCTGCGTGTTTGGCAAACAATCGTTTAATCTCAGCCCGGGCTTTATGAACGAGATTTTCGTTTTCTCTCATGTAAATAAATCCGCGGGAGATGATATCAGGCGATGTGACAATTTGGCCGGTTTCATGCGAAACAGTAACAATAACAACGAAGATTCCATCTTCTGCCATGGCTTTGCGGTCGCGAAGGACAATGTTGCCAACGTCACCGATTCCGAGTCCATCAACCATAACGTATGATGCCGGAACACGTTTGTTGGTTAAAGTGCCTTTGCCGCCTTCAAATTCGATAATCTGACCATTGTCTGAAACTAGAACATTATCTTCCGGAATACCAACATCTTCAGCCAATCCGGCGTGGACCATCAATTTATGGCGCTCGCCATGGATTGGAATAAAATATTTTGGTTTGATAAGACCGATCATTAGCTTTAAGTCCTCTTGATAAGCATGGCCGGATGTGTGAACATCAAACATTTTCTGATAGATAACTCTGGCACCTTCGCGATAAAGGTTATCCATAACTTCTGAAACCGATCTTTCATTTCCCGGAATTGGAGAAGATGAAAGAATAACAGTATCACCTTTTTTGATCTTGATTTGGCGGTGTTCGCCGGAGGCAATCCTGGTTAGGGCCGAACGTTCCTCACCTTGTGAACCGGTACAAACGATCGTAACTCTATTATCAGGATATTTTCCAATCTCACCAACGTCTATCATTGTGTCTTGCGGAATATTTAATGCCTTAATTGAAGAAGCGACCTCAACATTAGCCAGCATTGAACGGCCGGAAAAGGCAACTTTTCGGCCAAGCCGGTGTGATACATTTAAGATTTGTTGAATACGAGAGATCAACGAGGCAAAAGTTGCCATGATAATACGGCCTCTGGCATTTTCAACTAATTTAAAAAGTGAATCCTCAACCTCTTTTTCAGAAATTGTATGACCCGGCTTTTCGGCATTGGTCGAATCGGAAAATAGCGCCAAAACGCCTTGGCCTCCAAGTTGAGCTAACTTTGAAAAGTCAGTCGGCTTGCCATCGGCGGGGGTATGATCAAATTTCCAGTCGGTCGCGTATACCAAAATGCCTTCGGGCGTGGTAATTGAGAGCCCAAAGCTATCAGGGATATTATGATTAAGCCTAAAAGTTTCAATTTTGAAAGTTCCAAGTTGAAGTATTTCCTCGCCTGGGATTATTGTTGAGATCTTTACCCTGTTTTCCATCCCAAACTCTTCAAGTCTCTTTTTAATCAGTCCGACTGTCATTGGGGCGGAATAAATTATCGGGCTGCCAAGCTTATCATATAGATAAGGAATGGCACCGGTATGATCCAAGTGTCCGTGAGTGATTATCAGTCCACGGATCTTATTTTTGTTCTCGGCCAAATAAGACACATCGGGAATAACATAATCGATTCCCGGCATATCTTCATTCGGGAACATTAAGCCGGCATCAATTATGATAATGTCATTACCATATTCAATTGCCGTCATGTTTTTACCAACCTCTTCAAGACCACCCATCGGAATAAACCGGAGGGCTGGCTTCTTCAAAAAGTTGCCGGGTTGTACTTGCGATCTTTGTGGAGTTCCACCAATATTTGGCGTTAAGTTGCCAAAAGTTTTTGATAGGTCGCGTTTTTGCGGAGTTCGTGATCGATTTGACGATCTTTCTCTTCCGCGGTTAGTTTTCTGTTCTGTAATCATTTTCTCCTTTGTCACCATAAATGGATAACTAATTTTTCTAATGACCAATAACTAATGATTCAAATATTTTAGTTCTATTCGTTATTAGTCATTCGGACATTCGTCATTCATTCTTGGCTTATAATAATTTTTCTTGTTTAATAATTGTTTTTTTATTCTTCTCATTTTCCGCTTTAACCTTTTCGATGGCTGCCGGCAATTTGCCGAAATCATCCAAAAGAGTCTGCCGCATGCTGCCATTATGTAAGGCAGCCGCAGGATGATATAGCGGAAAGAAGTAAATTCCACTGGGATCTTCCGTAAGGTGACCCAGTGGGCGACGGTACAATTTCGCTCTCAACTTTGAGATACCGCCAAGCCCGGGAAGATACGTTTCTGTGGAGTGCCGACCTAGTGTCACGACAATTTGCGGACTAACAACTAAAAGCTGTTCTTCTAAGTACTCTCGGCAAGCAGATTTCTCTTCCGGAAGTGGATCTCGATTATTCGGCGGGCGGCATTTCAAAGTGTTGGCGATATAGACGTCCGCACGAGATAACGATATTGAATCGAGTAATTGATCAAGAAACTTTCCAGCTGGGCCGCAAAACGGCCGGCCAACTTTATCCTCCTGTAGTCCTGGAGCCTCGCCTATAAACATTATTTCGGCATTTGGATTTCCTTCACCAGGCACGATATTTGATCGTGAGTTAAATAGAGGACATTTTTGGCACTTTGCGATCTTTTCTTCAATCGCAACAAGCTTTTGTTTCTTTTCGCTTAAGTCCATGAAAAAATAAAATAAAATTAGTTCTCAGACAATTTGAAGTAACCCGCCTGTAGAAGCTGTTGCTTCAGCAACTGCGGGCAGGAAATAGATCAAACCTAACGATTCGTACACTAAGTGTAGCATACAGATTGACATTTGTCAATAGTTTTGATAATATCTCGTCATTGGACGAACAACAAGGAGATGGTAATCATGCCGTGCGTCCCCCAAGGGAATGCAACTCAACACCAGAGCGCTATCATTGGAACTATCGTCGTCCTGACCATCCTCGTCATCGCCTGGATCCTCCTGTCTACTGCTCAAGGCATTGGCGCCAAAAATGCCAAGAAGGATGCTACCGCGCTGGTGCTCGCAAACCAATTGCGACAACTGCCAGTGCAACAACAAGTTGCTGCGATCAACCAGTCGGATGAGCTCGCTCGCGTCGCCGAGCAGCTCGGCGATGGCTATGTCGTCAACAACAAGGCCAGCTATGTCAATTCGGTCTGGGTGGCCAACAAGCAGGGACGGTTTTTCCAGACCCTATGGGTGACTCAAGTCACCGACCGAGGCCAGGAGACCCATAAGTACAAACTAGTCCATTGAGCCTCTGGGCTAGCAGACTCAAACGGCGGAAGCAATCCGCCGCGTTTTTTATTTTGACACACTTACAAATGAATTTATTTACCTACATAAAAAGTGAACGATCGTTCACTTTTTATGTAGTTTTTCAGTATAAAAAAACCACTTTTGATGTGGTCGCCAGTGGTTTTTTTTGTCATTTTGAGGCGGCAGCCAAAGAATCCAGATTCTTTGCTCTCGCTCAGGATGATATTTATTCAGCTCGTTTCATGAAATCTTTTGTTGAGAGTGCAACCCGACCCTTTTCCCTATCAACATCAACAACTTTGGCTTTGATGACCTGTCCGACCTTGAGATATTTTTCAATGTCTTCGACGCGTTCCGGTGCAATTTGCGAAATGTGAATCATACCATCTTGACGCGGTGTGATAGCAACGATGGCACCTACTTGTTTGCCAGTCATTCTGTCGCGTTTGATCTCAATAACTTCGCCTTCAATGATCTCGCCAACTTCGATTTCTCGTGTTAGTGATTCAACAATTGCAATGGCCTTTTTACCCATTTCCGAGTCTGTTGAACCGATCATCACCGTGCCGTCGTCCTCAATATCAATAGAAGTAACTTCTTTTCCTCCACAATCTTCAATGATCTTGCGGATAATTTTTCCGCCCGGCCCGATAAGTTCGCCAATTTTCTCAGGATTGATGTGAATGGCTTTGATCACCGGGGCATATTCAGACAGTTCTTTTCTTGGCTCGGCTATTACCTCGTTCATTGCCTCAAGGATTTCTAACCGGCCAACGCGGGCCTGCTTGAATGTTTGAACAATAATTTCATCGGTTAAGCCTTCGATTTTGGTATCCATTTGAATTGCGGTGATTCCATCTTTTGTCCCGGCAATTTTGAAATCCATGTCTCCAGCAAAATCCTCAAGTCCCTGAAGATCGGTTAAAACCTTGAAGTTTGAGACATCATTTTTGTCGGTGATTAATCCCATGGCAATTCCAGCAACCGGTTTTTTGATTGGCACGCCCGCATCCATTAAGGCTAGGGTCGAGCCGCAGGTGGCTGCCATCGAAGACGAGCCGTTTGAGGTCAATATTTCAGTAACCAGTCTGATTGTATACGGAAATTCCTCGGTTGTTGGAATCATTCTGACTAATGCTTTTTCCGCCAAGTATCCATGTCCGATTGCCCTGCGGCTAACGCCGCGCATCGGCGCAACTTCGCCAGTAGAAAATGGCGGAAAATTGTAGTGGTGCATAAACTTCTTGGTAGTCTCGGTTTCCATGGTATCAATAAACTGCTCCATGCCTGGGGAAGCAAGTGTTGCAACTGTTAATGCCTGAGTCTGACCACGAGTGAATAATCCTGAGCCATGAGTCCGCGGCAAAACTCCAATTTCAATATCAATTGGTCTGACTTCCTCAATGCCTCGACCATCGGGGCGAACACCATCTTTGAGTATTGCTTCCCGGATTTCTTTCTCGACTAATTTACTAAAGGCGGATTTTAGCTCAACTTGCTTGTAATTTCCTTCAAGAGTTTTCAATACCTCTTCTTCGAACTCTTTAAGCTGCTCTTCCCTTTTAATTTTGTCTAATTCTCTAACGGCCTCTTTTAGTTTTTCGCCGATAATTTTTGAAACCTCGCCGTGAATTTCCTGGTCTTCAATTAGTTCGACACCAGATTCCTCTTCAACATGTTCTTTTTTGATTTTTGCTTGAATCTCAAGAAGTGGGAGAATCGATTTCTTGGCCAAAGTGATAGCTTCAATAACTTTCGCTTCCGGAACCTCACTGGCCTCAGCCTCAATCATCATTACCCTGTCTTTTGTAGAAGCAATTGTTAAGTTTAATTCTGACTTTTCGACTTGATCAATGGTTGGATTGGCAACTAATTCCCCATCAACTAACGCTATCTTTACTGCGCCAATCGGACCGAGAAATGGCGCCTTGGTCTGCATTAATGCAGTCGAGGCAGCAACCATCCCCAAAATATCGGGATCATTCTCTCCGTCATATGATAGAACCGTGATAATAATCTGGACATCATTGCGATAATTCTTGGGAAATAACGGCCGGATCGGACGATCGATCATCCGGCAAGCAAGGATGGCTGCATCGGACGGTCTGCCTTCTCTTTTGATAAATCTTGAACCGGAAATTTTACCTGCAGCATAAAATCGCTCCTCGTAATCAACCAGGAGCGGGAAAAAATCAACACCTTCGCGGATTTCATCAGAAACAACAGCGGTTGCCAAAACCACAGTTCCACCGCAGGTCGCTTTTATTGATCCCTGCGCTAAAAGCGCCAATTTACCGGTTTCCAGAACCAATTCCCGGCCGCCAAAATCGACCTTGTAGGTCTTTTCTTCTAGTCCCAGTTTCTTAACCATAAGAATCCCTTCTAGAGAGCGTTCGAGGGAAAAAATCACATTGTTAAATTGTTGCGCTCGCTTCGCTCTCTCGTTGTTTTATTGTTCCTGAGCAATTGAGCAATACAGCAATATAGCAATTTGATTTCTTCGGTCTCGATGATCTCTCTAATTTCCGCCGTAGACCCAAAGGGTCCACTTTGTGACGGAGTTAATATTTTAAATTACTTCCTAAGCTTCAAATCGGTAATTATGCCGGCATAAGATTTTTCGTTGCTTTTCTTCAAATAGTTTAAAAGTCTTCGGCGCTTGCCAACCATTTTTAAAAGTCCAGCTCTGGAATCAAAATCATGCTTGTGCCCCTTCAAATGCTTGGTCAATTCAGCAATTTTTTTTGTTATCACAATAATTTGAACCTCTGTTGATCCTGTGTCGGTTTCGTGTGTTTGATATTTTGACAAAAGATCACCAGACTTTGCTGGTGTAACTTTTTTAACAACTTTTTTAGTTTCTTTTTCTACCATAGCTACTTTGATTTTTAGCTTTAGAGACTTTTGACTTTATGAACTTATTTGATTGTAACAAACCCTGAGGAAAAAATCAACCTTTTGGTGCTGCTTTAGGCTGGCCCTTTTGAAAATCACGGATTTTACCGACAATTTTTTCCGTGGTATTGGCCGGGTCATCTCTGGATACAGCAAAGCCGGCAGCCATCGCGTGGCCGCCGCCGCCAAACAGTTTGGCGATATTAGAGACATCATATCCCCTTTCAACCGATCGGAGTGATCCGTGTAAACCATCAGATTTTTCGGTCAAAAGCATAACAAAATCGACACCTGTAGTAGTTTTCAAAAGCTCATCAATTACTCCGTCAGCATCAGTTTCGGTAGATTGGGTAACTACAAAATCTGATTTTTCAATTTGCGACCAGACAAAACGATAATTCATCTCGTCCCTGATATTCGAAAGAACCCGACCCCAGAGACGAAGGGTGGAAAGAGTCCTGGTTTTGTAAATTTTCTTGATAATCTCCTGTTGGTCAGCATTGGCGGCGACTAATTGAGCAGCTACGGTTAATGATTTTGGGGTTGTATTTTGGTTTTGAAATGAGTTGGTGTCAGTGATTATTCCTGTTAACAGGGCGGTAGCAGTCTCCGGTGACAAAAGTGATGTGTCTTTCGCAAGCGCTTCAAATAGCGAGACTAATATCTCTGCGGTTGAAGTTGCAGTTAAATCTACTAAGTTAATTTTGCCAAAGTGATCATTGCCGGCGTGATGATCAATATTAATGATAGGGGTCTCATAAAAAAGATCTGAGTTTTGGTGGTACGGTTCGCCCAAACGATCGAGGTCTTGGCAATCGAGAACAATAATTAGGTCAAACTTGAACTTTCCGCCCGGAAAACTAACCATCTCTTGGCTGAACTCACCCGATTTCGGCGTGACGATAAAATTAATGTGCCCGTCTTCTACTTTATATAGAAATTTCTCAGCCGGAACTTGGCTAACGTCTAGAGAGATAACAAAATCCCGTCTGCCTGTTAGATCCTTAGAGACCTTATCTGTCGGTAGAAATGAAAAAACCTGCGAGATACTGCCAGCAGCCACCGGATGGGGAGTCTTGCCGATTTTTGCCAAAGCTATCGACATGGCTATTAGGGAACCAATAGCATCCCCATCTGGATCTTTATGGGTCAATATCAAAATATTTCCGGCCCCTTTTATCGCCTCGACAATTTGTTGTTTTGGTGAAAGTTCCATAACACAAATGGATAACTAATATTCTAATGGCTAATAACGAATCATACGAATTTGTTTTATTAGTTATTGGTTATTCGGTAATTCGTTATCCATTCTTGATGTGACACTTCAATATATCGGATCATCCTTTCGTTGTCAACATTGACTTTAACCTGCTTTCCTGCTTAAATACAATCAGTTTCCAGAAATGAGGGAACCATCATGAAGTTGTTGAAGGGTTTTCTAGATGCGGTACTTCTGTCGATTATCCTCATCGTCGGCTACGTTTTCGGTCTTGAATACGACAACGATGACTGAAGATAGTCACTCGCCGCGACATCCTCTATATGACCCGACTCGACGAAGGTGCTGACCACTAAGGTCTGGTGCACAACCCGCACTCTGCGGGCTTTTTTTATCTCGGCAGGAAATGCCTCGATCCCTACATAATTACTAATCGGAACTAAATTACCAATAATACCAACAGGACTTCACAAACCGGTAAATTTCTGTTACACTACAAAAAGTAATTCAGTAATTTTAAATTTTGATTTTTAAACTTTAAATTTGAGCGAAAGCGAATCATGCCAATTACAAAATCAGCTAAAAAAGCACTTCGGGTTGACCGAACTAAAAAAGAAACTAACGACCTTACCAGAAATAAGGTTAAATCTGCCGTCAAAGCGGCCAGGTTGGCCATTTCTGCCGGAGACAAGGACGTCAGCGAGAAACTAAACGCTGCCTATCGAGAACTCGATATCGCATCCAAGAAAAACGTTATTCATAAAAACCGTGCCGCTAGACTAAAATCACGTTTAACTAAAAAACTGGCAAAGAACGGACCAGAAAAAACCGAGGCCAAACCAGCTAAAAAAGCGACTACCAAGAAAAAATAGCCGTCGTTCCCGCGCAGGCGGGAATCTACTATTAGTGGATCCCCACTTTCGTGGGGATGACAATAAAAAACTGCCTTGATACAAACTATTGTGGCAGTTTTTTTATTGTCAGCTATTTGATGTTATAAGTCGGCGTCGGCACACTATAAAGCTTCGGTATTAGTATCCAGGAAGTCTTGCCGACTATGAATCTCTGCTCAACAGGACCAAAATATCTGGAATCATTGGAATTGGGCCGATTGTCACCCATGAGAAAATATTCGTCTGATTTGAGCGTCCAGTCGCCCCCCTGCTCAGTTTGCAGCCCTCTTGGAAGATATCCTTCTATCAGTTTTCTATTATTTATAAAAATCGAACCGTTTTTGATTTCCAATTTTTCACCGGGAAGCGCAATGACTCTTTTAACATACCTTTTATGCTCCGGGTCCCCAGGGTAATTTACTACTACTACATCACCTCTTTGTGGATCAGACATTTTATAAACAATTTTATTTAAAAATCCAAGTTCCCCGGTGGCGAAGGTTGGATCCATTGAAGCTCCGTCAACAAAAAATATTGTCGCAACAAAAAAATGAATTAATGAGATTGCGATAATCAACAAAATTATCCATTTGGCGAAGTCGAATAGGAACCCGCCACCATAAACAACCCTGCCGATGAATGTTTCTTTCAAAAACATAATGTCCAATACTCCCAAATTGATCTAATTACTCCCTGCCCGCATTGCTACGCAAAACGTTTGCAGGCGGGAAAAAAATATCAAATGTCTAATTTCTAAATTGTTTAGGTTAATTAGATTGAATTAGAAATTAGGTCAATTTTATTTATACCCCGGCTCTCTGATTGAAGCTAAATTTTGACCGATGTAGCCGATTATTGGAAAAAGCGATAAGCAAAAATCTTGAAGGCCAAGTCCTTGAGTTTCGGTGATAAACCAATCCGGCATATTAAATTCTTCATCTGTAAATCTTCTTGCCCATAGTGCTTCACAACGAAAAATAATTGCATACGGCAGATATTCAACGAACTTTTGGTAATTTTTGGCATCGTACGGCAAAGGCTCATGGTTGGAAAGGTATTTTTTGAACGCCAGCCAGTTGGTTAAAGCCTGACGCCCCGGAGCGGTACGGATTGGCATCTTGCTGCCAACGATTATAATTACAAGCGAGGCAACCATCATTCCAACCCAGAAAAATGTAGCATACGGAACAGTCGGGAAAAATTTATAACTTAAAAAGAAACAGGCAAGGCCGAAGAAAAATAGTAAAGTCCCAAAAAACTGATACTTGCGGTGCATACTGGCCGGATTCTCTTTAAAATATCCCAGCCTTGTAGCTAAGGCGTAAATGTCACGAGTGAAAAGAGACATTTTATGGCTGTAAACATGATTGGTGAAGCGTTCGGAAATTATATCTTCCGTGGCGATTGAATTATCGCGGAAAATTTTCGATAACAAAATTTTTTCAAAGGACAAGAGCTGACCGGAAAAAATTCTTTTGCCAAAGGAGAAACCCCGATCACGATCGATAATGAAAATATATTTCCTTAAGGATAAATCGATCAGAGTTGCAGCAATCTCTCTTGGACCGATATTTTGATTGACCAGAACTCCAACAACGGCAGGTGGCAATGCCATTGGCGGCGCATTAACGGCTCTGTCCGGCTGAGTAATTTTTTGCACCCGCTGTTGGAGTGAGATCAGCATAAACATATAAATCAAAGTTAGTAGCGGGATTGCAATCGCAACAAAGACCCAGACTTGTCCACCGGCGGATGAGAGCAAAAATAGCAGATTGTCATAAAAAGGCAGTTTGATGACACCTTTTGGTATTTCAGCGACAACAGTGATTGTCGCAGTATCGCTGATGCCGTTGGCTTCGTAAATGATTGTTCTGTCACTATCTGCCGTTGCTGTTGCTGAATCAACCCCGTGAATGGCTAAAATTTGCGGATTGGAACTTTTTGCCACCGCTTCAGGCAAAGTTAGATTTATCGTTAGATTATCAAGAAAAATTCCGTTTTTATCATAAACGATCAACCGCAGATCATCATAATTTTTCTGCGGCTGGATTTTTGAGGCGATCCTTTTGTCGTTTTTATAGACGCTGCCGTCTTCTTTAACTTCAAGATTTATTGTTGAAGTAGTAACGATGTTTCCCAAATCTCCATCGGCGACGTCGGCAGAATATCTAACACCCTGAATGATTCGTAAGCTAACGAAAGCAACTAAAAAAAACACGCTGAAGAATATTAGCTTCCGCCAATTGATCTCTATTAGACGATTTTTGTTCTCTTTTTTCCTCTCCATTCCCCTCCACTCGCCAGAATGGCGAGAATTTTCAATTTAAAATTTTTCCCTGCGGGACCTAAACGGCAATTTAAAATAAATGATTTAATTTTTCAAGCATTAAATTTATTTTAAATTTGAGTTTTTAAATTTTAAATTATCTCTATTATACTACATTGTTAAGTCGGCTAACAATTTTTCCAAAGCTAATCTTGGTTCGATTTTTCCGGTTTTGATATCAATATCGGTTTGCTGCAGCCGCAAGTAAATTCTTTTAAGCAACGGGAGATCAAAATTATTTAGTACTCGGATAGTTTTCCCGACAACGAACGGATGAAGTTCTGCTTCCTTGGCAATCTGGTTTCTCCCAGTCCCGCGGACTATTAAATCTTCCACAATGAGCATATTTCTGAATTGATAGACGATCATCGACAGAATATAATTCTCATTTCTGCCGCCCAAAAGTAAGTTCTGTAAATATTTCAATGCCAGCTTGCCGTTTCTGCCGCCTAGCGCGTCGATGAAGTCAAATATATTTTGATCATGCTCGGTTTCTACCATTTCATCAATATCGGCCTCGGAAATCTGCGTTTGGTTTTTGGCCAACCGGAAGAGATCAAGTTTTTCAAGCTCGTTAATTAACCGCCATGAGTTGTTACCGGCTGTAACAATTAATTTCTTGATTGCCGGCATAGCAATCGGAATATTTTTATTTTTAGCTTCCTCTGCTAACCATTTTTCCAACTCATAACCTTTTCTCAAGAGAAAATTTACGATTAGCTTTTCTTTTAATAGTTTCTTATACAAACCGGACGTTTTTTTGACCTCGCCGTCTTCCTTCAAAATTATTTCCGAAGTATCGGGGAATTTGCCCATATTATTTTCAATGTACTCTTTGAGTTTTTCATCTCCGTCACGAAATAAATTGCTGATGATTATTAATCGTTTGGGCGCTAAAAATGGAACAGCTGTAACGCTTCTAATCAATTTGTCATAAGACAATGTTTCCGAATCAAATTTAACAATGTTCATGTCGCCGAAATTGGCGATGGAAAAATCCGCCTCAAGTTTTTTTAAGGAATGGCTTAAGGAATATGTGTCTTCGCCGTAGAATAGTTTAATCATCTTGAAATTTTCCGCTATTACTGTTAACATTCTAATATTACAGTCTGCGAGGAGGTGCCAGATGCCATTGCGAGAAGCCTTGTTGCTGATTTGCCCAATCTTCCTTCTGCCTCCTTCGGCATCTCAATCTCTCGATCTTCGTCCAATGCAGTCGACTCAGATGGTCGACGCAGACTGCCTTGCCCAACTTGCTTGGCGTTATCGGGCAGAGAACCCAAACCAACCGATTGAAGCTTTTATCGCTTCACATCAATACTACCTTGTCCCATGGGACATATGTGACTAACCCCTGCTTCTCGCCGGGGTCTTTTTTTAATTGCGAAGCGATTAACCCTCCGCAAACTTTCGACTTTATAAACTTTTGACTTTCGCCTTGATCACATTCCTCTTCGCTTCGTCCCAATTATTACCGATGCCAACTTCAACTTCAACCGGCACGCAAAGCTTGACCTCATTTTCCATTACTGATCGCATTGTTTCCGCAACTTTTGCGGATTGTTTTTCCGGCACTTCAACAATTAATTCGTCGTGGACCGTTAAAAGCATTTTAGCTGACTTCGGTAGTTTTGATGATAATTTTATCATCGCCAGTTTCAAAACTTCCGCCGCCGTACCCTGAACCGGAGTGTTAATTGCCATTCTCTGGGCCGACTCATAAACATTTCTATTTGATGATTTTATATCCGGAAGTTCTCGGCGGAAACCGAAAAGTGTTTCGACATATCCATGTTTTTTAGCCATAGCAATTTGTTCTTCACAATATCTTTTAATGCCTTCGTGCACCTTGAAGTAACGCATAATGTATTCGGCGGCTTTTGATTGCGGGATTCCCAAAGCTTGTGACAAACCATACGGACTTATTCCGTATAGAACACCAAAATTTACTGTTTTCGCCAGTCGGCGTTGATCATGAGTAACTTTACCGACAGGAACATCAAAGAGTTCTGAGGCCGTGCGTGAGTGAATATCAACACCTGAATCAAAAGCGTCTATCATCGCTTTGTCCGCAGCCAAGCAAGCCACGACCCGTAGTTCTATTTGGGAATAGTCAGCAGAGACTAGCTTGTTTCCCGGCTCAGCAATAAAGGCTTTGCGAATTTCCGGACCAAAATCTCCACGAATCGGAATATTCTGCAAATTTGGGTTAGATGATGTTAAACGCGAAGTTCTTGTGTCTTCGCCAAAAGTTGTGTGCAGGCGGGAGTTTTCATCAACTAATTTCGGTAGCGGCTCTAGGTAAGTTGATATTAATTTTGACAGCTCACGATACTCGAGAATTTTATCAACAATTTTATGTTCTCCGCGAAGTTTCATAAGTTCTGCCGCACCGGTAGAGATACCGGATTTATTGCGTTTAATGTCAACTGTCGGTAATTTTAGCTTTTTAAATAGAATGTCCGATAATTGTGACGGAGAAGAAACATTAAACTCTTTCCCTGCTAGTTTCTGGATTTCCGATTCTAACTTCTTACTTCTTGACCCCAACTTCTTTTGAAGTCGAGACAGCAATTCTATATCTAATTTTATTCCGTTCTTCTCCATTGTCCGCAAAACCGGCGAAACTTCACGGTCAATATCGCTCCACTTTTTGCGAGGAATTTTGCAACCTAATTTTTCAGCTTTTTTGATGATATTCTTCATTTCAATAATAGATAACTAATGTTCTAATGACTGATAACGAATAGGACAAATGTGTTTTATTGGTTATTTGTTATTCGGTAATTCGTCATCCGTTCTTGTTATAGTAATTTTAATTGTTCGTCTTTCGCGCTTTGCGCGTCTCGCGAAGTATTATTGCCCAGCGGAGCCTCGGCGGAGTTGGGAGCTACTTGAGATTCACCGCTGGCATCGAAACGTCTCAGTAATGAGTTAAATCCTAACTCTTCAAATAAATCTTTCAATTTACTTCGATCATACTCGCCCCATTTACAATCTTCAATGCAAAAATCAATTGGAACATCCCTGTGGATCGTAGCTAATTTTTGCGACATAAAAGCTTGAGTTTGGTTTTCAATTAACAATGTTAGTATTCTTCGACTAATATTCAACTCTTTTGCAGTTTCATCTAGTTTTCCATTGTTGAATTGCCCCATTGTTGAATTGTTTAGGTCAGCGATAGAACAATTTAGCAATTTAGCAATTTTTTCATACAGCTTCTCCAGTGTATCAAACCGCTGTATCAAATCTGTTGCTGTTTTAATACCAACTCCCGGTACACCCGGAATATTGTCAGATGGATCACCGGCTAAAGCCTTAAGATCAATAAAATCCGATGGATCTAAATTATACTCCCGTTTTATTGCTTCGTGATCGACAATCTGAAGTTGCGATAAACCTTTTTTGAGCGAATAAACAAAAACTTTGCCGTTAACCAACTGAAAAATGTCCTTGTCGCCAGAAACTACATATATTTCAATGTCGGTTGATTTCAGCTTCTCGACGACGGTACCAATACAGTCGTCAGCTTCGAAACCTTCTTTTTCATAAATTGGAATTTCCATCGCTTCGACAACCTCTTTGACTCTGGGGATTTGATCATAAAGTTCTTGATCGGCCTTAACCCGCGTTGCTTTGTATTCTTTGAAATGCTCGTGGCGAAAAGTTGGCCCGGCGAGATCAAATGAAGCGGCAATATATTTTGGTTTTAGGTCTTCCAAAACCTTAATGATCGTAGTCATAAAGCCGTAAATTGCATTGGTTAGCTCACCACGGCGCGTCGACATGTTTTTTGGCAGCGCATGATACGCCCGATGGATGATTGCATTGCCATCAATCAAAACCAAAACCTCCGGTTTTGTCCCGAGCCTGTTGAGGGATCTACTCCTTACATTTTCCATAGGCTTATAATAGCACTTTTTGTCCAGATTAGAGCTATGTAATTGTCAAATTATTATGATTGTGCTAGTATAAAGTCGATCTGAAAGGAGTTGGGGCTAATATTAGAACACGTTACGAGCGTTTTCAGAACACTTCAGGCGCGTCTACTAACAGCACGACCCAACTTGCCAAAGTTCCAGCCGATCGAGTCACTCGCCGGCCATCTGCAGAGCCTGACAGCCCAGGCGATTGAGAGACACGGCAGGCTTCTGGCCGTCAAAACCGAAGCTGAATTCCAGGCTGGCCTGCTTAGCTTTAAGAAACCCTGCGTTCTGGAAATCGCTTGTCTCCGGCGGGACCGGATAGTCCAGCCACTCTCTGTTATGGATCGACACCAGACCAATCAGCTTGTCTCATTTTCCGGCCATCGCGACTTCTGCAACGGCTGGGAAAGGTCCCTACTCAAACTGGAAAACGGCACCGAGGCCCTACATGTGATACTGGGCGGAATCGGCAACGCCAGGAGCACTATTGGCCGAGAACTGCACCAGTTTGCTTGGAAGACAGAGATTGCTGGTGAGTCTTGCTGTGAGTGGCTACACCATCGCCGCGGGTTGGTTGCCTATACCGATGCCGTTGGCAGCACCTGCACGCTAGAACTACACTTCTTCGTTTCACAGGGGAGCACGTCCTAGGCGGTTCGACAAGAACCGTCATTTTTTTGCAAGAAAAAAACCTGCCCGCAATGCCATGAAGCAAAACGATGGCAGGCAGGCCGCCAGTACGGCGGCGGTGATGCGGTACGACGTTGCGACTCAGCCAGACAGTGGTCTGCGCGACTTCGGTTTGCCGCCGAGAATAGAAGACCCGTCTCCATGGACACGGTCTCCTGTGGTCCCGGATCTGGGCGCCGGCGGGTGCGGCGAGTGAGGGGCGCGGATTTCCGACGAGGACGATGTGTCTCGCTGCATCGCTACCATACCGCCTTTATGGCCCAGCCAACCAACAGGCCGGCGACTAATAGTAGAAGCAGAGGGATGCTTCCATGGGCCTCCAACCCATGGATGCGACCGGGATTGTGCGTTGGCATCAGCGACCTCCTGACCAAAACTGAAAGCAAAAATACTATACAATTTTGAAACATAAAAATCAATCCTTCGACTCGCTCTGCTCGTTCAAGACAAGCTCCCGGCTTTAATAAGGATTGATTTTTCAGATATTAGATATCAGATATTATTTTTTAGATCTTAAGAGTCCGCCCCACTCAACCAATGTGAACCCAACTCTTTGATATTTCGGCAGAATCTGTGAAGTGATTGTTTCTTTCGAATCCAAGCCTTGAAAATCTAGAAATACGCGAATTGATGAATCCGGTTTTGGTGATACGGCAATTGGCGCCAGTTCATCCATCTCCTCCGTCCCAAACCAAGTCAAACGAACAAATGGGCTTGCCGGCATTTTTGGCAACCAGAACTCCTTGAAATCGGCGATTTCTTTATTGTTCAACCCCATATATTTAAGCTGATTTGTAATAACTTCCGCAACCCGGAAAGTTTCGACAACCGTTCCCGAAGTTACTGCCGGATATTTACCCCAGCCGGTTCCTTCCCAGTAAAGCGAGTCGTAAATTTGACCGCCCAAAGTCAGTTTCCCCGACGGTGAAGCACTAACTTTCCAACCACCGTTATATGCCGGCTCGGATATTCGGATATCGGCTCCGACTTTAACGCTGACTTCGGTATTTTTCTCCGGATACAGGTAAATTACCGGTTTGCCACACTCAACCGCCGGCGCGTATTTATCGTTCATATAAATAGTCCAATTGTCATAGCCATCTTGGAGAACAAGTACACCCAAGTCAGCCATCATTGCAGCTTGTGTAACTTTTGATCCCATTTCATCCATTTTGTAGACGGCGTAGGCAAAGTTGGCTAATGGCGAAGCTGCATCAACTGTATAGATTTTCTTTCCTGATGCCGAAGCCACTTCGGTTTTGGTGCTGAGCGCAGTCTGGTCAATAATTAACGGGAATGATCCGCCACCACCACCGCAACCGGAAGTTTTGATTTGCGAATATTTGTAGCTGGCACCAAGCGCATTGCTCCAGGTGACACTGAAAGTTCCGTCATCGTTTCTGTAAGTCGGGGTTGGCGAATAAATAATTCTGGCTCCGTCGTTTCGCAGAACGTAATATTGGGCGACTTTGGCATCGCCAGCGGAGAGCTCAATATCCGAGCCTTTCAAAAGGTATAAATCTCCCCATTTTGTTTCTCCCAATTTCGATCCGGCAGTAGTAGCATCGGCAAACGACTTCTCACGTGAAGATGTAGCTGAGAGAGTCAACTTTGTCGTTCCGATGGTGATCGTTTTATCTAGTTGTAATGATTTGATAACAAAAGTCGCATCTGATTCCGAATTTGTTCGCGAGTAATAATTGCCGTCTCCGCCGACAGCGTCAGAGTTTTCAGGCAAAAAGTAATAAACTCCGCCCTTTTTCAAGAAGTGATGAAAATCATAATAAGTTCCCATTGTTTCGACTTCGGCCATGGCGAAAATGATCTCGTCGCCGCTGGTTGTCGTCGCAACTTTATAGTAGGTTGTGCTGACGTAACCGGGAAATGCGTCATCAGTCGATCCGGAACCCTTTTTAAACAATCCCAAATCCGCCAATTTCTCCCTGGGCGCTATCCAGGCAATACCTTCATCTTTAATTTTTGTACTAGTGACACTACCGTCAGAACTCGTTGTTGCCGCACTCTCGTCGGCTTTCTTTTCTTCCTCTTTTGCCGGCCAAAACTTGTCTTTTATGGTGCCTCGATAAGCATAGGCCGAAACCCCGCCACCGACAACGACTGCAGTAATCACAATCCAAAGCCAAGTTAGGTTTTTCTTCTTTTTCACTGGCAAAACGATTTGTTCAGACTTTTCTTCTCCCTCCATAGAACCTCCCCTCTCAAAATGATTAAACCAGAATGACTAACGTCGAATAAATTCTCAAATGCATCAATTCGTCATTCCTCATTCGGATTTCTTAATTATTTTATTAACTCAATTGTATCACTACTTAACTTCTTAAATCCAATTTCGCTGTTAATATCGAGTACAGATTTAATTTTACTGGCTTTCTCGGCTCCCCTCATCAGTTGCGGTTTGACCTTAATTTCCTTCGTCGGTAAAAATGTTAAAGTAATTTTTTCCTTTGTGATCGTGCCGGCGAGAATTAATCCTTGCTGAGTTTCTTCGGAAAAGAATTGGTCAAAGACAAAATTGCCCAGCGAATAGACCACTGGTTTGCCATCGATTATCTCAAAATCCTGCGTTACATGCGGATGAGATCCGACAATCAGGTTGGCGCCGGCAGCGATCCACTCTTTCGCCATTTGTCTTTGTGATGCCGAATGTTTTGGCGCATACTCCGTTCCCCAGTGTGGATAGACGATGACAAATTGTCCAGCGGCCTTTTCTGCTTTGATTTTTGCCTCGAGAGCTGCCTGATCAAAATTTTCCAATGTCATTATCCCGATAATTGTCATCGGGACTTCACCGGCTATTCGAAGAACTGACGCTTCGGAATAACCTGTGGGCAGACCAAAGTATTTGATACCGGATTGATCGAGCATCTTCTTGGTTGAGACAAAACCGCTGGCTCCGGCGTTATTTGTGTGATTGTTGGCAAGTGATACCGCGCCTACATTTATATACTTTAGGATTGATGGAATTTCCGGTTGAAAATTAAATACCATCGAACCGGTTTCAATCCCTGGAATTGATTTTTCGGATACTGGTCCTTCAAGATTTAGAACCGGAGCATCAACTCCGCGAAAAACTCTAGTGCCAAAATTATCAAAAAGTGATTTAAAACCGGCTGTTTTGGACCGCTGCCAAACATTTCGGTCAAACATGGCATCGCCGGCGATAACAAATGAAGACGATGGTTGTGACAACGTTTGCGATTGCTTGTCAGAATAATATCCCAAAACTACACTTGTCGTTTCGGCATCATCATTTTTCGCCTCGGCACCCGAGTTACCATTATAGAAAAGATTGAAATTTTTTGCGCTTCTTTTATCGGCAATTCTGGCGGCCAAATATAGTGCTTGCGGCGAGTCTGTCTCAGCTTGCCAAATTTTATCAAAATCCAGGCCGGATAACGCCTGAATAGAATATTGGTCGTGAATTTTTGCCAGAGCGTTCGGCTGGTAATGAGAAAAATCAACCGAAGCAATTATTTGGCAATCGTTGCAGTTATCATTTAGCCAATCAGCCAGCTTGTCGACTTCCGCCCTGCTTGTACCGTCTTTAATAATTATCGGTAAAAAATTCTTGCTTATGTTCGTTGTTACATCAGCAAGGACGTTTGTAATGCCATGCTCTTTTTCAAACGATGCTTCGTCCAAACCGGCGATTTTTGAATCTGCAAGTTGATTTACCAAAGCTTCAACCGGTGTAGCCTCACCTCCGGCTAGTTTCCAAGTCTTTTTTGTCGTTGTGATATTACTCGCTCCGGCATTAAAATGGTCGACGGAAACTACGACTGCAGTTTCCGGCGAATATTTTTTTCCAACATCCGCAAGAAGCTCTTTTCTCTTTTCGGAAAAATCATCGAAATGCGGAACGACTACCACCGGAATAAATTCTTGGTTAGCGCTTTTGTTGCCTGCCGGCGCAATTGCCGGTAATTTGGAAAAATACCAGTAGGTTCCGGCTACCAGGATGATTGAAGTGATGATAAGTATTGCTTTTTTCATAATGTCATCCTCGGGCTTGACCCGGGGATCCCGACCTCTTAGATTTTCTGACTTCCTTAATTATTTTTACCGCAATTACGACTGCCAAAAGTGCGATAACCAACCACCTGGCAGTCAGAATCTCGACAACCCCGTCAGAGCTATAGTACATTAATACGCCCCAAAATGTTGCCCAGACAATGTTGGCGGCAACAGATTGAATCATAAACGGCGTAAATGGCAGTTTTAAAATGCCAAAAGCGGTCGAAGTAAGCGCCCCGAGGTTGGGGTGAGTATATGAGATCCATATCCACCAGCTGCCACGCCGCTCGACTTGTTTTTTAGTCTTCTCCAAAGCCTCACCCATGCCGAATTTGATGAATAACTTATGCCAGCCGGCGTGGCCGATCCAGTAATTGAGTGCATAAGTAAAACAAAATGATAAGGCGGTCAAAAATATGACGGCGTAAATATTGAGCGACCCTTGTCTGGAAAATGCTGCTGCCAGCAGGATAATTGATGACCCGGGAAAATAAATGTTGATAAGCGGGATCGATTCGATAATGGCCGAAATGACTAAAACCGGATAGCCATATAGTGCAAAATAATATTTTAAACCCTCCAGCAAGGCGTCCGGAGTCGGAAAAAAAATCGAGGCAATAATAAAAAAGACGACTAGGGTGGCCAACAAAATTAGCGGAATCGCCAGAGCTTTGACAATTCTTTTCATAATTTCATTTTAGCGCTTTTGAGCAGAATAAAAAATCCCGACCTCAGACTTCGAGGACGGGAACGGATCTAGCTTTCGTGGATCAGGCAAGCGACGGCACGCCAGGCTTGTGCTCGCACTTCCTCGATCGGAAGCAGAGCGTCAACCATGATCTTCTTGCTATCATGTTTCCCGAAGAGATCGAGGAAACCGTCTCGGACACGCCGATGGTAGTCGAGACTCTTCATCTCGATGCGGTCGCTCGTGTCGCGACCGCGAGATTGAAACAACTCCTCCGGCGGGCCATCCAACAAGATGAGCAGGTCGGGCTCAAGTCCGCAAGTCGCATAGTCGGTCATAGCGACTGCCAGATCAAGCGGCGCCTCGCCAGCATAGCACTGGTAGGCGTAGGTCGAGTACTTGTAGCGGTCGGAAACGACATACCGGCCAAGGGTCAGAGCCGGCACAATGACATCTTCGCAGTGATGCGCACGATCGGCCAGAAAGAGTAGCAATTCCGACTTGGCTGACAGATCGTACTCTGTGCTCTTGAGTAGCCGGCGAACCTCTTGGCCAAAATCGGTCCCGCCCGGTTCCAGTGTCAGCGTCACTTCAAGACTGCTAGTCTGGCTGATCAGGTCGGCAATCGCCATACAAAGCGTTGATTTGCCAGTGCCCTCACAGCCCTCGACCACGATGAACTTGCCAGGATACGACACGGGCTACTCACCGCCTTTCTGCCGCTCCCTCTCCAGGGCCGCGGCGATCTTGGCGCGGGCCTCGTCGATCAGGATCTGCACGTCCGGCGTGCGATAGGTGCGCTGCTCAAAGGTGCGGCTCTCGACGCTACCGAGGAAGCCCTTGAACTCGTCGAAGTACGATCCGTAGATGTGGAAGCTGTCCGCTACATGGTTGTACTGCCCCGGGACAATGGTGCGACCGAGGGTCTCACTCAGACGCTCGGCCACGGCACGCTGCAGGTCGGTGAAGGCGTACATGTTCATGAACGCCGCCTTGTAGGCATCGTTGGAGCGCATGTGGGCGGCGAGCAGGAGGCGGTCGTCGAAGATGCGGAACCACAGGCGCTGCAGGCAGGCGCAGTGTTCGCAGTCGGGATCTTCCCAGGGCTTCCAGAGCACGCACTGGGCGCGCCGGGTGTGCGGGGCGGCGCTGAGGGCGCGGACAACGTAGTCGATCTGATCGACCGGCTCTGCCAGGCCCGGGATCCGATAGCTGCGGATGCGTTCGTGGTAGGAATACTGCCACTTGCCTTCATCCGGGGCGATCCAGTGATCATGGATCCCATCCACGACCTCCTGCCGGTAGACCTCGAGGTCGTCGAAACCTCCGGGCATGGCGCGATGGATGCGAGGCTCGGCGAAGGGATCCTCCACCGCCAGGAACAGGGACACGTCGCGGCTCTCGGGGTCCCCGGGCTTGTCATACTGGGTGGCGATGCGGGCGCCGCGCTCCCAGGTCTCCAGCACTGCGCGTTCCCAGCCTTTAGCCAGACCCTCGGCGACAACGTGTACGACAGGCAAACTTAGTTCCACAGTAACCAACACCTTTCATCAGTGATGTGCGACTGACCCTCCTTCGCCTACGGCTACGGAAGGGTTTGTTGCCATCGGCAACAAAAAAAGGGTCTAGCCCTCCGACTACATTATACATAGATTGTGTTACCTGTCCAAGAAGAATATTTTTCAGGTTTTCCACAACCCAAAGTTGTTGTTGTCTGAAACAATAAAAACAGAAAAGATTAAAAAAACCCACGGGTGTCCCGCAGGTCAGCTACAGATCGGTGTTTAGGCCGGCAAGGCCAGACAGCGACGCTTGATCGGTTCACACCAGTGTTCAGTTTGTGGCTGTAGAACCTTGGTCAAATCCGATGGGCGATCGCCTTTTGCGTTCGGAGTGTTACGAACACCTCCGCGGTGGAGCGGGTTCCACATAGCGGTGTGATACGACAGCCAAACGCAGTCGATCTGTACAACTATGTGAAGGATTGTGTTGCCCTCATTGTCACCAATGTCCATTCTGGCTCCGTGATCGAGTAGTTCACGTATCAGGCCAGACTCCATCCACCAGTTCGTCCGAATGTTATTGCCAGTCGGATCAAAGGCGAGGTGCATCGGAGTTCGTCCCATATTGTCCTGGGCGTTGGCATCAGCCCCAGCTTCCAGCAGGTCATGGGTAATTCTGGTGTGAAAGCCATCAACCGAGTGATGAAGCGGCGTCATGCCGTTCTCGTCTCGATCATTAACTTGGTGAATGAACTCGGCAACAGCCTTGCGGCTGCCAGCATGCACAGCTTCAAAGATGTTTGTTGGTTTCACGGAAAACACCTCCGCAAGTATACTATCATATTCTTTACTTTCAAACTCGTCTTTTAAGCTTGTTACAAAATACCAAAAAGTGTTACAAAAATGATAGATTTGTAACACATATTGACAAAAGTGTTACAAAAATGATAGATTTGTAACATGAAGGCATTTCATCCAAACAAATTGCCTCAGAAATTCGATTATTCTATTTTTGCCCGAGAATTATCAAGGGCATCTTTTGAAATAGGAAAACTTGATATTCAGAAAAAATTACCTAATCCACAATTACTGATTGCTCCTTTAACTCTTAAAGAGGCAACGACCAGTTCGAAAATTGAGGGTACAAGAAGTACTGTATCTGATGTAGCAAGACTCGAGGCTGGCATTGAAACAAAATATGCTGATACAAAAGAGGTGCTAAATTATCGCAGAGCAATGCTTTGGGCAATTAAATCATTTTCTGAAAAACGACCCCTGAGTCTAGCTTTTATGAAAGAATTGCACGATATCCTGCTCGACAAAACACGGGGTTACACGAAAAAAGGCAAATTTAGAACCGAACAAGTTTTTATTGGTGATCTAGGGGTTGATATTTCAAAAGCAACCTATATTCCCCCTGAACCAATTTTTATTCAAGACTATATGGAAAATCTAGAAAAATATATTATTAAAACAAGGGATGACAATCTGGTGAAGGCAGCAATCATTCACTATCAATTCGAGGCCATTCATCCCTTCTCAGATGGTAACGGCAGAATCGGTCGGCTGTTGATACCTTTGTTTCTGTTTCAGAAAAACACTCTGTTTCAGCCAATTTTATATTTAAGTGGATATTTTGACGAAAATCGCACAGAATATCTTAAAGCCCTCCACAGGGTAGACACCACGCGGAATTATGAAGGATGGGTTAAATTTTTTCTCAGGGCTGTCGCAAAACAATCCAAAGAAACGATCAAATTGGTCAATCAAATTGATGCTTTGCTCACCAAGGTTGATCAAAAAACAGATACGATTTCATCTTCTTACACAAGGAAATTTACTAATTTTATTTTTACACGGCCAATTTTCACCAGCAAAGATGTCGTCAAGTCGCTAAAAGTCGACAGAATGACAGCTTCAAGATTAATTAAAAAATATCACTCACTTAAAATTGTAAAATTAGTCAAATCAAATTCACCCAAAAAAAATATATATGTCTTTGATGAATTACTTGTTTTACTATAATAATGAAAATAAAAGGAAGTTATGGGATTAAAAATCGGAATTGTCGGACTACCAAATGTCGGCAAATCAACATTGTTCAACGCCTTGGTTAAAGGTTCAAAAGCAGAAGCGGCAAATTACCCCTTCTGCACCATTGAGCCCAATGTTGGTATTGTCGAAGTTCCAGATGAGCGACTGAAACCACTATCCGATGTTTCCAAATCGAAAAAAATCGTTCCGACAGTTGTTGAATTTGTCGATATTGCCGGTTTGGTTCGAGGCGCATCAAAAGGCGAAGGCCTGGGTAATCAATTCCTTTCACACATCCGTGAATGTGATGCCATTGCTATGGTTGTCCGTTTTTTCAAAGACGAAAATGTAACTCACGTTGCCGGAAAATTGGATCCGAAAGATGACATCGCTACCATCGAGACCGAATTACAGTTAGCCGATATTGTAACCGTTGAAAAACGCCAATATAACTTGGATCGCGACATAAAAGGCGGATCAAAAGATGCCAAGACGGAAAAAGAGGCACTTGATAAAATTGCTAAAAAAATCACCGACGGCAAGAACGCCAGAGAAGCTGATTTGAACGATGACGAACTAAAACTGGTTAAGTCGCTGGCACTAATGACAATGAAGCCGATTCTCTATATTGCCAACTGCTCAGAGGATCAGTTACTTCGTCATTCCCGCGAAGGTGGGAATCTACTATTTGTGGATCCCCGGGTCAAGCCCGAGGACGACAAAGTCGAATATATTCCGATTTCAGCAAAAATTGAAAGCGAATTGAACGAACTAAACGAGGTCGAAAAGCAGGAATACCTCGAGTCTCTCGGCATTGCCGATACCGGCATCAATCGGTTGATAAAAGAAGCCTACAAAGCGCTGAATCTAATCACCTATTTCACCTCAGGCGAGCCGGAAACCAGAGCTTGGACGGTTCGAAACGGGGCCAAGGCCCCGGAAGCTGCCGGGGTAATTCATACCGATTTCGAACGGGGATTTATCGCCGCTGAAGTGGTTTCTTGGCAGGATCTATATGCTCAAGGTGGCTGGGCCGGTGCCAGGTCTCATGGGTTGGTAAAAACCGAAGGTAAAAATTACCTGGTCAAAGATGGTGATGTAATGCTATTTAAGTTTAACGTTTAGACCTAATAAAAAAATCCGTCTGTTAATTCTGAGACGGATTTTTTTGATTATAGCTAGATTGTAACGCCACGCATCCAGCGGTTAAGCCATCCAAACAAACTGAAACCTGAGGTCAAATCGTTAAGTTGATCCTGCAGACTTGTCTGTAAATTCAGTAAAGCACTAATTTGATTCGAGAGCTCTGTTTTGTCACCTTCGTTATTTATTTGACTGGCAATTTGCGCTAGCTCTCTAATTTGTTCTCTATTTTGTTCCATCATCCCCTGAATATCTTTTATCGCAGAGTAATTGGCTCCTACAAAGAAATGAGCGAAGGCCGATCTTTGTTGAATTTTATCAAGGTCTTGATTAATCTTATCCTGATTTTGTGATTGATTCCTGGCAATCTCTCGAATTTGATCTCCTATACCGGGATCGCTTATTCTATCTGCCGCTCGGACTAAAGCCTCAGCCACTATGGCAACAATACTCATATGAGATTGGGCTTGTTCGCTACGCGGTGAATATTGCGGCTTCACTTCATTGATTTTTTCCTGAAGTTCGGTTGAAGTCTGAGTTTGAATTTGGCTGTCCTCTCCCTGGTTTTGAGTCTGAGTCTGAGTCTGGACTTCATTTCCGGCAGTTGAAGAACTCGATCCACTACTCGAATTCCCGGATGATGAATTGCCGTTAACGGCTTGGGAATTGTCTGACGCCGCGCTAGCGTTGCCATTGCCATTCCCATTGGCAGCGAAAGTTATTACGGGAACCATGACTGCCGCCAACATCAATGCAAACGGTGCCTTAATTTTTTTCATTTTCCTCCTTTTCTAAATTTATTTTAATAGCATGCCCTTCAATTATGGCAATTGATATTTTTTTGTTAGCAGAGTCAAGAATTCGCTGGAAAGTACTCTGTGAAATACCCATTCTTTCTGCTGAAGATGTTTGATCTAGTCCTTCTATATTCTTGAGTCTTAATGCCTCAACTTCATCATACTCCAATACAACTTGCTTTAATAACCTCATCGGAATCCCCTGAGGTTTAAAATAGGTTACGCTTGGGGAAAAATTAGTTTTACGAAATTTTCTTGGTCTCATATGCATATATATTCTATCACAACAGGAAGAATCCGCACTGCTGGTTCGGATTCTTCCGTTTATGCACCTATTTCTCTAAGGCTTCAATCTCTTTCTCAACGTTTGCAACATTATCTTGCATTAGCGCTTTGCGATTTTTAAGGACCTGAAGCTTAGTGTCCTTCGGTAAGTCGGTTGCAACCGTTCGGGAAGCCCAAGCGCACCCCAAACCTTTCCCACAAGGACCCAAACCGCGACCAACACCACCGCTAGCTGGTCCATTTCCGTTAAAATTTGGCATGATGTTCACCTCCTTTTAAGCATGATTAATGATCATATTACGAATATATACCCATAATAATTACTTGTCAAGTATTTAATTTTTTTATCTGGCAGTATTGCAATAATGAGTCTTTCATGGTACTCTTTTGCCGAGCCGCAAGTACCTACACAAGGAGCTGTGACCATGACAACCCTCGAGGTTGTTGGACTTATTTTGTTAAATGCGCCCTGAGCGCACGATCTAATTGCGCAGCAATGCAATCGTATTTAACAGGATGAATTGACATAATTAACCTCATTTGCTAAAGTAATCATACAAATTACAAACATTCCCCCGCTTGGGGGCTTCGCCCAAACTCAAGGGATTAACGAAGGCCATAATAATATAATTAGAAAAGGATTTTTTATGCGTGAGTACGAACTTACTTACTTGGTTTCGGATGATGTTCCTGAAATAGAATTAAAAAAAGTTACCGACAAAGTTGCCGGAATGATTACAAGTGACGGCGGAAAAGTTACCAAAGAAGAATCTTGGGGCCGACGCAAACTGGCCTATCCTATTGGTAAACAAACTTTTGCTACCTATATTACAGTTTGGTTTGAAACCGAAGCCGATAAAATTGCCCCACTAGATCACGAGCTTCGTGTTTATCCGCAAGTTATCCGCCATCTGGCCACTCTCAAAGTTCAAAAAAGCGAAGAGATTAAAGTTACCAAAGAAGATATCGTTGATACCTCCGAAGTTGAAGGTGTAATCGGAGAAAAAAGTTTTGAGGTCGTCGAGGGTGAAACCGAAGCCTCAAAAGATCTGATGGCAGTTAGAGAGACATCTGAAGACGATACGGAAGACAAAGCCGATCAGGCAGAGGAAATTATCGACGAAACTGTCAAAGAAGATAAACTAGAAGTTAAAACTGAAGATGTTATAGCTCAGGATAAGCCAAAACGCACCAGAAAAACCAAGATAGTGGCAGAGGAAGAAATCAAGGAACCAGTATCAGAGCCGAAAATCGACCTGCCCGCAAGTGCTGAAGCACAGCTGATGCAGGCGGGAGCTAAAGTGAAGAAAACTAAAAAACCGGCAGTTGAAAAACAACCGGAAGAGCCAAAAGAGGAAGAAGCCGAAAGGATCAAGAAACTTGACGAGAAATTGGACGAACTCCTAAAAGATGACCTGTAAATTCGTCTAGTGGAAGTTAGTACACGGATCTGCCACACGGATAGACACTGATAATACAAATGATACAATTGAGGAAATTAGTAAGTTCGTTAAGTTCGTAATTTCGTAGGAGATTGCGACGAAGGAGCAACATGTTTTCACTAAATCGAGCAATGGTCATTGGCAACGCAACAAAAGACCCCGAGATGCGGTACACTCCAAACGGACAACCGGTCACTTCATTCTCAGTCGCAACCAACAGACGCTGGACGAATAAAGAATCCGGCGAAACTCAGGAACAAGTTGAATTTCATGAAATTGTTGTCTGGGGAAAAATGGCAGAAAATGTTAGCCAATTCGTCAAAAAAGGCGCACCGGTTTACGTTGAAGGCCGGTTGCAAACCAGGTCTTGGGAAGGTCAAGATGGCGCAAAGAGGCAAAAAACCGAAATTGTCGCCGAAAATGTTATCGCCCTCGGACGAAAGGGTGAGAGCACACCGCGAGCCGCCGCAAACGAAAATCCGGTAGAAAAAATTTCAGCCAAAAATGATTCAACCAAAGAAGATACGGAGGAGATCGACATTAACGAAATTCCATTTTAAATATAACTACTAATATACTAATCTCTCGAATATTCGAATAAGAAATTCCTGACCCATTAATATATTAGCTAAATTCGTAAATTAGTAGTAAAGGATTTACATGCAAGAAGGATTCCACAATCGAAAGAAGTGCTATTTCTGCAAAAATAAAGTTGTAGAAGTTGACTATAAAGACTCATCGACGCTGTCGCGCTATCTTAATCGTTGGTCAAAAATCGACCCAGCCAGTCGAACCGGAGTTTGCGCTAAGCACCAACGCCAGCTCTCGACCGCAATCAAAAGAGCAAGACACCTTTCGTTGTTACCTTTTATTACCCGATAATGCTTTCTATCACAGATCTAAAAGTTGGGACAAAAGTTATTATTGATGGTGACCCATACACCGTTACTTTTTCGCAACACTCGAAACAGGGACGTGGCGGGGCCGTAATGCGGACAAAACTGAAAAATCTTATCACCGGCGGAGTTATTGATAAAACTTTTCAGGGTTCTGACAAAATTGATGCAGCCGAATTATCCCATAAGTCGGCACAATATCTTTATGCCGACAATGAAAATGCGTTTTTTATGGACAACACCTCCTACGAGCAGTTTGAACTTCCTGCAGCATCAATCACAAACGAATTAAAATACCTGGCAGAAAACTCTCCGGTCGAAATTCAATATTTCAAAGATAAGCCGATCAGTATTGATCTGCCGATTAAGATGACTTTTGAGGTCACGGATGCGCCTCCGGGAGTCAGAGGAAACAGTGCAGGCACGGTAACTAAGCTGGTGACAATTAATACCGGAGGGCAAGTTGCAGTTCCCTTGTTTATAAAAGCCGGTGACAAAATTGTCATTGATACACGTTCTAATTCTTACATCGAACGGGCAAATTAAATCAAATTACTCTAATTTCTAATTCATTCTAATTGATCTAAACAATTTTAAAGCTCTTAATGTCTGACTTAACTAATTAGTCATTGGATATTTTTTAGGTTAATTAGGTCAATTTGAGAGTATTAGATATTTTTTGCTATAATATGATTATGCTAATTGAGTTTTCAAAACTCGATAATTTGCCGGTTTTTGAACTCGAAACTCAGACTCGGGTTGGCCAATTCGCTGATTTTTTCATTGATGAAGACGAATATATAGTGGAAGCAGCGATTGTTTCAGCCGGAGGACTAATTAAAAAACAAAAGTTTGTTTCAGCCAAAGAAATATCAGAATTATCAAAAGAAGCTTTGATTGTTGACCAGGCTGATAGTCTTGTTGAACCAAAAGAGATGGTCAGATTTCAGAAGAAACTAAAGAAAAGGGCAAAAATAATCGGTGAAAAAGTTTATACAAAAAAGGGAGAATATCTGGGTAATGTATACGACTACGTCCTGGAAAATACGACTCTGAGCATCGTAAGAATTTATTTAAAAAAAATGTTTGACCAAAGAATTATTCATTCTTCGGCAATAGTTAAAATTGAACAACATAAAATTACCGTTAAAGATAACTTTGAGATGGTAAAGCCGGAAGTTTTGCCGGCTCATGCCAAGTTAGCTTAATGTTTTCGTCATTGCGAGAAGCGATAGAGACGAAGCCTTCGAAGTGGCCCTGTGGGCAATCTGGATTGCCGCGCCCGACGGGCTCGCAATGACAATGCACTCAAAAAAAGCGGCGATGACCCATAGGTCTCGCCGTACTCTCCCCCTATGACTTGGTCGTTACTTGACCAGGCTGTTGTTGTTCACGTCAGTGACCTCGCTGAACTGGCCGGCCAGCAAACCGAATGAGCTCTCGGACTGGCCCTCCCTCAGAGTTGCGAAGCCGATCAGACCACGAGGTTGACCGTCATCCGACTTGCGCCGGAAAATCCGACCATTCTCGACTACGATCTTTCCGTCCTTCACCTTGATGCCTTCCGGTAGCTTCGGAGTCGCGCCAGAAGCCAGCTTGATGACATACGAACCATGGTGGTAGATGTCATATTCCATCTTCCTGGACATGTTTCTCTGCCTCCCTCGATTAGTGCTCCAAAACATATATATCACAAAAAAACTCGGATAACAAAAAAACGGAGCGACTAGGCTCCGCCGGACTCGCCGGATTCATAGAATACTTCCCCTTCGCGATACCCCCAGTTATGCAGTTCAAGGCGCAGCAGGTCAGACTTCTGGATCATGACAGCGCAGTTCATGCCCTTGTAGCTGCGTCTGACAGACCGCAGCAAGATCAGGCCGTGGTATGGCCAGATCGCGCCGTCTTCGACCGTCAACACGTTGTCGGAGATGTCGACGCACGGCGGAATGTTCATGAAGTTCGTACCGGGGCGGAAGTGGGCCCTGTAACCACCAATGAAGCTCTCGGGCTGGTTTGACCATCCATATTCCGCATACTCCCGAACCGCCTGGCCTCGATAGACATGATTGACCCAGACTGGGCTGCCGTCAAACTCGCTGACGGTCGCGACGCGCCGGATGTCGATGCCGCCAAACATGTACGGCTGGAACAGCATGATGTCAGCGCAGTCGTAGTGATACAACAAACAGTTCGGAAGCTCAACCTCAGTGTCGGAGATCCAGCGACCGTTTTTGACATTCGGACGAGGGATCCCGTCAATGATCTGTAGCCGGAAGTTGCCTTCCTTGGTAAAAGTCAGACCGGGGTTGCGGAAGAACTCTTCTGTGGCTTCCATGCAATGCCTCCGTAGATTCGACGCTCTTGAGATTATCACGTTTTTGGACTTTCGTCAATCAAAAAATCCCCTTTGATTTCTCGCTGGGGATTTTTTGTATTGTCATTGTGAGCCATTGCTATGCAAGGCATGGCTAGATTGCTTCGTCACTTCGCTCCTCGCAATGACGAAACGAGAAGAAATTACATCATTCCCATACCGCCCATTCCTGGGTCCATTGCCGGGGTGCCAGGATGTTCATGTTTCTCTGGTTTTTCGGCCACGGCTGCTTCCATGGTCAAAAACATGGCGGCAACCGAAGCGGCATTTTGCAACGCGGATCTGGTAACTTTGGCCGGATCGATAATGCCGAATTTCATCATATCGCCATATTCTCCGGTCGCAGCATTGTAGCCTTCGCCCGGTTCCATATTGCGGACCTTATCAATGACCACTCCGCCGTTAACACCGGCGTTCTGGGCAATCATTCTCATAGGTTCTTCAAGGGCGCGTTTGACAATTTCGATTCCAATTGCCTCATCACCCTCCAGATTTAGCGCCAGGAGTGCCGGAATTGCGTCAACCAGCGCCGCTCCGCCACCGGCAACAATTCCTTCCTCAACTGCAGCTTTTGTTGCCTCAACTGCGTCCTCTACCCGATGCTTCTTTTCTTTAAGTTCAACTTCTGTCGCAGCACCAACTTTGATCACCCCGACACCGCCGCCAAGTTTTGCCAATCTTTCACCAAGCTTTTCCTTATCATAATCGGATTTTGTTGCTTCAATCTGCTTTCTAATTGCTTCAATGCGGGATTTGATTTTTGCAGCTTCTCCCTTGCCATCAACAACGGTGGTTTTGTCTTTATCGGCCACAACTTTTCTGGCGCTCCCTAGCATTTCAATCGCTTTCTCATCAATTTTTGCACCGGTCTGTTCGGAAATGACCTGTCCACCGGTTAGAATTGCGATATCTTCAAGCATCTCCTTTTTTCGATCACCAAAACCCGGAGCTTTGATGGCTAGAACGCTGAAAGAGCCTCGAAGTTTGTTGAGAACTAAGGTTGTCAGAGCCTCGCCATCAACATCATCTGCAATAATGACTAATTCTTTTGACCCGGACTGTGCCAGTGATTCCAAAAGTGGAAGGATATCCTGAATTGAAGAAATTTTCCGGTCGGTCAAAAGAATTTTTGGATTTTCGTACACCGCTTCCATTCGGGCTGTATCGGTAATCATGTAAGGCGAAATGTAGCCGGAATCAAACTGCATACCTTCAACAACCTCTTTTTCAAAACCAAAGGTATTTGATTCTTCAACAGTAATCACACCGTCTTTGCCAATTTCGTCCATAACTTCAGCGATGAGGTTGCCGACTTCGGTATCGGCGGCAGAAATCGAAGCTACTTGAGCAATCTCACCCCGACCAGCTACTTCTTTTGAGTTCTTTTTAATGGCAGCAACAACGGCCTCAGTCGCTTTTTCGATTCCGGTTCGGATTGCCATCGGATTTGCGCCGGCAGCAACATTTTTCAACCCGGAATTAATCATTGTTTGAGCCAGAATTGTGGCAGTGGTCGTGCCATCGCCGGCAACATCGTTGGTTTTTTGTGCCACTTCCTTAATTAGCTGCGCCCCCATATCTTCAAACTTATCCTCGAGTTCAATCTCTTTGGCGATAGTTACGCCGTCATTTGTGATCGTTGGTGCACCATAGCCTTTATCCAGTACAACATTTCGACCCTTCGGGCCGACAGTAACTTTCACCGTATCAGCTAACTTATTTACCCCTGTTTGCAAACTTTTTCTTGCCTCTTCGGAATATTTGATTAATTTTGCCATAAGTATCTCCAAATTTCTAATTACTAATTTAATCTAATTGCTCTAAAAAATATCTAATGTCTAATTTCTAAATTGCTTAGGTTAATCAGGTCAATTTGAGAGTGTTAGACATTCTGGAATTTTGCTCACAAAATTCCCAGTATTTCCTCTTCTTTGACCACTTTATAATCTTTACCGTCAATTTTTACTTCCTCGCCGGCATATTTGCCATATAGAACTTTGTCGCCGACTTTAACTGAAAATTTATAATCTTTACCTTCAACCAAACCTGATCCGACGGAAACAACTTTTCCCTCACTTCGCTCCTCTTTGGCGCTATCCGGTAAAATTATTCCGGCTTTTGTTACTTCTTGCGCTTCTAAAGGTTCAATTAGCACTCGATTCCCCAGGGGTTTGAACATGACACTCCTTTCAATCGCAATTTCCAAACTCCAATTTCCAAATCACAAACATGTTTTTTAATTTAACTATTTGAGATTTGTTTGAAATTTGCTTCTTGTGATTTGTGATTTGTTTTATATGTTTCTGCAAAAATTATTGTAAAGCAAACTTTACATCTATGTCAACCCCACACCTTTGTCATTCCGAACTTGTTTCGGAATCTGACGAGATCCTGAAATGAATTCAGGATGACATAAAAAATGAGGAATTCCTCCTCGCTTCTGATCCAATCGTATCTAATTTTTTCCAAAAAAACAAGGGCTCGCCTACTGGCTTGCCCTCTTGGACCCTGTTGGGAGGTGACCGATTAGGTCACCATTGATCGCGGGCTCGTTACGAAGTCGTACGCTCGACGCCGGGTGTCATCAGGCAGAGACATGTAGTTACCCAGTTCACAGATCAGCCCGGGATCTCTTAAGCTGCAACTGAATTGTCGGGCCAGATCGATAGTCCCTTCCGGACCATCAATCGATGGAGTAATGTATTCCACGCAGTCAGGATGTTTGAACCAAACCCTATGCGTCCCGTAGATCATCCAGTTCCGCAGCTCCATGCTAGCGCCCGGATATACCAGCTTCCCATTGCGACCGTTGAGCGGCCAACCGTAGATGCCGACACCGAGACGAGTGGCAGCTATCACCATCATATCATGCAGCAGGTCATCGGTCAGGTTCAACTCGCGGGAAAGATCGCGAACCTCACGCTCGGTTCGGCATTCGGGGTGATTCACGAACTGCTGCAGCACAAACGCGATGACATCTAGCGCCAGAAAAGCAGACTTGATTTGCCCACTCATAGCTTTCACCTCACGGGTTTCTGCTTCCAAAATATCTAATTGATAAAATTTAGTCAATCAAAAATCCCCCTGTCTTTACAAATGGCAGCGCGGAAGGGGGGACCGTGCTGCCATCTTTAATTTACTAAACCAGAGTGCTTTTGTCAAACTGAGCAATAAAAACAAATGGTAAATTTAACAATTTATTAATTGGATATTTTTTAGAAATTAGTAATTAGGTTAATTAGAAATTGATTTTACTTGAACTCTCTTCCCCACAACCGTAAGTCATTATCGGAAATGTAGATTCCCGTGGCCGTCGGAAGTTTATCCAAACCTTTGTTGATTTTTTTCTTTTGCCAATCCGCAAACTTTTTTTCACATAGGTCTCCGAAGCCGCCGGAAAATACCAGCTCCCAAAACATCCTACCTATTGAATAGATAATCAAACGATCGAGGGGAAAATCGCGTCTCATAATTTCAAATTGATGGAGATTCCTAACCTCCGGATTGAATTTGCGCATCCAAAAATTTTGGCGAAGTAATCGCTCATGTTCCCCGCCCCGATCCCAGATTTTGATTGCATAGCGGTTGGCTAACGCATTCGGCCGGTCCTGCGGAAAAATGTTTAGGCTATCGGAGGTTAAATAATAGTTTAAGCAAAATTGACCGGCAGCAATTTCTGCAAATGGTTTTCTTCGATGGCCGGTGAAGTTGGTAATTAAAGTTGTGAAAAGGCGGGCAGTATAGAGTCGTTTTGGCGTAGTGATAATTAAAAGATCAATATCACTTTTTTTGCCAGCGCCACCAAAGCTCATTGAGCCATTAACAATAACCGCCCGAACAAACGGCGCAAGCTGTAGAATGTAACCCAGTCCGCGCAACCGCCTAATTCTTTTTTCGAAATAGTTCATTGCCAAAACTCTAGCACAGAATTGCAAATTTTTTAAATTTCTGTTATTATTCTGTTCATCATATTCCGATTCTGAGGAGGCTCGATGTGGGTTTGAATCTTACAGTTTTAGATGGACAAAGGCGTTCTGATCACCGTTTCGCCTCCCGATTCCTGTTCTGGAGCATCATCGTCGTTATCACTATAGTCTGCTTCGTTATACTGCACTACGCAGGGGGAGATCCGTCCGGGTGAACACTTCACCCGTTTTTTATTGACAAATTTAGATTTATGTGATATTATCTTAGAATTTCCGCCGCGGATATCCTACGCCAAGAGGTGCTGTGATGAAAAGTAAGTTGAGTAGTTTCCTGACCGGGCTTGGCGTTGTAGCCCTGGTCATCGTGATTGTTGGCAGTATGGGGTATGCAGTGCTCTTCGCGCCCGACTATCACGATGACCCCGAGTACCAGGCCAACCAACCCGACCCGCTCCAGGCCGATACCGAGACGCAGACCTACCGCGAGCAATTGTCCCGTCAGGATGAGATGGATCGCTGGGCCAGCGAGAATCACGTGGAGACTGAGATCTGGGGCAAGACCCAATCCCCGGACAAAAGGTGGACGGCGTGGAACGTGAGCATCACAAACTTCGAGGGCTACGCCCAGGTCGGGATCCCTCGCACCGAGATCCACATCAAGTCATCCGATGGCACCGAGCACCAGCTCGATGAGGCTAACGAGGCCGGCCGCCTTCCATGGCTGTCGGAGCCGGTTTTCTCAGCAGACAGCAAAAGGGTCGCCGTGTTCGAGCGCGACGAGCTCGGCACCGGCCGAATCCTCATCTGGACGCTGGAAACCGGCGAGCTCAAGGTCGTCAGCCCGAATCGCGGCGACCTCGAGCGAATCTACAGCGACAAGGAAGGGGTCTTCCATATAGGCCCCGAAAAGCACGACTACTCCACCGATTAGGGGTGGAATGAAGAACTGGAAGCGGGCGTGGCCGATACTGGCCCCGCCCGATTTTTTTATTTGACAATGCGAAAAGCGAATGATATATATTACTTACGTAGCTGACGTGTGGTCAATACCGTTAAGACTATGTGCCCAGCCGCAAAACCTACCGGCCCACGTGAGCCGGAACAAATAGGTATTCCCATTTAGGGTGTGTACAGCCCAAGTGGGTCCCGGCCTAGGGTTCTAGTCACCAGCATCCATGCTGGTTCGGCGATCTCATCAGCTGCTACTGACTTGTCTCGCGCCCGATGTGCAGGTCAAAAGACCACCGTTGTTGGCAGACGTGCCGGTGATACCGGAACTTCGCCCCGGTCGGTCTGCACGCGGTCACCGCGAGCAAGCACTCATTGTGGCGTCCCGCCACAAACATACCGTTGAGTCGTTGTTTCACACTCATCACGGATCACTCCGACACCCCTCCGGGTTGTCGGAGCTTTTTTATTTAGAGCATAAATATTCTCAGGTAGTGGGTGCCGGTGCTGTTTCAGGAGCAGGCGCTGGCACAGCAGGTCCGACTTGCCAGATCTCCGGCAAAGCAACATATTTTGATAGAAAATCAATTTCCTGCATAATTTGACCGTCTCTTGAAACTTTATAATGAAACTTGGCAGATGCGCCCTGATGAGATTTTGATATTAAATTTCTGGTCCCGACCGGTAGCGCCGGATCAACATTTTCCACCGGAGCCGGTGGTTCAACATAGTCGTAACCGGTTGCCGACCCGATCTCAATCACCCGGCTGTCTTTTGTGCCATAAAATTCAAATGTTATCTTCGTGCCAACAATTCTAGCTTGAACAAAAATATGACTCGAATAGTTGTTTTTAAACTTAAAATCCGGCGCCGGGTCAAAGATTGTCGCGTCCATGCCGATTGGCGGTTCATAATATGAAACTCGATATGAATGATTGCGTCGTTCGGTTATTTGCATTCCGGCGTTCAACGCAGCTCGAAATAGCGTAGTCGAGACCTGACAAAGGCCGCCGCCGTAATCCGGAACGGTTTTATTGTTTTTAATCACCAATTCAGGCAAGTACCCTGTTGAAGCATCAATCTTGCCCAGCTTCTTTAATGTCGAGAACTCTTCACCCGGTTTAATTAGCGAACCGGAAATCGCGTTAGCACCAACATTGATATTGTGAATTCGATTTGCTGGCGATTTTACAAAATTGGTCGTGCCCGATGCCACCAATTCAGTTAAGCCATACGACGCAAGCTTGGCCGAATCGATATCGGGGGCGATCGCTGCAACTTTTAAGGTCACTGTTTTGGGATCTACAGTCGAATTTTCAGCAAAACGGGCTAAAAGCGCATTTTCAATATCAATTTTTGTCTGACTTTGGTTTAGTGACGCACCGTTTTTCGAGTCGGAAGAAACAATGACCTTGCCATCAGAAACAGCCAAAATCGCATTTCCAGCCGTCTTATCAATCTGACTGGCCAGCGCCGAGACCTGCTTCAGAGTTTTTTCCGCAATAATATAAATTTCCATCTGCTTTTTCTTCGGTCGCGAACCAATAAGTCCGGCGATTGTATCGACATCCAGCGCAAAGTTTTGATTGCTGTATGTAATATTTAGGTCGCCAGCCGCAAGAATTTTGTTAGCATTACTGAGCCCTGTTTTGGCGTTTTCTTCTGTAATTTGCGGTTTAAAAATGTCCGATTTAAAGGAAATTTCTTTATTGTTTAAATCCGAGATATTAGATTTTAGATTTGAGATTATTTCCTCCTGATCAATTCTCTTCCCCTCTTGTCGCTCCGTTTTAAGCTCAAATTCCCCAATGCCATTGTAGACCAAAGAGTAATCTTTCTCAGGAACATCAACCTCAGCGGCAATATCAGAGATTTTTTTTGACAGGGCTTCTTCGTTCAAAGTAAAAGCAGCATCAACCTGATATTTTGTAAATAAAGTTTTTAGTTGCTGATAGAAGCTCCTAAAGATGTTACCAGACCGGCCGACGGCATAGATATCTTTGGCAGTTTTATCCAAATCGTAGGCCAAGCCAATATCGGCGGGCACGAATTTATAAACTTTTTCATCACCTGAGCCTGGTTGGTACCTTAGAACAATTTCCTTTTTTTGAAACTCATCAGTTTTTGGTTTTAAAATCGGCGCAATCTCGTCTTTAGATTTTCCGGCAAGTTTAGTATCCCCGACATAAACGTTGCGATATGTAGTTTTGGCATAAGTTACAGAATATACGCCGAGAGTAATCAAGAACAGCACCAACAAAAAGCCGATTCCGATAACCGGCCATTTTATTTTTTTCCATAGCTGAATGCGCTGGCGAAACTCTCGTATCCTCTCTCGCGCCTTGCCGACCGAAATCTTTTTCTTTTCTTTCGGCGAATTTTCACTTTTCGAGGTTTCAGCCATTTTTAACTTTTTGTTCTTAACCACAAGTCAATAATATAGATATACGTTGGAGTTTTCAAGAGCGAATGCCAAACCATTGACAAACTACGATTGATATGCTATAATGCTTGTTGTCATTCAGTTGACATATTAAACAAGAAGGAGGTGCCTTTTACCCGGCAATTACGCTGGCAGGAGGGCACCCGTGCATCCGCCTTAAATCTGGTCGTGGCCGTTGGCCGCGGCCACTTTTTTTATTCCAAGATAGCGACACGGCTTCAAGCCGTGGATGAAGCGATCTAATAGACCGGCCGAAGGCCATACAAAGCGGAACAGTACCACGGGCTATGCCCGTGAGTATCTATTTCGAGCTCAAAATCCGGTTCAATAAATCTATTTGAGACTTCTCATCCAACACAACTCCGGACTCTAAAAGCCGCTTGAATTCATCAGCCAAGTCCGTTTTTTCTTCATTAGACTGTTTTTCGTCCATAAAATTTATTTAGAACCAGATAAATCGCAATCAGGACGAGAACAATTCCGGCAATGATGGCGCGAACAGTGATGTTGTAAGGATTTTCGATCAGTGCCGAAGCCAGAACCGACAGAACCACTGCTAAAAACACTTCTTCGTCGGCAGTTCTGGTCAAAAGATTAACTAATATCGCTCCGGCAAGCGCACCGGCAAGATAAACCGGCCCCAACGTCACCCCAGTTACAAGAACGATCAGCACCACAGCTGACACTTTGAGCAGGTTATTTTTGAACACCTCCAAATTTGAGAGATACGTCAGAGTTCCACCAAGAATTAAACCGGCAATAATTTTCTGATTTCCTAAATCAAGACTGTACTTTTTCATTTGAGCAACGAAATAAGTTAAAAATCCAAGCGCCAAAAGCGAAACTAAGGTGGCAACAAAACTTCCTGTTCTAATCTCTGGAACCCTTTCGGCAGTTAAAACCGACGGTGCTTCGCTCAGTTCGGCAGTTAAAGCGATGGTTTCAGCATTTTTCATAATCCCGGAATAACTGGCGAAAATGGCTGCAATTACGGCTGATGCCGAAAATCCGACCAGCAAAAAGACCATACCAACCGTTCCGAAGAAATAATTAGAAGCTAAAAGCAGAAGCCCGACCGATATTGCCGGGATGATTTTGTTGACCTTATGAAAAGTTAAATTGAGAATGCTAAAAACATATCCGATTGCCAAAGAGGCGGAAACCAATATCAGATTATAGCTTACACCGAAGAAATGCTTCTGAACAGAATAATAGAAAACCACCAACAAAAAGAGCGTAAATAAGCAAAGCCCGTAAAATATTGCCGAGCTCTTGATAAATTTTTTGGCTAAAACCGATGTCAGTACGGCAGAAAGCGCGGCAAAAACAATTGTGGTTGCAGAAATTCCGGCTGCGAACAGCTTATAGTTGGCGGCATTTTGTAAATAACTACCAAAAACGGCGAAAGACAGAGATATGGTCGCAACAACCAAAAGCGCGTATTTGGACTTGCCGCGCGGCCAAAATATCGAAGTGATTATTAAAGCCAAAACCAGTGAAAGCAGCGTCGCCGTGGTCGAGAAGAGATATTGGATGCCAAGGCCAAAGACGATCGCGACAGCTGTTATTAATATTGATCTAAAAACACTTGCAGAGTAGATAGACCGGAAAACTGTTTTTTGCCCGCTTCGAGAGAGCTCCACTGCCCGAGCTCCGGAATTAACCGCAAGATTAGTCTGATAATAATCGAGAAGTGGAAAAATTACGGCTGCAGCCAGGAAAACCGCCGCGCTCTGCCAGCCGAGAGCATAGAGGATCGCGACTAATAGTACAACTGCAACCATTGAATAGTTCTTGAGAGCCAGTTTATAATCCGATCTCGTTTCCTTCAAAACAGCTTTGTGGGCGTCGGAGATCTTTTTTGAGCTGGTTTTTACCTGCCTTTGCCGCAGAGAAAATATTAGAGAAATGATGATAGCCAGAGCCGAGATGGAGAAAATTCCATAGAGGACAAGCTTTTCCATAGAATCCTTTCGTTATTACTTTATCTAAAGCTAGGCTAGCAGAAAAAAACAAGCTCAGCAATAGGCGTTTCAGGCTTCAGAACGAAATCTGATTTTATCATTGACAAACAAGCTCAAGTGTGCTAGTATAAATCGTTACGTCGTAGGACATTTGGCATGATTCACGCTTTGCCATATTGAGCGGTGGTGCGTGCCAGCCAATACACCAAGGAGATAACCCGGATGACCAAGACATCGACGTTAAGGGTCGGCCAGTTCGTGCTGGCCGAAATCATGGAAGGCTTTCCGGTCGACGTTTACGAGGGCGAGACACTCGTGATCGCCGAACCAGTCGCCAGCCGCTTGCTGAACCGCCTTCGCCTGTAGTTCACGCCAGAAGTCAGTCTGTCTCTCCTCCCATGAGCGAGAGGCATACAACTTCCGGAAATGCCGCGAATCTTAGGGGATTGCCCCCTTTCAGGAGATGATTCGGGATATGACGACCACGAACGAGGACCGCCGCTTGAGCACCCTGCGCCGCATTCGCGTCAGCAAGCGAATGTTTTGCGGGACTGTGGCCGATATCATCGGCTACTTCCTGGCGTTGACGAAGTACGCCGAGTGGACGGTCGACAACGACCGTGCCTGGGCGCTACTTGCCAAACAACCCCCCGGGTTGCTGGGTACAAGGATCGATGAGATCAGCGTCAATCCCAAGACCTTCGGGCCCTGGGCTCGGCGCCATGCGCCAGAGCTGACACTCTCGCCAAAGCAGCTAGAGTACCAACTCTGGCGCCAGCATCTGCTTTTCGGGTTTAGCCCGGAAGACGCGCACTCTTCTCGCGAACAGTATTATGCCGGTGATGATGTGCGGGACTGTATATATACTAGTCTCGCCGTGCTTGACTACAAGGGGTTGTCTTGGCGGAGTTTTCGCAGACTACTCCGGCACGATCTGCCAATCAAAGACTTCCTTGACGCTACCGGCTATACGCGCCAAGAGCTGGCAGAGATCTGCGAGCCTCATGAAGCTGACATCATCGCCAGTGGCCTGGCCGTCTTCAATCTCGACCTGAAGGGGGAGGAAGGCTCGTGGCACACTGCCTTGATGCAGCGGGTTGAGGAGGACTACGCGCATGAGCTGGCGCTCGACCTCAAAGAGGACATGAAGATACCGCAACACAAGGGTTTCGCCTTCCCGGGCGCTCCCGGAGTGCCGCGCGAGACCTACGGTGGTGACGCGGCCGACGAGGTTGACGAGCCGCTAGACAGTGACACGGACGAGGCGGACGACGAGCACCCGTTGGAGTTGGGAGACATTCCTGGTGGTATCAGGGTCCGCGGCGAGGGCAGTTCACTGCCCGGGTACCTCGGCAGCGAGGGTGCTATCCAGCCGCCGCACAGCCCGATCGCGGGCGATGGCGAGTGGCAGCGCGCGGAAGTGCTCGATGGCGTCTCATCCGATACCAGGACCCGGCAGATCGCCAACAACGCCGACGCCGAGACACGCATTGCCGAGCACACTCGTGACAGCGCAGCCACCTTCTTCAAAGAGATCGGCCTGGAGATGCTGAGGCGGCGAGCGGAACAGCTCCGAACACTGTCCGCCTTGCCAGTAGACAGCCCCGAGGTCGGGTTTTCGCCTCGCTTGGCGGGACTGCTGAAGAAGAACCACATTCCCGACATCCAGGTGATGCTGGCATGGAAGATGGAGGAGCTGCGCGAGCTGCGCGGCTTCGGTCAGAAGATGGAGGACGAGGTCCAGGCCTTTCTAGACCAGCACGACCTAGTGCTGGGAGTCGAGGGCTAGACCGTCACTACGACGGACTGAGAGACAACTTGCTTGAGCGCGACGATGCGCTCGAGCACATTTCTCTCGGCTACACAGATATACAGAAATGAGGCAATGCATGAACGTATTCGGGATACTTGCTGTTGTGTTGATGATTTCTGGTGCCGTCCAGTGGAACTGGTTCCACTGGCGCGGCTATCAGATCACCACTGTCTTGTTCCACATCGGAGCGGCGGCCTGTGGTGCCACGGCGGTGCACACCACCATTGAGGGCCCGGCGATGTTCGTAGTGACGCTCGGGTTCTGCGGCTTGGCCACCGCCTTTCTCAGAATCTTCCGCACCCAGTGCCTAGCGTGCGGCAGGTTTGAATTCGAAGGCGGAGCCGAACGACGCTGCAGCCACTGCAAGACACCGCTCGGCGAGCACTAGATGCTCGCCCGCGCAAGAACATGGCGACACTTTCCTTCGGGATCATGTCGTCTTTTTTATTTAGAACACTAGATTTCCAAAGCTTCTTCGATGATCATCAAGTTTTTCTTGGCATTTTTCTGCCAAGTATATTTTTTCACCTGTTCCAAACCTTTTTTTCGAAGGTTGAGGCGCAGGCGCTGGTTATCAACTACTTCCAAAATTTTTTTCGCCATATTAGAAACATTTTCAGGGTCAAAATAGTGCGCAGCGTCTTCCAGAACTTCAGGCGTCGCTGATATATTTGAAGCTATAACCGGTGCCCCGCAAGCCATCGCTTCGAGCGGTGGCAAACCAAAGCCCTCGTTTAACGACGGTTGGATGTAAGCCAGCGCTCCGGCGTAAGCCGCAGACAAAAGCACCTCCGGCACAAAACCAATTGGCCGAACAGCCAAATTGTTCAATTGTTCAATTGTTAAATTGCTCAACTGATCTAATTTAACCTTATTAATTCGTTCAATTTCGGCAATTATTTCCGGTTCGTTATAATCAATCTTCCCCGCCAGAACTAGCTGGATTCCATCACTTTCGACTTTCGACTTTCGACTTTCGACTTGCTCGATTGCCCTCAGCAATCGTGGCAAGTTCTTATGTTTTTTCCACATTCCGGTATAGAGCAGATAATTGCCTTCTAAAGAATAGTTTTTCTTGAATTTTTGCCCCAATTTCATCCGATCCGCCTGATCCATTTTAGCTATCCGCTGATAACCGGCATCGACACCCAAATAAATTACTTCGATATGATTCGGATCAACTTTGAAATATTCGAGTATCTCTTTCTTTGTCGTCTCGGAGTCAACAATGACTTTTTTCGAGTTCATAACTGCCGACTTCATGACCTTTTTGAACATTGCCACCTTAAGCGGGTTTTCATATCGAAAATAGCCGAAGGTCGTCATGTCGTGAATTATAATGACGTACGGCCTCTTGTACATCACCGGATGGTTGAATTGTGTAAAATAGACCAGATCGTACGGCTTCTTGTTCAACCAGACGAATAATTTTGTTTGTTCATCAAGCGAGTAGTGCGGAATATCCAAAACTTCGATCTTAACCCGTTTACGATCCCAAAGGCCATGTTCCTTAACGGCAGCAACTCCAGCCGGACGGATAAGCAACGAGTACTGATTTTGATCATCAATTTGCAGCAGATGCTCCAGAATTCCAAAAACTACTCGGCCGATCGAATCGCCAACACCAATAAAGCGGCCATCGATTAGAATTTTATGGGACATAAAATTTCATCCAATTAATCTAATTCATTCTAATTGATCTAATTGGTCTAAACAATATCTAAAATCTAAATAACCACATTACTTAACCTTCCGGTAAATTGAATTAAAGATCAGGTGTAATTCTTTTGCCTCAGCCCATAATTTTTTGATTATATCTTTTTTCTCCGATAGGGCAATTGCAAGCATCCTCAACCAATGCTTGGTTTCTCTGGCCTCTTTCTTACAAATACCAATTTTATGTCTAAAATCTTTCTTCGACTCCGAGTCATCTGCTTCACAATAATTGGCACCAATTGACGAGGCAGATCTAATCAACTGAGAGATAATCGGCCTAATTACGGTAGTCTCCCTGAGAGATTTGCAAAAATTAATTACATCTTCTCCAAATTTTGCGGTTCTTTCTTCGAGATCCCACTTGGGTTGATTTTGACTTTCGGTCATTTTTTAGGTCAATTAGGTTAATTTGAGAGTATTAGATCAATTATTTTTTAGCCTGTGGCTATACACTTCAATTTTTTGTCAGTCGGACGCTATAGCCCACGGCTTTAGTTTTTAGCTCGGTACTAATTGCAACCGCCATAAGAATGAATACTGATACCGCCATTGCCGGATTGTCGGAAAAAATATGAAGGAAAAATGCGTTTACGAGCAAGGCGACAATGACCGCAAACAGTACCTTGGAACCGCGAAAAAATTTCTTTAGGGCAAAAACAAAAAACCCTGCGAACAGCAACAAGCCGATGATGCCGGTTTCAAACAAAATTTGTAAATAATAATTCTCGGGCATATAGCCGCCAAATTTTAGCGCGGCCGGACCGGCGGTGCCGATGCCCCGACCAAGAATTAGGCCGCTGGCGTTTGAGCCCAAAGCAGTTTTTGTTGCCATCTCGGTTGAAGAGGCGTGCTGTACTGAGGATGCGCCGTGAGTTAAGAGATCGGTTATTGTTCCGCCAAAATACATTACATAGCTGACGACAAAGGCAAACGCGACTGCGAAGAAAAGGATCATTGCCGGAATTTTTGGTCGGCTCTCTTTCGGCAAAGTGATAAAGAAGATTATCACGCCCAACGCCGTACCCAGAATCGCCGAGCGGGAAAAAGTTAAAATCAGGGCCAGCGTTATCGGAACAATAAAATAAGTTGACCAATTTTTGAATAGTTTTTTAGAAATTACTGCCCGATGGAGAGCGTAGAATAAGGGGAAAATTAGGTAAGACGCCAATTGATTCGGACCGGCCAAGAATGAACTGGCCTGATTGGTACTCACAAGAGCATTTTGGCCAAAACCAAAGTTTGAGATGCCAAAATAACTGGTCAGCCAATTTGCCGGCAGAAAAAAGTATTCAACTACACCAACTGTTGAAATTAGGCCGGCGACGCCGACATAAAACAGAGCAATTTTCTTTGCGTTGGCGCAATTTGATAGTCGGGCGAAAAGATAAAAAATAAAAGGCAAAGCGGTAAAGCGCAAGCTTTCGAGGCCCCGCTGCATCTCACTCGGATGAATAAAAACACAAACTAGAGTCCAAAGCAGAAAAGCAACGGCGACAATATCGACCGAGGTGAAAGCAAGCTTCTTTTTAAACAGCGCAATGATGAAATTTGATACAATGAGTAGTACAACAACCGGCTCATAGAAATGAGAAAACCAAAAAATTGTCTTGTCGGGATAAGACGTATAACTCTCCAGGGTGTGAATAAACAACTCTGATACCGGCAGATAAAGTAAAATTAAAAAAAGAAACACCTTGTTTACGGAATAAAGTAAATTTTTATCCGAAGGATGTTCATTTTCAAGCATCTTGCCGCCTTCCTATTACACTACCTGTAGCCAGAAGCAGCCAGAACAAAGCCGATAGGTCATTTTTAAAATATGTTGTGTCAACCAAACCATGGATCATGATGGCCACCATGGAGGCAAAAGCCCCGGCCATCAAAAAGATTTCTCCACCTCTGCGACCCAAATTCCAGAAAAAGCTGCCCAAGATATATATGAAGCTCAGAAGCCCCAATATGCCGATATTGAGCCAAAACGCCAGGTATAGATTGTGAGGATGGAGAGCATAGGATAATCCGTAAGTGACGAAACCCGAATTACTGGTTGAGATTGAGGCGACTGCGCTTTGAAATTGTCCCATCCCGATACCAAAAACCGGATTCGCCTTAATCAGCTGGGCGGCGTAGCGGTAAATATCCATTCTGATATTGTTGGAATAGGTATCGTTTCCGATTGATGAAAATACAAAAGCTAGCACAACGGCAGTAACGATCAGCCCGATGATCCAGAGAGCAATTTTTTTACCCGAATCAACCATTTTAGCCTTGTAAGTTTTTGCCATTCCAAAGGCTAGGAAAGATAGGAGACCAAAACCAAAGGCCAAAAGTCCGCCAAGGGATTTCGAAGTATAGAGCGCGTATAACGGTAAAAGAAACATTATTAAAATTAAAGTCCGGTCGATTTTCTTTTGAAAATAGTCAAAAATCGTAAATGAAAAAATTCCGGCCGGGACGACATACATTGCTAAATAATTCGGTGATTCAAACGGACCAAATGATCTGAATCTGGCTAAATAATCGTAAAATCCCGGATCGTTTGTCTGGTAAAAAAGCGTCGAAATCACTCCGAGCTTTTGCAGTGTTGCCCAAAGAGAAACGATCAGCAGATTGATAAAAATCGGTATCGCTATCCGCCGGATATTATTTTTCTTGTAGTTGTTGATAATCAGGAAATAGAGAATCGCCGGAACAAAAAACCAGCCCTTCCAAATGCCAAGCGCGGTAGTTTTGTCGGGCGAGAAAATAATTGAAACAGCGGCAAAAAATACCAATAAATAGTTCGGCCAAAATCCGACAAGCAAGCGCTTGTCGTTCCCGCGCAGGCGGGAACCCACTAATAGCCGTTCGATAATGAATACCAGAAGGGCAATGCCAACGGTAATTTCAAAAACGTTGGTTGGCAAGCCGAAAACCAGAAAACGAAAAATATAGGCCGGTATTAAAAAGATAGCGAGTAGAACTAAATATCTCGACATAGGTTTATTTTAGCACAAAAATCGGCTAAGCTAGTAATGTTATGAATGAAAATCTGACTGCGGAGAAAAATACTATCGCCGGCAATGTTATCGCCCAAATTATTGGCCGGGTGATTGTTTTGACCATGTCTTTGGTCACAATCAAACTGATTTCGAATTATGCCGGTACGGAAGGCACCGGCTATTACAACACCGTTATCACCTACTTATCATTTTTTGTCGCCATCGCCGATTTCGGCTTGTTTTCAATTGGCGTTAGGGAGATCGCAAAAAACCCGGAAAAGAAACGCCAGCTGCTCAACAACATCTTTACCATCCGTCTTATTAGTGCTTTAGTCGTCACGGCTCTGGCTGTTGTTATCGCCCAACTAACCGCTTATCCTCCAATTATTAAACATGGAGTGCTTGTTGCCTCGGTTTTTCTTTTTATTAATCTAGTCGGAAGCGTTTTTGATATGGCATTTCAAGCCCGGATGTCAATGAAAAACGTTGCCACAGCCGAAGTAGTTGCCAAAATTATCGCTATTATTGCCCTCTCGGTTGTTATTTATTTTCATTTTAATTTTCTCTGGATAATTGCCACCGTTTCAATCGCCGCAATTGCTGGTTTTATCGTTAAATTCTTGCTTACCGTCAAGGAGGATATGCCAAGTTTCGGCTGGGATTCAAAGATCATTAGAGAAATCACTAACCTTGCACTACCCTTTGGCATGATTTTTATTTTGAACAATTTCTATTTTAAGGTTGATACTCTAATTCTTTTTTACTTCAAAGGCGCCTCAGAAGTTGGTATTTACGCCGTCGCCTATCGCGTTCTGGAAACCACAATGTTTGCCGCCGCCTATCTTTCTTATTCATTAAAGCCACTTCTGTCGTCAAATATCGAATCAAACAAACAAAAGGCCGCCAATGCGGCTTCCAGCGGGCTGACTTTCCTGCTGACAATTTCTCTGGCTATTGGGGTTATCTGCATCCCATTCGCTAAAGAAATTATCATTTTCCTTTCAACCTCCGATTTCGTAGCCGGAGCACCGGTGATTATTGTTCTATGTTTTGCCAGTCTGTTTATCTACATGAATACGCTGATTAACGAAATTATGATCGCCAAAGACGCCAGAAGATATCTTTTGACCATGGCCATTACGGTTTTAACCTTCAATGTTGTAGCCAATATAATCTTAATTCCAATCTACTCATTCTACGCCGCGGCTGCGACAACACTGGCATCAGAAATTCTAATATTTTGCTTCGGGGTTTATAAGGCCAAGAAAACTATTCCGTTTCGCTTTGATAGCTCAAGAATTGCCAAGCTAATACTTTCAGCCGTAATTTCAATCATTTTCGCTCTGCTTATTCGCTCTACCGGAGTTTATTTTATGATTGGAATTGTTTTAGCTGTTGGGCTCTACGCCTCCCTAGCCTTTTTAATCGATGCCGTGCCCAAGGAAATGCTTAAAGACTATTTAGCCTCGGTAAGGAAAAATGGATAAAATGAGCACAAATAATAAAGTAGTCCGCGAAATCCCGAGTGATAGTCGATGGATCGAACTTTCAATTATTATTGTTGATTTCAACAGCCAGAAATTTACTTTGGCTCTTGTCAATGATCTGAAAAAAAAATTAGCAGGGATAAAACACGAAATAATAATTGTTGATAATTTTCCAAACAGCGATGCGGACCAAATTTTCAGTAAGGAATTCGCTAAAAGCAAAAATATCAAAATTATAAAGTCTAAAGAGAATAACGGTTACGGCTCCGGAAACAACCTCGGAGCCAAAGAAGCGCAGGGTAAGTACCTCTGGCTCTTAAACCCTGACACCGAGATTTTTGATGACACAGCTGAAAAGATGCTGGATTTCCTTTCCAAACACTTTGAGGTTGGAGCACTGACACCAATAATTCTCCAGCCGGACAGAACAACACCACAAAGACATTTTTTCGGCCACTTTCAAACACTTTCGAGAATAATTTTGCGCAACCAGGCCGGCGTACTTTCAAAAAATTTGTCATTCCTGCGAAAGCGGGAATCTACTAATAGTGGATCCCCGACAGAATCGGGGATGACATTTTTTTATACCGACATGATCACCGGCGCGGGATTAATGATCCGCCGAGAATTATTTGAGAAGTTAAATGGGTTTGATCCAAACATTTTTATGTAATTGGAGGATGAAGATCTCTGCCGCCGGATAGCAAAACAAGGACTCAAAAATGCCGTACTGACAACGGCTAAAATCATCCACTTCGAAGGTCAAAGTTCAAACTCATTTGAAAAAAAGAGGTTCTACTATCAAAGTCAAGATTATTACTGGCAAAAACACTGTGGGACAGTTAAAACAATCTTAATGAAGGTGCTGCGCTTCCCTTATATCATTTTTCAACAAATAAAGAATTTGGGCTAATATCTAATTTCTAATTGATCCAAACAATTTCTTATTAATTTTCAATCTGAACATTAGATATTTTTTAGGTTAATTGGGTCAATTAAAGGTATTTGAAATTTTATTAAAACTTGAGCAATCAAGTTTTTTTTGCTAAGCTCTTTGCGGCGCAACGATTCTCCATTTCGAGGTGCTATCATGAGGCAATTTATTGCAAACCAGCGACAGAGCCGCCTCGCTAGGCGGATTCTCCAAGAGATCACTCGCTACGCTAACGCCGACATAGTCTCGGCTAGGCTGGTGATCCTTTCGAACATCGTCTTAGCCGTAATTCTGGTCACAATGACTCTTATGCTCATTGACGGCGCATCCCCATGGCTGGGCGCTTGTGCCATCATCGGCCTGATCTGCTTCGGCCTGCGAACTGAATCCCTGGCCCAGCAGAGGCGGGTCAAGGAGCGGGCGACAGCAACCATCTCCCGCTTCTGGCCACTGACCGATCTCCGGTCAGTCATAGCCGTCGGACACATGGGCAAGACTGTCGTCGTGCTTCACCGCTGCGATAATTCAGACGCGACCTTCGACCTTGAGCCTGATGAGCGGCAGACACGGCTGTTTACGCACGCCTGGCTCAAACTAGCCGAGCGGCCGCCCGTTACCATCTCTGAACCCGTTCTTTTCCCAGACTGCCTGAAGTTTCAGCTTCTAGTGCGCCCGTTACGGTCAGGCCTGATAGCCATCATCGGTTCAAGAGAGCCTGTGCCCTATAGTCTCTGGACCCACTATGGTGACCCAGACACAATGCGCCGGAGCGTCAAAGACGCGCTCCAAGCCGAAATCAGTCGCAAGGGGAAGATTCGCCCCCCGAAGTGCGTGGACGATGATTCACCACTTCAACTTCTATGCTGGCATCTGGCATGATGTTAACAAAAAGACCTAATCCCGCCCCTTCGGTGGCCTGCCCGCAATGCGTCAGTTAGACTTGATGCAAGCGGGCTTTTTTATTCCAAGATAGCGAAGACCACAGGTTCCATCCGTGGATGAAGCGATCCAATAGATCGACCATAGGTTGTACAATGCGGAACAGTGCTGCGGGCCATGCCCCGTGAGCACCTATTTACATAATATAATTAATGCGGTATTCTTTGCCCATACTCCCAAGAAGAACGGCAATGAAACTCCGCTGGTACTGGTTGCTTGTTGTTTTGTCCGACTACCTGACGGCGATTGACGGCTATGGTCGCGAGTACCTGGGATTCCGCTAGTCTTGCAACGACAGGGAGGCGAAGATGTCATCAGATAATCCGCTGGAGGAAGCCATGAGTGCGACCTGGCCGATGGTCCTGCTTGTGGCAGGATTGCTGTTCGGCGGAATTGCCTGCGCAGTTTGGGCACTGTATCTCTTCGCCGTTGCTGGTGAAGCAGTCGGCCTGCCCATCCTTGGCATATCCACCATCCTCTTGTTGATCTTCGGCGGCATCGTCAGACAGCGGCAAGCCGCGAAGAAAACGGCGGCAAGCCGTTTTACAGCTGGCTACAGCTAGTAGTCAACAACCGAATATCGAGTCCGACCCCCCGCAAGTGCGGGGTTTTTGTGATCCAACGTTTTGTGTTATAAATGGATCAAGGGGTGAGGATAATGGCTAGTGACCGAACTGTGGTTATCAACGTTAGGCGGCCGGCCGCTAGACCCAATGGTTGTTACTATCAAACCGACTTTTCGCCAGAAGGGCTGACAGTCGAGCAACAATCGAACGCGGCCCAAAAAGCCCGATGGATACTGATCAGGCGGTCGCCTAGCGGAGAGTTGGAAGTGAGGGAGCACAAGTGCCCGCCCGGTTGGACGAACTTGAGACTTGTCCGCTTTGCTATCACCAAAGCGGAGTACGACAGGTGTGCGAGCGTGCTTATTGACTCCACGCGGCTGGTATCAGGCAGAAACAACCACCTCAGAGAAAGCAACAAGGCTTGGGTATCATTGCGTAGCGGTTGTCGCCACAGTGGCAACGACTGGAGCTTAGTCTGCCAAATCTTCAATCTTAACTGGTACGTGTCGACCGAAGACCATGCCAGTCGAGTGCGCGACGAGCTGATCAAACTGGCTAATGACGACCCGAGCAGGGCCAAGAAGTACGGCCAGCGCGAAGATGAAGTTCTATTTTCGCTTGCCTGGCTCAACGAACTGGAGGAATCCGGCATTGCCGCAATTCGCGCCGCATACCATGGCCCCTGATCAACTCAGCGGGCTTTTTTAGTTTGCAGCCTATTCAATATCTTTCTGAAATGTGGTAGAAACAGACCAAATATAATCAAAAAGTGATTTCTGGCTCGAATATATCAATTGCTGCTTGATTGCCGCCAAATACGGTGGGGTAGCAGAAAAATGAACTATAGTTGAATTTGCCAGCCAAAGTGATGCGGGAAAGGCAATCTCCTTTGGCATTATCCTAATTTCAATATTTTGGACAGCCAATTTCTCCGGATCAATAAGTTTTTCACTGCCACTTGGTATTAGGGTATTGTTCAAGACATTCTTCTTTTTTTTCGCCGATAACAGAAGCTGATAATAATCATCGCCTAATATTTTTTGATAGTTACCCTTGCCGGGACTATCGATTGTGTAAATTATCGAATCCTTCTCAAGATCAAATAAAAACCTCTCTATATATGATCGGATTGATTTTTTATTCTGATAAAAGTTAGCTATCGGAAACTCTCCCGAAGTCCGGTAAACCTCTGAAAGTTGAGTTGAAATCTTTCCGGCAATTTCCGCCCGCTTCAGTAAGTTTTCTTTTAATAGTTCTGGTGTTTCGAGCCAATAATAATTCCGGCCATGATAGATATTGGTTGAAGATAATCCCTCACTAGTTAGCCTCTCCATAATGCTGATAATTGTAGTACGGGGAAGCCCGGTTTTTTTGCTGATCTCCGTTGCTTTGGCTTCACCCAATGCAGCCAAAGCCATATAGACCTTAATTTCATTGTCGGTAAAACCGATGGCTTTCAGATTCTCAATAATTCTTTCTGTTGTCGACATTATTCGTAGTTATTTAATAGTATTTGAGCTTATTTTAGCACATTTGGTAGAAAATACAATATTCTTTGTCTTAAGAATTCGTAATACTGATAAACTCATCTCGACATCGAACATTAACAACAAAAGGTGATCCACGATGAAAGTTTATTTCCCGGGTAGTTTTAACCCGCCAACATACGGCCACCTCGAAGTCTTGCGAAAGGCCTGCGATATCTTTCCCGAAATCGTTGTTGTCTGCTCTGAAAATCCGAACAAAATCGGCGTAATCAAGGCCTCCAGGCGCATCTGGTTGTGGCAAAGTTATCAACTGCCAACAAATTGCCGCGTTTTGACATTCAGTGAAGCACAACAGGAGCAAAATTCGGCTCCAAATGCTGGCAAGATACTAATACGTGGCATCCGTTCCGACGCAGATCTGCAACAGGATCAGCAGGTAGTCAAACTAAACCACGAAGAGTTTGGGTTCGACTTCTTCTTCAGTATTTGGACTCCGCCGGAACTTTCCGAAGTATCCTCCGGCCGCTGCCGCGAACTGGCGCAAAAAGGAGATCTGAACCGCGTACTTTGCAGGTTGGTCTCTCCGTTGGTTGAGCGTTATCTGCTCGATGTTCACTGGTACGGACCAAGTCTGGCCGGATTTCGCGATGATTGGGAGTGATGGAGATGTTCAATTTCTGGCCAGTATTGTTTGGGCACTGGACGGCTGACTACCTGCTTCAGTCGAAAAAGATGGCTGTTGAGAAAGCAGGCAATCTTAAAGTCTGTCTGCTTCACTGCCTAATCTACGCCGCATCAGTTGGCTTGTGGTACGGAATTGTCGACTGGTGTAAGGTGCCGATGGTAATGGTTCTGGCTTTCATCAGCCACTTCCCCATCGACTACTGGTCGCTGGCGGCAAAATGGCTGAAGCTGATCAAGGGTCGTGATGTGATGGACGCCTTCAATCGAGAAAATCCTGATCCGTTTGCGGCGCTGATCTACGCCGCAGTTGATAACGGGATGCATCTGGCATTGCTCTACCTGGCAATGCAGTCGATATGAGAACCACGCGCGGGACGCAATTCCGCGCTTTTTTATTAGATTGCCGCGTCGCTTCGCTCCTCGCAATGATAAGATCAATCTTCTGGGCCAAAGTCTGTTGGAGCGCCACCCTTCGGCTGGCGAGCTAAATCCCGGAAGCGCATTTGTTCGGCGTTGAAATATAGATCAATGTTTCCGATCGGACCGTTTCGATGTTTGCGAATAAGTATTTCAGTTATCCCCTTCTTATCGGAGTTTTCATCGTAATAATCGTCGCGGTAGATAAACATTACAACATCGGCATCTTGCTCGATAGAACCTGATTCACGAAGATCTGAGAGTTGCGGTCGTTTGTCGGGCCGATGTTCGACCGCGCGGGAAAGCTGCGACAGTGCCACAACCGGCACATTTAATTCACGAGCCAAAGTTTTTAGCGAGCGAGAGATTTCAGAAATTTCCTGAACACGGTTGGCGTCGCCGGATTTTGACCGGCCTTCGATTAACTGCAAATAGTCGACAAAGATTACACCAAGTTCGTGTTCCATTTGCAAACGCCTGGCCTTAGCCCGAATTTCTGTCACGTTTAGTCCGGGTGAATCGTCGATGAAGAACGGTGCTTCCGACAGCGTACCCATGGCATAACCGATCTTTGGGAAATCTTCATCGGTTAAATTGCCGGTCCGCAATTTCCAAGAGTCAACTCCGGCTTGCGATGATATTAAGCGGTCAACTAACTGCTCCTTTGACATTTCCAGCGAAAAAAAGGCTACCGGAATTTTTTCCTCAACCGCAATTTGTTCGGCGATATTCAAAGCCAACGATGTTTTACCCATCGATGGCCTGGCAGCCAAAATTATTAGGTCGGATTTTTGCAGGCCGGCAAGTTTGGCGTCCAAATCCCGAAATCCGGTTGAAAGTCCCCTTAGCGCCCCTTTTTCCTTATGGATTTTGTCAATTCGGTCGAAAGCTTCGGTCAGAACATCTTTGATCGGAATGAATTTCTGGCGGAAAAATTTCTGTGAGACGGCGAAAAGCGACTGCTCGGCCTTATCCAGAACTGCTGAAACATCCTCTTCTTCATCAAATCCGAGATCCGATATTGTGACAGCTGAGGTAATTAGCCGGCGCAGAACTGCCTTGTTGCGGACAATGTTTGCCCAATGCGCAACGTTTGCGGCCGACGGCGTAGCATTTACAATCGAGACAATGTGAGAATTGCCACCGACATTTGATAATTCTTTTTCCTTTTCCAGTTGGTCGGTCAGCGTAACCATGTCAATCGGAACCCGCTTCTCAAAAAGCAAAACGATCGCCCGATAAATTGTGGCGTTTCTTTCGTCATAAAAATCGTCCGGTGTTAGAATTTCAACCACCGACAAAATCGCTTCTTTATCAACTAAGATTGCGCCGATTACAGCGTTTTCTGCTTCGAGATTTTGTGGCGGAAGCTTGGCTCCAGCCGGCAAATTGTTCTTTTTCTTCGCCATCTGGCGACCTCCAATAATGGATAACTAATATTCTAATGGCTAATAACAAATTATACGAATTTGTTTAATTAGTTATTGGTTATTCGGTAATTCGTCATTCATTCTTGTTACTCAACTTCAAACATTTCTTTGGCCGCTTTTTCGAGGTCGTTATCAGGACCCTCGAGGACTTTCGACTTTCGACTTTCGACTTTCGACTTATCTTTAATCGTACATTTAACTATATATTTCTTGCCCAAAATATCTTCAATTACTTTCTCAACGATCTGTTTATTGGCAATTTCCGATATTTTGTCATGATGGAACTTGAATTTTACAGCGATGATAAACTCAGTTCCGGAAATTCCTTCCGGGCTGGCATCGCGCATCAGCGCATTAAGCGTGTGATTATGTTCTTTAATTTTATCCAAAATTTTCTTCCAAGTTTCGGAATCCAAGGATTGAGAGATGGGAGATGAGATATGAGACTTTTTTTCTCCAGACTCCGGTTGGATATCTGGATTCAGAATTTCACTGGTTATTGGTGTTTTGGATTTCAAGTTTTTAATCTCTGGTTTTTCATCCTTGATTTCTTCTGCCTCATTTCTCATTTCTAATTTCTCATTTCTGTTGTCCGATCCACAACTCTCGATGATTGCCATTTCAATCGGCAAAGTTTTCACTGGGCTGTCTTTCACTAACTGCCCCGCCTCGATAAAGAGGTTGAGAAGACTGGCAACTTTTTTTGCCTCAAATTTAGCCGCTAAGATTCTTAATTTTTCCGCCTTTTCCTGCGTTTGGTCAAAAATGGCTTCGCCGTCGGAAATTTTCAACAACAGAAGCTGTCTCGACACCTCGACGATTTCTCTAATAATTTGGACTGCTTCAGTGCCTTGGTCTGTGAACTTTTCTATCGCCATTAGCGCTTGCAGTTTTTCTCCCTCGGCGATTAACGAAAGCAAATCAACTACTTCCTCAAACTTCGCCATGCCGAGAATATTTTCAACATCCTTTAAGGTTATCTCTTTAGACACCGAAGCAATTTGTTCCAATAGAGAAATTGAATCCCGGTGGCTGCCGTCGGCAATAACGGCGATGGCATCTAAAGCGGCATCCTCGGCATTCAGTTTTTCTGCCTCGATAATTTTTTTCAGATTCTTTATGATGTCATCTTTGCGAATCCGGCGAAAATCGAAACGGGCGACCCGAGAAAGAATCGTTGCTGGAATTTTATGGGCTTCGGTTGTGGCCAAAATGAAAATCGCGTGTTTCGGCGGTTCTTCCAGAGTTTTTAACAGGGCATTAAAAGCCGGCAATGTCAGCATATGGACTTCATCGATGATGAAAACTTTATATTTGCCGCTCGTTGGCGAGAACTTTACCCTGTCCCTGAGTTCGCGAATTTCATCGATCCCCCGGTTTGATGCAGCATCAATTTCGATTACATCCAAACTTTTCCCCGAAGCAATCTCTTTACAACTTTGGCACTCGCAGCATGGTTCGCCGCTGCCGGATTTGATTAATTCTTCCCGTTTTTGGCAATTGACAGCTTTGGCCAAGAGCCTTGCCGCCGAGGTTTTGCCGATGCCACGCGGACCGGCAAATAAATATCCGTGGCCGACTCTGTTTTCCAAAACAGCCGAAAGCAAAGTATCACGAACGTGGTCCTCGCCGATTAAATCAGAAAATTTTTGCGAACGGTATTTGCGGTATAGTGACATAATTATTAATTTAAAAACTCCAATTTAAAATGAATTTTACAATGATCTAATGTTTAAAACATTTAAATATTTTGAATTTAATTTAAATTTTAAATTGAAAATTTTAAATTTGCGGACAATTTAACAATACAACACTTTATGGCGGTTAAGAAACAATTAACCTAATTGATCTAATTAACCTGACCAACCTAAATAACAATTTAATGAATCAGACATTGGACATTTTTTAGGAATTAGGAATTAGGAATTAGGAATTTGGCTTTAATTGTCCCCACCTTATCAACATCTTATCAACAGAACTACTGATATTCTAATCGCTCTAATATACGAATATGATCTAAAATTGTGTTAAAATATTGGTATATTGACGAAATTCGTAAATTCGTAGTTGAAGCGACTTTAGGAGCGGAATGATTAAGGAAAAGTTTGCAGCGCAGCTTGCCAAAGAGATGCGATCTCTTGGTTTTAAATTAACGGTACCAGCGGCCGAGAAGTTTGTTGATGCTCTGGCAAAATCGATGGCCGAGGGTTTGATTCGTGATAGAAAATTAATCGTTTCCAATTTCGGCAGTTTTGAATCAATCAAAATCGGCGCCAAAGTTATAAACAGCCCCAAGGGCGACAAGAAAAAATTCTTTATGCCGCCAACCGACATCGTCAAGTGGCACCCCTCAGGCAAGATCCGGGAACGCGCAGAAAGCACCGAAATTGACGACGAGGAGTTTGAACAGATTAAGGGTAAACTCTTCACCGAAGATTTGCCGGTTATATTTAATGAAGCTGAAACAATCGGGGAGCCGGAGATTAAAGTTGCGCCCCAAAGCGATCCATATGAGGTCCAGGTACGATATGTCAAAGGTCAAAATTCAATTCCAATCGGCCGGTCACCGCTGTCTAAATTGATCAAATCACTCCTAAAAGAGATGTTGACTCAAGGATCGGACAAAATGAAAATCACACCCGAGCGTTTTGCCAGTCAGATAATATATTTTTCCGGCGACAATGAACAAGCTTCAAAGATTCTGCCGAGAGACAGCCATAATCTGATTGTCCAAGAAATTGTCGGATTAACAGCAGGTCAGAAAGAGTTCATGCTTTTTGGAAAAATGCGGGCCAAAATCGAGAAAAATTTAACCCCTTTTGGCACCGAAATTACTATTCTATGCCTCAAATGAAAAAGATGACCAACAAAAAAAGAAAAGGTAGCGCGATAATTGTCGCAGTTCTTTTATCGGCAATCGTCGGCGGTGCAGCCATTGGAATTGCCGCAGTTTCTACCAGGCAAATTAAAATCTCTGAAACATACAACAAAGGACTCTTGGCTTTTTATGCTGCGGAATCCGGACTTGAAGAGGGACTTTTGTATTATAAACATAATCCGTCGCAGGAAATTCCCGAAATTATCGATATTACCGACACAACCGGCGGAGCAGAAAGATTGCCAAAGAATGTTTATCGCAACTTTCTGAAAAATGATGACATGAGGCCGGTCAACAACAACCATGGCATTTTAGCTGGTTATACAAGCAATCTGAGACAACAAGTTTACGATCTCCAGGTTTTTTACAAGCAGAAATACTACGGCGACGATCGGGCCGACCCAAGAGGAATAATTGATTCGGCAGATATTGCCGGAACGACTGATAATAAATATCGATTGCAGAAAGACGAAGCTTCAACTTTTGATATTCTGCCTGAAAACAATAATATTTATCTCTATTGGCGATGGACAAAAGCCTGCAATGTTTCCCCGGGAGACACAAATCCCCATCCGCGAGCGCTGGAAATCAAAATCAAAACCAAAGAAGTCAGCCCGATATCAAATAAAAACGAATATACTAAAGTTTACAAAGATCCACGCTGTGCGGGAACTATCAGTAATTCGACCAACGCTATCGCCTCCAGCGATCCGGCTGTCTTTTCGCCCGGCACGGAATTAAAATCGAACATGGGCATTTCGGCCTTGACGGCGGTCGAACTGATAATAAAACCGGTCGGCAACACGGCTGCTTCAGACGACAGTATTTACTTCGGTTTTAATCAAATTGCCACCGGAGCGGCCCAGCCTTCCATTCGAACAACCGGACCAACTACAACAGTTAAATCAGTCGGCTATTACAACGGCACAACCCGACAAATTACTGCCAATATCAATCGTCAGAACGGTACAATCGCTGATATCTTCCAATACGTACTCTACCAAGGGCAGTGATTTTGATTTGTCATTGCGAGCGAGAGCGTGGCAATCTCTACCTGTCATCCTGAGCGAAGTCGAAGGATCTGTTTTTTTGATCTAATTAAAAAGGCGGGTAGAACTCTCCCTTGTTTTTTTACATAGACGATAATGAAAAAATTTGATATTCTGTGCTCAGCCATTGCGCGGGGCTAAAAATACCGCAGCACTACTCACGGAGGTGGACGGATATGTCCACAAAGTTGGCTGGTCTTGACGTCAAGAAGCTCGGAAGAAAAGGGCTGGAGGATTTCCAATCGGAATGGGAAGCGGTCGAAACGGTTGATGAAGCCGAGAGGCTGATTCGGGCCGTGCCGCACCTGCCGGTGCTGACTGAGCCGACACCGAGCGGATGGGGGCAGCAGCTGATGCGAATCAACTGTTTGCTGCCGATCCTCGAAGTTGGTCCGGAAGCCGACGACAACGCAGAGCGTCTGCAATCACAGACAGCAATCGTGTTGTCTAAGCTATTGGCAAGCGATGAAACGAAGCGCATCTTCCCCTGCTGTTTGTTGCCGCCAACCATATACCAACTGATCGAAATCTACCTCAAATGGTACCCAACTTTACGACGAGAGATCTGGATCTGCTTGGATGCAATCGGCACAATTCTCGAGAGCATTCTTAAGAAGGTGCTGTTCGCTATGTATGCCGAGCAGTACCCAGGGGAGAGCATTATCGTTCCGGGCGAGTATGTCCAACTCCAACGTCCCGCGTACCGTCGGCTGCTTCGCTTCGCCATTCTCGCCGAGCGTTTTGAACCAATCGTTGAGCATCCGCTACCGGAGACGGTCGCCAGAGTGACTGCATATGCCAAATACGCAACAGACAAGGTCATCGGGAAGAGGGAGCTCGACACGCCGGAACAACGAACTGAGGCGCTGGCACTACTCAACATCAAGCGCTACAGCGGCCACTGCACCAGTGACTTCTGGAAGGCAATCAAGCTGGTGCGGCTGCTACACCAGATCACATTGATCTCTGAGGCAGAACAACGCTACTTCCGATCCGTCAACAGCTGAACCAACTGCCCCGACGTCTGGGGCATTTTTTTATTTAGAACGTTTTGACTATTGTGATTGTAGTCTCTGCAGTGTTATTTGAGGTGTCGTAGGACTTTGCCTTAAGCGTATATGTCCCCGCCGGTGCATTGTTTTGCTGCCATACTCTGGCGATTGTTGCGGCGTTCTCGGTGGCAACCAGCTGGTCGTTAATATAGAGCTCGATTTTTTGAACCGCTACATTGTCTGTGGCGGACGCGGTAATTGTTAAGTTGCCTTCCACCCAATTATATGGATTTCCGACTGGAGCCGTAATTGTGATAGTTGGATTCTCAGCGTCACTACTTGTATTGCTTATTGTTACTGATACTGCATTTTCAGCTGTTTGTCCCACCGTATCATAGGCCCTAGCTTTTAATGTGTAAGCGCCGTTGCCATAGCTTAAAGTATTAAGTGAAGCAGAATAAGGCGCAGAGCTATCTTCAGAAATTAAAGTTGAGTCGATAAAGAAAGCAACTCTTGCAACCCCATTATCATCAGATGCGTTGGCCGATAAAGTGATGGTATCCGAGACTGTGGCTCCATTTGCAGGGGCAGTCATAGAAACCGTCGGCGGGCTATCGCTTGGAGCCGGAGCGCTCGGACCGGATGGTTCGTTAACCAGCCAAGTTCTGGTTCCGGCGGACGGATAGCCATATGTTCCAGACATCGCGTGATATCCGTATCCCGAGTAGAAATAGGAATAATCCTCAGCGATAATTTCTGCATCGCAGTTGACCCAACCCTTGGAATAATCAGCGGCTGTCGTTGTATATGATAAAGGCCGAATTGAGTAATAACTATCCGGAAATCTGGTTCCGACACCTAATTGCCAAACCAACCATTTGTAATAAAGAGTGTAATGGTGGCCATACTCATGAGACAAAATCAGTTTCATATAATCAAGAAAGTAGGGATTGCCTTCATAGTAATAGCTGTTCAAAGTAATATAACCCCAAGCAGAATTAATTCTGCCGCTTTGATCTTGAGTATAAGAACCTGAATATAAACCAGCCCAACCGGTATCTCCAGCATTTTTGAGAATTATTGAGTAAAGATTTGTCACCTCGCCGCCAACCAAAAGATTAGATGACATGTAAATTTTTAGTTGATCGCCAAGATCCGGATGCGTTCCTGTTTGATCAATATAATCTATGCCGGCAATATTTCCCGACGGACCGGCAGCGGCCGCAGTGGCCGCATCGGCTGAGTTCGTCGGACCGGTTGATGAAGTTGTAGTCGAGGTGCCATCGGCATTTTTCCGGGTTGAAGTTGATCCGGATGTTTTAGTCTTAGGCGGAGCCTTGGCGATTTCCTTCTTGGCTTCCTCTGGTGGAGCTACCGGCTGAGCTGTCTGAACTGTTGCCGACCTTTCAGTAATCGGAGCAATAACTTTATAGCGTTTAGCAAAAAACACTCCTGCTGTTCCGGCCAAAATAATGACAACAACTAGACCGACTTTAAGCCAGAACTTCCAATTCTTAAACTCGCTCCAATTGAACCTCAATTTGAATTTCATCAGTTATATTGTACTCCAAAAACAAAAAAACCGCGATCTTTCTGGTAACCCGGATGGGAGGCTCACGCGCTCATTTCATTCGCTTATAGAAACCCACGGTTTCTATTCCAAGATATAATAATCTACTCAAGGCGGAACAGGGACCCGCAAAGCGGGAATTATTGTCTTCCTCTGCGGGAAACTCCCGTTTCCCGACCCCTTCCCGTTCGACTTCCCTCTACCATGAAAAAAGCATCACCGAAGTGATGCACTTTTCATGGTAGCCCGGATGGGAGTCGAACCCATGATCTCTTGGATGAGAACCAAGTATCCTAGGCCACTAGACGACCGGGCCATATAAACAAATTTCTAGTATCTAATTAATCTAATCGACCTAAACAATTTCCAAATCCCAAATGTCTTAATGTTCTAAACATTGGATATTTAGTCATTAGATATTTTTTAGAAATTAGGAATTAGTAATTAGATATTTCTAAGTTTGGTTCCCGGACTAGGGGTCTCACGCGCCTCTTCGAGGCTTTTCAAAACCCACGGTTTTGAATAATTTCCTCCAGCGGGAAAACAGCTGTTTTCCCGACCCCTTTCGCGTTCTCGCCCTATCCCGAAAATGGTTCCCGGGCTAGGGGTCGAACCTAGATTAATGGAGCCAGAATCCACCGTACTGCCATTATACTACCCGGGATTACTCAAAAATTTTAGCACGAATTCGGGTTTTTTTCAACCTGGAAGCTTGAATTCAAACAACTAATAAGCTATATTGCCGATAGAACGGAAGGAGGCGATCAGTTTGACAGAAGCTAAAGTCGATGTCGACGATCTGATCGCCCGAGTTCGGGCGATGATCGCTGGCGGGGAATACGAGTCCAATCACCAGCTCAGCATGCGATACAACGTCAGTACAACCAGGATCGGACAAATCTTGAGGAAGAAACTGGAGCCTGACGAACGGAAAAAGAAACGCCGAGTGAAGTGGACGAAAAAACCAAAAACAAGGACACGAACTGGCGCATATATCAGTGAGAAGAACCGTCACATCCTTCGAGCGGTGCGACGACGGCTTAGAGCCGACAAGCCGGTCAGGCCGTCACGGATGTACAAACGTCTCCATTGTAGCGAGCACGACATCATTACCGCCTGTAGTCGCCATCTGAGTGCAGACGAGAAGCTCAAGATGGCATCTAGACAATGCGTCGGCCGAAAAAAGAACGTCGCCAAAGAAAGGGGTGACTAATCCCTGGCACCAGGCCAGGGATTTTCATTGACAATATAGCAAAAGGCTGATACTATCCTTCATGTTTCCCGATGTACAACCTACCGCGAGGTGATATCAATGCTGTTGAATATCCTGAAATACACCATATTCCCTCTTCTCGTGACTGGTGTCGCCAGTTGTGCCGTCGGAGTCTTCGGCGTTGACTCCTTCGGCATAGCCGGAGTAGGACTGCTCATCGGCCTCGCCGGGCTGGCTTACACTGACACTCTTGTCGACGAGCAACACCTGAAGAGTGTTCAGTGGTTGACGGTTGTCAGTTCGGCAGGTTTCGGCCTCTGCATCTTCGGTCACGCTCCGCTGCTGATCATAGTCATTGTTGAGATCAGCATAGCCTGTGTTAGCTACGCTGTAGCCGCCGATAAAGACCTCGATCCGAGCTGGGGTCAGGCGGAAACCTTTTTGGCAGCGGTAGCAATCCAGAATCTGTCGTTGTTGCCAATCTGGCTAGCTGGAGCAATGCCCTGGTGGGGCAACTTGCTCGGCGTCGCCACTTTTGGCATCGCATCAGTCTGTCTGATGCTACCTATGTTCAATGGTGGAGGGAACGAGTAGGCCGTTGCCCGCAATGATCGTCCAGTCCCTGGCACCAGGCCAGGGTTTTTTAGTTCAAATTATATTTGTGATTCGTGATGGCGATGATAAAACTCAAATAATTTTACATAATTGCGTGGACCAACCGCGTAGAAGGCTTCCGCATGGCCCGATAACCCGGCAGATAAGGCTCTAAAGCGGTTTAGTGAGATTATCGCCTCTTCATACTTGCGAACGGCTAATTGGCTCTTGTGGGCGCCAAGCGCCTCCTTTTTGGCCTCCATTTGCTCATTTATTTCAAATAGTCTGTTCAACCTCCCGGTGCCGAAAGCTTCATACAACCAGATATTGAGCGATTGGTCATAATTTCGTAGTGCCAACGCCAATGCTTGCGCTACCGCCAAGTGATCCGGATGAGGTTCCTCGATTGATGGCGAGAGTAAAAGATCCGGCTTATCGAATTCGATTTCTCTTCTAATTAGCGCAGACAGTTCAAATGATGATTTCATGGCATTGTGCGGCAACCGAAGAAATTTCTGTTCTCCGATACCCAAAATTTTTCCGGCTTTCCTGGCTTCCCTTTCTCTTTTTTCTATCAGAGCTTCGGAAAAGTTAGCACCCCTGTTGCTTCTTGATCCGTCAGTAAAATATACGATTTTTATTTCTGAACCTTCGCCAGCCAAATAGTTGATTAAACCACCAGCGCCAATAACATCATCATCGGGATGTGGTGCCAAAATTAGAACTTTGTCGGCCCGAATTACTGAAATTAAGTGAATCCCAAAAGTCTTCGGATAAGCTTCCCAGATTCCTTTCCCCTCTTTTTGGAAAAACATCAGCCCCTCCGGCAAAATTAGCGAATCAACTTATAGTATTCTCTTTCAATCTCTTTTATTATTTTACTCCAATCGTATTTTTCTTTCAAAAGTTTGTAAGCTTCTTCGGCCAACCCGTTGCGCACCTTCTTCTCGACTAAGAGATAGAGAATTGCTTTGGATAATTTATCTGGATCAGCTGGCGGAACCAATATCCCATTGTCATTATTTGTAATAAGTTCTGGCAAACCACCAACTTTGGTAGCAATGACCGGCACTTTTGATTCAAAGGCCTCGAGCACAACCAAACCAAAGGTCTCAGAAAGCGACGGCAGTACAAAAATATCCCAATTTTTGAGTAATCTTTTCGGTTTGTCAATTTTCCCCAGAAGCTGGACCCGTGATTCCAAGCCCAATTTCTTGATTTCTCTTTGGATTTTTTCTTTCTCAGGACCATCGCCGACAATTTCCAGTCTTGTCTTCGGCAAACTTTTAACGACTCTTTCAATCGCCTGGATAAGATAAATATGGCCTTTTTGTTTGTTGAGTGATCCGATTGTGCCGATCAACAATTTATCTTCCGCCCGACTAGCTTTTTTCGGTTCAGTTTCTATTTCAATCGCGTTTGGGATAACGACAACATCTTTGCCATTCAACTTAAATACCTCAACCAGAAATTTTTTAACTGAATTTGAGACTGCAAATATTATATCCGCCCTTTTGCTAATCGCCCGTAGACCATTTTTCTGCAACCAAGAATTCAGCGGACTTTTTAGGTGATAATCACTATTCCAAATATGCTCGGTATAGACAAACCGCTCCTTTGCCTGCAGAGCGTAACGGCAGAAACTTGCCGCCCGCGGACCGTGAGCATGAATAATTATTGGTCCAAACGGATCGCCGTGAGCCCGAAACTCGGCGATATCTTTGCGCAATTTAATAAACGCCCGTATGTCATATTTGCTCTTGAATTCAATCATTTTAACGCCAACACCGGTAATTCCGCTGGCGCGCGATGCCAGCCAGCCCCGTGGAGCAATCAGGAGAACTTCAAACTTATCTTTATCAATATGATTCAAGAGACCCAAAACATGCTTCGGACCGCCACCAATTGCAGAATCCGAGATAACTTGTACAATTTTTATTTTATTGTTTTTTTCGGTCTTTTTTGGCTCATTCATTTCAAAATTTCTAATTCATTCTAATTAGTCTAAACAATATCTAATTTACAAATTTTTAAATAATTTAGCTATTTTTTAGATTGAATTAGAGCAGTTAGATTAATTTATTAATCGCGACTTCAATGCGATTTAATGATTCTTCCTTGCCAACTGCCAAAAGAAGTTCAACCGGACTCGGAGATTTTTCAGCACCTGACAAGGCAACGCGAACCGGCCAAAAAACATCACCGTTTGTAAGATCATTTTCGCTAACTACCGATTCGAGCCCTTTTTGTATCTCGGATTCATCCCAATCTTGAATTTCGTTAAGTTTTTTATTTGCACCGCCTAATCCCTGAAGTGTTGCTTCTTTCGATGATTTTTTGAAAATTAATAGGCTCGGGTTGTACTCCGACTGTTTTTTCAACTCTAATATTTGTTCCGCCGCTTCTTTTAAAGTTTTATAACCGCCACGCTGGATCAATGCTGTCTCGCCTTCTGACAGCTGGTCAATTCCGAAATCTTTGATTAAAATTTGTAGCTCGTCAGATGATAGAGTTTTTATTCGCTCCGCGTTGAAGTGATTTAACTTTCCAATGTCGAAAATTGCCCCGCTTTTATTAACATTTTCCAGTTTAAATTCAAAAGCCAATTCAGTCAGACTGAAAATTTCTCTCTCGTTTTTCGGATTCCAGCCCAAAAGTGCCATAAAATTTATCAGGGCTTCCGGCAGATAGCCCTGATTTTTGTAATCTATGACTGATGTATCGCCATGTCGTTTTGATAATTTAGAGTGATCTGGTCCCAAAATCATTGAAAGATGGGCAAACTCCGGCGGTTTCCAGCCAAACATTTCATAGAGAACAAGATGTTTCGGTGTTGACGACAACCAATCCTCTGCTCGAATAACATGGGATATCTCCATTTCATGATCGTCAACAACTGAGGCCAGGTGATATGTTGGAAAGCCATCAGACTTCAAAATTATTTGATCGTCTTGGAGCGCCGCGTCGAACTCCACTTTCCCACGAACCAAATCGTCGATGACAATGCTTCCCGATTGCGGCATCTTCATTCGAATTGTATAGCAACCTTCGGCGAACGTTTTGATATCAATATTAGCATCACGACAATGACCTTCGTAGCGTGGAGGCTTATTCTCTTTTTGCTGTCGCTCGCGATCCTGCGCCAATTTTTCCTTAGTGCAAGTACAAATATATGCCTTACCTTCATTTACTAAATCAAATGCAGCTTTTCTATATTTATCCAGTCGCTCAGATTGAACTATTGGTTGATCAATGTTGTTCGGAATAATTCCTAGCCATTTAATTGCGTCGAGTATTCTTTCAATAGAACCTTCAACAAATCTTTCTCGGTCCGTATCTTCAATCCGCAAAAGAAATTCGCCACCATTATGTTTAGCGAAAAGATAAGCAAAGAGAGCAGTTCGGATATTCCCGATGTGTGGGTCCCCTGTTGGACTTGGGGCAAAACGAGTTTTTATCATAGTCATAAGTTAGCACAATTTGTGCCCAAAGAAAAGAAAAAAGCCAGGCACCCCCTTGTACACGATCGGGGGTGCGCTGGCGGGCGCTGGCGGCGACATGAATGTCGCTCAAGTCGTTGCACTCCGCTACCACGCGACGGTGCAACAACAACCACATAATAGATACCCACGGGCATAGCCCGTGGTACTAGCCCAGGTCAAGCTTCGCTTGCCCTGAATCCTGGGCTTGCTGATATTTAACGTACTTGATAATTTGCTGCTCATTTAGTCCCACGGTTGATACA